>OGNA01000245.1_pt1 | contig 38963 bp, 44 predicted proteins | sample 1573411 | NCBI WGS metagenome assembly OGNA01 (sample SAMEA2581899, study PRJEB24529) | metagenome | biome: Human gut stool | place: China | collected 2011 | reverse complement strand
TTTAACCGATTCCATAAAACGTTGGTTTGGGAGAAGCGGCAAAACGGAATGTAGGTAACGGGCAAAACCAAATTCCGGATATGGCGGCATTTGCCAGTTCACTTTCATCAACGGGTTTTCAAAAACTCCCTTCAGGTCTGATTATTCAGTGGGGTATTGTCAGTGGAGCATCAAACTATACGGTGACTTACCCGGTAACATTCCCAAATCGTTCACTTGCGCTGTTGGCTGTGCCACATACAACGTCGGTGGCTGGTATATCTGCAATGGGCATAGCGAACTGTTCTGATATCAGCAAATCACAGTTCTATATAATTGTTGGCGGTATATCTCAGGGAGAAATTGTCAAACATGAAAGGTCCTGTTTTTGGGTAGCAATCGGTGTATAGGTATATCTATGATTTATTTCTCAAAATCGACTAATGGTTTTTTCTTTGATGGTATAAACAGCGACATGCCTGCTGACATTGTTGAGATAAGTACAGACTTATACAATGAATTAATTGCCGGACAGCAGGAAGGGGGTAAATTAATCACGTCAGATGAAAATGGTTTACCGGTACTGAAATCTCCGGCGATTGATTATGTCGCACGTGCTGAAAATCAGCGAATGCAGTTACTTGCTCATGCCGATAATGTCACAGCTGACTGGCGGGTGGAATTAATGCTTGGTGATATCAGCAGTACAGATAAAGAAAAACTATCTGCCTGGATGGATTACAAAAAAGAAGTAAAAGCCGTCGACACTTCGACGGCTCCTGAGATTAGCTGGCCTGAGTTACCGGAGGCGTAGGCCATTCAATATCTGGCGCACCGGAAGTATCGACCAGCTCCAGTGTGTCCAGATAATCCAGCCACAAATTATATTGCGCCAGTTCCTCACCTTTCAGACGACCAATAGCCGCTTTACCGGGCCATTGCTTACTGTTCATGTATTCGTTAGCCTGGTTAATTAGTAGCTGTCTTTCTGATTCAGTAATTTCAATAAGCTCTTCATGCGTGGGTGGAGGAATATCTGCCCACGCAGGCAGCCCATCATCTCCGGCAATACGGATTTTTCCTTGTGGCGGTTCAGCCATAAACTCACTGATAATATTTTGATTCACCTCCTTTGCATCTGATAAATCCCATCCCTCTGATTTATATTTATCAATCATATCCACAGGGAAAAAAGCATTATGCCTTGCGCTATAAACATATTCGTTCATATAAATCACCCTGAATAAAATTACTCACCAACAGCCCACCAACTGTAATTCATCGATACTGTGGAACTGGTTGATGCAGTTCTGTAAGCGGAATTAAAACCGGTTAGTGTTGGACCTTCTGCAGTCATCACGAATCCCCGTCCAGCGCCTAAAGGCGCACCACCATCACCAGAATGGGTAAGCATGGCGCAGTCCACTTTTTTAGGAAAAGGGATGCTGAATGTAATTCTCATTGTTTGCGTCGATAATGTCGGCGTAATCGCACCACGACCATATTGCAGGATTTTCCCGTTGGGTAATTTCATCCATCCATCACCACTGGCAAAAGAGGTCATGTCCGGTATCTGATTTTCCCCTGTTCCTACATTCCGTTTTGCCGCTTCTCCCAAACCAAGGTATGCGAGAAGACCAGCAACATCCTTTCCGCTCAAATGAGTCAGCGTCTCATCCAGTGGCTGCTTACCTGACAGCGCATTGTTAATGGTGGTGCTGAATTTCGGGTCATTGTTAATGGCCGCGGCAATTTCTTTCAGTGTGTCCAGTGTGGCTGGCGCACCGTTAATCAGAGCGGTAATAGCGGCCTGAACAAACTCAGTGGTCGCAATCCGCGTGGTGTTATTTCCTGCGGCAGGCGTCGGCGCTTTTGGTTCTCCGGTAAATGTCGGATTATGTTTCTGCGCATACTGGGTATGAGGATCCTGTGCGGCAATGTGGTTTCTCATCTGGTCATCCACATACAGCTTTAATTCCAGGACTTCATCATCCACGTATTTACGGGTTGCCAGTACCACCGACGGGTCGATTTTCAGCGTGATAGCTTCGGTATTCGTGACAACCAGAATCATGCGGATAGTCTGGGTACGACCACTGCCTTCCTGCAACTGCGGTTTGTACGTTTCCGGGCAGTTCGCCACCGCAATGAGTACGCCTTCATCATCATAAAGCCCAATCTCACGGATCCAGAATCCGCCCTCGTTCTCAGGGATGATTTGCTCCGCAATAATCTGGCTCTGGTTGTTCGGGTCAACACTCAGAAGATTCAGCGGCGCGATGCGTTTCTGGTTAATCAGTTTTGTCTGTGCCGGGTCTGGTGTCGGCAAGACACCATTCGCATCACCAACGGCCATTTGCGTCAGATTCAGCTTACTGCCGAGCATCGTCGCGTTAGCCAGCCGTGCCGCGCCCTGATTAGTCAGAATGGCGTAGTATTTCACTGTCATGCGTTTACTCTCAGGTTATCAATTAAATGAATGGCCGAGGCCGGGAAATAATCCCCTCCGACAATAATGGCCTCCGGGGTGTAGGGATAAACCGTCAGGGCGTCACCGTGATAGCATCCCGCACCGGCAAAAATGTTGCCGGTTGTACTTAAACTGATAGCCAGTCCCGTCAGATGGCGGCTTGCCGGTTTTGCATCAGCAACGAGGCGCTCCAGCTCCTGATACATTTCCTCGGTAATACCCTGCTCAAGCACGCCAACAACGATGCGGAACGTCCCCGGCTCCTCGTTGAGCTGCCACCACTCCCTCACCTCAATCAGATAGCCGAGCGGCTCCACCACACGACGGATTGCGCCTATAGTGCCCTTATGGCAGTGAATGAAATAGGCATCGCGGATAACAGCGCGTTTTGTCGCTTCCGGCCACTTATCATCCCAGCGGTCAACCGAAAATGACCACGCCAGCCACGGCAGCAGATTTGCCGGACAGGTATCCGGGTTCCACAGCTCACGAATACTGACCGGCGTTTTTTCAATTTCCGCACAGGCGCTTGCGGCGGCGACTTCAAGCGGTGATGAGCCGGTCGGCAGCAGGCGCGAATCACTCATCCGAGCCTCCGGTCACGACGCTGTATTCGGTGCAGAAAGACGCCTGCGTACTGTTGAGCACGATGTCGGCCAGTGGTGCAGTCAGCTCGACACGCTGCACGCCTTCCACATGCAAAGCGGCATAAATGGCAGACAGACGGATGTCGCGCCCCAGCCGGTGCTGTGCCGTGATGTACGCTTCCAGTTTTTTCACGGCAGCAGCGCGGATGGGTTCGCTTTCAGGACCTGGGTAAAGGTAAAGCGTGGCGTTTATCTGATATTCAACAATGGCGGCAGACTGCACGGTCACTCGGTCGGCCACCGGCCTGACGTCCTCGCCATTAAGGGCGTTACGCACCACGGCCAGCAGGTCTTCGGATGCGACGCCGTTATTTTCACGTGACAGCACGGAGATAGTGACGCAGGCCGGAGACGGACTGGTGACAGAGATATCCGCGACACGCCCGTCAGCACTGCGACCATGATACTGATAGGCTCCCACCGACCCGGCGACGCTTAAGCCCTCAAACGCCTGCTGAATACGCAGACGATAATCGGTGTCAGATTCCATCACTGCCGGTGTCGGCGGAATGGTCGAATCATCTTCCGGGGTGATAATCAGGCGCGTGGTGTTGTAATTGGCACCAATCACATCAAGGTCATTACCGGCGGCACAGGCCAGCATCACCGCCCGTGCGGCCTCATTCACACGCTGACGCCAGATAAGCTCACGATAAGCATTTTCCTCCAGCAGTTTGACGAGAGGCTCAGATTCCAGCGTCAGGGTACGGGCGACCGCCTCCTGCTGGTCTTCCGGGTAAAGGGAAATCAGTGTCGCCTTGCGTTCAGCGAGAATGGTTTCAAAGTCCAGCTCCTCGACCACATCCGGTGCGGGTAGCTGGTTCAGGTCGATAATCGGCATGGTTTCAACTCACAGGGATGGTTAACGAAAGTGGCTGGCCGGTGTCGTTGTGCTGGCCGGTTAACGTGACCGTCATTCTCCCGTCAAAACTGCGCTCAGTGGTGACGGATGACAGGGTGACGCGGGGTTCCCATTTCAGCACCGCCATGTAACAGGCGACCTTAATCTGCAACTCAAGCGCCGGGGTCTGCGGCTGGTCAATCATTGACGCCAGCAACGAGCCGTAATCACGACGCATCACCCGTGAGCCGACCGGTGTGCGCAGGATATCGCCGATACTCTGGCTGATATGCTCAAGGTCAGTGACAGTCAGGCCATCACTGCGATTCATTCCGAGATAACGCGCTGTCATAGAGGACTCCCGGTTGTGCCGCCGCTGTCGCCGGGGTGTTTATGGGTATGCAGTACCTTACCGTTTGATGAGAGTTCACCGCCGGTGTGTTCAATGTTGCCGCGCATCGTCCCGCCCTTCTGCACTTCCAGCGTGCCGGTAATCAGCCTGTTGGTGCAGACCACCTCCGGTGTGTCCAGGGTGACGCGGGTTGATGCTTTCACCGTGACCACCGGCACCGTGGCAGTAACAGAATCAGAAGCCGTCACGCTGGCCGTTTTAATTCCGCTTACCGTGAGTGCACTGGTTTCGGGTTCATACTCAATCACCGCCCCGTCAGGGAAACGGATATGCAGGGCATCCGCCGACGCAGACGGCGCGGGGTTATCGCCGGAATAAATCCCCGGCAGAACGAACGCCGTGTCGAGTTCACCGCCCACGGCCAGAATCAGCACCTGTTCCCCCACGGAAGGTGCCCACCATGTACGCGAACGTCCGGCACGATGGGTCAGCCACTGAAGCCAGTCGGTGCACATGCCGCCGGTCTGCACACGGCAGCGACCGGCGTTAAGGTCGGTTTCGACGATAATGCCGGTGCGGATCATGTTGCGCAGTGCGCGCGCGAGTTCCTGAATATTTGCGAGAGTGTTCATAACGGGAAGGATGCCGCCGGGTCATACCGGCGGCAATGTGACGATGAGGTGTCGGGAATGGCACAACTAACGGTCGAGGTGAGCCAGAATAATCTCTTCAATCATCTGCACATCCTCACCGGTGAAGCCGAGCAGAGGGCGCGCCGGATAATCAATTTTCTTACCGTCTTTCCGGTTTTCTTCCGACAGACCAAACTGATGCACACTGGCGATTTTCGGTGACTTTCCGCCGTAAAATTCCATTGATGCCTGCTCCGGGCTGGCGCGGATATGCAAAAAACGACTGGTGATAAGTTTCGCAAACATTTTTCGCTTAACGCGACCGGTCTTTTTTCTGGCGCTCTGCTGCTGGCGTGGCGCGTAGGGTGTGCCGTCAGGGGCTTTCTGTGCCATCACCCGACGCTGCTGACTCTGACGCAGACGTTTCGCCAGTTCGGCGCTCAGTCGTCGACGCCCTGACGGTGACAGCGATTCAATCAGTCCGGTCAGCCGGTCTTCAAAACGCTTAAACTCATTCATCCCACTTGCTCACCAGTTCGCCATTGATATACAGCTCCATCGGGCGGGTGACCGGCTCCGGCGGCTGGGGTTCCGGGATATTCTTCACATGCAGTGCGCCGTCCACCTCACTGACCAGCGTGCGCTCGGTCAGCATCAGGCTGATGCTGATATCAAAGCTGCTGTCATTGTTGATGTCTGCATAAAACGTGAAGCCCTTTTTCTGGCCTGCGTCGGTGGTCATGATGTCGGGCTGATTTTCCCGCAGCCACGCCAGCACCGGCACGATGAGCAGGTCAAAATCACCGGTAAAGTCGGTCACAATGACATTGAGCGTGTAACGCTTTTCGAATGACAACGACGCCGCCAGTGTGGAGGCAATACTCCCGTTATCCACGAATATCCGCAGCATATCGGGGTTAGTTTTCAGCACCGTGACGGCATCAGTCAGCGCCCTGCGCAGGCTGTCGGGTTTGAGCATCGTTTTCGTCCTGACAGTGTTTAATCATTTTTACCTGGCTGGCACAGCGTGCCAGCGCGTTCTCAAGCTGCCGGATATCGGCACTTAAATCGCCGTTCGTCTGCGGGTCACTGCCCGGCATCGGGCAAAGGCTCACTTTCGGGCAGGCGTTGGCGACAATCACTGGCGTCAGTGCAGGCCGGACGCTGGTGCAACCGGCGCACAGCATCAGGCAGGTCAGCGCCATACCAGCGGCGAAAATCCTCGTTTTCATTCAGTAACCTCGTGATGGTTTTCTCGCGCTGTGCTTCACGTTTCGCGGCGTTCTCCAGTTCCTGACGCAGTGCCACCTGCGCCAGCTCGTTTTTGTCTGCCCTGGTGAGTGCAACATGAAGCTGGTTTTTCAGCATGGTGATGGTCGTCTGCTGTTCACTGGCGACGTTGTTCACCCTGTCCAGCGAGGCGCGCAGGCTGGCGTTTTCATGCTTCGCCAGAAACAGCCCCGCCACCGCCAGCGATAACAACACAACCAGCACAATCATCAGCTTTGACATGGTTCCCGCCCCTCAAGACGTTGACGGCAGGCCGTACGTATCAGCCGGAAGAACACCGACGCCACGAGATAAATCAGCGCGGTAAAAATCCACCCGGCAGCGACCAGCGAGATAAATGTCGCCACCATCACCACCAGAGCCGCCGCCCGTCTGCACCACGGCACCGGCTGCAAAAACAGCGACATGACAATCTTCACGGCCAGCGACTCCGGTGGCAGCTCCCACCCGTAGCGTTCCAGCACATACTCAGTGGCATACACGCCGACACCACCGGCAACCACACAGATAACCGTCGCCAGAATCGCCCAGGTGGCGACAAAATTGACGGCCACGCTCTGCGGGTAAATCAGGGACAGTGCAAGCATCAGCGCCAGCGACACATTCAGCATCAGTGAAAGGGATAATTTCTTCATGGTGTTTACTCCGTTTAAGCCGGTACGCCGCCAGCGGTACGCCAGACGGTGACCAGTTTTTCCAGTGAATGCTCACGCTGACCGTAACCGGCACCCGGCAGGGACGCCCAGATATTGCGACAGCGTGAAATGGCGCGCTCAATGCGTCCCGCCCGGATGTCATCCAGTGCACCGCGTTCGCGGATCAACTGAATGGCGAGTCTGTCCTGCGACAACGGACTGAAATCCGGCAGGGCAAGCTGTTTGCGGTAGTGCGGCCAGAACAGGTAAAGCTGCTGATAGCGACCGGAGGCCGTGGATTTTTCACCGCGACGGTTAAACACCTTCGCCGGTCGGCCATGTGCGAACGGGTGGTCACTGTAGTCGGTGAAGATTTCCGGCTTCCCGTCCAGTCCGGTGACTATCACGTCATAGCCCCGGTTTTTCGTCAGCGGGTGATTCGCCGTCCCTTCGGACACGGCCAGCATGTCGAGAAAGGCAGCGATATTCTGATGCGTGTTAATTACCGGCATTACTGTTTCCCCCTGCCCTTAAAGCGGCGCTGAATGGCAATCTCAATCACCTGATAACCGGCGATACCCAGCATGGAGCCGATGCCGCACACCGCAGGCAGTGACAGGTCAGGAAACTGCACCAGAACAACACCGGCAACCATCGAGACAAAACCACCGAGCAACATGCGCCCGATAAACAGACGCGGGGTGATGGGTTCACCACCGGCAAGCACCTTGCCGACAACAATCAGCACCCCAATCATGAAAAGCGACAGGACGCTTTTTTCTTCTGCTGTCATGCGTTACTCCCACAGATTGACAGTTTCAGCCACGGGCGCGGTCTGAACGTCGGGCAGTTCGACGGCGGTGCCGTGCGGCAGCACCGCACCCAGTTCAGCCAGTCCCGGATTTGCGGCGAGCACGGCCTCAACCACGCCCTCAGTGCGCCCGTAATACCGGACACAAATGGCGTCGAGCGTGTCGCCCTGTAGCGCAAAGGTCTTCATCAGATTTGACTCACGATGCAGCGCGGCTTGTCCTGGATGCGCGCCACTGCCCAGCGCATATCCCGCCACAGCTCATCAATGGTGCTGTCAATGCTGTCGGCCTTCTTGTCGCCTTTCGCACTGGCATCCACGCCGCGGTAACGCTCATAAAGCGACGCGGTCGCCATCGCACACACGGCGCGCTCGTAGTAAAAAACTTTGATACTTTCACCGTCGATGTCGTCCGCCGGAACGTCCGCCAGACGCGTAAAACCGGCGGCAATTTTCTGTTCGCGGTACTCGTACAGCTCCGCATTTGTTTCAGCCATGCCTGACTTGATGGCCTCACGCAGACGGGCGGGGGCGACGGTCTGCTCAAGGCGCATACGTTCCCGGACGCGCTTCGGGTCGATATCGGGAAAAAAGAACGTGTTTTTAATCACCGGCTCGTCGCCTGCCGGTTGCGGGATGACCACCGTACCCTCACCGGACACTGGAGCCTCCTTTCGCGGAATAATCAGCGTCATCATGACTACCTCTGAAAAGTCGGGCGGTGGACGCCGGTGCAGTGTCAGGTGATTCACCCTCACTGACCGGCGTGCCGCCCTGGCGCGGGGCGCATTCGGTTGTTAACTGGCTTTCTTTTTCGGGCGTCCACGTTTTGCCGGTGTCACGCTCCGGGTCTTACGCGGGGCGCGGGTGGCCGCTTTGGGCTGCGGCTCCGGCTTCGGTTTCAGCTCCCGCTCCAGTCGTTCAATCTCTTTTTTGACGCCTGCCTGACAGTCGAGCTGTGTCGCACGTTGCAGGTGAGCCAGCGCACCGGCGGCATCACCAGCGTCACGCAGAAACAGACCGGTGATTTTGTGCAGCTTTGCGCGCACTTCATCAGGCATGTCTGCCGTGGCGGTCAGTGCAAGGGTCTCCGTCAGCAGGCGGGTATCCACAGACTCACCGGCAGCGTGGGCGCGCATGGCCGCGAGCGCCACCTCCTCGGTGAACATGTACGGCGGGGTGCGGCGGTGTTTACCCGGCATGGTCAGACCGTACTTCAGGGCATAACGGGCAATCTCCAGCGCACCGGCAATATCGCCGGTATCCAGACGCCACAGCATGACCGTCATCAGAATGTCATCCTGTGCACCTTTGCCCTGCTCCAGCACGCCGTTCACCCACGGCAACCAGAACGGCAGCAGTTCGCGTTTTTTCGCGGCCTTAAGCTCTTTTGAATAAATCGCTTTCAGTGTGCGCTGGTCTGCGGCCAGCTTGACCAGCATCTGCTCATAGACAGTTGCATGTCGCAGCGGGGCGGCTTCCCGCTGCGCGGTCATCGCTGCCGAGACCCGCATCATGTGGCGCTGTGCGGGACTCGTCATCGGTTACGCTCCCGGCTCTGCGGTCGCTTTAGCCGGTGTGGAGAAATCACCGACCTTAATTTTTTCCACCAGGCAACCGGCGGCGTAGTCTTCCACCACGTAATCAATGTTCATTGACTCGTAGTTCTCCACGCGGTCGAGTTTCGGGTTTTCCTCAATCACGCGGCGATGGCTGTCATCCATGTAGTAGATGGACAGGTTTTCCAGCTTCGTGATGAGCATCGCATCCGCCGGGAAGTACGGGACGCGTACCGCCGGCAGGTTACCGATGCGTTTCTGGCTGATGATGACGTCAGCGGCCAGCATTTCGCTGTTGTCCTGCTCTTTGTTGACGATGGGGAAATACTTGTCCGCCAGTAGCTGACGACCCACAATTACCACAAGGTCAGGGTCTTCCTGATACCACGGTTCAATCAGGTTGTTGGTCGCATCCATCACCAGTGCGTCAAGGCTGGCATAATCACCGCCCTTACCCACGCGGATGACCTCAGAGGTCGTGTGACCTTCCTCGTCAGTGACCTTGCTCATCACGCGCGCCGGTGCTTCATTGCGGTATTTCTGCAGCCAGCCGACCGCCACATCCTGCAGCATCGGATTGCTGCTGCGGTCAGAGGTTTCTGCACGCTTCACGCCGTTAAAACCGGCCATGATGAAATCAAGGGACTGGCGTTTGATAATGGCGTTACGGACACGGAGCTGGAAATCCTGATAACGCGCCCACAGGTCCAGCGTTTTGTAGCGGATATAAAAATCGAAGTTAATCTGGTCGCATTCGTACTTGTTTGACGCCAGCTTCGAGAAGTCCTTCGGCTGACGCTCGGTGCCACCGGCGGTGTCGGTGGTGCTGGCGATGGAGCCGGTGACACCGATGCCAATTTTTTCCCCTTTCATTTCGCTGACCGGCACAATGTTGATGCGGGTCAGAAAGTCAGAGGACTCCTGCATGGTGTTCATCAGGGTCTGGGTGACCGACGGTTCAACGGTGAATTTTTTCGACACATCACCGGCGTCGATGCCGTTCAGTTCGGCAACACGGGACAGGTAGGCATTAAATTTAAAGCGGGTTTCCTGGCGCATAGTTTTTCCTGAAATTAAGGGTTAATCGTGAAGGTTTTCCCGGACTGACTGACGCCGGTCAGCAGTTCGTCATCAGGGCGTCACCGCCACCACCGGTGGCCTTGCTGCGGCGCTGCTGGGTCAGACTTTCGGTGTGGTCGAGACTGTTTTTCAGGCGGGTGAATGCCTGGCTGGTTTCATCCGCCCTGTCAGTCACCTCCTGCTTAAGTGCGGAAAAGGCGGTTTCCATCTCAGCGAGGCGCTGCTCAGTGGCGCTCAGTTTTTCCTGCACATGCTCAGCGACAGCGGTCACCGCTTCATGCACGTCATTCAGACGGGCGTCATCGCTGGCCTGTTTGCGGCCAAAAATGGATTTCACCTTTTCGGTCAGGGCGGTGAACACGGTTTCAGGCAGGTCTTCAAATTCCAGCTCAACAGGCGTTGCCACTGAAATCAGGTTTTCAGGGCTTAATTTGAAGCGGTTCAGGGGGTTGTGTTTTGCCGTGCGGCAGAATTCCAGGTATTCCGTGCCGAGGCTTGCCGGGTCATCGGTGACGGCCAGACCCACCAGATAACATTTGCCGGTGTTGGCAAAGTTCGGCTGAATTTCCATTGAGGTGTAGACCTTCTGCGCGGCCTTGTTCATCGCGATAAGGTCATCGGTCGGGGTGATTTTCGCAAACAGCGCCCATTTGCCTTTCAGCGCCGAATCATCGTCAATCTTTTCGGCCTTCAGTTCGGCCACATCGCCATAACGCTTAAAAATACCGTCAGGCAGGATGCCGCGCAGATGTTCCAGGTTAATGCGGCAACCATAGACACGCGGGTCAAAGGTTTCGGCCATTTCCTGAATATCCTGCGCACTGATGACACGCCCGTCACAGGTGTCACCCTCAACGCCGATACGAAAGAATTTTGAGACTTTTTTTGCCATTGTCAGGAGTCCTGAATAGTGATTAGAGGAGTCACATGTCGGCATCAGTTTCCCGACGATGCGCATCCTCCGCCATCAGTCCCGGATGGCTTATCACTGACACAACAGCACCTTAGCGAATCGCGGGGCGCGACTCAGTAGCCTTGCCGTGTATTCATCACGGCGAGGTATTCATGACCATCACCACAGACACCACTCTTTTACACGACCCGCGTCGTCAGGCGGCGCTGCTGTACTGGCAGGGGTTTTCCGTGCCGCAGATTGCCGCCATGTTGCAGATGAAACGCCCGACGGTGCAGAGCTGGAAACAGCGCGACGGCTGGGACAGCGTTGCTCCCATCAGCCGTGTCGAAATGAGTCTGGAAGCGCGGCTGACCCAGCTCATCATAAAACCGCAGAAAACCGGCGGTGACTTCAAGGAAATTGACCTGCTCGGACGCCAGATTGAACGACTGGCACGGGTAAACCGCTACAGTCAGACCGGCAACGAGGCAGACCTTAATCCGAACGTCGCTAACCGCAACAAAGGCGGGCGTCGCAAACCGAAAAAGAATTTTTTCAGCGACGAGGCCATCGAAAAGCTGGAGCAGATTTTCTTTGAGCAGTCTTTCGAATATCAGTTGCACTGGTATCGCGCCGGGCTTGAGCACCGCATCCGCGATATCCTGAAATCCCGCCAGATTGGCGCGACGTTTTATTTTTCCCGCGAGGCGCTGCTGCGCGCCCTGAAAACCGGCCATAACCAGATTTTTCTGTCGGCCAGTAAAACGCAGGCGTATGTGTTCCGCGAATACATCATTGCCTTTGCCCGGCTGGTTGACGTTGACCTGACCGGTGACCCGATTGTCCTGGGCAATAACGGTGCAAAACTGATTTTTCTCGGCACCAACTCCAACACCGCACAGAGCCATAACGGCGACCTGTACGTCGACGAGATTTTCTGGATCCCGAATTTTCAGGTACTGCGTAAGGTAGCATCAGGTATGGCCTCACAGAGTCACCTGCGCTCGACCTATTTCTCCACCCCGTCCACGCTGGCGCACGACGCCTACCCGTTCTGGTCAGGTGAACTGTTCAACCGGGGACGCGCCAGCGCCGCCGAACGCGTGGAAATCGACGTCAGTCATAACGCCCTTGCCGGTGGTCTTCTCTGTGCGGACGGCCAGTGGCGGCAGATTGTCACCATTGAGGATGCCCTGAAAGGTGGCTGCACACTGTTCGACATTGAGCAGCTCAAACGTGAAAACAGCGCCGACGATTTTAAAAACCTGTTCATGTGTGAATTTGTTGACGACAAGGCGTCGGTGTTCCCGTTCGAGGAGCTGCAACGCTGCATGGTCGACACGCTGGAAGAATGGGAAGACTATGCGCCGTTTGCCGCCAATCCGTTCGGCTCACGTCCGGTATGGATTGGTTACGACCCGTCACACCGTGGCGACAGTGCCGGATGCGTGGTGCTGGCACCGCCGGTGGTGGCCGGTGGCAAATTCAGAATACTTGAGCGTCACCAGTGGAAAGGCATGGACTTTGCCACCCAGGCTGAATCCATCCGCAAACTCACCGAAAAATACAACGTCGAATACATCGGAATTGATGCCACCGGCCTCGGTGTCGGCGTGTTCCAGCTCGTTCGCTCGTTCTATCCCGCCGCGCGCGATATCCGCTACACGCCGGAAATGAAAACCGCAATGGTGCTCAAGGCAAAAGACGTTATCCGCCGTGGCTGTCTGGAATATGACGTCAGCGCCACCGACATCACCAGCTCGTTTATGGCTATCCGCAAGACCATGACCAGCAGCGGACGCAGCGCCACCTATGAGGCCAGCCGCAGCGAGGAAGCCAGCCACGCCGACCTCGCCTGGGCGACCATGCACGCCCTGTTAAATGAGCCACTCACCGCCGGTATCAGCACCCCGCTGACATCCACCATTCTGGAGTTTTACTGATGAGCAAGAAAAAAGGGAAAACACCGCAACCTGCGGCAAAAAAAATGACCGCCAGCGCCCCGAAAATGGAGGCATTCACCTTTGGTGAACCGGTGCCGGTACTCGACCGCCGTGACATTCTGGATTACGTCGAGTGCATCAGTAACGGCAGATGGTATGAGCCACCGGTCAGCTTTACCGGTCTGGCAAAAAGCCTGCGTGCTGCCGTACATCACAGCTCACCGATTTACGTCAAACGTAATATTCTGGCTTCAACGTTTATTCCGCACCCGTGGCTTTCCCAGCAGGATTTCAGCCGCTTTGTGCTGGATTTTCTGGTGTTCGGTAATGCGTTTCTGGAAAAGCGTTACAGCACCACCGGTAAGGTCATCAGACTGGAAACCTCACCGGCAAAATATACCCGCCGTGGCGTGGAGGAGGATGTTTACTGGTGGGTGCCGTCCTTCAACGAGCCGACAGCCTTCGCGCCCGGCTCCGTGTTTCACCTGCTGGAGCCGGATATTAATCAGGAGCTGTACGGCCTGCCGGAATATCTCAGCGCCCTTAATTCTGCCTGGCTGAATGAGTCGGCCACGCTGTTCCGCCGCAAGTATTACGAAAACGGCGCTCATGCCGGATATATCATGTACGTCACCGATGCCGTGCAGGATCGCAACGATATCGAAATGCTTCGCGAAAACATGGTCAAGTCGAAAGGCCGCAACAACTTTAAAAATCTGTTTCTCTATGCCCCGCAGGGGAAAGCCGACGGCATTAAAATTATCCCGCTCAGTGAAGTGGCAACGAAGGACGATTTTTTTAATATCAAAAAAGCCAGCGCCGCTGACCTGCTGGACGCGCACCGCATCCCCTTTCAGTTGATGGGCGGCAAGCCGGAGAACGTCGGGTCGCTGGGTGATATTGAGAAAGTGGCAAAGGTCTTTGTCCGCAATGAGCTTATCCCGCTACAGGACAGGATCCGCGAGATAAACGGCTGGCTCGGTCAGGAGGTCATCCGCTTTAAAAACTACTCACTGGACACTGACAACGGCTGAACATCGCCGCCTGCGGGCGGCTTTTTTACACCCCGTCATCACGCGCTCACACGCTCACCACCGCACAAAACACCCCGCAGACACACCAACGCCTCAACGGGCAGACTAAGCGCCTTCACGACGCGCTCAGACGCTGAAAAAATAAAATCAGCACCACCGCCAGCGCGCAGTGCTTTCCCCGCCTCGCCCGCCCGCTTCATAGGTCGGTTTTAATGCAGGTGCATTACCACTTTTGAGGGGCGTCCGTCCTGACGGTGCACAGCCAGAACATGCAACTTAGGCACATGCAAAACCACGCACATATTGCATGCACTGCTAAAAATAGGAGTATCGCAGAAAAAAACACAAAAAAAACGGCATTCATAGTGCCGGTTTTGGCCAATTTTTAAAGTTGTCACTGGCCGCGCAATGCACCAATCTCACTGTTGACGCACATGTTGACAACAATTAGCAGAACAATCGTGTCCACACATTTTTACAAACGACACCTAACAGATTGATACAGATCATTTTATTTGTGCATTCGAATATAATTCAATAGCATCTTGATGACCTGAGCGAGTTCTACGCTAGTTGCCTGCGCAACCAGCTTATCGGTATATATGTCAACTTCGCGTGAACTAAGATCATTGTTTTGTGCCAGAGTGGTAATCTGCCTCGTCCAGCGTTTAACCCACTCATTATCAAAAGAAATGGAATTTTGCATGTCGAAAAATCTCGATTTATTTAACCAACAAACGGCGGAAATCTTTGCAGTACTATGGGAAAATTTTCCCGTACCACAGGTGATTAACTACGACAAATTTAACGCCGCGCTACCTGATGACTACTTTGACCAACTTAACTCACCAGAAATGAAAGCGTTAAATCAGTTGCGTAGTGTGGTTGAAGGTACATTCAATTTTCTCTGTGAAAACGGGTACATTCAGTACAACACAGACCATCAGTCGTATTTTTACGATGTTCGACTTACTGAAAAAGCGCTCACAGTTCTTAACAAAAAACCCGAGGTGCTTGGTGGAAATGAAACGATGGGGGATAAAGTGATCAGTGCGGTGAAAGATGGGACTCCTGGGGTCATTGCCGGTGTGATTACAAATCTGCTGACTCACGGCGTTAATCTGGTTGCGTCAGTGTCATAGCCAACGCCCCAAAGAGACTCATTGTCCCTCGTCACACTACTTGCTTTTAGTTCTGACGAGATTAAATCCGCTCACAGTGTTTACTGCGGAAAAGTTGCGTTATTATCCATATGATTTAACATCTTGGATTCATGTTAATTCACAGTTTAATAAGGATATGGAATGGGTTACGAAATTGATTTTCTAGCTGTTGGCGAAAAAAAAAGCGGCGATGCGATCTGCATCAGATGGGGAAACCTACATGGTTCAAGAGATGAACAAAAAGTTGTCGTTATTGATGCAGGATATGCCAGCACCGGAGAACAAGTCATTGAGCATATTGAAAAATACTACCGCACAAAAACTATTGACTTGCTTATCTCCACACACCCCGATGGTGACCACGTCGGTGGACTTACATCTGTTCTAGAAAATGCAGAAGTAAAAGAGTTTTGGATTCATAAGCCTTGGGAACATAATCAAGGTCTCGCAAGTGAGTTTGCAGATGGCAGGATAACTGATGCCAGTATTGCAAATCGAATGAAAGAAAACTTACAAAAAGCTTATGACGCTGTCAAATTAGCGGAAAAAAAAGGAATTGAAATAAAAGAGCCTTTTCAAGGAATGACCTGGGATAATGCTACTCTGGTTGTTATCGGGCCAACCCAATCTTACTATGAGACTCTAATACCTGATTTCGCAAGAATGCCCAAAAAAGCTGAGGATACAGCTGGATTTGAAGTACTAAAAGCAGTCTTTGAGTCTGTAGTTGAAAAAACGAAGAAATTTATTGATTACGTTGCTGAATGGTTTACTGATGAAGGTATTGATAATGACGATACCACCTCGGCACAAAATAACTCAAGTGTCATTTTGAAACTTGAGATTGATGGAAGAACGTTAGTGTTCACTGGCGATGCTGGTATAACAGCCTTAGATCAAGCCTCCCAATACATTAATAAAGAATCATTAAGATTCATTCAAGTACCTCATCATGGTAGCCGGAGAAATGTAGGCCCTGATGTTCTCGATAAACTTGTTGGTAACATTGTAAATGAAGGCGAAAAAAGGGAGATAACCGCATTTGTATCATGTGCCCCAGGTTCAGATAAACATCCCCATCAAGCTGTAATTAATGCCTTTACTCGACGAGGAGCGAAAGTTATCGCCACCGAGGGGCTTGGTAAGTACCATTTTTATAATGCTCCTGAAAGGGCAGGATGGAAAACAGCCACTCCACGATCATACATTAGTAACTATAGAACCGAAGAATAATTCAAAAGCTGCCTTACGGCAGCTTATTATTAACAGCATTTACTCTATATATTATGTATCTTATTTGTTTAATATATGAGACAACAAACAAAATAGCAAAAACCGCCAACGTTATTTTAGATAAGCCATATGTCTCGCCAGTAAACCGTCCTACAACGCACAATGTCGCCAAAAGAATAATTGACATTGAAAATATCGTCCTATACATATTCGCAATCTCTTGCAAAGTTTCAATTTTTCCATCCACACCACATGCTGACACATAATCTTTATAAGGAGCAAACTTAATCAAACGCGATAGTTTTAAAAAAGGTTCCAATACGATAGAACCAATCCGGCCAATGACTAAGCCAACAAAATAATAGAGGACAACATTTTTTATTAAATCATCGCCAGATAAAACGATCTTCGTCATTCTCTCAAGAAGATAAATAAAAAGAGCACCTGGAAAAAGATTATTAAATATATTATATGACGATATTTTTTCCCATAAACCATCCATACCAATCACCTTACTACAGTTTAAATCAGAGATCATTTTCATTGAAAAATACATATATAGCAAGAAATCTATAGCGATTCTGACATCCAACCTGAGTCTATCAGTAGTTAATCTCTTCAGAAAAGAGTGCATAACGAAAACCAATCACAGGAAATCGGCTATGTAAATTTTCGACCGTCGTATATCAATGGTACACCACGCCCCCCACGCTTACATTACTTCTGTGTGATGCCATACTGAGCGAGGTCTATATAAATACTAGTAATTTATCACAAACCTGATTTGATCAGCCTCGCGATGGCACAAATGCAAGCGGTTTTAACGGACTTCCGTTTCTTTGCTGACGATTTGGTATTCTCAGACCGTGTTTTAATGCACCTCTGAGCGCCCTCACGACCGCCGGATCATTCCATTCGATTACCCGTCATCAAATTGATTCCACTCTGTTATAGTTGAATATCCCGGCCACTCATCAGCGACCGGATACGTGAATTTTTTCCCGTCATAATTTACGGTTGCCCCACGCGCCAGCGACTCAAGCTCCCATCGCTGAGGTCTGATACCGTTCTGAGCAAGATCAACGCGAATACGGGTAATTTGCAATCGTTCCGACCTGGTCAGCCTGGCTGATGGCGCTATTTCATGCGGTTTTAACGGACTTCCGTTTCTTTGCTGACGATTTGGTGTTCTCAGTCCGCATTTTAATGCACCTCTGAGCGCCCTCACAACCTCCGGGTCACTCCATTCGATAACACCGTCATCAACCAGATTAAGCACTGCTGCGGCGTGTTCAGAAGGTGTGGGAGCCGGTAACGAAGTATCACCACCGGTGAGCTTTCCACAGTTATTGACAGGACTCCGAGGCGCGGCGATGCCGCTTTTTAAAGTCAAAGGCTCAACGACCGGCACTTTCGGCACAATGCGCCAGTCCGTGGTTCTGGTGATATGAATATGACGCGCGCCGAGATGCGGCGCGTAAATGCCGACCACTCTCTCGACTTCTTCCTCGTACTCGTTAACGTCATCCGACGGGCTACGGGCGACTCTGACAGTCTGACAATCGCGCGGAACATTTGCCCCACCCTGCGCGCTGATATACAACGCAAAATCACCACTGTCTGCGGCGGCGCGTGCAGCCTCGACGCGCTCGTCAAACTCATCAGCAATGCTGACGCCGCGAGGCAATTTGCGTAGTTCACGGTAAGCCCCCATTGTCGGCAGGCCAACCGTTTTAAATTGCGGGATGCGCCACGTTGACGCCCATGCGGTAACAGCCGCCGCTGTGTCTTTCAGCGGCCTGCCGGTATCGTTATCGAGCTGACCATCCAGCGCATAGCCGTCGATGTTTTTTGAGATGTATTTCGCGATATATCCCGCAGCACCGCCCCGGTTAAGGTGTTTTGCCTGAAAACGGTTTCGCGCGGCTCCTCTTTCGTCGCCATCCTCTTTGAGCGCATAGCGACGCATGATTTCGATAATCTGGTTACGCTGGCGTGGATTACAAAAAAGCATCATATGCCAGTGCGGCGTTCCGTCGTGGTGTGGCTCAACAACACGCAAACCATAAGCCTGTAAATCATTATCCTTGAATGCCGTGCGCATCAGGCTCCAGATACGGCAGAGATAACGCTGCGCATCCTTTGGATTAAATGCCTCATCATTCCAGCCGTGATTTAGCTGGACGGTTTTACTTTCGCCTTTTCCGACCTGACGTGTCGGGTGATACTTTGACGGCGCGGTAAGCGTGATAAACATCCCCACATCACCCTCTGAGGCGGCGTAACGCTCAATACCGGCAATGGTGTTCATCAGCTCCATCCGGCGAATTTCAGGATTAGAAATACTGCCCATCACCTTACTGATAAGGTCGATGCGCTCGCCGGTTTCCCTGTTTTCAAGGTCACACGATTTAAGAAATTCCAGATTTGCCTGGCGGCGTGCACGCACATCCCGAATGGCATGTTTACTGGCATAAGGAGAACGGTCTTTATTGACCTCCCCGACAGCTATCAGTAACGCCTCATGCCAGCGCATACGCTGGCCTTTAAGCTGATGAGTCCACCACTCATCGTTAAACAGACGGGCAATGGCAGAATATGCCTGCCTCGTGGTCATCTGTCCTTTACGGTATTTTTTCCAGTAGAGAGGGGAAATATTGAAAGCACGTGCAGCGCCAGCAACATGACCATAGAGGTGAGCCTGCGCCTCATCCGTAAACAGCGATTCTTTCTCGCCATGCGCATCCACCCAGGCATCGCAGAGTTCCTCATACATCATGAAAAGCTGCGATGAGATACGGGCAGCAAACTTTTTCAGCTCCTTGTCATTCATTCCCGGCAGGCGCGCATACTGGTCGCGCTCTGCCAGAAACAGCAACGACGCATCGGTGTTCATTTCATGGCGCTGATTCACGCGCTCAATGCGCGGCCATAAACGACGCTGAAAAGTGGATGTGAGGAAATAAAACCCGTGCACCGGGCTTTTATTGCGCCTGATGTAGTCATAGCGTGAAGTAAACAGCGAGCGCAAAAAGTAAGGCAGGCGGTTAATCGTGGATAAAACACCTTGCACCTGACGCATCTCATCACGTGTAAGAGGTCTTTCGCGCCCGACAGCCTCGCGTGGCGCGTTCCATGCATAAGCACCGGTAAACATCTTACCGGTGCCTGCGGCAAATGCTGACGGAGGGACAAAACGCCCGGAGGCTTTAACGGCCATATGAGCCAAAAGCCTCTGAGCAACGCTTGCTGAGTTGCTCAACCTGCGCGTTTAAATCAGCAAAAGACTTTGCGCTTCCGGTCAGAATATCGTGATGCATCAGGCCGGAAACGAGCTGGCTTAATTTCGGGTAATAACCAACCACCGCCAGCCATTCCTGACCGGCGTTTTTACCGCTTTCCGCTCTCTTTTTCTCGTGGAGAATAAACTGAAAGCTGTCACTGGTAACGACATAACGTTCGCCAATTTCGATACGAATACTCATGCCATTCTCCGGTAATGCTTGTTTTTTGCTTCAAAGACTGACTGACAGGAAACACAACGCGTGGCTGACGGATAAGCCGCACGACGGGCAGCAGGTATTGGCGCGTCACACTCTTCGCAAACCAGCGCAGAAACACCGCAATGTTTCCCCCTTGCCGCGTTAATCTGGCGCTCCAGTAATTCAGCCTGTTGTTCCTGAATAAAATCTACGTTGTCCGGCATTACCAGCTCCTTTTGTCGTTCAGTTTCTTAAATTCATCAGCGCAATAGCTGGCGATTTCTGTCGTTAATTTCGTCAGTTCATCCACGGAGGAGATTTGCTTGTGGAATACAGCGCGTTTCACAAGTAAATTGACCACATCAGACAGGAGGTTTAATTCGTTCTGATAAATCGCGATAACAGATTCAGTTATGTCGCGTTTTTCTTTATCAAGACAAAGTTGAATAAGAGACAAATCACCATTTTCCATAACGGCGATTTTTAAGGCGTTATTCAGTAATACAACTGAACGAGAACAGGACATCAAAGCACCTCCCCGCGAGACAATCCGATATTGTGAAATTTTTCCGACTCCTGACTGAGCAGCTCGACTATCTCCACGCGGGATAACTCCGCCTTTGTGATGTGGCGAATCATGGCGTCAAGATGAGAAGAAAAGCGCGTCGCAGCATCGGCCTGTGCTTCGGTTCTGGCCTGTTGCAGCAGTAATGCGTATTTACCGCACTGATTTTCAGAAACTGTATGCATGACTTTCTCCAGGCAAAAAGAAGTCCCGCACAATTAAGTGCGTTAAAAACTCTGGTTAATTACTTAATGCAGATATTGCTCTGGTTTTACCGACGTCAGAATTGTCGGTGCATACTCAAACAGACTGAATAATTCACGTAATGCACGGAATAAAGCATCACGCCAGTAACATGATTCTTCATTAATTCGCCAGTATGGCTGGTTAAATTCTTTTTCAGTCAATCCGGCATGCATAAATAAAGTGCGACGCTGACTGACTGTTAAAAAACTAATATATGCATACTCACTTGCGCCAACCTGACGGCGTTTTGAGAATGCCCCGCGCAATTCATCAATTGCACATACCAGTCGTTCACGTTCGACGTCGTTCATTTCTTCAAAACGCATCGTTGCGTGACGCTGTTTTAACTGAGCATGGAAGCAAACCGTTAACCGTTCGCGCTCCATCATCTGATTATAATAATCACATGTATCCTGCCAGCGAGGAACGGCAAGATGCTTACCAATTATCCGGCGCATAGCTGCTGGCTGTTTTTCAACGAGATTGAGCGTCATCACTGTCATTTCCAGACCCTCCGGCTTTTCAGAAAGGTCAGAGCCTTTTTTACCGGACTCTGTTTTTTGGTGCGGATAATGATTCCCTTACGCCCCTTACCGTGGGTGATGGTGAAGTCAATCGCCCTGGGGCTTTCGTTACGCAATAACTGAGCAATACAACGAGGCTCGTTCATCCTTTCCACCTTAAGCCGCACGGCCATGTCTTGATTTGCTGTAACTAATGCGATTTTTCCAGTCATGCCATTCTGTCGGAGCTTCATCAACTAGCTGGGCTGCGTACTTGTCCCACTCACGGCGATTAATCCATAATTCAGCTTTCCCTCTTGGTTTTAATGGGTCTGTCATGTAGAAGGCTGGCAGCTTTCCTGCTTTAGCCATTTCAGCCACCGCGCGTGGTGTCTTACCGATGTAAAGAGCAAAACCTTCTTTCGACAGCAAATCAGATGGGCGCTCTGAAATCTGAATGCTTTTACGTTTGGCTTCATTTTCGAAACTTGCCTCATCGCTAGTTGGACAAGAAATTTCTACATTTGTCGTCACTTTGCTATCCTCCATAAGATTTGCGATTCACCAACTGGAGCCATCTAGAGCCTTTTTGAGTGAATTACAAATTGCCAAGTAACAATATAATTGGAGATTAGCAAAATTATGTCAAGTGAACAAAGTGAGAAACTAAAGCTCATCCGTGAATCCGAACGCCTTAAAACTAAGGAACTTGCTGAATTAATTGGAATTAATTACTACACATATCATGGATATGAATCAGGAAAATCAAAAATGCCTATGGAAGCAGGTATGAAGCTGTTTAAGCATCCACGCTTTCGCAAGTATCGTGACTGGTTCATGTTTGATGAAACAGATCCAGCAGCTGGACAAATAGCCCCGGCTCTCGCACACATTGGGCAAGACTCAACAACCTTGCACCACTCAGACCAGAAGACTGGCTGACGATTTATTCAGCATATGTGTGTAGTAAATGTACGAAAGAAAATTGCATTAATTTTCAAGTAGTAGAAGTAAACAGCGTCATCGGAGGGCTTTATGTCTATTAAAAAGCTCGATGATGGTCGTTATGAAGTGGACGTCAGACCGCAGGGTGCAGATGGAAAACGTATCAGGCGGAAATTTAAAACTAAAGGTGAAGCTCAAGCATTCGAACGTCATGTACTGGTTAACTACCACAACAAAGAGTGGTTGGAGAAACCAGCCGACCGCCGAACTCTTACAGAGTTGTTAGGCAGATGGTGGATATATCACGGAAAATCACATGAGCGTGGAGATATTGAACGGGGGCGTTTAACGACAATAATCGCCAAATTTGCAGAAATGGGAGTGTCCAGAGCTGACCAGCTAACAAAGAAAACGATAACTGATTATCGCGTTGTAATGATGAACGATGGTCTGAAACCAGCCAGCGTAAATCGACATCTGGCAATAATGAGCGGGATGTTCACCAAGTTAATTGACGCCGGTGAATACCACTCTCACAACCCGTTCCGTGAGATTAAACGGTTACGTGAAGCTGTTACGGAAATGGCTTTTTTGTCCAGTGAAGAGATTACGCGGCTGTTATCCATGCTTGATGGTGATGAATTAAATGCAACTCTGGTCTGCCTTTCTACTGGTGGACGCTGGAGTGAAGTGTCTAATTTAAAAGCTGAACACATCATTAACCAGATGGTTACGTTTATGAAAACTAAAAACGGAAAACGCAGGACAATTCCCGTTTCGCAGGACCTGATTAAACGGATCAAGACCAAAAATTCAGGCAGGCTTTTTAATGCCAGTTACTACAAAGTGCGTAATGCTCTCAGGGAAGTAAAACCCGATTTACCTGACGGACAAGCAGTACATGTTTTGAGGCATACATTTGCCACACATTTTATAATGAATGGAGGTAACATAATCACATTGCAGCGCATCCTGGGTCATTCTAACATTCAGCAAACTATGACCTACGCACACTTTGCACCGGATTTCTTACAAGATGCTGTGACTCTTAACCCGGTGTCAGGAATGTCCATAATGCGTCCATAAACCAGAGTTAACTAGAGCCAATTGAAGCGATATGAGTAATTTAACTAATTGTAATACAACAGAAAATACCGCTACGGCGGGGGCTACCAAGTCAGTTATTGGTCGCATTCACTCCTTTGAATCCTGTGGAACCGTAGACGGCCCAGGTATTCGCTTTATCACCTTTTTCCAGGGCTGCCTGATGCGCTGCCTGTATTGTCATAACCGCGACACCTGGGACACGCATGGCGGTAAAGAAGTTACCGTTGAAGATTTGATGAAGGAAGTGGTGACCTATCGCCACTTTATGAACGCTTCCGGCGGCGGCGTTACCGCATCCGGCGGTGAAGCAATCCTGCAAGCTGAGTTTGTTCGTGACTGGTTCCGCGCCTGCAAAAAAGAAGGCATTCATACCTGTCTGGACACCAACGGTTTTGTTCGTCGTTACGATCCGGTGATTGATGAACTGCTGGAAGTAACCGACCTGGTAATGCTCGATCTCAAACAGATGAACGACGAGATCCACCAAAATCTGGTTGGAGTTTCCAACCACCGCACGCTGGAGTTCGCTAAATATCTGGCGAACAAAAATGTGAAGGTGTGGATCCGCTACGTTGTTGTCCCAGGCTGGTCTGACGATGACGATTCAGCGCATCGCCTCGGTGAATTTACCCGTGATATGGGCAACGTTGAGAAAATCGAGCTTCTCCCCTACCACGAGCTGGGCAAACACAAATGGGTGGCAATGGGTGAAGAGTACAAACTCGACGGTGTTAAACCACCGAAGAAAGAGACCATGGAACGCGTGAAAGGCATTCTTGAGCAGTACGGTCATAAGGTAATGTTCTAATTTCCCCGTAAAGCGGCAACTTTATTGAGTTGCCGCTTTTTTATTCCGCGCTTCATTCTGCTACAGCGTTTTTAACACATCTTATAGTGCATCTACCATATCCCGTACCTGAGATAATAACGACTGATAATAGCTCGCGTGAAGTTCTTCCCCATCGAATACCACTGTATTACACAAGAAAGTGACATCGGCATCTTCAATACCAAGATAACTGCACATATTTTTTAAATAATCGCTTATATTTTTTTCCCAGCCCATCTGGACAAATGATTCTTTGTCTCCTCCAACCAGCGCCACCCAACGAACTTTATTGAATGGTAATTTGTGCCCATCTCCATAAGCCAGCCCATTATTCCATACTCTGTCAATATATCCTTTTAGCATTGCCGGGAAGCTGTACCACCAGAGAGGAAAAACCACCACTAACGTGTCATGTTCAAGCAGCTCTGAATAAAGCTGATGAACCTCTGGAGAATAACGTTTATCCATATTCTTCCAGTCTGGTTCATCTTCCGGCGTCATCACTGGGTTGAAATTACGCCGATATAAATCGAGTTCCGTCACCTGTATTTTCCGCTCCATTGCCCGCTGATGGATCGCATCAGCAATATGTGCGGTCAATGAATCATGACGAGGATGGGCCCATACCAAATAAATACGTTCAGACTGCATAATTTTACCTCCACGTTAAGTTCTGGAGCGCACTTTACGCAGGCGGCATAATCCTGTAAACGTGATGATTCAGGATGAGTTAATGAAGGATTTTCACTAATGCGGATGAATATGTCTGACTTTGCCACTTTCTTTGCCGTGGCCCGTAATCAAAGCTTTCGTGCAGCGGGCGATGAGTTAGGCTTATCCTCGTCCGCCATTAGCCATAGTATTAAAACACTGGAACAACGTCTTAAAATTCGCTTATTCAATCGGACAACCCGAAGCGTATCGTTAACGGAAGCGGGTTCTAATCTCTATGAACGATTGCGCCCAGCTTTCGACGAAATTCAGATCATGTTAGATGAGATGAATGATTTTCGTCTGACACCGACAGGAACGCTCAAAATCAATGCCGCCCGGGTAGCTGCACGTATATTTTTAATGTCTTTACTGGTTGGTTTCACACGTGAATATCCTGATATTAAAGTCGAGCTCACAACTGACGACTCTCTTGTCGATATCGTCCAACAGGGCTTTGACGCTGGCGTTCGACTTAGTTGCATCGTCGAAAAAGACATGATCAGCGTGGCGATCGGCCCGCCAGTGAAATTATGTGTAGCAGCAACGCCAGAGTACTTTGCAAGATATGGCAAACCCCGCCATCCTCATGATCTGCTTAATCATCAATGTGTTGTTTTTCGTTATCCCAGCGGCAAACCTTTCCACTGGCAATTTGCAAAGGAGCTGGAAATTGCTGTCGCAGGAAATATCATTCTGGATGATGTTGATGCTGAACTGGAGGCCGTTTTGATGGGTGCTGGTATCGGGTATCTGCTCTATGAACAGATCAAGGAGTACCTTGATACTGGTCGTTTAGAATGTGTACTGGAAGACTGGAGCACAGAGCGTCCAGGCTTCCAGATCTATTATCCAAACCGCCAGTATATGTCCTGCGGCTTGCGCGCATTTCTCGATTATGTAAAAACGGGTCAGATCTGCCAGAGTCAGCGTCACCGACCACAATAATTATTTACTATTCGCTTTACGCGCCAGCAGCGGGAATATCAGTCCTAATCCTACCAGCACAAACGGCGTTGCAACATTCAGCGCCAACTGGAAGGTCCACTCTGCAGTGAAGGCTTCCATTTTCGGGAAGATCCCCGTCAAACAGGCAAAGGCGGTAAAGGCAAAACACCAAATCCCGACGGTCATTGCCAGAGGCTTATTACGAATAAAGACATATTCTGGTTTATATTTCTGCGCCAAGCGAACGACTGCAATAAATGCAACAAATACCCATAAATAACGCAGCGGCATCACTACCGAATTAAGGTTCAACAGCCATTTATAGAGATTGTTCATATCACCAATGCCGAGAGTCGGCAGCATAATCAGAATCGCCACCAGTACCAGGGTCAGAAAATAGCCATTAACGGGCGTACCAGAAGCGTTGGTACGACATAAACTGGCTGGAATATATTTGCTGTCAGCATCACCTAATAGCACTTTAAGCGGGGCATCAATCGAGAATACCAGCGCCGCTACTTGTCCCAGGGTATTCGCAATGGCGTAAATCACCATTAAAGTATTACCCATGTTGTAATACTCGCCCAGCTTCTGAAAGGCGTAATACTGACCGTTGGTCATTAAGTCATCCGGGATATTACGCGAATCAAACATCATCCCCATCGCCAGCGAGCCCAGAATGGCACAAACCGCAACCATCACCGCCAGGCATAACATCCCTTTTGGAAATTCTTTTCCTGGGTTGCGCGTTTGATTAACGTAAGGAGAAATCTTCTCTGCTCCGCCAACCGCGAAAACCAGCATTGAAATAGTGGTAATGTAGGTAAAGTCGATATGAGGAATGAACGTTTCCCAGGTAATGTTTGTGGTCGCAATATGCACTTCAGTAATTGCAGGCGCGGTTACCGCCATCGCCACATACAGGAGCGACATAACAAACATAGCAATCCCTGCCACAGAACCGACGATTTTCAGCGATTTCATACCGCGTGAAGCAACCCACATAAAGAAGATAAACAGCACCAGCGTTAACCCCTGTAACGCTACGACTGAATATTCTTTGATTAGCGAACCGTCGCCTTTCATCGCCCAACCGAGCGCAATCAGAATTGCCTGGGGTTTTTGTGCCAGATAGGGAATATGCACCACCCAGTAGGTCCACGCGGCGAGATAAGCCAGTCCGGGTCCCATCGTGTGTTTAATCCAGGTACTGACCCCGCCCTTCCCATCTTTGAAGGTCGAGCCTAACTGACCAACAATTAGCGCATAAGGTGTGAAATAGAGTGCAAAGATAAACACCCATGAAAAAACAACCACCAGCCCCTGGTTGGCATAGTTATTAACAACGTTGCCAAAACCCCAGACAGTGATAAAAGACATCAGCGCAATGTTGTACCATCGCAACTGTTTTTCCTGAACATTCCCAGCCATAGACAAATCCTTCGCCAAAATTAAAGGGGCATCTGTAAAACGAGGGATTATGCGCGGCAAATAAGAAGTGCGGAAATAGCGAAATGCAAAATTATAACCTGCTGCACATTTTATTTTTAAACGAATAAAATTTGGAATAAAGCAAGTCAGATAGAAGAAACAAAAAAGCAGAGTGTGAAACAGTAAGTTCACACTCTGCTTGAATTCATTTACACGTGAGCAACGGGTTTCGGCGTATGACCGGCGTTGCGCAGCAGCATCAGCAAATAGATAAACGATACGCTGGCGATCATGATAAACAATAAATTATCGGAGAAATTCTGCATTAGCATAGCGGTAAATGACGGGCCAAGCAGACTTCCCACAGTATAGCTCAACAGTAAGGCCTGGTTCATCGCCACCAGTTGATGATGTTCAACTTTCTCGCAAGCCCATGCCATCGCCACCGGATATAGCGTAAAGCCAGCGGCACCGAGGATGAATAACGCTGGGGCCATCGCCGCCTGGCTAAGCATCGCGATACTGCCGAGAATGACGACAAAGACCTGAACACGCAACACCAGCAGTCGACCAAACTTATCCGCCAGACGTCCAATCGGCCATTGTCCAAGGATACCCGCACTGACCAGTACCGCCATCCAGAAACCAATGCTGGCATTGCTCACCCCTTTGTGATTGAGGTACAGCGGCATCAGGCCATATAGAGATCCCAGAACGATTCCTGAGATAATGCAGCCATTCACGCCAAGCCGCGCCTGACGGAGTTTTAGCATTGACGTAATTGACGTCGAATCATGGTTTTCAGCCTGCTGATTCAGCACACGCGTAAACAACAGCGGTAAGATCCCTGCCAACGTCAAACCTGTAACCCACGGCAATACGGACATCAGCTCGGTTGAAACTTTGCTGACCAGTAACTGGCCTAAAAACGTTCCCACGTAATAAACCATCATATACGCAGCAAGCAAACGCCCACGGTTACGTGACGTCCCACTGCACATCAGCGCGCTCTCAACAACCACCCAAATCATGGCACAGCCGACGCCCGCGACAAAACGCCAAGCCAACCAGCTCCAGAATCCAATCATCAGGCCAAGGCCGGCACAGCCAGCGGCAAAAATGAAGGAGGCCAGATAATAGCTGCGGTTAAAGCCAATGCGCTTAATGACATACCCTGTCAGCAATGTACCGACAAGGTTGCCGGTAAAATAGGATGAGCTGACAACGCCTACCTGCCATGTGGACATGTGTTCCTGGGCGAGCCAAAGCGGCACGAGTGTATTTAACACCGCAATCGCCAGAGTCAACAAAAGCAGGCCAGACAGCAAAAGCATGACAGGCTGGGTATACGTGGACATGAATTAAAACCGTGAGGAAGTTCAAATTTCATGCGCATCATGCCACCGCCAAAAACATTGTCAATGGGTGAAAATACGCGATATCCCAGCGGCGGTATTATCGATTTATATTACTCATTCATAACGCTAATGCTGAAGAGATGATTAGTCTCATCTGATTGTTTTTATTGAACTAACACAAATTTCATACGCTTCGTTCAGTCGAAAAATTTCATGGTCACAGCAAACTCATATTTCCCGTCTATGCTTTCAGAGCAATGCATCGCGTCTGATCGATTTCAGACGTACCACTGACTCTCGAAAGGAGAAGAGGATGACCAAACCGTATGTTCGTCTTGATAAAAATGATGCTGCCGTTTTGCTTGTTGATCACCAGGCTGGTTTACTTTCCCTTGTACGGGATATCGAACCCGATAAGTTTAAAAATAACGTGCTGGCGCTGGGTGACCTGGCTAAGTATTTCAACTTACCAACTATTCTTACCACCAGTTTTGAAACCGGTCCTAACGGCCCATTAGTTCCAGAACTGAAAGCACAATTCCCCGATACACCTTACATTGCTCGCCCGGGAAATATTAACGCCTGGGATAACGAAGATTTTGTAAAAGCTGTCAAAGCGACAGGTAAAAAACAGTTAATTATTGCCGGTGTGGTAACCGAAGTTTGCGTGGCATTCCCGGCGCTTTCAGCCATTGAAGAAGGGTTTGACGTCTTTGTCGTGACTGACGCGTCAGGGACCTTTAATGAAATTACCCGGCATTCGGCATGGGATCGCTTGTCGCAAGCTGGTGCGCAATTGATGACATGGTTCGGCGTGGCGTGCGAGCTGCATCGCGACTGGCGTAATGATATTGAAGGACTGGCGACGTTGTTCTCTAACCACATTCCTGATTATCGTAATTTGATGACCAGTTATGACACGTTAACGAAGCAGAAATAAAAGAGAACCGGGGCCGAAACCCCGGTTGTTATGATTAGCTTGCGACGGCCATCCCCACGGTCATATGCAAACCATAGAATACGCCGCGACCGATTAATTCCCCTGCCAGAAGCAGAATGAATGATACAGAAAGTAGCGGAACCGCAGGCTGATAACCTTTTAGCTGTGGTGCAATCCACAAGCACAGGGCAACGGCCAAAAGCACGATCCGCCAGGACATCAGCGCACCATAGTCCGGCACCAGCGCTGCGGCCTGCTGCACAGAACTATGAATAGTCGCCAGCTCTGCGCCCTGCATCACTGACACCACGCCACTCACTACCAGTGCCAGTACAGAAATTGCTGGCAGCAGACGCATCGCCCAGCCATCGACGCCAGCCAGACTCAACAACAGGTAACCCAGTAACGGGCCGCCCATAAACATCGTCAGGAAGAAGCCCATCGGCGTCCAGATGCTGTACCAGGTCGGAACGGTATCAATGCTGTTATACACACGCACCATCATCCAGACAAAGATGACGCCAAGAACCATCGTCACTATCAGCCACAGCGTACGCAATGCCGGTGACAGCTTTTTCAGCATTGCCAGCAACCAGCCGATGCCGCCTACGGCAAAAAAGATCGAACCGCTGGCGATTTCGTTACTGAGTGCTGAAGCCCCTACCCGGTTGAGCGAGTTAAAAGCGCGCATTGGTGAACCAAGATGGAGCATAGAGGCGATAAAGCCAATGCCCATCAGCACCCATAAACCAAACATGCAGGCGATAACACGCTGCTGGGCTTCTGCTCGCAGGTCGCCTTTGAGCAGCGCCAAAGCCAGAACGATAAAACCACCTGCTACACATTGCCCGAAGACCGTGAAGATCATCAGCGGCCATTCATGCCATCCACTTCCCATCTCACACCTCCTTCGGGTTTGCCAGATAGCCAGTGGTATCCCCGGTCGGGCGGCTATTGGCATTGGGTTTGATCACAATATTCGGTTTGGTAAAGTGAGCTCGCGGCAACGGCGCAACGGCCGCCAGATCGCCATGTTTTTTACGCAGCTCGTCGATAGGGCCGAAATCCAGCGCCCGCAGCGGACAAGATTCAACACAGATCGGCTTTTTACCCTCCGCAACACGGTCATAACAACCATCGCATTTGGTCATATGGCCTTTCGTTTCGTTATATTGCGGTGCGCCATACGGGCAAGCCATATGGCAGTAGCGGCAGCCAATGCACACATCTTCATCGACCACAACAAAACCATCTTCACGTTTATGCATCGCACCGCTCGGGCAGACTTTAGTACAAGCCGGATCTTCGCAGTGGTTACATGAAATCGACAGATAGTAGGCAAACACGTTCTGGTGCCAGACACCGTTATCTTCCTGCCAGTCGCCGCCAGCATATTCATAAATGCGGCGGAAGCTGACTTCTGGCGTCAAATCTTTGTAGTCTTTACAGGCCAGCTCGCAGGTTTTGCAACCGGTGCAACGGCTGGAATCAATAAAAAATCCATACTGGGTTGTCATCGGTTACTCCTTACACCTTTTCAACCTGAACAAGGTTTGTATGTGACGGATTCCCCTTAGCGAGAGGAGACGGACGTTGAGTGGTCAGTACGTTAATACAACCACCCTTATCGACACGTTTTGCATCCGGGTCATACCAGGCACCTTCACCCAGTGCGACCACACCCGGCATCATTCGTGGCGTCACTTTCGCCTCAATATGAACCTCACCACGATCGTTAAAGATCCTGACTTTATCGCCGTTGTGGATACCGCGTTTTTGGGCATCAAGCGGGTTGATCCACATTTCCTGACGGCAAGCCGCTTTCAGCACATCAACGTTGCCGTAAGTTGAGTGAACGCGAGATTTATAGTGGAAACCTGTAAGCTGCAGCGGATACTGTTTGTTCAGCGGATCCTGATAACTTTCAAAGCCCGGCGTGTAGATCGGCAGTGGATCGATCACATCGCCTTCAGGCAATTCCCAGGTAGCGGCAATGTCAGCCAGCGCCTGCGAATAAATCTCAATTTTGCCCGATGGCGTAGTCAGTGGGTTTGCCTGCGGATCTTCACGGAAGGCTTTATAAGCAACGTGATGCCCTTGTGGGTCGCGCTTTTTAAAGATCCCCTGCTTGCGGAACTCTTCAAACGTTGGCAGTTCAGGAATCGCTTCCCGCGACTGGGCATACAGATGCCGCATCCACTCTTCCTGGGTACGGCCTTCAGTAAACTGTTGCTCAACGCCAAGACGTTTTGCCAGTTCGCTGGTCATTTCATAGATGGTCTTACATTCAAAGCGCGGTTTAATCACCTGATCGTTGAAAATCACGTAAGACATATTCCCGCAGGATGCATCCAGCGCAAAGTCCATCTGTTCGGAAGCGGTGCAGTCAGGCAGCAGGATGTCAGCATATTTCGCCGATGAGGTCATGTGGCAGTCGATAACCACAATCAGCTCACACTTCTTATCATCCTGAAGGATTTCATGGGTACGGTTGATTTCAGAATGCTGGTTAATCAGGCAGTTACCGGCATAGTTCCAGATCATTTTGATCGGCACATCCAGCTTATCTTTCCCGCGTACACCATCACGCAGCGCCGTCATTTCCGGGCCACGTTCAATGGCATCGGTCCACATAAACATCGAAATGCTGGTCTGGATCGGGTTTTCCAAGGTCGGCATACGGACAAACGGTAAGCTGTATGAACCTTCACGCGCGCCGCTGTTGCCTCCGTTAATACCAACGTTACCGGTCAGAATCGCCAGCATCGAGATAGCACGGGTTGCGATTTCACCGTTAGCGTGACGCTGCGGGCCCCATCCCTGGCTGATAAACGCCGGTTTGGTACTACCGATTTCACGAGCCAATTTGATGATTTTGTCTGCCGGAACACCAGTGATTTGCGAGGCCCATTCCGGCGTTTTAGCCACGCCATCTGGCCCTTCACCCAGAATATAAGCTTTATAGTGGCCATTTTTCGGCGCACTGGCTGGCAGGGTTTTCTCATCGTAGCCAACGCAATATTTATCGAGGAATGCCTGATCCACCAGGTTTTCAGTGATCATGACGTACGCCAGACCGTTAACCAGTGCGGCATCTGTTCCCGGACGAATAGGGATCCACTCATCTTCGCGCCCGGCACCGGTGTCGGTATAGCGCGGATCGATGATGATCATGCGGGCATTAGATTTCTGGCGTGCCTGTTCAAGATAGTAAGTCACCCCACCGCCACTCATTCGCGTTTCGCCAGGGTTATTACCAAACAGCACTACCAGCTTACTGTTTTCGATATCCGACGGGCTGTTGCCATCTGCCCAGCCGCCGTAGGTATAGTTCAAACCTTCCGCAATTTGCGCGGAGGAGTAGTCGCCGTAATGGTTCAGATAGCCGCCGCAGCAGTTCATCAGCCGCGCGACCAGGGTATTTCCCGGCGGCCAGGAGCGGGTCATGGTGCCGCCCAGCGTACCGGTGCCATAGTTCAGATAGATAGACTCGTTGCCGTACTCTTTGATCAGGCGCTGCATATTGGTCGCGATGATGTCGTAGGCTTCTTCCCAGCTAATGCGCTCGAATTTGCCTTCACCGCGCGCCCCGACTCGTTTCATCGGATATTTCAGGCGGTCCGGATTGTAGACACGGCGACGCATGGAACGCCCACGCAGGCAGGCGCGAACCTGGTGCAGGCCGTCGTAATTGTCATCGCCGGTATTGTCCGTTTCGACATATTTGATTTCACCGTCCACGACGTGCATACGTAGCGGGCAGCGACTACCACAGTTAACTGTACAGGCGCTCCAGATAACCTTTTCGTCTGATTTTGTTGGAATGGCGCTATCGACAGCGTGCGCAATCCGACTAAAAGGTAATGTTAATGCGCTGCTGGCCATTGCCAGGCCGCCGATCGCTGTCGTTTTTACCAAACCACGGCGACTCACCTCAGCAGCCAATACCGCATCAGGGATTTTCGTTTTCATAATGGCTCACTCAAGCTTGCTCACGATTGATTCCAGTAACAAACCGTATTGTGTAATTATTTCTATAGCAGTTCGCTATATAGGCTTGTATACATCGAATAATTTGAAAATCAAAGAGATAGGTAGATTTTCACTCGAAAGTAGTATTACGTGTAAGTGAGGAGTAATTATTGTTCGGTATCAAAGGGAGACAAAAAAAGCGCCCGCAGGCGCTTTTTAGATTCAGAAAAATTGGGTATTAGCCAATATATTCCAGTCCGTTCATATACGGACGCAGAACTTCTGGTACTTCAATACGACCATCAGCCTGCTGATAGTTTTCCATTACTGCAACCAGCGTACGACCAACAGCCAGACCAGAACCGTTCAGGGTATGAACCAGACGGGTTTTCTTGTCCGACTTGCTGCGGCAACGTGCCTGCATACGACGTGCCTGGAAATCCCAAACGTTGGAGCAGGAAGAGATCTCACGGTAGGTGTTCTGTGCCGGGATCCATACTTCCAGGTCGTAAGTTTTGCAAGCGCCAAAGCCCATGTCGCCAGTGCAAAGGATGATTTTACGGTACGGCAGGCCCAGCAACTGCAGGACTTTTTCTGCATGACCAGTCATCTCTTCCAGCGCCGCCATTGAGTCTTCTGGGCGCACGATCTGCACCATTTCAACTTTGTCGAACTGGTGCATACGGATCAGACCACGGGTGTCACGACCATATGAACCGGCTTCAGAACGGAAGCATGGGGTGTGGGCGGTCATCTTAATTGGCAGATCATCTTCATCGATGATTTCACCGCGCACCAGGTTAGTCAGCGGAACTTCTGCCGTTGGGATCAGCGCATAGTTACTGGTGTCTGCTTCTTCTTCCAGCGGACGAGTATGGAACAGATCGCCAGCAAATTTCGGCAGTTGACCCGTACCGTACAGCGTGTCCTGGTTAACCAGGTACGGAACATAGTTCTCACTGTAGCCATGCTGTTCGGTATGCAGATCCAGCATAAACTGCGACAGTGCGCGGTGCATGCGAGCAATCTGCCCTTTCATTACCACAAAGCGGGAACCAGTCAGCTTAACTGCAGCTGCAAAGTCGAGGCCAGAGTGCATTTCACCCAGCGTCACGTGGTCACGAACTTCAAAGTCAAACTCACGCGGGGTACCCCAGCGGCTGACTTCAACGTTGTCATTTTCGTCTTTACCTACCGGCACTTCATCTGCAGGCAGGTTAGGGATGGTCAGCGCGATATCGCGAATTTCAGCCTGTAAAGCATCCAGCTCGGCTTTTGCTGCATCCAGCTCTTCGCCCAGTTTGTTCACTTCCAGACGTAAAGGCTCGATATCTTCCCCGCGCGCTTTCGCCTGGCCAATGGATTTCGATCGGGAGTTACGCTCCGCTTGCAGGTTTTCCGTTTTGACCTGCAATACTTTACGACGCTCTTCAAGAGCGCCCAGCTTATCTACATCCAGCTTAAAGCCCCGGCGTGCCAGTTTTTCAGCGACTGCGTCTGGCTCATTACGCAGCAGATTGGGATCGAGCATGCTTATCCTGTGCTTATCGAATTAAATGGGAGATGTGGCCACAGCCTGCGACCACAGGGATACAGTAACAACATTACCGCAACGATAACATTAACGGTAGCGTTTTATGGGGCTATTTTGATCCTGTTCAGCCAGCCAGGCGAGCTTTTCGCCAATCTTGCCTTCAAGGCCCCTGTTTGTCGGGAAATAATAGCGTGTTTGTGCTATTTCCGGCGGGAAGTAAACCTCACCGGCAGCATAAGCGTTTGCTTCATCATGAGCGTAACGATATTCCTGCCCGTAGCCCATTTCCTTCATTAATTTCGTCGGCGCATTACGCAAATGAACCGGCACGTCATAATCCGGGCGTTCGCGAGCATCGGCCAGCGCGGCTTTAAACGCAGTGTAGACAGCGTTGCTTTTTGGCGCGCAGGCCAGGTAAACAATCGCCTGAGCAATGGCGCGTTCACCTTCCGCCGGGCCAACGCGAGTAAAGCAATCCCAGGCCGCAATTGCCACCTGCATCGCCCGTGGATCGGCATTACCGACGTCTTCAGACGCAATCGCCAGACAGCGACGCGCGACATATAACGGATCGCCACCAGCGGTAATAATTCGCGCATACCAGTACAGCGCCGCATCGGGTGCGCTACCACGTACCGACTTATGCAGTGCGGAAATCAGATCGTAAAAGCGATCGCCTTTGTTATCAAAGCGGGCGCTACGTTCACCGGCGATTTCGGTCAGTAATTCAGGCTTCAGGACCCGCTTACCGCTATCATCGACTTCGGCCATATCCGCCATCATTTCCAGCGTATTTAACGCCCGGCGCGCGTCGCCATTCACCAGTTCAGCAATGGCGCGTCGTGTTTCATCTGGCAGAACAATATCCTGACCACCATAGCCACGGGTTTTGTCTTCCATCGCCTGAGTTAGTACTTGCTCAATATCCTCTGTACTCAGGGATTTCAACAGATAGACACGGGCACGGGAAAGCAGTGCCGAATTAAGCTCAAACGACGGGTTTTCAGTGGTTGCGCCAATAAAAGTGATGGTGCCGTCTTCAATATGTGGCAGAAATGCATCCTGCTGGCTTTTGTTGAAACGGTGAACTTCGTCAACAAAAAGAATAGTGCGGCGACCTGCATTGCGGTTTTGCCGGGCGCGCTCGATCGCCTCGCGAATCTCTTTCACGCCAGAGGTGACGGCAGAAATACGTTCCACATCAGCGTTCGCATAGCGGGCAATCACTTCAGCGAGAGTTGTTTTGCCGGTACCCGGCGGCCCCCAGAGGATCATAGAATGTAAATGCCCGGCTTCGATAGCGCGCGGCAACGGCTTCCCCGCAGCCAGCAAATGTTGCTGGCCGATATACTGTGCTAAATTTTCTGGCCGCATACGCGCGGCCAGAGGTTGAAAAGTATTATCCGAAAAATCGAGCGACAGATTGCTCACTCAGGTGCCTCTACTTACGTTGATCATCTACCGTGACGCCTTGCGGCGGGGTGAAGGTAAATTTCGCTGCATCCACAGCCCCATTTTGCTGGGATTTCAGTTGATAACTGCTGCGCTGATCGTCCTGCTCCACCGCGCTAAACTGATGGATTGTGCCATCACGTCCCACGTTAATGGTGAACTGCTTCAGATTGCCATTGCTGGCTTTCGGCGTCAGGACAAAGTCATCGCCATTCTGTTTGATATTGTACTGCTGCCAGTCGCTGGACTGGTTGCGGGCAATCAGCATAAACGGCGTATTACCGGTGGCATCTTTCAGCCAGGTTGCCGTAGCTTGCTCAACGAACGGGTTATAGAACCACAGTGTTTTACCGTCAGAAACCAGAATGCTTTCATCAGGTTGTGTCATATGCCAGTTGAATAAGTTTGGACGTTTCACCCACAGATCGCCCTGACCTTCCTGCACCGCCGCGCCGCTACCGTCAGTCACTTTTTGTGTGAAGCTGGCGTGGAAGCTGCTGACTTTATCCAGGCGGCTTTTCAGATCGCTTGCGGCATCAGCCCAAACGCTGCTTGCTACTAAGCTTGAGAGTAATGCACAGGTGATGGCAATTTTTTTCATCATTATTCCTCAAATTACGTCACTCCCGATCGGGAGTTCCCTCTACTCTCTATTCCAGGCTAATAATCAGCTTGAGGAAAGAAGAAAATACTGAATTTTCAGTTGATAGAGTGCCGGATGCGACGCTACCGCGCCTTATCCGGCATACGATGCATTAGTTAGTCAAACGGCGGTGGGGCCAGCACTTCACGATTACCGTTGTGCCCCTGTTCGCTGACAATCCCCTGCGCTTCCATCTGTTCGATAATACGCGCTGCACGGTTATAACCAATGCGGAACTGACGCTGTACGCCAGAAATTGACGCTTTGCGTTTTTCAGTGACAAACTGCACCGCCTGATCGAACAACGGATCCAGTTCTTCAGCGCCATCGAAACCACCCGCACCACCTTCGCTTTCGCTGTCGGAGGTGATGCCATCAACATACTGTGGGCGACCACGCGCTTTCCAGTCCTGCACCACGGCATGAACTTCCTGATCGCGAACAAAAGCACCATGGACACGTACCGGCAACGTGGAGTTCGGCCCAGAGTAGAGCATATCCCCCATACCCAGCAGTGATTCCGCGCCAGCCTGATCAAGAATGGTACGTGAGTCAATCTTACTGGATACGGTAAAGGCGATACGGGTCGGAATATTCGCTTTAATCAGACCAGTAATAACATCAACCGATGGACGCTGAGTTGCCAGTACGAGGTGGATACCCGCGGCACGGGCTTTTTGCGCCAGACGTGCTATCAGCTCTTCCACTTTTTTACCTACCGTCATCATCAGGTCGGCAAATTCGTCAACCAACACCACAATGTATGGTTCTTTTTTCAGCACCGGATGCTGGGCATCCATACTGTCACCCGGCTTCCAGTACGGGTCTGGAATCGGACGCATCATGCGATCGGCTTCAGCAATTTTTTCGTTATAACCCGCCAGATTACGCACACCCAGCGCAGACATCAGTTTATACCGACGCTCCATCTCGTTAACACACCAGCGCAGCGCGTTGGCGGCATCTTTCATATCAGTAACGACTTCCGTTAACAGATGCGGAATGCCTTCATAAACCGAAAGCTCCAGCATTTTCGGGTCGATCATGATGAAACGCACATCTTCTGGCTGTGCTTTATAAAGCATGCTCAGGATCATCGCGTTCACACCGACAGATTTACCGGAACCGGTAGTCCCCGCAACCAACAAGTGCGGCATTTTCGCCAGATCGGCAACCACCGGCTCACCGGCGATATCTTTACCCAGCACCACGGTTAATGGCGACGGATTATCGCGGAATTTGGCGTTATCCAAAACTTCGCGCAGATAAACGGTTTGTCGTTTTTTATTCGGTAACTCCAGACCTACATAGGGTTTGCCAGGAATAACTTCAACGACACGCACCGCCACCGTCGAAAGTGAACGGGCAAGGTCCCGTGACAAGTTAGAAATGCGCGCCGCTTTTACGCCCGGTGCCAGGTTCAATTCAAAGCGAGTGATAACCGGCCCCGGAGAGTAATTGACGACATCGGCTTTAATACGGAAATCAGCCAGACGCGCTTCCACCAGGCGAGCCATTTGTTCAAGCGCAAAGGTATCTACCGGCTCCACTTCGCTCGGCGGCGGTGTCAGCAAATCCAGAGAAGGCAGCGGCGTCGTCGGTTTATGCAACGGACGGCTGTCGCCATTACGCATCAACAGCGGATGAAGCAGGGTATCCTGCGGTTGTGGCGCAACTGGCGGTTGTGGCGCAACTGGCTGTTGTGGCTGCTGATACTGCTGCTGCGGCGCAAC
>OGNA01000233.1_pt1 | contig 40821 bp, 39 predicted proteins | sample 1573411 | NCBI WGS metagenome assembly OGNA01 (sample SAMEA2581899, study PRJEB24529) | metagenome | biome: Human gut stool | place: China | collected 2011 | reverse complement strand
AGATGCAGCAGATTAAAAAGATGGGCGGTATGGGAAGTATTCTTTCCATGATGCCGGGTATGGGAAACCAGCTGTCCGGTGTGGATATGGATGAAGGTGAAAAATCCATGCACAGAGTAGAGTCCATCATCCTCTCCATGACAAAGGAGGAGAGGGCTAATCCAAACCTCATAAACCCTTCCAGGAAACAGCGCATTGCAAAAGGCGCCGGTGTGGAGGTCAGCGAGGTCAACCGTCTGGTAAAACAGTTTGACCAGATGAAGAAAATGATGAAGCAGATGCCGGGCCTTATGGGCGGCGGCAAGCGAAAAGGCGGATTCGGCGGTCTGGGAGGACTGCTGGGCGGCAAGATGAAGATGCCCTTTTAGGACACAGAATGCTGATACCACAATCCGCAGACCAGGCTAGTCAAACAGGAATACTCCTGTATGTCTAATATAAGAACAATTCACAAGGAGGTGAAATCACATGGCAGTAAAGATGAGATTAAGAAGAATGGGACAGAAGAAGGCTCCTTTCTATAGAATCGTAGTTGCTGATTCCAGATCCCCAAGGGATGGCAAATTCATCGCGGAAATCGGCACTTATGACCCAACCAGGGAACCAAGTGTCATCAAATTTGACGAGGAAGCAGCTAAGAAGTGGTTAGCAACAGGTGCACAGCCAACTGAGACCGTAGGAAAGCTCTTAAAAATCGCCGGCATTCAGTAGTTGACAATGAGGTGTTAAGATGAAGGAATTAGTCGAAGTGATTGCGAAAGCACTGGTCGATAACCCAGAAGAAGTTGTTGTTACCGAATCAATGAAGGGCGAGGACACCCTGATTGAGCTTAAGGTGTCTCCTGCCGACATGGGCAAGGTCATCGGCAAGCAGGGCAGGATTGCAAAGGCAATCCGTTCCGTTGTCAAGGCCGCTGCATCCAAGGAAGACAAGAAAGTAATCGTTGAGATTCAGTAAGCAGGATTCAGTACGCAGACAATGAAGGACCGCTGGCCGCAGGGCTGGCGGTTCATTTATTGCCCGGGAATATTGTCCCGGAACATTTATCCGTAAAATTACTTATCACAGAAAGGTGACAGGTGTATGGAAAACATGCTGAGAGTGGGAGTCATAACCTCCGCCCACGGAATCAAAGGGGAAGTAAAGGTATTCCCCACCACAGATGACGCCAAGCGTTTCAAAGAGCTGAAGGAAGTCATCCTTGACACAGGAAAAGAGCATATTCCCATGGAAATCGAACATGTGAAATTCTTCAAGAACATGGTCATCCTTAAATTCAGGGGATATGACAATATAAATGAAATAGAAAAATATAAATCCAGGGACCTGCTGATAACCAGGGATCAGGCCGTGGACCTGGAGCCCGATGAATACTTTATCACGGACCTGATTGGACTTACTGTGGTATCGGACCAGGGCGCGGAGCTGGGAACCCTTAAGGATGTGCTGGAAACAGGGGCCAATGATGTATATGTGGTTGCCATGAAGGACGGAAAGGAACTGATGCTTCCCGCCATCGGTGACTGTATTCTGAATGTGGACCTGGAGCAGGGACGCATGGAGGTCCATGTTCTGGAGGGACTTATGGATTTGTAGTGCCCATAACCTGGTAAGACCCATGGTTCAAAGGTCCATGGTTCTGTAAAAAGGGCTTGTGTTTTATCTGGTTTTGTTGTATATAAAGAGAGGGGATAAACCGTGCTGCATCATGTAATGCAGTATTGGGGCGGAAGGCCGCCGGTGCAGCAAGGAAAAGGAATCTGATATGATAACTGAAGACCCTCTTCCTGATTCTGGCGTATCTGGTCCGCACCATGGGGCCGGGCTTTATCCGCAGCGGCCTCTTTAATTCAGACTGTTCCAACCGGATGCAGGGCAGTACACGCATACAGCCAGATATCCCACATATGCGAGACACAGCAGTGCCTGGTGTTATATACCATGGACCATGGCGGCTATCTTCTGGATAAGAGACAGATGGGCGCTGTCTGCATAAACGGCCTGCGCACGTTCCTTTTCGAACGTTCCGGCAAGTCGGTAAAGTAGATACAGGTCAGGGATTATATACCTGTAAAAAGCAACTGATAAAGCCGGCCCTGGCATCTGAGATTGGGGCCGGCTTTTAGAGATACTTTTTGGCTGAATACAGACAGAAAGGAACTTAAACATGGCCAACATAACTGTTTTAGACCAAAGCACCATCAACAAAATTGCAGCCGGCGAGGTCATTGAGCGGCCTGCTTCCGTAGTGAAGGAGCTGCTGGAAAATGCCGTTGACGCCCATGCCACCGCCGTAACCGTGGAAATCAAGGACGGCGGCTGTTCCATGATTCGCGTCACCGACAACGGATGGGGCATCCCAAAGGAGGAAATACCCCTGGCATTCCTGCGCCACGCCACAAGCAAAATCAAGACAGTGGAGGATTTATTCACCATTTCCTCCCTGGGTTTCCGCGGCGAGGCCCTGGCCAGCATAGCGGCCGTGGCCCAGGTGGAGCTGATTACAAAGACGGGGGACAGCCTTACCGGTTCCCGGTACCAGATTGAAGGCGGGGTTGAGAAGGGGCTGGAGGAAATAGGCGCCCCTGATGGTACCACCATCATTGCCCGAAACCTGTTTTACAACACGCCTGCGAGGAAGAAATTCCTTAAGACACCCATGACAGAGGGCGCCCATGTGGCGGCCCTGGTGGAGAAGATTGCCCTTTCCCACCCGGATATTTCCATCCGCTTCATACAGAACAATCAAAATAAGCTCTACACCTCAGGAAACCACAACCTGAAGGACCTGATATATACTGTATTCGGACGGGAGATTGCGGGAAACCTTCTCCCGGTGGAAATCAATGAGGACTGGATTACAGTCACCGGATTTACAGGCAAGCCGGTCATAGCCAGATCCAACCGGAATTATGAAAATTATTTCATCAATGGCCGTTACATCAAGAGTTCCATTATATCCAAGGCCATTGAGGAGGCATATAAACCCTATATGATGCAGCACAAGTATCCCTTTACCATGCTGCATTTCCATATTGAGCCGGACACCCTGGACGTAAATGTGCATCCCACCAAGATGGAACTGCGCTTTGCCGACGGGGAAAAGGTGTACCATGCAGTGTTAAGGGCTGTCAGCAATGCCCTGGCCCACAAGGAGCTGATCCCCCAGGTCAGCCTGGAAGCAAAACAGGAAAAGGAGGCCAGACAGCTGGCAGAAAAACTGGCTCCCCGCCCGGAGCCGTTCGAGGTGCGCAGGCGGGAGAACCTAAGCCAGAAAACCTCTGGCAGCCCCGTCCAGGTACAGAACGGCGGCCCGGCCTCCGGCGCCGGTTCAGTTTACGCCCAGTCAGCCCCGCCCAGGCCATCCTTTGTCAATGAGCTGATGCCTGACTGGCTGAAGGAGAGAAGAAAGGAACAGGAAAAGCGTTCAGTCTCCCCGGCCGCAGTTAATCCCCATCAAACGGAAAACACGGTTTCTGCCGGGAAGGATATTGGGGCCGGCGGGTCAGCTTCCGGCCAGACAGTTTCCGGTCAGACAGGCTCCGGTCAGACAGGCTCCGGTCAGACAGGCTCCGGCCAAACAATTTCCAGCCAGACAGCCCACGGCCAGACAGCGCCCGGTCAGTCAGACTCCGGCCAGACAGTCCCCAGTCATCCGGAACCCGGTATGACCGGGAATTCAGACACAACCGGTACCGCTTCTGTCCATACAGGAGCCGGAACAGCCGGCTGCACCGCCGGGCCGGAACAGCTGGACCTGTTTGACGGCAAGCTTTTGGACCCCAAGGCCAGGCTGAAGCACAAGCTTATCGGCCAGCTGTTTGACACCTACTGGATGGTGGAGTACAATGAACAGCTGTTCATCATTGACCAGCATGCTGCCCATGAAAAGGTGCTCTATGAGAATACCATCAAGTCCTTAAAGACAAGGCAGTACGACATGCAGATGGTGGACCCGCCCATTATCCTTACACTGAACATGAACGAAGAACTTCTCCTGGAGAAATATATGGATTATTTCACGGGAATCGGTTTTGAGATAGAACCCTTTGGCGGCAGGGAATACGCGGTGCGCGGCGTGCCTGCCAACCTGTTTTCCATTGCCAAGAAGGAACTGCTGACAGAGATGATCGACGGGCTTTCGGAGGATATGTCTGTACATAACCCGGACATCATCTATGAAAAGGTGGCCTCCATGTCCTGCAAGGCAGCTGTCAAAGGACATCATACCATGTCCTTCCAGGAGGCCAATGTGCTCATTGACCAGCTTCTGGACCTGGAAAACCCCTATGCCTGCCCTCACGGCAGGCCTACCATCATCTCCATGAGCAAGTATGAGCTGGAGAAAAAATTCAAACGCATTGTCTGAAAGGAGCTTTTAACATATGAAGCAGCCGCTCATTGTCCTCACAGGACCCACGGCAGTGGGAAAGACCGCCCTTTCCATCCGGCTGGCAAAGGCCATTGGCGGGGAGATCGTCAGCGCGGATTCCATGCAGGTATACAGGCATATGGATATCGGCTCTGCCAAGGTGACTCCCGGGGAAATGGACGGGGTTCCCCATTATCTCATTGACGTGCTGGATCCCCGGGACTCCTTTAATGTGGTCACCTTCCAGCAGATGGCAAAGGAGGCCCTGAGGGAGATTTACAGCCACGGCCGCATTCCTGTCATTGCCGGCGGAACCGGCTTTTATATACAGGCCCTGCTGTACGACATTGATTTTAAAGAAAATGAGGACAGCAGCCCTGTCCGCAGGGAACTGGAAGCCCTGGCTGAGAGGGAGGGAGAGAGGGCTCCCCAGCTCCTTCATGCCATGCTCCGCCAGGTGGACCCGGAGGCAGCCGCCCAAATCCATGCCAACAATATAAAACGTGTCATCCGGGCCATTGAATACTTCCGCCAGACAGGGGAGAAGATTTCCCTCCATAACCAGCAGGAGAGGGAGAAGGAATCCTCCTACAATTTCCTCTATTATGTTCTGAACACAGACCGGGCCCTGCTCTATGAGAGAATTGACCGCAGGGTGGACCTGATGATGGAACAGGGACTGGTGGAGGAAGTAAAGGCATTAAAGGATATGGGCTGCCGGAGAGGCCATACCTCCATGCAGGGGCTGGGATATAAGGAGATTCTGGACTATCTGGAAGGCAGATGCAGCCTGGATGAGGCTGTATATATACTGAAACGCGATACAAGACATTTTGCAAAACGCCAGCTGACCTGGTTCAAACGGGAAAGGGATGTGCGCTTTTTGAATCTGCCTGATTTCGGAGGGGATGTCTCAAACGTCCTGGAACGGATATTAGAGGATTGCGCAAAGCAGGGAATCGTGCTACAATAACAAACCGGAAAACGGAGGATTATAAACCAATGGATATAAATGGAATGAACCAGATGTACGAAAGCCTTGGCATCAGCCGGGAAGTCAGGGAGTTTGCGGCTGAGACGGAAAAAGCGCTGAGGGAACGCTTTGAGGCCATTGATGCGGTGGCGGAATACAATCAGATGAAGGTTATCAAGGGAATGCAGGACAACCGTGTCAGCGACATCCACTTTGCAGCTACCACAGGTTACGGTTACAATGACCTGGGACGCGATACGCTGGAGGATGTGTATGCCAGCGTATTCCACGGTGAGAGCGCCCTTGTGCGTCCTCAGCTCATGAGCGGCACACATGCCCTTCATGTGGCCCTGTCAGGCAACCTGCGTCCAGGGGACGAGCTTTTGTCGCCTGTGGGCAAGCCCTATGACACCCTGGAGGAAGTCATAGGAATCAGGGATTCTGTGGGTTCCCTTAAGGAATATGGGGTGGTCTACCGCCAGGTGGACCTGTTTGAGGACGGTTCCTTTGACTATGAGGGCATCGCGGCAGCCATAAATGAAAGGACAAAACTGGTGACCATACAGCGTTCCAAAGGGTACGCCACCCGTCCCACATTGTCTGTGAAGCGGATTGGGGAATTGATTTCCTTCATAAAGAACATAAAACCGGACGTTATCTGCATGGTGGACAACTGCTACGGTGAGTTTGTGGAAACCCTGGAGCCAACCGATGTGGGGGCGGATATGATTGTAGGTTCCCTGATCAAAAATCCCGGCGGCGGACTGGCTCCCATCGGCGGCTATATCGTGGGCAGAAAGGACTGTATTGAACGGGCGTCCTCCCGGACTGGGCAAGGAGGTAGGCGCCAGCCTGGGGTTAAACCAGCAGCTGTACCAGGGGCTTTTTCTTTCCCCTGTTGTGGTGTCAGGAGCCTTAAAGGGCGCCATATTCGCGGCCAATATTTATGAGCGCCTGGGCTACGGCGTGGTGCCAGACGGCAGTGAATCCCGTCACGACATCATCCAGGCCATCACCTTCGGCACGCCGGAGGGCGTCATATCCTTCTGCAAGGGAATACAGGCAGCCGCGCCTGTGGACAGCTATGTGACACCCGAGCCATGGGATATGCCTGGATACGACAGCCCTGTTATTATGGCAGCAGGCGCTTTTGTCCAGGGATCGTCCATCGAGCTCTCGGCTGACGGCCCCATTAAGCCGCCCTATGCCGTATATTTCCAGGGAGGACTGACCTGGTACCATGCAAAGCTGGGAATACTCAAGTCATTGCAGCAGCTGTTGGATGACGGGGTTTTGAAAATCTTAAGATGACACCCCAGGAAACTTATGGTAATATATACTAATTAGGCTGAACCCAGGTCCTGCGGCCCAGGGGTTTGGCCTGACTGACCGGAGGGTAAGACACATGCATTACAAGAATTTCTGGATACTTTTAATCATGCTGCTGGCAGGCATTGTCCTGGGAGGCTTTATGGGACAGCTGGCAGAAGGGATTTCCTGGCTGAACTGGCTGAATTTCGGACAATCCTTTGGGCTGGATTCGCCTCTGGTAATTAATTTCGGCATCCTGGTCATCACCTTCGGACTGACCATCAAGATTACCATGGCCAGTATCATCGGCGTGGCAGTGGCACTCATCATTTACCGGTATATATAATTTTCCTGACTTTGTGCTTGGAGAGGTGCGTAGTTAGGAGAGAGATGGAAAGAATAAGAATTAAGGATCTGCCCCACAAGGACCGCCCCTATGAAAAATGTCTGAGTCTGGGTCCGGACAGCCTGTCCGATACAGAGCTTCTGGCAGTCATCCTGCGCACCGGAAGCAGGGAAGGAAACTCCCTGGATCTGGCAGACAGCCTGCTGGCTCTGGGAAGCCCCGGAGACGGCCTGCTGGGCCTTTTGCACCATTCCCTGGATGATTTTACACGAATCAAGGGAGTTGGTAAGGTAAAGGGGGTCCAGCTGCTTTGTATAGGAGAGCTGTCAAAACGCATCTGGAAGCGGAAGGCCAGCGAGCATACTCTTTACTTTGGCCGTCCGGAGGAAATATCGGACTATTATATGGAAGATATGCGCCATCTGGAGCAGGAGGAAATCCGGGTCATGTTTCTGAATACCAAGCAGGCCATGGTTCGTGATCAGATTATGGCCAGAGGGACAGTAAATGCATCTGTCATGACACCCCGTGAGGTACTCATCGAAGGCCTCAGGTGCCGGGCCGTGTCCATGGTGCTGGTTCACAACCATCCCAGCGGAGACCCCACCCCCAGCAGAGCAGACATACTGCTCACCAAACGCCTGAAAGAAGCGGGAGACCTGGTGGGAATCACACTGATCGATCACATTGTCATCGGAGACAGGCGGTATCTCAGTTTCCGCGAAGAGAATTTAATGTAAGAGGAAGTTTATCCATGGAAACCAAACACAGTAAATATATTCTGGCAGGACTTACGGTGCTGTGCGTACTGCTCATCTGCATCACATCCCTGAAGGACGGCATCATGGAACCCCTGCGCACCGGTGTGGGTTATTTTCTGATTCCCATACAGACAGGAGTCAACGCAGTGGGAACCGGCATCTATAACGAATTAAAGGATTACGGCAGCCTAAAAGACGCGCTGCGGGAAAATGAGGAACTGAAGACCCAGATTGTACAGCTCACAGAGGACAATAACCGTCTGCAGGCAGAGCAGTTTGAACTGGACCGCTTAAGGAAGCTCTATGAGCTTGACCAGGATTACATGCAGTATGATAAAATCGGGGCCAGGGTCATTGCCCGTGATTCAGAAAAATGGTTCCAGGTATTCCGCATCAACAAGGGTTCTGCCGACGGAGTGGCCGTGGACATGAACGTGGTTGCCGACGGCGGCCTGGTGGGCATTGTGACGGATGTGGGCGCCAATTACGCCACGGTGCGTTCCATCATTGACGATTCCAGCCGTGTGGGAGCCATGAAGCTGGATTCCTCCTATAACTGTATTGTGGCAGGAGATTTGACCCTCTATGAGGAGGGGCGTCTTAAGCTTACGGATTTTTCAAAGGATGCGGTTCTCAGGGACGGCGATCAGATCGTCACCTCCAACATCAGCACCAAGTTCCTTCCGGGCATCCTGGTTGGATATGCTGCGGATGTCTCCATTGACCCGGACCACCTGACCCAGTCAGGCTATCTGATTCCGGTGGCTGATTTTAATAATCTGCAGGAGGTGCTGATTATTACAGATATCAAAGATACAGGAGAGGCGGCTGCCCAGTGATTCAAGCAAAGATAAAACAGGTACTCATCAATATATTGTTTATCGTGCTGGCATTTACGGTGCAGAACTGTGTATTTCCCCTGCTCCCGTTTTTGTCGGCAACGCCCAATCTGCTTTTAATCCTTACGTTTTCCTTCGGCTTTATCCATGGGAAGAATGCGGGGATGTTTTACGGCGTTCTTTCAGGCCTTTTACTGGACCTTTTCTACAGCGGGCCTTTTGGCTTTTATACCCTTATCTATATTTATATCGGCTATGCCAACGGCATTTTTACCAAGTACTATTACGAAGACTACATCACCCTTCCGCTGATACTCAGTATTTTTAACGGAATCTGGTACAGCATGTATATATATATATTCCGCTTCTTAATCCGCGGACGTCTGAATCTTCCTTATTATTTCAGGAACATCATGCTTCCGGAGATTATATTTACTGCAGTTACCACTCTTTTGATTTACAGGCTGTTCCTTTCCGCCAGCAGACGTGTGGAGGATATAGGAAAAAGGAGAGACACAAAACTTGTTTGACGAACTGTTAGAAATTGTAAAAGAATTTTTCAAGAAGCTGTTCAGCTCACGGCTCTTTGCCCTTTCCGTGATGTTTACCGTCATGTTTGCCGGGCTGTTAGGCAAGCTGTTCCAGATGCAGATTCTGGACGGAAGCGAATACCAGGAAACCTATATGCAGAGGACGGAAAAAAACGTCACCACACCGGGGTCCAGGGGCAACATCTATGACAGAAACGGCAACAGGCTGGCTTATAATGAGCTGGCTTATTCCGTCACCATACAGGATTTGGGGGATTATCCCAGGCCCAGCTCACGCAACCAGATGCTGTACCGCCTGGTACGGATACTGGACCGCCGCGGTGAGACTGTGGAGGGAAAATTCGAGATTGCCCTTGATCAGAACGGTGAGATGTTCTTCACATCCAGCTCTGATTCGGCCAGAACCCGTTTCTTCCTGAATTTTTACGGTCTTTCCTCCACCGCAAGCCTAAATGACCCAAAGGGCAAATATCCCACCAACATCACGGCCAGGGAGGCCTTTGAGCGCAAGAAGGTGGATTATGAGCTGGATAAGATGAAGGATGAAAAAGGCAATCCCCTGGTCATACCGGACAACATAGCCCTGGGCATGATCAATATTATCTATACCATGAAGCTGACCGAATACCAGAAGTACGAGACCACCACCGTGGCCACCAATATCAGCAATGAGACCATGGTGGAAATCAATGAGAACGCCGCGGACTTAAAGGGAGTTGCGGTGGAGCAGTCCTATGTGCGCAAGTATGAGGACAGCATCTATTTTGCCCCTATCATCGGCTATACCGGCAAGGTTCAGGAGGATCAGCTGTCCGCCCTGAACGAGCAGTGGCACCAGTCCGATGAGGCGGCCGGCCTGCCGGAAGACGCTCCGGACAAGTACGATCTCAACGATATTGTGGGCCGTATCGGAATCGAGAAATCCATGGAGCTGGAGCTTCAGGGAGAAAAGGGCTACTCCAGGATGTATGTGGACAACATGGGGCGTCCCCGTGAAATCATTGAAAAGACGGACGCCAAGGCCGGGGATGATGTGTACCTGACCATTGACAGGGATCTGCAGATTGCTATTTACAAGCTGATAGAGCAGCAGCTGGCCGGTATCATCAGCTACCATCTCCAATACGATGATTTGGACCCCGACAAGACTTATGACCCTTCCAAAATACCCATTCCTGTAAAGGACGCCTATTACCAGCTGATTAACAACAATGTGCTGTCCCTGATGGATATGTCCCAGGAAGGGGCGTCCGACATTGAAAAACAGATTTACAGCAAATACGAGACATCCAGGGATCAGATACTTGGGGCGATACGCAACGAGCTTCTCAGCTCCCATGCCCTGGCCATGAACGATCTTCCCAAGGACATGGCTACCTATATGAATTATATCTATGCTTATCTGTCTGACGGGTCCGTGGGGATCATACAGAAGGATAAGATTGACCAGTCCTCGCCGGAATACCAGGCGTGGCGGGATGGCACTATCAGCCTGAGGGATTATATTTACAGCGGAATCGCGGGAAACTGGGTGGACACCACCCGTCTGGACGTGACCAGTAAATACTCCGATGCAGACGATATATTCACCCAGCTGGTGGACCATGTCATCGAATCCCTGCGCAGCGACAACAAATTTACAAAGCGCATGTTCCGTTACCTGATTAACGATGAGGTCATAACAGGCCGTGAGCTCTGTCTGGCCCTTTATGCCCAGGGCGTGCTGGCATATGACGCCCAGGCCATAGCCGCCCTCCAGATGGGGGATTCCACCTACACCTACCAGTTTATCAAGGAAAAGATATCCAACCTGGAGCTGACGCCGGCGCAGCTGGCTCTTGACCCGTGTACGGCAGGAGTGGTGGTGACGGACGTAAAAACAGGTGAAGTCCGGGCCCTGGTCACATATCCCAGCTATGACAATAACCTGATGTCGGGCAGCGTGGACGCGGCTTACTTCAGCCAGCTCCAGGACGACATGTCCAGACCCCTTTACAACAACGCCACGCAGGCCCAGAAGGCCCCCGGTTCCACCTTTAAGCCCATCACGGCTGTGGCAGCCCTGGAAGAGGGCGTGATAGGACTTCAGGACACCATCGAGTGTACCGGTATATACGATCAGATTTCCAAGCCCATCAAGTGCTGGATCTGGCCCGGACGCCATAACAGCGAGAACATCGAGGAAGGCATACAGAACTCCTGCAACTACTTCTTCGCCGAGCTGGCCCACAGGCTCTGTATGAAGCCGGACGGCACCTATTCGCCGGACCAGGGTCTTGCCACCCTGCGCAAATACGCCACCCTTTTCGGTCTGGATCACACCTCGGGTGTGGAGATTTCCGAGAACGAGCCCCAGATATCATCGGAGGACCCGGAGCGTTCCGCCATGGGACAGGGCACCCATTCCTACACCAATGTCCAGCTTTCCCGCTATGTGGCAGCTCTTGCCAACCGCGGAAATGTATTTGAGCTGAGTCTTTTAGATAAACTTACCGACTCTGACGGCAACCTGATTAAGGACTATACCCCTGCCATCAGCTCCCATGTGGACGCGGCTGACAGTACCTGGGACGCGGTCCAGACCGGTATGCGCCGGGTAATCACGGACAGCTCCGCCAAGAGTATTTTCTCCGACCTCCCTGTGGAGGTGGCAGGCAAAACCGGAACAGCCCAGGAGGACAAGAGCCGTTCCAACCATGCCTTCTTCGTTTCCTTTGCGCCTTACAGCCATCCGGAAATTGCCGTGACTGTAAATATTCCTTACGGATATGCGGGAACTAACGCCGCAACCCTTGGCAAAAAGGTGTACGAGTATTATTATAAATATACCACCCTGGAGCAGATAGAAAGCTCCGGTGCATTAGGTGTATCAAATGTAAATATTGGTGACTAAACCAGCAAAAGAGGTGATTGTATGCGCAATGCAGTTGTAATCAAGAGCAGCAAGGCAGGAATGACTGTCATCCTGGACCCTGAACTGCCCTTTGGCGAGCTTTTGGACGCCATCGGGAAAAAGTTCAGTGAGAGCGCCCGTTTCTGGGGTTCGGTCCAGATGACCCTGACCCTGGAGGGCCGGGATCTGACTGCGGCCCAGGAATTTGCAATTGTCGATACGATTACGAAGAACTCACAGATTGAAGTCCTCTGTCTTCTGGACACGGATGCGGAACGGATTGAACGCTGTGAGAAAGCACTGAATGATAAGCTGATGGAACTGAACTCCCAGACAGGGCAGTTCTACCGGGGAACACTGAAGCGCGGAGACTGCCTGGAATCCGAGGCCAGCATCGTGATCATAGGAAATGTGGATCACGGAGCAAGGGTGACGGCCAAGGGCAATGTCATTGTACTGGGAGAACTTAAAGGTACAGTGACAGCCGGTGTGTCCGGCAATCCCCAGGCCGTTGTCATGGCCCTTGACATGGCCCCCCTGCAAATCCGCATCGGGGATATGAGCAGCCGTTTCAACGAGAGAAACAAGCGTCTGGGGCGGGGACCCATGATAGCCCTGGCGGAAGATGGGGCCATTGTTATGCGGTCTTTAAAAAAGTCATTCCTAAACAATATGTTAAATTTTGCTTAATGCCAAAAAAATACTGGTAAATTTACGAAATTTAATGTACAATAGGAAGGTAAAGTAATTTTCAGGAGGATTTCATCATGAGCGAGGTCATTGTGATTACTTCTGGAAAAGGCGGGGTAGGCAAGACGACTACTTCTGCCAATGTGGGAACAGGACTGGCTATCCTGGGTAAGCGGGTAGTGCTGATTGATACAGATATCGGCCTGCGCAACCTGGACGTGGTCATGGGACTGGAAAACCGCATTGTCTACAATCTTGTAGACGTGGTGGAAGGCAACTGCCGTATGAAGCAGGCCCTGATAAGAGACAAAAGATACCCGAACCTATACCTTCTGCCTTCGGCCCAGACACGGGACAAGACATCCGTGAATCCGGAGCAGATGATAAAGCTGGTTGATGACCTGAGGGAAGAATTTGACTACATACTGTTAGATTGTCCCGCAGGCATTGAACAGGGATTTTACAATGCCATAGCCGGTGCTGACAGGGCACTGGTAGTCACGACGCCGGAGGTTTCGGCTATCCGCGATGCAGACCGTATCATCGGGCTGCTGGAACATGCGGAGATAGACGAGATTGACTTGATTGTCAACCGGATCCGGGCCGACATGGTCCGCAGGGGAGACATGATGTCTTTAAGCGATGTGACGGACATTCTGGCAGTAAACATCATCGGAGCAGTGCCCGATGACGAGAACATCGTCATTTCCACCAACCAGGGAGAACCTCTGGTGGGACTGGGCTCTACGGCCGGACAGGCTTATCTTGATATCTGCCGCAGGATACTGGGAGAGAGCATACCTATGACAAATCCCGGTGAGACGGAAACCTTTTTTGCCAGGCTGCGCGGAATACTTAAGAGAGCATAGAAGGGATGGTGTCAAGGTGAGATGGTTCCAGGGGTTTCAAACCAGGCGTTCCGGAGAGACAGCTAAGATGCGGCTAAAGCTTTTGCTGGTATCCGATAAGGCAGGCTGCTCACCGGAGATGATACTGATGATAAAAGATGACGTGATACACGCCATTTCCAAATATATGGAGATAGAAAAGGACAAAGTCCAGATACAGATGGATACAGAGGGCAGTCCCCAAAAGGGCGGCTGCCGGACACTGCCTGTGCTTCATGCCAACATACCGATTCGTTCCATATCGAACAAGGGGCTATATTAAATATGTTTTTGGATTATGATTTCAGACATTTTAATTTTCGGCTGATATTTTATATGATTGTACTCAACGTCATCGGCGTGCTGGTTATCCGCAGCGCTACGAATATGAACGCGGATGCAGTCAACAAGCAGCTTTTAGGAGTGTTCATAGGACTGGCTGTGGCCATTGGTCTTTCCCTGGTGGATTACCACAAAATCCTGAACTTCAGTACCCTCATATACGGCCTGTGTATTGCAAGCCTTGTGGCCGTACTGATTTGGGGCAATGTGGTGAACAACGCCAGGCGCTGGATTGAGGTTCCGGCCATCGGCCAGCTTCAGCCATCAGAGTTTGTTAAGATAGGCCTTATCATAACCTTTTCCTGGTATTTCATGAAATACCAGGAAAAGATTAATCAGGTCAGCACTGTGGCCATAGCAGCCGTACTGTTTGCCATTCCGGCGGCATTGATCTTTGAACAGCCGAATCTGTCTACCTGTCTTGTAATTATGGTAATGGTACTGGGAATCGTATTTGCAAGCGGCATAAGCTATAAGTGGATTGCAGGAACCCTGGCTGTTACCATTCCCGTAATGGCCACCTTTGTCTACCTGCTGCTTCACGGTATGATTCCATTCATAAAGGATTATCAGGCAGGACGTATCCTGGCCTGGTTTTATCCGGACCAGTACGGAGAGGCCCGTTATCAGCAGAACAACTCCATCATTGCCATCGGTTCAGGCCAGCTAAAAGGCAAAGGGCTTTTCAACACCACCATAGCGTCTGTCAAGAATGGTAATTTCCTGTCAGAGGAGCAGACGGACTTCATCTTTGCCGTGATCGGCGAGGAGCTGGGCTTCATCGGCTGTGTGGTGGTCATCGCCTTATTTTTATTAATAATTTATGAATGTCTTATGATGGCTGCACGGGCCAGGGATTTATCCGGCCGCCTTATCTGTGTGGGCATGGCAACACTGATTGCGTTCCAGGCATTTGCCAACATCGCTGTTGCCACAGGCATCTTTCCCAATACAGGACTTCCCCTTCCGTTCATCAGTTTCGGAAGCAGTTCTTTAATCAGTATTTTTATGGGAATAGGGCTGGTGCTCAATGTGGGGCTTCAGAGAGAAACAAGACATATCTAATCCAAGGAGGGTTAATTTAATATGACAATTGGTTTGATTGCACATGACGCAAAAAAGAAACTGATGCAGAACTTCTGCATCGCATACAGGGGAATACTCAGCAAGAACACACTGTATGCAACAGGTACCACAGGCCGCCTGATAGAAGAGGTGGCTAACCTTAATATTCACAAATATCTGGCAGGGCATCTGGGCGGAATGCAGCAGATGGCTGCTCAGATTGAGCACAATGAGATGGATCTGGTCATCTTTTTACGTGACCCGCAGAATCCCAAATCACATGAGCCGGATGTAAACGATGTGGTCCGCCTGTGTGATATCTACAACATTCCCCTTGCCACCAATCTGGCATCTGCCGAACTGCTCATCAAGGCGCTTGACAGGGGCGATATGGAATGGCGAGAGGTAGTCAGGTAATGAAGGCAGTGCGGACGCGCAGCTTTCTGTGTGCGCTTCTTCTGGGGGCTGTCGCCCTTTCCACCACGGGCTGTCTTTCAGGCATTAAGGAACCCTACAGCCTGGAAGAGCGAATCCCGGTCATGGAGGACAGCCTGTCCCGGACCGTGCGCTATGCAGACGGTTTTGCTTCGGATTTATGTGTAGTGGAGGATGAAGGCAGCTTTGACGAAAATTATGTGACATCGGAGGCAGCTGCCCTTTTTGATGTCAGCGACAGGGAAACACTCTACAGCAAGGAAGCCTTTGAACGGCTGTATCCGGCCAGTATCACCAAGGTTATGACCGCCCTGGTAGCCATTAAAAACGGCGATTTAAACGCCCGGGTAGTTGTGACGGATGATGCTGTTATCACGGAATCCGGGGCAACCCTGTGCGGCATTGAACCGGGAGATACCCTGACATTGGAACAGCTTTTATACGGGCTTATGCTTCCTTCGGGCAATGACGCAGGCGCTGCAATCGCAGTGCACATTGCGGGCAGCATTGACAAGTTCGCGGATATGATGAACCAGGAGGCTGCCAGTCTGGGAGCCACCGGAACTCATTTTGTAAACCCTCACGGGCTTAACGATCCGGACCATTATACCACGGCCTATGACCTGTATCTCATTTTCAATGAGGCCCTCAAATATCCGGTATTCCGGCAGATTGTGGGTACCACATCCTATACGGCCAACTACCACGACAAGGACAGCCAGGCCGTCACCAAGACATGGAAAGGCGGAAACTGGTTCATGACAAGGGAGCGGGAGACGCCGGAAGGCCTGACCGTATTCGGGGGAAAGACAGGCACTACCAACGCAGCCGGCTATTGTCTCATCATGGCTACCAGGGACCAGAATGATAAGGAATATATATCTGTTGTACTGAAATCAGACAGCCGCCCCGGCCTATATGATAACATGACAAATATAATTTCTAAAATCGTCAAATAGTGATTGCGCTTTCTATGAATTTATACTATAATTAGAGTAATCTTAATTGATTTTTTATACAACATATATAACTCAAGGAGGAGATTGGTATGGTTCAGATTATTGCAGGAAAAAAAGGTAAAGGCAAGACCAAACATCTGTTAGATATGGCCAATGCAGCAATCAAGGGGGCCAACGGCACTGTCGTATATCTGGATAAAAGTGCCCAGCATATGTATGAGTTAAACAACAAAATTCGTCTCATTAATGTCAATGAATTCCCACTTACAAACAGCGATGGATTTTTAGGATTTATCTGTGGTATTATCTCTCAGGATCACGATTTGGAGACTATGTACCTGGATAGCTTTTTAAAGCTGTCATGCCTGGAGGGAGCAGACATTTCTGATACATATATGACATTGAAAAATATCGGTGAAAAATACCATATAACCTTTGTGTTAAGTATTTCCATGGACGCTGCGGAGCTTCCTGAGTGTGCTAAGGGCGATGTGATTATTTCATTGTAATGATACATTTTCTGTGATAAAATACAGACAGGACTTATAGGCTGCCAACCTGCTGGGATTAAAATGCCTGGTATGGAGGGCAGCTTTTTGTGAAGTGATGTGTATTTTGTAAAAGGAGGCCGGATTTATGGCCAAAAAGAAAAACAAAAAAGTCGTACGTTACCGCAGGCCTCTCAACATCAACGTGGGAATGATTATCTTCTTTATCATTTTTATTTACCTGGTATTCAGCGTTTATACGTATCTGAAACGGGAGAAGATTCAGTTCTATGAGGTAGTGGACGGCGGAATCGTCAATAACCGAATCTACAACGGGTTGATTCTCCGTGAGGAGCAGGTGCGGACAGCAGACCGCTCCGGCTATATCAATTATTATCTGCGTGAGGGAAAACGTGCTTCTGTGGGAAGCCGTATTTATTCTCTGGACGAGACTGGGAACCTGGAGGCGCTGTTAAAAGAGAATGCCGAGGAGGGCAGTTCTCTTTCCGATGACAGCCTGTCGGACCTTAAAAAGCAGCTTACATCCTTTGTCCTGTCCTTTCAGAACCAGGATTTCGGAACCATCTATGACGCCAGAATTTCCCTGGACGCCTCAGTGATGGAATATTCCAGCTTCAGCACCCTGGACCAGTTAGACAAGCTGGCGGAACAGTCCGGGGCTGTCTTTGAACAGGTCCGATCCGATGTATCGGGAGTGGTATCTTACGGAATTGACTCCTTTGAATCCATGACAACGTCAGACGTGGAGGCAGCTTCCTTTGACCGAAGCACCTACGTCAAGACAGTACATAAATCCGGGGATTTGATTGACAGCGGCTCTCCGGCCTATAAAATTGTTACTTCGGAAAAATGGTCCATTGTATTTCCGCTGAGCGAAGAGGACGCGGCCCTTTATAATGACAAGACTGTCCTTCGGGTCGTATTCCGCGACTATTCCCTCAGCACACCGGCCGCCTATTCCACCTTTACGGGCAAGGATGGAGCTGCCTACGGGAAACTGGATTTTTCAAAATATATGGAACAGTTTATCTCAGACCGATTCGTGGATTTTGAGATAAAAGTGGATAAGGCTGACGGCCTTAAAATTCCTGTCAGCGCAGTGACGGACAAGAATTTTTACCTCATACCGCTGGAGTACATGACCCAGGGCGGCGATTCCTCGGAGGACGGTTTTTATAAGGAAGTTTATACGGAAAACGGCACATCCATTGTATTCGTGCCCACTACGGTCTACTATTCGGACGAGGAATTCTATTACGTGGACATGGGAGAGGAAAACGGCTTCAAGGCAGGGGATTATGTGGTCAGGCCCGAATCCTCGGACCGTTACCAGATTGGGAGGACTGCTTCCCTGAAGGGTGTTTACAATATTAATAAAGGCTATACTATTTTCAAACAAATTGATATACTGGATTCCAACAGTGAATATTATACTGTGCGGAAGAACATGAAATACGGCTTGTCCGTGTACGACCACATCGTGCTGGATGCCTCCATGGTGGAGGAAGGACAGCTGCTGTACCAATAAGGGAGGAAAGCAATATGATAAAAAAACAGCTGGAAGAAGTAAGAAAGCATATTGAAGATGCCTGCCGCAGGGCGGGAAGAAATCCTGAGGAAGTGACTCTCATCGCTGTCAGCAAAACAAAACCCGTTCCCATGCTTATGGAGGCTTATGATGCCGGGGCCAGGGATTTCGGTGAGAACAAGGTACAGGAAATACTGAACAAAAAACCGGAGCTTCCGGAGGATATCCGATGGCATATGATTGGTCATCTGCAGCGCAACAAAGTTCACCAGGTCATTGACAAGGCCGTGCTGATTCACTCTGTGGATTCCCTGCGCCTGGCCCAGCAGATTGAGGACGACGCGGCAAAGCTCGGACTGGATGTGGACATTCTTTTGGAGGTCAATGTGGCCCGAGAGGAGAGTAAATACGGGTTCCTTATGGAGGAAGTGGAGGATGCCATTATGCAGATTAAGGATTTCCCCCATGTGCATATTAAGGGACTTATGACAATTGCGCCTTTTGTAGATAATCCAGAAGAAAATCGTGGAATTTTTAAAAAATTATTTGAATTTGCTGTTGACATAGGTGGCAAAAACATTGATAATGTTACTATGAGTGTGCTCTCAATGGGAATGACTGGGGATTACGAGGTTGCCATTGAAGAAGGAGCGACCATGGTCAGGGTCGGTACCGGTATTTTCGGTTCACGATAAGGTGTTTCCCCCAGTAAGCACTTCATATAGAGATTGGAGAGTGTAAGATGAGTCTGTTAGGTAAGTTAATGGATACCATGAGATTAAATCCTGATGAGGAAGAGGATGATTACTACCTGGACGATGACTTTGAAGAGGAGGCCCCGCGCAAGGGACTGTTCTCAAAGAAGAATACGGAATATGATGAAGAAGAGGAGCAGGACAAGCCCCGGTTTTTAGGAAGATCCAATCCCAAAGTAGTACCTATGAGACGCAGCATGGAAGTGACGATGATTAAACCCACATCCATGGAGGATTCCAGAGACATCTGTGATTACCTTCTGGCAGGCAAGGCGGTGGTACTGAATATGGAGGGTATACATACAGAAGTGGCTCAGAGAATCATAGATTTCACCTCAGGAGCTACCTATTCCATGAACGGCAATCTGCAGAAGATATCTAATTATATCTTCATCGCAACACCTGATTCAGTGGAACTGTCCGGGGATTTCCAGGACATCCTGGCCGCAGGCAGCGCCATGGGCATGGATGTCTCAGGACTCAATATCCATTTGTAGTTGACAAGGAAAAAGAAGCCCCTGTACAGGGGACAAGTATGCGGCAGACCTGGTGTGTCTGCCGATTTGTTGTATAAAATCAGGAGGACACTGGCATGGCTGACAGGATAAATGTATGCAGGGATGGGAAGGCTATCTACGATATCGTACTGACCCAATCCTTTGACGGTTTAAAGGAGGCAGTATCCTGCCTTCCTGTTAAGGAACACAAAATTTGCATTGTGACGGATTCCAATGTGGCGCCCCTGTATCTGGAGGAGGTGCGCGCTGTTCTGGCCGGATGCTGCAAGGCTGTTTCGGTTTTTACCTTCCCGGCCGGGGAGGAAAATAAACATCTGGATACGGTGCGGAACCTGTATGAACACCTGATTCTGGAGCATTTTGACAGAAAGGACATGCTGGCTGCCCTGGGCGGCGGTGTGGTGGGCGATTTATGCGGTTTCGCAGCCGCCACTTATCTCAGGGGAGTTGACTTTATTCAGATTCCAACCACCCTGCTTTCACAGGTGGATTCCAGCATAGGCGGCAAGACCGGCGTGGATTTTGACGCCTATAAGAACATGGTGGGCGCATTTCATATGCCCAGGCTGGTTTATGCCAACCTGCGCACCCTTTTAACCCTTCCTGAGGAACAGTTCTCCTCAGGCATGGGCGAGGTGGTGAAACACGGCCTGATTAAGAACCGGGAGTATTATCAGTGGCTGAAGGACAATCATGAGGGCATTGCTGCCAGGAACCTGGATCTGTGCCAGGCCATGGTTTATGAGAGCTGTATGATTAAGAAGCGTGTGGTGGAAGAGGATCCCACGGAACAGGGAGAAAGAGCTCTTTTGAATTTCGGCCATACCCTGGGCCATGCGGTTGAGAAGCTGGAGAATTTCACCATGCACCACGGCCACTGCGTGGGGCTGGGCTGCATTGGGGCTGCCCGTATCTCCCAGCTCAGAGGCATGCTTACAGAGGAGGAGATGGCGGACATCAGAAATACCTTCCTTTCCTTTGGAATTCCTGACGCTGCGCCGGGTCTTGTGTGGGATCAGGTCCTTAAAACCACCCAGAGCGATAAAAAGGTTGACGCCGGCGTCATCCGTTTTGTCCTGCTTAAGGCCATTGGACAGGCGTATGTGGATACGACTGTTACGGCTGATGAGATGAGGGCTGGTTTTGATGTGATAGGAGGACAGGCATAATGACAAAACAAAAGCAATCCCTGATTGCCAGCTTCCTCATTGGTTTCGCCATCCTTGTGGGCCTGGACCAGTGGACCAAGGGACTGGTGGTACAATCCTTAAAAGGCCAGAAGCCCTTTGTCATCTGGAACGGGGTATTTGAATTCTATTATTCGGAAAACAGGGGCGCTGCCTTCGGAATGATGCAGGAAAAGCAGCTTTTCTTCTTTCTCATTGCGGTCCTTGTGCTGGGAGCCGTGGCTTACCTCATATATAAGATGCCGTCAGACGGAAAATACCGTCCCCTGGCTGTCTGCCTGATGATGATAAGCGCAGGCGCTGTGGGCAATATGATTGATCGGGTCAGTCAGGGATATGTGGTGGATTTCCTGTATTTTAAACTGATTAATTTTCCTATTTTTAATGTGGCCGACTGCTATGTAACCATCGGCGCTGCCTGCCTTGTGTTTTTAATCATGTTTTATTATAAGGACGAGGACATGGCATGTTTCTCATTGAAAAAACAGTAGTATCATACATCAAACAGGAGGAGACACCCCTTTGAAACAGGAATTTTATCCAACGGATATGGAGGACCATGTGCGTATTGATAAATACCTTGCTGAAGCCTGCCCTGATTTAAGCCGCTCCTACATCCAGAAGCTCCTTAAATCAGGGCAGGTCCTGGTTAACGGCCAGGGCGTAAAGGTAAGCTATATCGTGGAGGAAGACGACAGGATTGAGCTGGAAGTGCCGGAGGCCGTGGAGCCGGAAATCGACGCAGAGCCCATGGACCTGGATATTCTCTATGAGGACCAGGACCTCATCCTCATCAACAAGCCTAAAGGAATGGTGGTCCATCCGGCTGCCGGACATTACAGCCATACCCTTGTAAACGGCCTCATGTACCATTGCAAGGACCAGCTGTCCGGCATCAACGGCGTCATGCGGCCGGGCATCGTGCACCGGATCGACATGGATACCACCGGGGTCATCATAGCGTGTAAAAATGATATGGCCCACAGCTCCATCGCTGCCCAGCTCAAGGAACACTCCATCACCCGCAGGTACCAGGCTATTGTCCATGGCGTCATTGCAGAGGATGAGGGGACAGTGGACGCGCCCATTGGCCGCCATCCAGTGGAGCGCAAGAAAATGAGCATCAATTACCAGAACGGCAAGAATGCAGTAACCCATTACAGGGTTCTGAACCGTTTCAGGCAGTACACCCATGTGGAGTGCAGGCTGGAGACAGGCCGCACCCATCAGATTCGCGTCCACATGGCCAGTATCCGCCATCCTCTTTTGGGGGATGCTGTGTACGGGCCTGCCAGGTGTCCTATAAGCGGTCTCTGCGGACAGACACTTCATGCCGGCATCCTGGGGTTCATTCACCCCAGGACCGGAGAATATATGGAATTTTCAGCGCCCCTGCCGGATTACTTTGAGAAACTCCTTCGCACCTTAAGCTGAAACCAGGATGAAAAAGCGCAGTAAAAACATACTTTAATAGACAAGTTGTCACTTTTGTCGCAAAGCTTAATACTATTTTTTACTTTTTTGTACATTTCTATATACTTTTCTGAATTTTTGAGTTATAATACTTAATAGATAAAATATGACTTATGACCTACAGGACAGACAGTGCAGAAAGGGGAATGTAGAATGACAAATAATCTAATTATCACCATTGGCAGGCAGTGTGGCAGCGGCGGCAAGATGATCGGCGAATTACTGGCAGAAAAGATGGGTGTTAAGTGCTACGACAAGGAATTGTTATCCATGGCTGCAAAACACAGCGGACTTTGCGAGGAGCTGTTTGAGAAACACGATGAACGGCCCACCAGCAGTTTCCTCTACTCACTGGTTATGGATTCCTATTCCATGGGCTATACGGCATCGGGATATTCCGATATGCCTATTAACCATAAGATATTCCTTGCTCAGTTTGACACCATCAAAAAGCTGGCGGAAGAGGCCTCCTGCGTCATGGTTGGACGGTGTGCGGATTACGCCCTGGAGGACTACCCCAATGTGGTCAGCGTATTCATCACAGCCAACGACGATGACAAGATAAAACGCCTTCAGGACCTGTACAAGGTAGACGCGTCCAAGGCAAAGGACATCATGATTAAGACAGACAAACAGCGCGCCAGCTACTATAATTATTACTCCAACAAGAAATGGAGCGACCCGCGCAGCTATGATCTGTGTCTTAACAGCAGTGTCACAGGACCGGAGGGCGCAGTGGATGTCATCCTGAATTTTGCAAAAGTGAAGCAGACGTGGAGGAAACAGAAGTAGTTTCATCGAATTGCATGGAGATATGTCAACATAAGCATCTAAAACAGCAGATGCAGCAACGCCGGCAAAAGCCGGTATTGCTGCATCTGTTTTGATGTCAGTGTAAATCTTTACCCAAATCAATCATATCCTCAGCCATGGCCACCATTTCATCCCTGGTCACAATCTTATTGATGTCCATAAGAATGTAGCGTACGTCCCCGTCAATCCAGGCCAGGGAATTGGCTTCTGCCGTACTATAATACAAGTCTGTCTCCCCATATTTTATAACAGACGCATTGCTTGAAAGGGACTGGCCTGACGCTGGTTCTGCGGACAGGGAAACGGATTTGGAGGTATTATTGTCCTTTTTTATATATTTAAAGCTTATACCTTTTTGTTTGTTGACAGGAGCGCCATTTGAATCAAGATCAAATGATTCCGTAATATTTCCACTGCCAAACAGATAACCGCCAGCCAGGCTTGCAGGCGCCTTTGGCCTGAATCCCACATCCTTTTGCAGGGTATCCCCGTCAGGAAGCGTGGAATATTGATTTTCTTCGGAACTTGAAACACTTACCTTCATTGACGGGGACGCAAAGCAGGGCACGGTGTTTGCCAGACAAATCCCTGTGATCAGCAGTAAAGCAATCTTTCTTTTCATGGCTCGTATCTCCTTTTATTTTTCAGATGCAGTATTCTTTGAATAACCGTTATGGTATGTATCATACCGTATAGTTCTCTAAACCACATCTAAAAATGCTGTATTCCGGAAATTCATGTCAGGAATCCATTCCAGAAAAAGATGAGCTGTGAGCTGTCACTCCACCGTAACAGATTTGGCCAGGTTGCGGGGCTGATCCACATCCAGATGTTTGCCGATGGAAGCATAATAGGCAATCAGCTGCAGGGCCACTGCAATGGGAAACACGGTGAAGCGGTCTTCCAGGTCCGGTATCCGAAGTTCTATATCAGCCACTCCATCCTCCACCACAGACTGTTTCTTGGCCAGAAGGATGACGTAAGCGCCTCTAGCCTTTACCTCCCGGATATTGGAAATGGTCTTGGCAAATACATGGTCCTGAGTTGCTATTGCTATGACAGGCACATTGTCATAAATCAGGGCAATGGTTCCGTGCTTCAGTTCACCGGCGGCATATGCCTCCGCGTGGATATAGGAGATTTCCTTAAGCTTAAGGGCCCCCTCCAGAGAAAAGGCGTAATCCAGACCTCTTCCAATAAAAAAGGTGTCTCTCTCACGAATCAGGTGGCGCACAAAGGACTGGATAAATTCAGACTGTCCAATAACGGTTTCCATAGCCGGTATGACATCCAGCAGATCCGTCATAAATTCCCGTGCCTCATCCTGGCCAAAGGCCCCGCGGACCAGGGCCATGCGGCAGCCAATCATGTAGAGGGCAGCCAGTTGCACGGAATAAGCCTTTGTACTGGCAACAGCAATCTCAGGGCCTGCATGTGTATATAATACGTAATCGCTTTCCCTGGCAATGGTGGAACCCTTTACATTGACAATGGAGAGGGTGACAGAGCCAAGACTTTTAGCCAGGTTCATGGCGGCCAGTGTGTCAATGGTCTCTCCTGACTGTGATATGACTATGACCAGGGTGCTGGAATCAATCAGCGGATCCTCGTACCGGAATTCAGATGCAATGGACACGGTGACGGGTATACGGAGCATGGGCTCCATCAGTGCTTTTGCCACCATTCCCGCATGCATGGCTGTACCGCAGGCAATAATCCGCACCTGGGAACACTCTGCGAATAAGGAGTCCGGAATACCGTCATCTCTAAAATCCGGCAGACGGTCCAACATCCTTGGAAGAATGGTATTTTTAAGGGCTTCCGGCTGTTCGTGGATTTCCTTGAGCATGAAGTGGGGGTATCCGTTCTTCATGGCCGCGTCCATGTTCCAGCTGACCTCCAGTGTTTCCGGCTCCACACGGTTAAAGTCCATATCATATACACGGACTTTGTATGGCGTCAGGCGCACAATACAGCCCTCCGGGACCACAAAATACTCCCTGGTATAAGAAATCAGGGCCGTAAGATCCGAGGCTACAAGCGCTCCTGAGTGGGTGTAGGAAGCAACAAGGGGGCTTACCTTCCTTACGGCATATATCTCACCGGGACGGTCCGCAAAAAGGATACAAAAACCATAGGAGCCTTCAAGCATACCTGTAAAGGCTGCGATAGCCTTCAGCGGATCCTGGCCGCATCCCCTGTAAGCAGAATCCAGAACAGCCGCAGCTACCTCGCTGTCGGTCTGGGAGGCAAGACGGCCTTCCAAGCCATATTCCTGCGTTAGCTGGCGGTAATTTTCGATGATTCCATTGTGAATCAGGGTTACCTGTCCGAAGCTGTGGGGATGGGCATTGGCGTCCGTTACACCTCCGTGAGTGGCCCAGCGGGTATGGCCGATTCCGCAGTGGGATATCTCGCAGGTTGATTTTACACATTCCCTAAGGGCGGCTACCTTGCCCACCTTTTTAATGCTCCTGACCTGGGAATCCTGGTTGAAGTAAGCAATACCGGCGCTGTCATATCCTCTGTATTCCAGTCCTGCGAGTCCCTTTAACAATACATCTTTGGCCTCCAAAGGGCCTGTATATCCAATTATTCCACACATAATTTGTTCTGCCTTTCTTTGTTAGTTACAGTTATTTTAACTGCAATTGTTGTTCCTGAAAAAGACAGCAAAAAACTAAGCTGTCTTATACAGGCAGTTTTCAGCATTCCATTTTTTATCCATTTTACTGATATCATACATCCGGTCACACTGGCTTTGTTTTGCAGTTACCCGCATATTTTCCAGTATGCAACACGCCCGGACAGCATGGGAGAGCACCCGCCGAATTTCTCGATTCTCTCTCCACCTCGTTAACCTTATAAACGGCAGCAGACGTTCCTGCTGTTCACGTACCCGCTAAAAGGTGCATGGCGCTTAGCTTTGCTATGTGTCTCTGTCCCTCCTGTGACAGATTGTGAATATTATAGCTCACTCTATTTTATGCGTCAACCATATTTTGGGTGAGCCGCCCTGCCGGTGCCCGGCATAATCCCTGTTTTATGCGCGATTTTAAAGATTCTTTAAGACTTTTGTTCTATTCATTCACCTGCCTGTGTGATATAATGAGGGGCGGTGCAATTATATGATTTATGAATCACAACAGGACGCACGACATGAAAAAAAGCGATTACATACAGGTGATAAAAAAATACAAACGAGAGATTCTGCAGTGTTCGGCCCTGGCCGTGACTGTAGTGTGCGCCTGCGCAATGTCCTATATGGCGGGGCGTTACAGCGGGAGACTGAATGCTCCCGCTGCCGGCAGCTCTGAGGGAGGGGCCGTAGAAACCACCTCACAATACATAGATCTGGCTCCGGGTTCGCCTTCCTTTCTCTTTCCGCCAGGTGCGGCCTGCCGGGATGCAACTCCCTCCAATGCGGACATGATGGATTCCCAGGTACTTAATCTGGCCTATCTCTATGAGGATGGGGCAGATTCCACGGATCCGGCTGACAGCTATGCGGGCCGGCTCTATGATCTGCTGGCTTTAAAGGACGCTTCGTGGATATCGGGTCTATATGACCTGTACAATTATACGCCCCAGCAGCTTGCAGCCCTGCTGGGACTTCCGGAGACAGCCGTCACTTCACCGTCCGGCATCATACCGGAGTTCCGGAACATATCCGTGCACTTTGTAAACAGCGAACAACAGGAAACCGGAAGCACTTCCAATGCAAGGGAAATTATTTCTATTATCAATACCCTGCATTACTTCGGCATACTTAAAGATATGAAAACAATGGAGGACTGTGCGGACAAGCTGTGGAACGCTTCACACAAGTACTCTGTGCGCATAGGCGGAATTTATTATTGTGACGGCAGCTGCCTGGACGAAGTAGCAGACGGGCGAAGGGACGCGGAGGAATCCGGGACGGAAGCAGCTGGGGCACAAACAGCTGGTGTTGAACCAGCTGACGCAGTAATAGCTGGGTCGGAAGCAGCTGGAGCTGAAGCAGTTGGGGCAGCAGTAGCTGGGTCGGAAGCAGCTGGAGGTGAAACAGCTGGCGCAGTAGTAGCTGGGTCGCAAACAGCTGGTGCTGAAGCAGTTGAAGCAACAGTAGCTGGGTCGGAAACAACTGGTGCTGAAGCAGTTGAAGCAGTAGCTGGCGCAGAAACCGTTGGAACAGCAGCAACTGGAACTGATGCAGTTGAGTCAGGAGCAGCTGTGGGAGAACCAGTTGGCTCAATGGCAGCCAGTGCAGAAGCAGAAGCTGAGACAGCAGCCGTGGCCAGTTTTTCTGATGCGTCATCCGTCGGATCCGGGGATTCTGATACAGGTCCGGCAGACGGCTCCCGGACCTGTCCGGGCCATGTGGACTGTACGGTACTGGCCGTGGTCAAAGGCACTGCCGAGGCAGACAGTCTATTCCAGGCAGCAGATACACTGGAAGCTGTCAAGGCTTCCGGCTGGACAGGCTGGAATGCGGATACCAGAAACATGGCAGGCGCGCTGCTGGCCCAGGATTGGTCCCAGGAATATGGTCTTTATACAGTTGACTATCCGGTAAAAGGACTTTTGAATTCCCAGGAGATTGAATTATACATGAGTCTGGTTCCGGAAGACGCCAGCCGGCAGCGTAAAGATTTCGTGCGGTATGCCCTTACATCGGTAGGTAAGATTCCTTACTACTGGGGAGGCAAACCATCAGCACCTGGTTATACCGGAAATGGCTTCGGCTCACTGACTGTTCCGGATGAGGACGGCAGGCTTTTAAAGGGACTGGATTGTTCCGGCTGGATCAACTGGGTATACTGGTCGGTCACCGGAAAAGGGCTGGGGGCCCAGAGTACCGGTACACTTTTGGGCTGCGGTTCACCGGTAGCCAGGGATGAACTGCTGCCGGGAGACATCTGTATCCGGTTTAATCCCATGGCCCATGTGGTAATATTCCTGGGCTGGACAGCAGAGGGGAATATGCTCTGTATCCAGGAGACCACAGGCAATTCCAATAATGTGGAAGTGGGAACCGTTACAAGTAACTGGGAGAGTTACCGGCGTATTCTGGAATGATTTCCGCATAAGAACCAAATAGATAAAGAGGAGTATAATCATGAATAACAGAGAAAATGATGATGAGCTGGAACGCATGAGGGCACGTGCCAGAAGAGGCAGCGGCAGGCAGGAAGGCGGCAGACAGAGCAGCAGGGCATATCCGAGGCCTGTACAGCCAGCCGGTGAGCGCAGAAGTGCCAGACAATCCTATGACGGCCGCGAGGAGTATGACGAGGAGTACTATTACGGTGAGGAATACGACGCAGAAGAGGACAGGCAGATTGATTTTCCCATGGAGGACTATCTGGACGACGAACCTCCCATGCCCGCCCGCCGGCTTAGATCCTCTTATGGTTCGTCTGGTTCTGCCGAAGGACGGCGTCAGGCGCAGTCCGCGGGAAACAGAAATGCCCAGGGCAGGAAATCCCGTCAGCCGGGAAGTGCCTCCTCTAATCAGGACCGGGCCAGAACAGCACCGTCCGTTTCAAGAAATCAGGGGCGCACCGCAAAAAGGCAGCAGGATACTATGGAAAGGGGCAGGACATCTGCCGGACGGCAGCAGGGACAAATGGCAAAACGACGTAAAAAAGGCAGATGGAAGGGGATTCTTTTGCTCCTTCTGGTTGCATTCATAGGGTATGGAGCCTGGCTGTTCCTTCACAAACCTACAGGCTACTGGAATATAGCTGTTTTTGGAGTGGACAGCAGAGATGGCAATACAAAAAACGCACTGGCAGATGTTCAGATGATATGCAGCATTGACAGAGCTACAGGGGAAATCCGCCTTGTCAGCGTTTACAGGGATACATACCTGAAAATCAATTCAGAGGGAACCTATCATAAAATTAATGAAGCATACTTTAAGGGTGGACATAAGCAGGCAGTGTCAGCCCTGGAGGAAAACCTGGATATCAAGATTGATGACTATGCCACCTTTAACTGGAAGTCAGTGGCTGAGGCCATCAACATTCTGGGCGGCATAGACCTGGAAATCACGCCTGCGGAATTTAAGTATATCAACGGCTTCATTACAGAAACCGTCAATTCAACAGGTATTGGTTCCTATCAGCTGGAGCAGGCCGGGATGAACCATTTAGACGGCGTCCAGGCTGTGGCCTACAGCCGTCTGCGTCTCATGGATACGGATTTCCAGAGAACGGAGCGCCAGAGAAAGGTGGTAGAGCTTGCCCTGGCAAAAGCAAAGCAGGCTGACCTCTCAACTCTGACCTCGCTGGCAGGCTACATGGTGCAGGAAATTTCCACCAGCGTAGGAGTAGACGATGTACTGCCTCTGGCAAAGGATATCGGTAAGTATCACATCGGAGAGACTGCCGGTTTCCCATTCTCAAGGCAGACCATGAAAATCGGAAAGATGGACTGCGTGGTGCCCACCACCCTGGAAAGCAATGTAGTCCTTCTTCATCAGTTCCTGTACGGCCAGGAGACGTCCTACAGTCCATCCTCCGCTGTCCGTAAAATCAGCGCCCATATCTCGGAAGAAACAGGGCTTTATGAGGAGGGCAAGGCAGCTCCTTCCGGAGGCGGCTCCTCAGGAGGAAGTTCATCAGGAGATAAGGCGCCTGCTCAGAATGTACCGGCAGAGACACCTCCGCCCGAAACAACAGCGCCTGTGGAGACAACGCAGGAGAGTACCGGGGAGACGGAAGAGACAGAGGAGACAACCCAGGAGAGTACCGAAGAAACAGAAGAGACCGAAGAAGTGGGGCCGGGCGTATCAGGTAAACCCACAAAGGCTCCTGAAAGCACCAAACATACGGATGAGGAACAGGGACCGGGAAGCAGCGGCCCGGGCGGCAGCGGCGCCGCAGAACCTTCCGGCAGCCATCCCACAAAGGCCCCTGAGACAGAGAAGCCGGGCTCCGGTTCCTCCCCTGGCTCCGAATCTGATTCCGGCGGCAGCAGCCCTGGACCAGGAAGCCAGGACAACGGCCCTGGCCAGGCCCAAAGCGGTACGGACGAGGGCGGACCAGGAATCTAAAGCAGGTTCCGGTATCTGAAGCAGTACCCGGCATCTAAAGCAGTACCGGTATCTGAAGCAGTACCCGGCATCAAAGACCGCCCCGGAATAGAAGCACAGGGGAAGTGCAAAAGGATGGCCTCAGGCATTATTTCAACGCCTGGGGCCATCCTTTTATGCTGCCGTCAAGGATTGCCCGGAACATACAGTCTTTTATATGAGGATTGTCCTCCTGCAGCCTGTGTATCAGCTCCTTAATATACTGCCGCTTTGTGTATCCGTCCATGGGGCATGGGTTTTTGCATACAGGAAGCTGGTATTTGTTCCGGAATCCTATGACATCTGCCTCCGTGACAAAAATCATGGGACGGATGACGGTCAGATCCATGCGGTCCAGATAGGTAAGGGGTGAGAAGGAGTGGAACCTTCCCTCATAGAACAGTGACATCATCATGGTCTCGATCACATCATCCCTGTGATGAGCATAGGCAATCTTGTTGCATCCCATCTCCTTGGCCTTTTCATTGAGAGCGCCTTTTCGCATCTTGGCACAAAGAGAACAGGGGTTGGTTTCCTTGCGGATATCAAAGAGGACCGCGCCGATTTCTGTGGAGATGATTTCATATGGAATCTCAAATTCCCGGCACATAGCTGCCACCGGTTCCAAATCCATATTGCCAAGCCCCAAATCCACCGTAATAGCGCACAGTTCATATTTTTCAGGGTAAAACCTCCTCAGATGATGAAGGGCATGGAGCAATGTCAGGCTGTCCTTTCCGCCGGACACTCCTATGGCGATACGGTCACCGTCCTGAATCAGCCCGTATGTATCAAGAGCCTGGCGTGTCAGGCTCAGAAGACGCTGTAATTTCATGTGGGTTCCAACCAATCCTTTCTGGTCTTTTCTTTTTGGTCTTTTCTTTCTCTGCCGTTTCAGCGCCTTCGGTATTTTATCTTTACCGGAATGCTGCACGGCTTTTTCTATTCTACCTGTCAACACACCTGGTTGTCAAGAAAAGTTAACTATGTTAAAATGGGGGGAGAATAAATTAAGGGTGATGATGAAATGATAAGTTATAAATATGTAGTATCTGACAAGCAGGGGCTTCATGCTACCAATGCTATGAGTCTGAGCAGGGCGGCCGCGGAATATGAGAGCCGTATAACCCTTAAAAGCCAAAAGGGTACAGCGGACTGTAAGAATGTCCTTGCTCTCATGAGCCTGGGCGCACACCAGGGAGAAAGCCTGGAGCTTACGGTGGAAGGACCTGACGAGGGCCAGGCCTCCGGTTTCCTAAAAGGACTCATACGCACCATTTTATAAATACGCTCTGACAGGCGGCTATGATATAATAAATCCGTTTCCTAACAGCTAGGAAACGGATTTACCGCAAAATCCCCTCTTGACAGGCTATAGTTAATATCAAAGAACTGCTTTGCAGTTCAAATCTGGAAAGAGGGGTTATTATTATGGCAAGATTAGGTATTTCTATTTATCCGGAGCATTCCACAGAAGAACAGGATATAGCGTATATCAGAAAGGCAGGTAAACTGGGTTATAAGAGGATTTTTACCTGTCTTTTAAGTGTTGGTGAAAAGAGCGGTGAGGAAATCATCGGACAGTTCCGCCGTCTGGCTGACGAAGCCCATGCCTGCGGTATGGAAATCATTCCGGATGTAAGCCCCTCCGTATTTTCAAGGTTGGGAATCTCCTATGAGGACCTGTCTGTGTTCCGGGAAATGCATGTGGACGGCATCCGGCTGGACGAGGGATTTGACGGCATGAAGGAAAGCCTTATGACCTATAATCCGCAGGGGCTGAAGCTGGAGCTGAATGCCAGCACCAAGCTGGTCTATGTGGAAAACATCATGGATCACCATCCGGACCGTGAGAAGTTAATTACCTGCCATAACTTTTATCCGCAGGCATACACAGGACTGAGCCTGAAGCATTTTAACAGGTGCAATGACAAGATGAAGTCACTGGGTCTTAAGGTGGCTGCCTTTGTATCCAGCAATGCGCCCGGAGCTTACGGTCCATGGCCTTTAAACGAAGGACTCTGCACCCTGGAAATGCACCGCGGCCTTCCTCTGGATTTCCAGGTGCGCCATATGTTTGCCACCGGCATGGTAGATGATGTGCTGATTGCCAATGCCTATGCAACGGACGAGGAGCTCCATGCCTGCGCAGCAGTCAATCCCAGCATCCTTACCTTCGGCATTGAACTGGAAAAGGAGCTGACGGACACAGAGAAACAGATCCTGGACTATGAGCCAAAGCATATGGTGAGAGGGGATATGAGCGAATACATGATCCGATCCACCTGGCCCAGGGTAACATTTGCAGACCAGTCCATTCCGGCTGGCAACACCAGGGACTTACGGCCGGGCGATGTGGTCATTCTCAATGACGGTTACCTGAAATACAAAGGAGAGCTCCACATCGTCACAAAGGATATGCCCAATGACGGCCGCAAGAACGTGATTGGACATCTGCCTGAGTATGAACATGTACTATTAGACTATATCGAGCCCTGGAAGGTGTTCGCATTCCGTATTGTATAAGACTGTAAGAGAAGGAGTTTAACCATGCAGAATAAAAGACAGGAACAGCTGCTTGCCATATTATCAGAGCGGAGGGACTGGATGACCAGCCGGCAGCTGGCCGGCCTTCTGCAGGTGTCGGACCGGACCATCCGTTCCGATGTGGAGGCCATCAATAAGCACACGGACCCGCCGCCCATTGAGTCCAATGTGCGTCAGGGATACAGGCTGTGCGAGGAGGCACGGCCTGCCCTGGCGTCAGGGGCAGAGACAAGGGAGGCAGACATTCCCCAGACTCCTGGCGCCCGCTGTGCATACATGATACAAAAGCTGCTGTTTGAGGTAAAGGAGCTGAACCTTACCATGCTCCAGAGCCAGATCTATGTCAGCGGTTATTCCATTGACAATGATTTAAAGCGCATACGAAAGATGCTGGAGCCATACAGCGGCCTGAAGCTGGTGCGGAACAAGGAATGCATCTCCTTAAAGGGAGACGAGGCCAGCAAGCGCCGTTTTTACCGGGATTTATTGGTAGCTGAGGTGCAGGAGAACTTTCTTAATCTGAACACCCTGGCCCATCTCTACAGAAGTTTTAACCTGATTGAGGTCAAGGATATCTTTGTGGATGTGCTGGAGGAATACGACTATTCCATCCATGAGTCCATGTTTCCCATGCTGATTCTCCATGCGGGGACCAGCATTGAACGGATGAACTGCGCCAATTACATCAATATGGAGGAGGGAATGCAGGGGCTGGAGGATACCATTGAGTACCAGATAGCCCAGACCTTCTTTGACCGCATTTCCAAGCGGCTGCACATAACGGTCCACGACGGCGAGGTGGGCATGTTCGCCCTGGTAATCATGGGCAGGCGGGCTTCCAACTATACCAGCGATTTTGTCAATTACAACGGAAAATGGATGAATACCAAGAAGCTGGTGGCTGAAGCCCTGGAACAGGTCTATGCCCTGTTCGGCCTGGATTTCAGGCAGGACGCAGATTTGGTGGCAGGGCTTAAAATGCATTTTCACGGACTCATCGAACGTGTCAAGAACCAGGTGCGGATGGAGGATGTGTTTGTGGAGGAAATCAAGCGCAAATATCCCCTTGTTTTTGAAATGGGAATCTATGTGCTGGAGTTTCTGGAGCAGCGGCTGGAACGGCCCATATCAGATGTGGAAAGCTGTTACATTGCCCTTCACCTGGGAGCTGCCAGTGAGCGCATGAATTCCGTGAGAAAGTACAGGGCTGTGATGATTCTGCCCCACAACCAGTCTTTTTCCGACATGTGCGTGAAGAAGATATCCGACATGTTCCGCGAACGTATGGAAGTGGTAAAGGCATTCGGCTATTTTGAGGAGGATGAGGTATCGGCCCTGGACCCGGATTTACTTCTCAGCACCTTTCCACTGGAGCACGGACTGGATGTGGAGACTGTTTCCATTAACCTGTTTGTGGACTCGGAAACAGAGTCAAAGATTCTCCAGGCCATTAACCGGCTGGATAAAAAAGGCTTCCGTCTGGAGTTTACATCCCATATCGGGAACCTGATACGAAAAGAGCATTATCACTCCCAGGTAGACATGGACCAGCCGGAAGAAATCATCCGTATGCTGTGCGCGGGCCTGGAAAAAGAGGGCATCGTGGAACCGGAATTCACGGAAGTGGTCTTAAAGAGGGAGCAGATGTCGCCTACCTCCTTTGTGAACACATTTGCCATTCCCCATGCCTTTGGCGCCTTTGCCAGAAATTCCACCATTGCCGTGGCACAGCTTAAGAATCCGGTGAAATGGGGAGCCTTTGAGGTGCGTCTGGTCATGCTTTTCGCCATCAACGAAGGGGATGCCAGAATGATTAAAATTTTCTTTGACTGGGTATCCAATGTGGTAAACCAGCCGGAGGAGCTGGCAAAATTAGTGGCTCCATGCAGCTATGAGGAATTTATTGACAGAATTATGGGTTGAATTTCCTAGCTGTTAGGAAATTCAACCCATAATAGCTAGGAAATGTCTTTAATGAAAAAAAGTGAATAACTGCCTTATAATTAAGGCAACTTAATAAGAAATGCAGCAAACAGAATGGTTTTGTTGCATTTTCTCGTTTCAAAAACAATAAGGAGGCAGCAAAATGGTAGAGGGATTAGAAATGATTTGCTTCAAGATTATCTCCAATGTGGGAGGCGCGCGTTCCAGCTACATCGAAGCAATCCAGAAAGCAAAGCAGGGAGACTTTGAGGGAGCCAGGGAATGTATAAAGGCAGGCCAGGAGATGTTCCTGGTTGGACATGAGGCCCACTTTGAACTGATTCAGAAGGAAGCACAGGGAGAGCAGGTAGGCGGCTCCATGATTCTGGTTCATGCGGAAGACCAGCTCATGAGTGCGGAAGGCTTTAAAATCATCGCGGAAGAGATGATTGCCAGCTACGAGCGAATCGCTGAACTGGAAAAAAAGCTGGAAAACCGTTAATTCATACACCGTATTTTACCCATCGGTATAAAACAGGAACAATAAAAGGAAACTATATAGATATCAAGGAGGATTTAATCATGAAACGAGTATATTTATTTTGCAGCGCAGGAATGTCCACCAGTATGCTGGCAAGCAAGATGCAGGACGTAGCCAATTCCCATGACCTTCCCATTGAAGTAGAGGCATTCCCGGACGGAAAGATTGGCCAGATTATTGATGAGAAGCACCCGGATGTGATTCTCTTAGGGCCCCAGGTCAAATACCGCTATGGCGAGATTGTTGAAAAGTACGGCGACAAGGGCATTCCGATTCAGGTTATCGATCAGACGGATTACGGTATGATGAACGGTGAGAAAGTACTGAAATCAGCGATCAAGCTCATGAAAGCAGCAAAATAACAGTCCGGCGCAGCATCTTAGCCCGCCTGTGCTAAAACAATCATAGTTGAAATGGGGGAACATGAATCATGCTAAATAAGTTAGAGTCCGTACTCATGCCGCTGGCAGAGAAAATCGGAAAAAATAAATATCTCATTGCCATCCGTGACGGCTTCCTGCTGTCCATGCCGCTGTTAATCGTAGGGTCCTTTTTCCTGCTGGTTGCCAACTTCCCAATACCGGGATGGACGGATTTCTGGGCGCGGTTTTTCGGGGACAACTGGGCATCCTATTTTTCAAAGCCCACTGACGCCACCTTCTCCATCATGGCAGTGCTGGCCGTTATAGGCATTGGCTATTCCTTCGCGGAGCAGATGAACGTAGATAAGCTGTTCGGAGCAGCCATTGCCCTGGTAAGCTGGTTCCTCATCATGCCCTATGAGATTCTTGTGGACGGCGGTTCCAGCGTCACCGGAATTCCGTTAAACTGGGTGGGGTCCAAGGGTATTTTCGTGGGAATCATCGTGGCCTTCCTGTCAGTCCATATTTATGCATGGGTAAACAAAAAGGGCTGGGTTATCAAAATGCCTGACGGCGTTCCTCCTACGGTAGCAAAGTCATTCTCGGCCCTGATTCCGGCAGGTATATCTATACTGGTATTCTTTATCATGAATATCGTGTTTGCAATGACGCCTTATAAAAACGCATTTAACTTCATCTTTACAATTTTACAGACACCGCTTTTAAAATTGGGCAATACACTTCCGGCCATGGTAATCGCATATATATTCCTTCACTTCTTCTGGTTCTTTGGAGTGAACGGCGGTTCCGTTGTAGGCGCTGTGTTCAATCCCATCCTTCAGACACTGTCCGCCGACAACCTGGCTGCATTCCAGGCAGGCCAGCCGCTGCCCAATATTATTTCCCAGCAGTTCCAGGATTTGTTCGCAACCTTTGGAGGATGCGGTTCTACATTGTCGCTGCTCATTGCAATGCTTTTATTCTGCCACTCCAAACGTATCAAGGAATTAGGCAAACTGGCGTTTATCCCCGGCGTATTCGGCATCAATGAACCTCTTGTATTCGGCCTTCCCATTGTGCTGAACCCAATGATTCTCATTCCCTTCATGCTGGTGCCCACTATAAACATCGTAATTTCCTATTTCTGCATGAGCATTGGTCTGGTTCCCCTCTGTACAGGCGTCGCCATTCCATGGACCATGCCCGTGGTACTGTCCGGATTCCTGGCAACAGGATGGCAGGGAGCTGTACTGCAGCTGCTTCTTCTCATACTGGGAGTATTCATCTATATGCCGTTTATTAAGATGATGGATAAGCAGTATCTGGAAGATGAGGCCAAGGCTTCTGACAAATCAGATGACGATGACATTGACTTTGACGACCTTTCCTTTGACGACCTGTAGGCCGGCTGCCTTTGACGGTCCGTCCATCCTTTGACAATCCCTGTGGGGATACAAGAATATGAGGTGAAGATAATGAAAATTATTATGATATACGACCAGATACAGTCCGGTCTTGGAACAAAAGATGACACAATGGTTCCCCTAACAGGCAAAAAGGAGCCTATTGGTCCCGCAGTTATGATGGAGCCCTTCTTAAATAAGGTGGACGGCCATGTGACAGCCTGCCTGTGCTGCGGCAACGGAACCTTCTTAGCTGACCCGGAGGAGGTCAGCCGCAAGCTCTGCGCCATGGTAAACAAGCTGCAGCCGGATGTGGTTATGTGCGGCCCTGCCTTTAACTTCGCTGACTATGCGGGCATGTGCGCCAAGGTGGCATGCGACATCAACGCTACCACAAAGGCAAAGGCATTTGCAGCCATGTCTGTTGAGAACAAGGATACCATCGCCGCCTACAAGGATAAGGTGGCCATTGTGGAAACTCCAAAGAAGGGCGGAATGGGACTAAACGACGCGCTTAAGAACATGTGCACACTGGCAAAGGCACTGGCTGACGGCAGCGATACAGCGGAACTGGAACATAAATTCTGTTTCAAATAGAGGAGGATATATAGGATGTGGGGTATGATTGCAACCTGGCGCATGGCAGTGGAAGGAATTACTAAGGGCGCCGAAATGCTGAAGGACGGCGGGGACGCAGGAGATGCCGTCGAGTCTGCTATCCGGGAAGTGGAGGATTTTCCTTACTATAAATCTGTGGGCTACGGCGGGCTTCCAAACGAGGAGATGGAGGTGGAGATGGATGCCGCCTTTATGGACGGCAATACCCTGGATATAGGCGCTGTTGCGGCCATCAGGGACTTTGCCAATCCTGTGTCCATTGCCAGGCGTCTGAGCCGTGAAAAGGTCAACAGCCTGCTGGTGGCGGAGGGTGCTGAAAAATTCGCCCATAAGGAGGGATTTGAGCGCAAAAATATGCTGACGGACCGGGCAAAGGCCCATTACAGAAAGCGTTTAAAGGAAATGTCCGACCAGGCGGCCCTCCAGGAAGCCTCCGGAAAGCTTAAGCCATACTCAGGCCACGATACCGTGGGCATGGCCTGCCTGGACATGAGCGGCAAAATGACAGCCGCCACCTCCACCAGCGGTCTCTTTATGAAGAAAAAAGGCAGAGTAGGAGACTCTCCCATATCCGGATCCGGTTTCTATGCTGACAGCAAAAAAGGCGCTGCCAGTGCCACGGGCCTGGGCGAGGACCTGATGAAGGGCTGTATTTCCTATGAAATCGTCCGTCTCATCGGGGAGGGTATGCATCCCCAAAAAGCCTGTGAGACCGCCGTGGCCCGCCTGGACGCAGAGCTTAAGGAACGCAGGGGCGAGGCGGGGGATTTATCCCTTATAGCCATGAACCCAAAGGGGGAGTGGGGCGTAGCCACCAACATAGAGGGATTTTCCTTTGCCGTTGTCACAGAGGCCCTGGAACCAACCGTGTATCTGGTGACCCGCCAGGAGGACGGCCGCTGTACCTACGAAAAGGCATCGGATGAGTGGATGGAAAACTATATGAAGACGCGCATGGCGCCCATTGAGGAATAGGAATATGGATGAACAGAATCAGATTGACAGAATGCTTCTGGACTATATCGATGAAAACCGGGACCAGCTGGTGGAGCATGTTCGTCAGATGGTGCGTATTGACAGCGTGGAAAGGGAGGCCCGGGATGGGGCTCCCTTTGGTCCCGGTGTAAAGAAGGCCCTGGACCTGGCGCTATCCATCAGCAGGGATATGGGCTTTGAGACTGTGGATTTGGACGGATACATCGGATACGCATTCTATGGCAGGGGAGAAGACTATGTCTGCGCCATGGGACATGTGGATGTGGTGCCGGCCGGAGAGGGCTGGAAGGAGCCTCCTTTTAACGGCCATATGGAAAACGGAGTCATATACAGCAGGGGAGTATTGGACAATAAAGGGCCAGTCATGGCATGCCTCTACGGCCTGGCCGCGGTCAGGGCGCTGGGGCTTCCCCTCAGGCATCCGGTGCGCATCATCTTCGGATGTGACGAGGAAACGGGTTTTGAGGATCTCAGATACTATCTGTCAAAAGAAAAGCCTCCTGTTTACGGATTTACGCCGGACTGCAAATATCCTGTAGTATACAGCGAGCGGGGAAGGGCAGTGGTGCGCATCACCGGCACAAGGGAATGCCTGGGTACATTTTTCGACTTTGTAAACAAATATTTTATCGGAGCAGGCAATACAGGCGACCGATTGGGTATTGACTATTACCATGAAGAATATGGTATGATGGAGATGCGCGGTTACAGACTGGGATTAGATCCCGTCTGGAAGGCCGGTCAAGGGAACATCCGCCGTGTAAATGCCGGAAACAAAAACACAGAAGTAAGTGCCGGAAACGGAAACGCGGCAAACACGGTATACTTTGAGGCCACCTTAAGCTATCCGGGCGGTATCACCATCCGGGAAATCATGAAGCCCATAACGGAAAAGGCTGAGAGCTGCGGTCTGAAGGCAGAGCTGGTACAAAATTATGATCCTGTGGTTTTTGCCAAGGATACGCCTATGGTAAAAGCCATGCAGGACAGCTATGAGCGGGTCACCGGCATAAACGGCACTCCCGTAACCACCACCGGCGGAACCTATGCCAAGGCCATGCCCGGTATCGTCCCATTCGGTCCCAGCTTTCCGGGCCAAAAGGGAATCAGCCACAATCCAAATGAGTGGATGACCGTGGACGACCTGGTAACCAACGCAAAAATATATGCACTGGCTCTGTACCGACTGGCACAGCTTTAGGCTTTTTGCCGGTACTGTGCCGGCGGACAGGAAGAAGGAGAGGTTTTTATATGTTGGAGATATGCTGCGGCAGCTACTATGATGCCATGCAGGCTGCGTCCGGAGGAGCCGGACGGATTGAACTGAACTGTGCCCTGCACCTGGGCGGGCTTACGCCCTCCCTGGCATCCCTGGAACTGGTGAAGGAGCACTGCAATGTGAAGGTAATTGCCATGGTCCGGCCCAGAGGTGGCGGATTCTGTTACAGTGAAGAGGATTTTAATGTGATGCTCAGGGAATGCGAACATCTGGTCCGCCACGGAGCGGACGGCATTGCCTTTGGCTGTCTGAGGGAAGATGCCTCTATTGACAGGGAGAGGAATGCCCGAATGATTTCCATTATCCACAGCCATGGAAAGGAAGCTGTATTCCACCGGGCCTTTGACTGCACCTCCAACCCCTATGAGTCCATTGAGACACTGATTGAGCTGGGTGCGGACCGTCTTTTGACCAGCGGACTGAAACCAAAGGCTGTCGAGGGAAAGGCTCTGCTTGGTGCTCTTCAGTCGTCTTATGGAAACAGCATAGAAATCCTGGCCGGAAGCGGCATCAATGCCTCCAATGCCAGAACGCTCATGGAAGAGACCGGAATAAGGCAGGTTCACAGCTCCTGCAAGGACTGGATGACAGACCCTACCACCACTTCCCACGGGGTGACCTACGGCTTTGCAGAGCCGCCCCATGAAAACTGCTATGACGTGGTGTCAGAGGCACTGGTCCGTAAGCTTCTAGACAGCCTTGGGGAGTTGGGGAGATAGGCCATGATAGCAAAATACAAAAAGAACATACTGGTGAGAAGGCTCATAACCATCCTGGCTGTCGTGGCGTCCGCCCTGCTGCAGACCTATGTAATCCAGGCATTTATACGGCCGGCCAACCTTCTGTCCAGCGGATTTACCGGTGTGGCTATCCTCATTGACAGGATT
>OGNA01000228.1_pt1 | contig 41795 bp, 41 predicted proteins | sample 1573411 | NCBI WGS metagenome assembly OGNA01 (sample SAMEA2581899, study PRJEB24529) | metagenome | biome: Human gut stool | place: China | collected 2011 | reverse complement strand
AAAGAATAAGTTCATAAGCGATATTTCTTGCCTACGAACTTATTATACGAGGAGGGATGCTATGTGAATAACTATATCACCTACGGGTACCGTCTGGTTGACGGATACATGAGAATGAATCCAGAGCAGAGTGAGGCTGTACACCTTATCTTTGATGCATATGACGGAGGAGAATCCATCAAAAGGATAGTAGGAATGCTAAAAGACAGGAAGACACCTACCACCCATGGAAGACCGTCCTGGTCACCAGCCCTTATCCGAAAAATCTTGCGTAACAAGGACTATCTGGGAGTGGAACCGTACCCGAGAATGATTGAAGACGAGCAGTTTAAACGGGTACAGGAACATCTGAAACGCTCCCGAGATTTATGGAACCAGCGTCATCCAACCGGCTCCATCCAGAGAACATCCATGTATACAGGCCGGTTGATATGCAGCAGCTGCGGCGGGGTATATTCCATCTATAAGCAGAGCAGCAGGTGTGACAACAGGAACGTTCGGTATTGGAAATGCAGGCATTACGACCCGGCCACGAAGGAACCATGTAAGATGCCCGTCCTGACAGAGAAGCAGTTGGATGGAATGTTCTTACAAGCACTTATGCGGATGAAAACAGAGCCAACTCTGTATCAAGAGGAAACGAAAAAGATACTGACTGGAATCATCAAAGAAAAACAGCGTATAGAATCTGAATTAAATGGGGACTGGAACAAATGCAATGAAGCCTATAAAAGGATGGAGCAGCTATATTTTCAGATTGCTGCCAAGCGATACCAGGAGATAAAACTGACAGACTTGACCTATCAGATAGAGGATTACCTTCGGGGATTGGATAGCTCTATCCAGGTGGAAGAAGCCGATTTGTCCGTAGCAATTAATGCATCCGTATTCAAAATCATCAAGAGGGTAGAGGTCCAGCCGGACAGAAGCCTGAAATTTGAGCTGATAAACAATGCGATAGTACTTCAATATCCAGAAATAAAAACAAAAGATAAGAAAACGAAAAACATACGTTACTGTGTCCCCTTCGTATACTGGCTGGATGGACAGGAAGTGCCAATCACTCATGAACAGTACGGCCCTATCATCCAGATGTTATTCCAATCCTACGCGAAAGGGATGTCACTGACAGCACTGGCAAACGAGTTGGAGAGCCAGTCCATACCCAACCAGAAAGGAAAGCCGGCATGGAGCCACAGCTGTATCCGCAATATTCTCACCAACCCTGTTTATCTGGGGAACAAGAAATTTCCTGCTCTGGTGACATGGGAACTGTTTGTACAGGTACAGAGCAGATTGGATGAAACCGGCCGTATGGAACGGGAGAGCCGGACTAAGGCGGCAGATGGAAAGGAGGGATCATGTGCCAAGGGCGGAACGAATCGTGGAGGTCATCCCGGCAACCTGGAACCCGACAGATGAGTCATCCCGAGAAATTCGGAAGCTGCGGGTAGCGGCATACTGCCGCGTCAGCACGGAGCTGGAACAGCAGCAGTCCAGTTATGACATACAGATTGAGTATTATACCAGGCACATCATGCAGAACCCCAACTGGATATTCGTCGGTGTCTTTGCAGATGATGGACGCAGCGCGACCAATACCTTTCGTAGGTATGATTTTAATCAGCTGATGGACCAGTGTCTGAAGGGGAAGGTGGACATGATCATTACGAAATCCATCAGCCGGTTTGCCAGGAATACGGTGGACTGCATCTCCTGGGTGAGGAAGCTTAAGGAAAAGAACGTGGCCGTGTACTTCGAGAAGGAAAACCTTAACACCCTGGATGACTCAACTGAAATGATACTGACCATCCTGAGCAGCCAGGCACAGGAGGAGAGCCGTGCCATCAGCACTAACGTCAAGTGGGGGTATGCGAGAAAATTTGAAAAGGGAGAGTCCACAAGACAGAGAAGCTATGGATTCAGGAAGGCGCCAACGGGAGAGATGTGCATCGTGGAGGAGGAAGCGGCTGTTATCCGCAACATGGCCCGGTGGTTTCTGGACGGGGACAGCCTGGAACGAATCAAGCACAGGCTGGAGGATGCAGGGATAGAGACCACCACAGGTAAGAGAACATGGAGCACGGGTACCATCTACAATATACTGACCAATGAAAAAATCATGGGGGATGTGCTGTTACAAAAGACGTTCACAGCAGACTACCTGACCAAACGGAGGGTGAAGAACTCGGGCCAGCAGAAGCAGTACTATGTGAAGAATCATCATGAGGCAATCATCCCGAAGGCAGTCTATTACAAGATACAGGAGGAGATTGCCAGACGCTCCTCGTTAAAAAAAGCCGGAACCCGGAAAGGGAAGACGGCCCAGGGCGTATATAGTTCCAAATATGCACTGACCGGAATCATGGTGTGCAATGAATGCGGAGCCCATTACCGCAGGACAACCTGGGCAAAAAATGGGAAGAAGGTAATCGTATGGCGCTGCATCAACCGTTTGGAGCATGGGACGAAGCGGTGCCATGAATCACCTACGTTAAAGGAGGAGGTCATTCAGGAAGCAATCATGGGAAAGCTGCACAGCTTGTCAATTGACCAGGAGGAAGAAAACTTCTTAAACGGGGTAAAGGAAGATATCCTCCGGGCTGCCAAGGTTGTTGGAGGAGCGTGCACGGAGGAAGAGATTGATAAAACCATAGAGGAACTGCGAGACCAGCTTATGGACTATGTGGGCATGGCAGCCAGGGAACATGGTGGTGAGAACTGGTACAGCGACCGAATGCGAAAGCTGGGATTACAGATAAGCGAATTAAAAAAGAGGAGAGAAAGCATACGAGAGCAGGAAAAGATAAGGGACGAGTATGAGTATCTGGACCAGGAAATCAGCCGAATCATAGGTGAGACAGGCGGGGCCACAGGAGCCGAATTTGATAATATCTTCATACGGCAGATCGTCCGGGAGATACGTGTGATATCGAAAAACAAACTTCAAATCCAGCTAAGGACAGGTATGATGTTGGACGTGAATCTGTAAACGAGAGAAGGATTAGAAGATATACAGTTATTAAAATGGAAATCGTTTGACAGGTGTTTGACAGGCCCTGGAGGCTAATATTGCTAATGGGTACCCGGAATCATAAAATATAAGAACAACCGTAGGCTATAAAGAAGAATTAAAAACAATAAGGTTTTTGTAAATGATAAATGGAATTGACAGTATCAGGAAGGGAGGACATAAAGATGTTCAAAGTTAAGTTGAGCTTTGATACAGATAGGCTGGAACAGGATATCCTGGAACAGCTTTATGATAAAGTGGACGAAATATTTGAGTCTGAGGATTTAAACTGCGTGGACAGAGCGTTGGTCCGAGTCTATGAAGATAAAGGGAGGGATGAGGATTACGGACGTTTTTGGGCGGCAATTTTTGCACTGAAGCAAACACCAGAGCTTGCTGAGAATTTAAAGGAGTGTATATGGTATAATGGTTCAGCAAAAGAAAACCTGCTTACAGGGTTTCTAAGGAATTAGTATATGAATAGTGGGCAAAAGAAAGGGATAAATTTTGACTTGGATACAAACGCATTGAAAATAACTATACAGAAGGGGACTGGCGTAATGCATACCATGATGTCAGGAACTTTTTTAAGAAAAATGGCTTGGAACATATCCAGGGCTCAGGATATCATACCCTTATGCCGATGTCAGAACCTGATGTAATGACCATCGTGTATCGGATGACAAAAAGATTTCCATGGATTAATTACTGTGTAAGTGTTTGTACACTTGCAGATGTTCCGGAAGCGTTTGATATTTCGCATGTCTTTGTCCGGGAGGCAGAGAGGCTGGACGAGGCTATGACGTCTACGACGCAGGGAATTGATACTTTAAGCATGTAGGTAATGATGTCCCTCAATGATGAAGCACATAGTATCTTGGATTAATTTGGTTAAGAATTATATCATCCATACAATAGGGAATATGCGGATGGTGTCAGCTATCCATCGTTTTGACGGCTATTTTTTTGCTTTTTTAACCATTTTGCCAGCTTCTTCAGATTCATGCACGCAAACATCAGCCCTGCTTTCATCTCCATCCGGGCCTTCCCTATCATCTGCGTATACCGGAAGCAATGATTCTCTTTTGCTGTTCCAAACAATCTCTCTATGGTTTATCCGCAGCGCATATAGTTCGTTCATTCCTGTGGAATGACGAATATCTTCGCACATCTCCATGTATGGTACCCAGATGTGGCGCGTCACCGTTTTTACATGGTCGCGGCTCCCTGTATTGGGAAAGATAAGGGCAGCTTTCACACACATGCCCACAGCTTTTGTACTCCCGATACTCCTCACAGTATGTTGCTCTGTATTCCAACACTTCGTTATTCGGACAAATATTACAGTTGGCCGTCCTGCATCCAGAGAGTATTTATTCCGGATCAGACCGTAGATGAAACTCCAATCAGTTGCTTTATCAATCAATCGAAGCGGATGATCCGGAGAAAACCAAGTCGTCCACAAAAAACTTTTGAACTGTCTTCCATGTTTTATTTACCACAAAAAATCAAAGAAACACCATAAATGAACCTATTACAAACCTGGCGCCAAAGGATTAGAATAAGCATACAAGGAAAAGAAAATGAACGAAAGGAGAGGAGTGTATATGGCTGCACAAACACTTTATCTGGGTACGGTGCTGACGGCGGGACTGCTGTCATTCTTTTCACCCTGTATCGTCCCGCTGCTTCCTGTATATATTTCCGTTTTTTCCGCGGGCAGCGGGGCGGCACAGGAGGATATTTTTCAGAGAAGGATACGGACATTGTTTAAGAGCTGCCTGTTTGTAGCAGGTATTTCCACCTGTTTTATCATTCTCGGTTTCGGGGCCGGGGCATTGGGATCCATCATAGGAAGCAGTTTTTTTATGATTGCGATAGGATTGATTGTGATTGTCCTGGGGCTTCATCAGACAGGACTGATTCATATCAAATGGCTCTCCTATGAGAAAAAAGTGAATTTAAAGCGTTCTCATCGAAGCGATTACTTTGGTGTGTTCCTTCTGGGACTGACATTCAGCTTTGGCTGGACACCCTGTATCGGTCCTGTGCTGGGTGCAATCCTCGTACTTTCGGCCACAAGCAGCCGGCCGTTCTATGGCGGTTTTCTGATGGCTGTTTATTCCCTGGGCTTCCTGATTCCATTTCTGATACTGGCACTTTTTTCAGATGTGCTGCTGCAGAGAATAAAAAAGCTCAATAAGCACTTGGGCAAAATCAAAGCTGCAGGGGGAATTGTCATTATCATGATGGGGATACTCCTGATGACTGATAATCTGGATAAGATATTAATGCTGATTAATTAAAGAAGAAAGGGCGGATGATACTATGAAACGAAAACACTTCATCATACCGGTTCTGTGCCTCGCGTTTTTTGCATTTGCCGCGTATGGCGCCAGGAAACCGCGAAATGCATTCCCTATGGTAAATAGTGAAGAGATGGGCAGCGGGGTGGATAGGAACATGGATACAAAAAAAATGAATAAGGGTAATCCGGCGCCCGATTTTGAGATGATGGATTTAAATGGAAATACGGTAAAACTGTCTGACTTTGCCGGTGAGAAGGTCTATATCAAGTATTGGGCCTCCTGGTGTCCAATCTGTCTGGGCGGGCTGGAAGACATCAACACTCTTTCCGCAGAGGACAACGGGTTTAAGGTACTGACCATTGTAGCTCCGGGCAGCAAAGGGGAGAAGAACGATGAGGACTTTAAAACCTGGTTTGCCGGTGTCGAACATACGGAGAACATCACGGTATTGCTGGATATCGATGGCATATATACAAACAGGGCAGGCGTCCGGGGATTCCCTACCTCCGAGTATATCGGTTCGGACGGTGTTCTCATAAGCCTGGCTCCGGGCCACGCTGATAACGAAACCATTAAGAGTACATTTGAGGCAATAAACTGATTAAAAACAGCGGATCGACGCGAAAGGAGCAGATCATGAAGAAGAATTCAGTAAGATCAGCCGGAGTGTTTCTTTTGGCTGCGGCCATCCTCACATTGGCCGGGTGTTCCGCCTCTGCCGCCGAGGCAGGAATGGCGGCCGGCGCCAAAAGAGAAACGGAAAGTCTGTCCATGGATGATAGCGTGATGAACAGCGGAAAGGAGAAAAAAATGACAGCAGAACAGGAGGACATGATGATAAGTGGGGAGGATTTACACACGATTTATTTGGCGGGAGGATGCTTTTGGGGGATTGAAGCTTATGTAAAGAAGCTCCCCGGTGTGAGCAGCACCGATGTGGGGTATGCCAACGGAAACACGGAAAATCCGTCCTACAAGGAGGTGTGCTACAACAACACCGGCCACGCCGAGACGGTGAAGGTGGTTTATGATACCTCCCGCATCTCAACGGATCAGCTGTTGGATGGCTTTTTCAAGGTGGTGGATCCCACCAGCGTAAATCGGCAGGGAAATGACCGGGGGAGCCAGTACCGTACCGGCATCTACTACGTGGATGAAGCCGACCAGGCAATCGCCAAAGCCGCCGTGGCCAGACAGGAGGAAAGATACAGTTCCCCCATCGCCACAGAGGTACTGCCGCTGAGCAACTTCTATATGGCAGAGGACTATCATCAGGACTACCTGGATAAAAACCCGGGCGGCTACTGTCACATCGATTTAAATGACGCCGACGAGTTCATCAGGGAAAGCGGACTTGATATGGCTGATGTGGCCAGCCTCATAAAAGTGGAGGATTATCCTGTACCGAGCGATGCCAAACTGAAAGAAATGCTCACTGATATTCAGTACAGGGTGACACAGATGGGAGATACAGAGCGTCCTTATACGAACGAGTATAGCAGTACTTTTGAAAAAGGGCTTTATGTGGATGTTGTGACCGGAGAGCCGCTGTTCAGTTCTGTTGATAAGTTTGAATCCGGCTGCGGATGGCCCAGCTTTTCCAAACCTATTATAGCTGATGTGGTAAAGGAGAACCAGGACACCAGCTTTAACATGGTGCGCACTGAGGTACGCAGCCGGGCCGGGGATACCCATTTAGGCCACGTCTTTGACGACGGTCCCAGGGAGTTAGGAGGGCTTCGCTATTGTATCAACAGCGCTTCAATCCGGTTCATTCCATATGGGGACTTGGAGGCGGAGGGATATGGATTTTTAAAATCCATTTTCGACTGATACGGTACGATGACCTGAGAATTCACGATTATAAAGACTTTGAAATGTTTGACACCGGGGCTGGCGGTCTTGTACCGTTGGTCCCGGCGTTGTATAATAGACTTAAAAACAGCTGTTAAAAACAGTTATAAACGTGTCATGAAGGAGGAATCGGTATGTATAACCTGCTGGTTGTGGACGACGAGAGCATTCTCCGCCGTGGAATCCGGGCGTTCATCGACTTTGACGGTCTTGGAATAGGAGAATATTTTGAGGCGGAAAATGGTGAAGGTGCTTTGAAAATCATAGAAACCAGCCAGGTTGATCTCATTCTGGCCGATATCAATATGCCCAAAATGAACGGTCTTGAGTTCTGCAGACAGGCAAAGGAGCGGGACCCTGCGGTAAAAATAGCCATACTTACGGGTTATGACTATCTCGATTACGCAATCCGGGCCATTAAAATTGGTGTGGATGACTATGCGTTAAAGCCCCTTTCCCGTAACGATGTGCAGAAACTGCTTTTCCGCCTGATTGAAAAGAAAAAGGATGCGGAAGGTTTTGCCGCTGTGCGCCAGGCGGTTGGACAGTTGGCCCGGATTGCAGGCAGTGACAGCGATGCGGGGGTAAAAGGTCAGTTGGCCGATGTGCTGGAACAGCATCTGGCCGATCCCGGCTTCTCCCTTGGTGCGATGGCTGAGCAGCTGGGCTACAGTCTCAGCTATTTAAGTACGCTGTTTAAAAAGACTTTTGGAGAGAATTTCAGGGATTATCTGCTTGATCTCCGGTTGGAACGGGCAAAAATCCTCCTCCTGTCCACAGAGATGAAAAACTATGAGATATCCGCGGCGGTTGGAATTGAGGATCCCAACTATTTCAGCGTCTGTTTCCGTCGTAAGTTTCAGAAAACGCCTAAAGAGTTCAGAATGGGGGCGGGACATGGCAGGTAAAGCAAAAAAAATCAGCATTAAGAGCTGGTTCCGCAGGTTCGGTGTGCAGATATCCATGTTTTATCTGGCTGCCGGTCTGATGATTGTGATGGTGCTCAGCGGGGCTATCTACTTTTTTGCGGCCAATCTGATGATGGATGAAACGGTTTTAAAGACACGTGATCAGCTGGAGATGAGCGGTGCCAATATTTCTACCTACATTGCCCGAATAAAAGGGGAGTCCAATGTCTTTGCGGCGGATCCCATGCTCCGGCAATATCTCTCCGGAAAGGAAGATGCTCCGGAGCCAGATCTGATGGGGCAGATTATGACGATTCTTAGTAATGATGCTTACATCAAGTCGCTCGTGGTGGTGTCCAAGGATGGGCGCATCCTTTCTAATGAGGAAAATCTGGATATGTCGGTCTCTGAAGATATGATGAAGGAAGGTTGGTACACGGATGCAATCCATAATACCATGCCGGTGCTCACCGGCGCCAGAATGCAGAGTTTTTCCGCCGACAAGGACAATTGGGTAATCTCCGTGAGTACGGAAATCACGGACAGCTCCGGTGAAAACCTTGGCGTCCTCCTGATGGATATGAGGTACAGCGTCATTGAGGACCATTTGCGCAGATTAAATCTTGGAAAAGAAGGGTATGTTTTTCTTTTAAACGATAAGGGGGAGCCGGTTTATCACAAAGACACCAGCTACTTTTCTGATCCCGAAAAGAAGCGGCAGCTTTTGGAAATCCTGAAAGCAGAGGACGTTTATAATAAAAGGCAGAATCAACTCACTTACCGGACCAACATTGAAAATGCCGGCTGGACCATGGTTGGCGTGGTTTCCCTGGATAATCTGAAAATGCTGGAGCAGCAGCTGTTTGAGGCATTACTTTTAACCGGCGGTCTGCTTTTTCTGGCCGTGCTGTTCATTGGAATTCTTTTTACACGGCGATTAGCCGCTCCCATGGCTGATTTAGAGCGTGGGATGAGAGAAATAGAAAAACTCACGGAGATTTCTGTGCACAGGAACAGCTTTTATGAAGTGGAACTTCTGGCGGGAAATTATAACCGTATGATACGCCGTATCCGGGCTTTGATGGATGAGATTAAGGAGAAAGAAGAGACGCTGCGCCATTCCGAATTAAACGTCCTGGTCAGCCAGATTAATCCCCATTTCCTTTACAATACCCTGGACACGATTGTCTGGATGGCTGAGTTTAATGACAGCGAAAGAGTGATAGCCCTTACAAAATCCCTGGCTGCTTTCTTCCGCCTCTCCTTAAACGGTGGGAGAGAACTGGTCTCCGTGGCTGATGAACTGGATCATATGCGGCAGTACCTCTATATCCAAAAGGAGCGGTATGGAGATAAGTTAAACTATGAGATTGGCGAAGCAGATGAGCTGTCGGATTATACGGTTCCAAAGATTATTCTTCAGCCGGTTGTGGAGAACAGTATTTACCATGGCATCAAACCATTGGACGGTCCCGGCTATGTTACAGTGACAGTGAAGGAGATGGGTGAAAGGCTCATATTCACGGTGGCGGATAACGGGGTGGGATTTAATCCTGAAGAGCCGCAGACCGGTAAGAGGAAAGGGAAAGGCAGTGTGGGCCTGAAAAATGTGGACGAACGCCTTAAACTTTATTATGGTCCGGATTATGGCCTCCAGATTGATTCCAGCCCCGGGAAGGGCTGTACCGTCTATCTCATTGTTGGAAAAAAAATACTGGGTGCAGGTGTCTGCATATCTGGTGCAGAGGACGCTGAGGGTTATATAAAATAGGAAAACTGCAAAAAAGCCCGTCACACGGACAAAAAATAAAAGCTATCACATGACAGGAAACGCCGCCCAATGGAGAGAAGGGGCGGCGTTTTCCGTTGTGAGGCGGAAAGAAGGATCACTCTTCCGCCCTGCCGGTAAACCCTGATTCCTGTTGTGGTTACAACGCAGGGCAGCAGCGAGGCGGACGAGGTGGCGGCGCTGTCCTATAGCGCTGCCGACTTCGTGTCAAAGCCCTACCGGCCGGAAATCATCCTGCACCGGGTTGCGAATATCATCAACCTGAGGGAGACCGCAGCCATGGTCAACGAGCTGCAATACGACCGGCTGACCGGGCTCTTCAGCAAGGAATACTTTTACCGCTGCGTCAGGGGCCAGCTGGACGCTGCGCCCGGAAAGATGTACGATATCATCTGCTCCAACATCGAGAACTTTTACTGGCAGGCAGTATTTTTTTGAGGTGAACCATGGGAAACCGTGCAATCTATTAAATTATTGAAAATAGTGGGAGCCATATCTTTACCGCCCACAACAGCGCAAACGCCCTGTTCCCGTTGTTGCGGCTGGCACAGGCAATTAACAGGCCTTAGTGGCTGATATTGCTAATAGGTACCCGGAATGATAAAATATAAGAACAACAGTAGGCTATAAAAAATAGTGTCGGATTCAGTTTGTACGATCGGGTTCATGTAAAGACAACGGGGCTGGAAAGGCTGATGATTAGGGCGTTTGACGGCTCTTACCAGCTTGCGTTGTAAAATATTTACAGATCATAATATAACCAAAATCCCGCCCGATTCCCACCCTGATTTCATAAGGACTCAGGGCACAATATAAAAATTGATGAAGCAACTTGACAGATTTGATATTAAAATTTAGGGTATAGGAAACAAGAATATTCGCCTTAGGCGGAAAAGGCGAACTCGACAAATCGGAAGCTATGGAGGGGAATTCGTATGGAGGATGTTTATAAAAATTGTCCTATCTATGAAGATAAGGATTACACTTTAAGATTGGTTCGGCTGGAGGATAAAGTAGATTTACTAAAAGTTTATTCTGATGAAAAGGCTGTACCATTTTTTAATGGTGATAATTGTGGCGGTGACGATTTTCATTATACAACTGAAAATAGAATGGAACAGGCAATTGAATATTGGCTTTGGGAGTACAGCAGACAAGGATTTGTACGTTGGACAATCGTTTCAAAAGCAGCACATGAAGCAATCGGAACGATAGAGCTTTTCCACAGAGAAGGGGGTGATTATTTCACAAATTGTGGTTTGCTTAGACTGGATATTCGGAGCGACCACGAAATTCAAAGTGAGATTATACAAATCCTAGCGTTGATAATTGAACCCACATATACCTTGTTCCATTGTAATAAAATTGCGACAAAAGCGATTGCGTTAGCGACAGAACGTATCAAGGCGTTACATATTTTGGGGTTTGAACCTACGGATGAAAAATTGGTAGGGCATGACGGAACAAAGTATGATTCATATTTTGTAGTGAAAAAGAATTAGTAGGACTTTAAATCCGAGTGTGTGAATTAAAGGACCTATTGACAAATAAATTCTTTTAAATGTTTTCCGGATTTTTTGATATTTAATTTAAATCAAAGGATGATAAATGGGCTCCTTAAGCCACCTTTATCATCCTTTTTAGGTTCAATGACGCAGCAGAAAGCAGGCATTCTTCACCTGTTTTATGAATGCCTCTCTTTTTTATTGTCTTCAGGTTGTGCTCTCGCTTTAAAACCGCAAAAGTACCCTCTGACCAAATTTTTCTAAGCCTCATCATACACAGATATTCAGCTGTTTCATATTTCTGCTTGTTTCGATAAAAAGCAGGATAATTAGCACTGGCGTTGCTCCGTATACTTCCCTTATCTATCTCACGATGCGATAGCTTAGGACACTCAATGTATATTTTGCGTGGACACATATATAAACAATAGTGGTTCTGAGTTTCAGATGGGCTGCTTTATGGACTGTGTGCCAGAGGCGTCTCTTATGGCAGAGAAGCTGACCGGGGGACTCCGCCGGCTGGTGATTGAGAAATGTCTGGGACCGGGAGGTATACAAATGAAGGCATCTGTAAGGGGGGAAATCCAACGGGGTAAGATTTGCGGAAAACCCTTAACAGGCGGGGAAAAACGGGGACGGTTCCGCGCTTAAATGTACCCAGGGAGGGAGTGAACCGGGTAGGGAAAAGAGAAAGATGGAAAACTGGGAAAAGAAAGACCGGACATTTGCGGAAGCCGATAAGCTCTTGATTAACCAGAGTCTGGAAACCATTGACGGGAATTTTGATAACCTGCCCACCACGCACCCGGTTAAGGGGCCGTACCAGAAGTATGGCAGCAATTACAATCGTAAAATCAATAACCAGAAAAAAGTTGTTAAGAATCCGGTGTGGATGACAAAACTCAGAAAAAGAGCCTGCAGTTATTGCAACGAGCTTTCAGCAGTATACGGTGATGGATACAACCCTGCGGTGTCAAATTGCAGGCTCCTTTTGGATATTATACATTTTTTGAGGGAGGGGACACCGATTCTCTGACCGTGAGTTTCGTGCCAATGCGGATTTTCCTGGAGCGGGATTCCTGGGTGGATTTGTCCGGGTTCTGAATCATTCGCATCAGTTCGTCCACAGACTCCCCTGCCAGGCCCTGTTTAGAAACATTGATGGAAGTCAACGGAGGCGTGGTGACCTCACAGTTTGGCCGGTCGTTGAAACCGATGATGGAGATATCCCCAGGTACTTTATAACCATGTTCCGAGAATGCGCGAAGGGCGCCGCTGGCCATGGTGTCATCGTCACAGACAAATGCGTCGGGTATATCGTAGGAGGGGTGACTCTCAAAAAACTGCCGAATATCCCGGTAACTTTCTTCTTCCGAATAATGGACATTCAGGATATGGCCGTCAGAGAAGGAAAGGCCAAAGTGGGTAAGGGCATCCTCGTAACCGATCTGGCGCTCCTTGAAACTGTTAATGCGGATCAGGCTTTTTAAATAGCCAATCCGCCGGTGTCCCATCCGCACCAGGTATTCCACGGCTTGAAATGTCCCCATCTGATTGTTGATGGAAACACTGTTGCAGGAAAGGCGGGAGAAGTCATTGTCCAGGGCAACCATGGGAATTGGAAGCTCCTGAAGGAGTTCCATGTCTTCATCTTCCATTTCCGTGGCAAAGACGATGGCGCCCTGGCAGTCCAGTTCCTCTAAGTGGGCGAGCTGGGGCTCCATGGATTTTCGTTTATCAAGATTGCATAGAAGGATATTATAACCGTAGGAGCGGGCGCGTGTTTCTATGCTTTCCATTAAAAGGAGGAAAAAGGGATGAAGATCCAGAACCTCCCCATGACGTTTATAAATAATGAAGCACAGGTTGTTGCTTGGCACAGCCGGTGCTTTTTTTATTAAATTATCACAGCCCATCTCCTGAAGTTCTGTGAGCACCCTGTCCCTGGTTGAATCGGATACGCCGGGTTTATGGTTGATAATTAGGGACAGAGCGGCTGGTGATATGCCAAGCTTCTGAGCGATTTCCCGATTAGTCATAGATAGAATCTCCTTTATCAATTTCTACTATAAATTATAGATGAACTAAATGAAGAAGTCAATCGTTTATAAGAATATTTAGTGAACGATTACTGAATACTATTCTGACTTATGAATTTACTGTGATGGTTTGAGATGGATACAATAAAAGTAATTAGTTTTGTGTGGCGCAAACGCTGCGTTTAGTCAACGTGCACAAAAAAATAACTTTAAAAATGTTAAATATTCAGTATTTACAAACTAAACATTTAGAAGTAGAATCTAAATACAGATAAACAAAGAAAAAATATTTAGGAGGCAGTAAAGATGATTCAGTATGAGAAGGTAAACGGAAATTTTGATTTAACAGGAAAAGCAGCAATCGTTGTAGGAGGCGCAGGTGGAATCGGAGAGGCCACAGCCCAGATGTATGCAAGAAAGGGAGCCAGGGTAGCCATCGTTGACTGTAAGGATAACTGCCCGGAAGTAGCAGCAAAGATTGCAGAGGAGTTTGGAGTACAGGTGATTGGCGTAAAATGTGACGTGACCAGCCAGGAGAGTGTGGACGCCATGATGAAGGCAGTATTAGAGGCATTCGGAGAAATTAATATTCTCGCTGCCATGCCTGGATTCGTGGATCTCTACCGCGCATCGGATATCTCCATTGCTACGATTGAAAAACATATGTCTATCAATGCGGTTGGAGTGTTCCGGGTATGCCAGGCGGTTGCTAATCAGATGATTAAACAGGGCAAGGGCGGAAAGATGGTATGTGTTACCTCCCAGGCCGATTTTATTGCAATTAACAAGCATGTGGGTTATACCATGAGCAAAGCGGCTGTGGTGGGCATGATTAAGGTATGCGCATTGGAATGGGCGGATTATGGTATCAACGTCAACGGCGTGGCTCCAACCGTAGTGAACACCTACATGGGTGAAAAAGCATGGCAAGGTAAGGTTAAGACCGACATGATTGAGAAGATTCCGGCACACCGCTTTGCCGAGACAGATGAGATTGCGGCGGCTGTGCTGTTCTTATCCTGTAATGAGTCTAACATGATTACTGGCGAGGACCTTGTTGTGGATGGTGGATTTACAATCTATTAAATTTGTGAAACCATAATCAGGAGCTGATAGAAGGAGAGGATATAAGATGGATGCGTTGACAAGAAGAGCCTATGAACTGCGCCGCGATATCATTGAGATGGTACATAATTCCAGGGCGGGGCACGTAGGAGGAGATTTAAGTGTAACTGATATATTGACTGTCCTGTATTTTAAGGTAATGAACGTATCACCGGAAAAGGGAGAGAATCCTGACCGCGACCGCTTTCTTTTGAGCAAAGGCCATTGTGCAGACGCGCTGTATTGTGTCCTCGGAGAAAGAGGGTTCTACGATAAAGAAGAAGCAATCAAAACCTTCAGCCAGTTTGGGAGCCGGTTTATCGGCCACCCAAACATGGAGGTTCCCGGGGTTGAGATGAATTCCGGTTCCCTGGGCCACGGGATTTCCGTGGGCGTTGGTATGGCTCTGGCGGCCAGGATGAACCATCAGTCTTACCGGACTTATGTGGTGCTGGGAGATGGGGAGATGGCGGAGGGTTCCAATTACGAGGGCATGATGGCAGCAGGCCATTATAAGCTTGACAATCTCTGTGCCACGGTGGACTTAAATCGTCTTCAGATCAGCGGCACCACCGGCCAGGTGATGGACAGCGCCAGCTTGGCGGACAAATTCCGTGATTTTGGCTGGAACGTCATTGAGGTTTTGGATGGAAATGACTGTGCCCAGTTGGTCAATGCCTATGAACAGGCGGCGGCTTATAAGGGAAAGCCAACGGCGGTCATTGCCAGTACGGTGAAGGGAAAGGGTGTTTCCTTTATGGAGAACCAGATTTCCTGGCACCACGGAGTGATGACAGAGGAACAGTATGAACAGGCGGTAAAAGAACTGAAGGAGGCATTGCAATGAATAAAATAACGAACAGACAGGCAATATGCGACACACTGTTGGAAGCGTCCAAAACAGACCGGGACATTGTTGTACTGTGTTCAGATTCCAGAGGTTCCGCATCTATGACGCCCTTTGCCAAAACTTATCCGGAACAGTTCGTGGAGGTCGGCATAGCGGAACAAAATCTGGTATCCATATCTGCCGGGCTGGCGGCCTGCGGCAAGAAAGCTTTTGCTGTTTCACCAGCATGTTTTTTATCGACCAGAAGCTATGAACAGGCGAAAATTGATGTGGCATATTCCAATACCAATGTTACCCTGGTAGGTATCAGCGGAGGTATCAGCTATGGCGCTCTGGGAATGAGCCATCATTCTTTACAGGACATTGCCGCCATGTGCGCACTGCCGGATATGCGGGTCTATCTGCCTAGCGACCGGTTCCAGACGGGTAAGCTGATTGAGGCGTTGCTTCAGGATGAAAAGCCGGCTTATGTCAGAGTCAGCCGTTCAGCCACGGAAGATATATATGAGGAACAGATGAAGTTTGAACTGGATAAGGCCCATGTACTGTCAGAGGGTGAGGACGCCATGATCATTGCCTGCGGCGAGATGGTGCCATATGCCCTGGAAGCTGCAAGGATTCTGGAAAAGGACGGTATCCGGGTCGGAGTCGTGGATATGTACTGCTTAAAGCCTTTGGACGAGGAAGCGGTCTTACAATACGCCAGTAGGGTAAAATGCCTGATAACGGTGGAAGAACATTCGGTATATGGCGGACTTGGCAGTATGGTAGCGGCCGTGACGGCGGAGAAACACCCGATTAAGGTTAAGAAAATCGCCCTTCCTGACGGTCATCTGATACCAGGCTCTAATACGGAGTTATTTGCCTACTACGGAATGGATGGAGCCGGAATTGCTGAAACCGTTAAAAAAACACTGACAGAGGGGTAAATGATGGGGTACATATTGGGGATAGACCAGAGCACACAGGGAACGAAAGCAATCCTTGTAGATAACAAGGGAAGATTACGGAGCCGGGCGGATCAAAGTCACAGACAGATTGTGAATGAACGGGGCTGGGTTTCCCATGATTTAGAAGAAATATACCAAAACACATGCAGGGTGATACAGGACGTGGTGAAGCGGACTGGTATCTCAAAGAAAGAGATTGAAGTAATCGGAATCAGCAACCAGAGGGAAACCACAGCAATCTGGGACAGAGACGGAACTCCTTTAAATGGAGCGGTTGTATGGCAGTGCTCCAGGGCCAAGGAGGTATCTCAGGCCTTGGCCCCCTATGGGGATCTGATAAGAAATAAAACAGGACTCATGCTATCTCCATTTTTCCCGGCTGCCAAGATGGCCTGGCTGCTGTCAAATACAGAGGGAGCGAAAGAGAGGGATCCGGAGGATCTGTGTCTGGGCACCATAGACAGCTGGCTGATTTACAGGATGACACGGGGAAAGGCATTTAAGACGGATTACTCCAATGCCTCAAGAACTCAGTTGTTCAATATCCATACCCTGTCCTGGGATGAGGAGTTATACGAGCTTTTCGGGGTTTCGGCAAAATCCCTGGCCCAGGTATGTGACAGTAACAGTTTATTCGGGATGACGGATTTAGACGGATACTTTGACCATGAGATTCCGATTCACAGCGCGGCCGGGGATTCCCATGCGGCTTTATTCGGTCAGGGTTGTCACAGCGCAGGCATGATTAAGACTACTTATGGAACCGGCTCCTCCATCATGATGAATACGGGGATGGAGTGTGTGTCCAGCCGCCACGGCCTGGTGACTTCCCTTGCGTGGGGGCTAGACGGCCAGGTGAATTATGTGCTGGAAGGGAATATCAACTATACAGGCGCGGTGATGACCTGGCTGAAGGATGAGCTTCATCTAATCAGCTCTCCGGCTGAAAGCGAAGCGTTTGCATAGGCTGCCAACCCTGTGGACAAGACCGTATTGATTCCGGCCTTTTCCGGCTTATCGGCGCCCTATTGGAGTGACACGGCGAAAGCCGTGATTTATGGGATGACTCGCACAACAGGAAAAAATGAGATTGTCAGGGCAGCCTTGGAAAGCATTGCCCTGCAGATCCAGGCAGTGTTGGAAGCGATGGAGAAGGACAGCAGCATCTGCATAAAGGAACTACGGGTAGACGGAGGGCCTACGAGAAATTCCTATCTGATGCAGCTTCAAAGCGATCTTTCAAAATTAGATGTAGCAGTAGCTGGGATTGAGGAATTATCTGCGATGGGTGCTGCCTACATGGCCGGTATAGGGGCTGGCATCCTGAATCAATCCGAACTGTTTTCAGAGGAAGGCAGAACCCTATACAGTCCGCAAATGGCGGAAGAAGAACGGAAGGAAAAAATTGGGAATTGGAATGAGTCTATCCGGCTTGTATGCGGCGCGACCGTCCAGTAGGGGGAGTAGTGATGGAGAAGATGAATAATAAGTATCAGTCAAATGAAGATTTAAACACATTCCGTCTGACTCCTATGAAAAGAATGTATTACGCTTTGGGGGATTTCGGTTACAACTTTATGTACTACTGGCTCAGCACCTATCTGATGATTTATTATACGGATACGATTGGGATTCCGGCTGCCACGGTATCCGTCATGATGCTGGTAGTGAGGATTTTTGACGCATTTAACGACCCGGTCATCGGTTCACTGGCGGACCGCACCAACAGCCGGTGGGGCAGGTACCGTCCCTGGTTCATGCTGGGTTCCATAGCGATGGCTTGTTTCATTGTGCTGATTTTTGCGGCCAGCCCCGGGTGGCAGATGACAAGCAGGCTTCTGTGGATGTGGGGCATATATCTGCTTCTCACGGTGGCTTCCACTTGCAGCAATATGCCTTATGGAGCGCTGAACGGCTGTATCACTCCGGATTCGGAGGACAGAGCAAAGGTTTCAGGTCTTCGGATGATGTTTGCCAACGTGAGTTCCATGGTGACCGTTATCATTGCTGTGCCGCTGATGATTGCATTTTCTTCCGACGGTTCCGCCAGCAGCGCCAGGGGATATTTTGGGGCTGTGCTTATCACCTGTGTCCTGGGACTTCCCACGATGATTGTGAGCTGTTACAAGACGAAGGAGGTGCTGACTCCGCCGCCCACCCAGAACAAGATTCCGATGAACCTGCAGATGAAGTCTCTGGTAAAAAACAAGGCAGTTCTGATTCTCATTATTGGACAGTTTATTCTTGGATGTGTCTTGTACGGCAGGGCGGCAATGCTTGCCTATTACTGGCAATATAATGCTGGAAACGCAGCGTATGCAACCACTTACGGATTGATTGGTCTGGCGGCTACAATTGTGGGAACCGGGTGGTTTGGCAATTTCCTCTTTAAACGCGTCCGTCATAAAGGAAAGGTCTGCGCAGTATTGAACTTCATAACTGCAGGCGCATATTTCTTCATGTATTTTACTACCGCACCGTCGGTCATGTTCTGGTTTCTGACCTTCGTGAGTAGTATGAGCTTTTATGCCTATATGGGAATCCATTTCGGGGCTATCGGTGACGCGGTGGACTTTGGGGAATTTATTTCCGGCGTGAGGTGCGATGGCTTTTTATCTTCCTTTGTGTCTGTAGCAAACAAAGCGGGGGGAGCGGTGATGCCGGCCATCGGAGCAGCGGTGTTGGCTGCCATGCATTATGTGGCGGGCGGTGCCCAGCCTGCACAGATTTTGAACGCGGTTAACTGGTTTATAACGCTGATTCCGGCGATTCTCAGCCTGATTAACGCTGTTTTTTACCTGATGTATCCCATCAGTACGGAAAAGCATAAAGAGATTATGGGAGAGTTGATCCGGCGCAGGCAGTAGCATAGACGCAAGAGTATCCATATGGGCGTTTCACGGCATAAATGTCCTGTATGGACGCTCTCCCCACAAAAGTATCAGGATAAGGAGAAAAGAATACATCATTGTGTAGTGGAGTAAGCTGATTAAATGTGTAAGTTATAAACGGAATGATATTTTATTCTGGACGGCTCAGACACCGGAAGCTCTTATGATGTTTTTATTGGGAAAAATCGCCATGGGAAGAGATAGCTTTGACGGTAAGCGTAGTCTCAGTAAAAGCAACACAGTTGAGGGAATCCTGCTCAATGAAGTGCGTTAATTTTCACCGAAAATTCACTATGGTAATATGCTATTGCCCTTGAAGACAGCGAGATATTAGAAATCTCCGGCAACCTGCTTTTAAAACCCGATGCGGAATACTGTGATATTCAGATTACCATGATGCGTAATATAATGGGAACTTTTGTGAAAAAATAGATAATCTTGGCGATAAAGTTAAAATCCTATCCTATGCCTCTGTCCGGGAACGGATTACTTTTATCTGTATCATAATCAGCATAAAAGCCAAAGGTAAATATTGAATGCAACCAGAGAAGAAATCGCTGATTATTTAGGGGGTGCAAGGCCATCACTCTCAATGGAGCTGGGACGTATGCAGTAGGAAGGAATCATCCGGATAGACGGACGCGAAGTGTTCATTTTGAGCCAGGAGTTGTTTGCTAACCTGTTTGAATAAAATGTAAAACCGTAGCCATGGTTACAGAATAAAGCGTTTTCTTTTGATAGACTAAGGTCAACAGATCAAGAGAAGATGCTTTTTACTATGCATTTGCCGGCAGATGCCCCCGTTCCATTGATTTAAGCCACTTTTTAATACTTGCATCATCTGTTCCGTGCGGTTGTGGATTTTATATTCCGTGCCATCTTTTATAAATATATTTCCGGTCTGACCGAATGCGGGAATGTTACATACACAAAGTTATATCTTGATGGAACGTTCCGTCAGTTGAAAAGAGAGAATCCCGACAAAGGAGCTGCTGCAAAATATGATACGCAGGGACTGCCCGGATGAATCAGCTTTATGATAACCTTTGATGAGGAGACGTGCCTCGTGGAATATCCAAAGCTGCCGCTCTATTCTTAGGTAGAAGGTGCGGACGTTTTGTTTGGATGCAGAAGTTGGATCAAAACGGCAATATGCTTTTGGAAATAACGGTACCAAACCATGGCGCTGCTATTCGTGATTTTACCGATGATGGCGCTTTCATCACCCGATATAAGGGATCTTGGGGCAAGCTACGCCTTTCCATGAGACACCTGGATGAACAGGAAATCACGGATGAGATTCCGGCATATAGCTTTGACCGGGTTGAGAAACTGGAGAAAGGCCAGATGGTGGAGGATGATATCGTAATGAGTCCGGTTGGTATGGCATTTCACAAAGGAGAAGCCATCCGCTTAATCATATCATCTAAGAAAGAATACAGAAATAGTATGATGCCCCCCTTGGCTGTATACCAAAGAACTGGGGATGGCAGGTAATTTATACCGGCTCGGACAAAGCTTCCTATCTTCAGCTTCTGATATTAAAAATATGAAAGTATCACAAGCTCTTCCTGTAAAAATCACAAGGTAAAATGAAATTGCTGGATGAAATTATCTTCCCTGCGTTATTATATTGCGGTTGCAAAATATGGCAATTTTATCAAGGAATCGGATTGGCTGTTTATCTCCCAGCCGCCCCTGAGCCGGACGATTCAGGAGCTGAAGGAAGAACTTGGAACACAGCTGTTTATCCGGGAGCGCCGTTTCCTGAAATTGACAGAGGATGGCGTCTGGCTTTTAAATGGAAAACCCTGTTCTAGAAATATATCAAAGGTTGTTAACGCATAAAAGCCACTTGTCGTGATACTGTTTTCATGGTTGCGAGGGAAAGAAGTTAATATTGGCTAAGTAGTGAGATGAACCGCTCAGCAGGTAGAAGGACAAGAGACGCAGAACCATGACATTTTAGGTTAAATCTCACGGCATATGCGGCATATGCAAAGCATGACACCCTAACAGCATACTTTACTCAGAAAGAACAGGTATGGTATACTGAGCTGGTAAACTATGTGCTTCCGGACAAGTCAAAGGAGAACAGAGGATGAAAAAAAGACAGATTTAAAACAGGCTATATTCTATGTGATATGTGCAGCAGTCATCATAAGCAAACCAACCACAGTGTCTGCCAGCAATGAACAGACTGCCGTGGAAGATACCGGAGAGCAGCAGCCATCGCTGCGACAAGAGATTCCGAAACTGAAAAAAGAAAACTGGGTTAACCAGACCGCGTAACAGAAGCTGGAGGACCTGGATATCCTGTATCAGAAAAGGGGGATATGTTATGAGAAGAATCACCGGCATGTTTGTTTGTATCTCTTTATTGCTTAATCTCAGTTTTACGTCATATGCATCAGAACGCTTGATACCTTCAGAAGGAAACGAGTATCAGGAGATTCTTTCTATGAAGGATGAGGTTTTATATCATATCAATTATGGTGGAGCACGTGGAGAACTCAACCGGGATGTGGAAGCGGATGAGGTGGAAATGGAAAGAGCATATAAAGTTTATGCCAATTCCGAGTTGTTAAAAACAAATGATGTTAAAGAATCATTGGAAAACAGTTATTATAAGTGGCAAATACCCGTATACACAGACGGTTTTACGATTTTGGTTGATATAACCAAGGTGACATCCATTCCTGATGATATTCCGGAAGATGCAAAAGAAACGCTCAAACAGAAATTAAATATTTGGACTGTGGGAGCTGTCTATGTATATGATGCAGAAACGGTTGATTATGACAATACTGTAACAACTTCTCTTGAGGAGGCGGGGTACAACAGTGATGAGTATTCATACGAAGTTGTTTCAGGACTTCCTGGAATTCGATATCCTGCAGCTATCATATTTAATGCTGATGAAAAACCTGAATTTGTGATTCCTGCGCAGAAGTCTACGACACATGCATTTATTGGGGAATGGCCTACAGCAGCAAAAAATAGGGAGAAAACAGCTACACCTTCAAATGCACAGAATAGTAATAATGATAACATAAACGGTTTCTTCATTTATTATTACGATGATGTTGTAAGGGCATCAAATTCCTACAATCAGTCAGGAATAGGGCTATCTTACAAAAAGGATATAATTGAAAAAAACACCATAGCAGTGTCGATATTCGGAGCCGCTGGAATCTTATTGATTATAGGAACAAAAAAAAGAAATAAGAAAAGGATGAAATGAAATTTTACATTCCGTATGCAAGACTAAATTCCACAGATTGACTTGAAAAAAGATAGTTATCGGGCGGTGGTTTCTTAAGTGATTTTATTTTTTCAGCAGCTTGGGTGACAATATCACTTTATTTGGAACGATGAATTTAAGCTGAAAAGATCGATTTTTGTATTGTTGCATAAAAATAAATTTATGAAAAGTTTATCTTTTTGTTAGCAGGGTGTTATTTTTCCATTCTAAGATATCTTTAGTATAGGAAACGATACGAAATTCAAATTGCATGAATTCATAATAATGCCTCAACTTTTAAAATACAGGCTGGCTATGGCCTGTATTTTTATGTGCTGATATCTGAAATAGTGATATCAGAAAAATTTTATCAATACATATACTCAAAAGGTATGTGTATGTATTTAATATAGGCATTTGATATTATTGTGTTGGCATAATAAAATAGATGTAAAGGAAAGGAGGCGGAAATGAAGAAGAAAATATGCCATTTTGGCACAGATAACAGCGAATTATCATGCAATATATGGATGCTTCTCTTCCATGGTAGGGCAACTTGGGGCGGCAAAATCGGCTTCCATTGGCTTAAACCATAAGGATTCAATAAATATTAAGATTAGGAGGATTTGAAAAAATATAAAGAGAAAATGGATTGTGACAGCGGCTGCTGTACTGACAACAGGACTTTTGGCGGGCAGTGGTTCTTTAAATGCCGGGGCGGGAACCATACCTGCAGAAACTACGATATCAGGAACCACGGTGGAGGCTCAGACAGCTGGGGAAGATGCTGGAACAGAAGGGGAAAAAGCAGCTGACGGTGAGAGTACAGGTGGTAGATGTGAAGGGGCTGAAACAACTGGCCAGGCTGTATGTCTGGGTAATCAGAGGGACACCCCTGCTGGTTCAGCTTTATGTAATTTTTTATGGGCTTCCGGGATTGGGGATAACTCTGGATGCATTCCCATCGGCCGTAGTTGTATTTTCTGTTAATACCGGAGCCTATGCGTCCGAGACCATCCGGGCTGCTATAGAGGCAGTTCCGGCCGGACAGTTGGAGGCCGGATACTGTGTGGGTTTGTCCTATACTCAGACCATGATGCGGATTATTCTGCCCCAGGCTCTCAGAATCGCATTTCCGCCGCTGAGTAATTCCCTGATTGGGCTGGTGAAGGATACGTCCCTGGCAGCCAATATCACAGTGATGGAAATGTTCATGTCGGCCCAGAGAATTGCTGCCAGAACGTATGAACCATTTGCACTGTACTGTGAGGTTGGCATCATTTACCTCATATTTTGTACGGCGCTGACCAGGCTTCAGAGCGTATGGGAACAGAAACTGAGGCTGGAGTGAAAATAAGGAGAAAGACCGCATTCGTCTTTCAGAACTACAATCTTTTCCGGAATAAAACGGCCCTGCAGAATGTAACGGAGGGGTTAGTCATTGCTCGGAAAATGCCAAGGTCCCAGGCTGAGAAGGCCGGTAAGAGGGCTTTAGATAAGGTGGGACTCTGGGACCGGTATGACTATTATCCTCATCAGCTGTCCGGCGGACAGCAGCAGAGAGTGGGGATTGCCCGCGCGATTGCCACGGAACCGGAAGTAATCCTGTTTGACGAACCGACCTCGGCCCTTGACCCGGAGCTGATTGGCGAGGTATTAGAGGTGATGAGAAAGCTGGCAGGGGAAGGAATGGCGATGCTGGTTGTCACCCACGAAATGAACTTTGCAAAAAATGTGGGAACAAAGGTAATTTTCATGGATAAAGGAGTGGTGGTAGAGGAAAATACGCCGAAAGATTTTTTTGAGTCCCCGAAAGAAGACAGGGCAAGGCGGTTTATGAGTTCTACAAAATGGAGCGGATGATAAAACATATAGGAAGGGGAATTTATTTAGTAAATGTGATTAGTGGGTTAAGGGGTAAAGATACTGTATGGCCCTTCTGCATTTTGAGTGGTTATGCTCCACTTTCCTTGTATGAAGAAGTAATCCGGATTTGTAGAAAATCTGTTATTACATAAAAAATTATAAAAGAAAGGAAGAACACAATGAGAAAGAATTCGCAGAGAATCATAGCAGGGGCGTTAATGCTCACGGTACTCGTAAGCACAGGCTGCTCTGTACAGAATAGCCAGCAGACTGTAACGGAGCAGCAGACACAGCAGAGCACAACATCGGAGACAGAACCGGAAACCGGTGCACCTGTTGCAGACACAGACGAAACAACAGACGGAGTTGTAAATTATGGTATGATGGAGGATACCTCCATCAAGGTGGAACCGATTGAACTTACTGACGAATGGGATAAGGTATTTCCACTCAGTGATGAAGTGAACCATAGAAAGGTGACGTTTGTCAACCACTTTGGCAATACATTGGCTGCTGATCTTTACGAACCAAAAGAATATACAGGGAAGATTCCGGCCATTGCTGTAAGTGGCCCCTTTGGCGCTGTAAAGGAGCAGAGTTCCGGTCTTTATGCACAGGAAATGGCAGAACGAGGTTTTCTTGCTATTGCCTTTGACCCATCCTTTACAGGAGAAAGCGGCGGATATCCGAGGTACTTCAATTCGCCGGATATCAACGTTGAGGATTACCAGGCTGCGATTGATTTCCTTTCCACCCAGGACAATGTTGATCCAGAACAGATTGGTATTATCGGTATCTGTGGCTGGGGCGGTATGGCACTTCAGACAGCAGCGCTGGATACCAGAGTTAAAGCCACGGCTGCCATGACGATGTACGACATGAGCCGGAATACGGCACTTGGTTATTTTGATTCCATTGATGAGGACGGAAGGTATGAGTCCCGTGTTGCTTACAATCAACAGAGAACAGATGATTATAAAAATGGAACTTATACGCTGGGAGGCGGCCTTCCGGAAGAAGCACCGGAAGAAGCTCCGCAGTATGTTAAGGACTATGTGGCTTATTATAAGACCGACCGTGGCTATCATCCCCGTTCCGTCAATTCCAATAATGGGTGGGCGGCTACCGCTCCGGGCTCTCTGATGAATATGCGTTTGTTTGAGTATGCCCCTGAAATCAGAAGTTCGGTTCTTCTTGTGCATGGCGAGGAAGCACATTCTTTAATGTACAGCCATGATGCATACGAACTCCTCCAGGGTGATAATAAGGAACTGTTGATAATTCCGGGAGCAACCCACACAGACCTGTACGATCAGATGGATAAGATTCCGTTTGACAAATTAGAGAGCTTCTTTACGGAAGCATTTCAGTAACCGGTGGATTACGGCGGTTGTGCGCTTTAAAAGGAGCACAGGAAAGGACACTTTATGAAGAAAGCAGGATTAAAAAAATATGCCGTGGCACTTATGGTAGTCATTGGATTGACAGCAGCTCTTACAGGAGTTGCAAGTGCGGAAATGACAGGAGAGGTTGTAACTGCATCCCAGTTGGAGGTGCGTTTTGGTGATAATGGAGCAGCCTTCACAATGACACTTGAAAATAATGATACGGCTGCAGCTATCAAAAAGCATGTAGGGACAGCCGACTGGAGGCTTCCAATCTATCACTTTGATGATTATGATAATTGGGAGGTGATGCAGTATTATGATATTTCATCGCGGTATGAGATTCCATCGGTTGATGTGAAAACAGTGACCTCCCAAAAAGCAGGAGAAGTGTATTACTCCCACCCAAACAGGATCATCCTGTTCTATGGGGACGGGGAGGTGACCGGAGACTATACAAAGATCGGAGAAATTGAGGCTGCCGATGATTTAAAAAAAGCGGTTGTTAACAATCCGATCTTACGGGGCTGGGGTAATAAGATTGTCCAGATTAAGAGCGTAAAATAAGCACAGCACTGTGATTGCCAACATGGAAAGTTAATTTTCAAATACAGACCTTTCTGCGGGGGTCTGTATTTTTTTCATCATTGTATGGATTGCTTCAAACCAGGAAAAAGTTCAAGGGGTTTATGAAAAGTTTATTATTTTGTTAGGTGGACGTTATTTTAGTGGTTTAAGATAGAAAAAGAGTAGAAGATGGAACGTGCCGGGTTGGCGTTTCTATCAGAAGTTATGGATAAAGCCATAGTAAAAAGGCATATGTAAATATTTAGTATAGGTATTTGATATTAAATACTACTGGTATTACAATGGACATAAAGAAAGGGGAGGCATAAACAGAATGAATAAAATGAAAAGAATGCTGCTGTTTACAACACTGACCATAACAGGAGTGTTAACAGGGTGTGCAGGAGGGGCGCCTGTATTACAGCAGACCGCATACGCACAGAACAATGGGGCTTTGACTCAGACGGTTACGGCTGCCGGGAAAGCATCAGATGCGGCCATCACCCCGGGAAGCGAAATCATGAAGCTGGAAGACGGTTTTTCAGCAGTAAGCTATGACGGGAATTACTGGTTTGATGACTTTCTCGCTCAGGGAGGAGCCACGAACGATGCAGGAGTCATTGATTTCCTTACCAGACATATGATGGCCGGTGAGTCACGACCGTCACTCCGGACAGGCGGTTTCGGATGCAGCACCTTGGCGGTGAAAAGCCCGGCGGGAGAAGCTCTGTTTGGAAGGAATTTTGACTGGCAGCCATGTGAAGCCATGGTGGTCCGTTCCAGGCCGGAGGGTGCATATGCTTCTGTTTCCACGGTTAATATGGATTTTATTCGTTCCGGCTATGGGGCAGGCCTTTCACAACTGCCGGATGAGGTCCGTACCCTGATTGCCTTATATGCTCCTCTTGACGGCATGAATGAAAAAGGTTTGGCGGTATCGGTCAATATGATACAGGATTATGATGCCATCTGTCAGGACACAGGAAAACCGAATCTTACCACGACCACGGCTATCCGGCTGTTTCTGGATCGGGCGGCCAATGTGGAGGAAGCACTGGCTCTGTTGGGACAGTATGATATGCACTCTTCTATGGGAATGATGGTGCATTTCGCACTGGCAGACAGAAGCGGCCGAAGCGTGGTGGTGGAGTATATTGATGACGAAATGGTTGTGACGGATACGCCAGCTGTGACAAATTTCTATCTGGCCGAAGGAAGAAAGCAGGGAATTGGAACAGCACAGTCCCATACCCGGTATGAGAGATTGATGAAACGTCTGGCAGAAGATGAGGCGATGGACATGGATCAGGTCAGGGATGCCTTGGACAGTGTCAGTAAGGACAATTTTGGAGAATTTGAGTCAACAGAATGGAGCATTGTTTTTAATTTAAACAACGGTAAGGCTTGTTATTATCACAGGGAGAACTATGGGAACAGTTATGTGTTTTCTGTAAATGAAGAAGCTTAAGTGAATGCCAGACAGTATGAATGGAACTGTCTGGGTATTCAGTGGAACATATGGAGGTTATGATGAATTACTTTAATTTACTGTGGAATTTATACCAGTTAAAAAGAAACACGGGAATGAGACGGGAACAATTAATAACGCTCCAGGAAAAAAAACTGAGAGAATTGCTTGTGTATGCCTATGACAATTCAACGTATTACCACCGGGTCTTTGAGGAGGCAGGGATTACAAGAAAGCAGATTCCGCTCATGCCCCTGTCGGCATTTCCTGTTTTGGATAAACAGCTTTTGATGGAGCATTTCAATGAACTGGTTACTGTTTCCGATTTAAAGCAGGAGGACCTGCGCCGGTTTGACCGGGAGGAAAGCACAGAACAGAAAAAATTTAAGGATGAGTACCATGTGGTCCATTCTTCCGGCAGTACAGGGACCCCAGGATATTTTGTTTATGATGAGGCGGCATGGAGCCAGATGCTCCTTGGGATTATCCGGGCCGCGCTCTGGGATATGACCATGCCCCAGATATTAAAATTGCTGTGGAAAGGCCCGCGGATCGTGTATATTGCCGCAACAGACGGCCGGTATGGTGGGGCCATGGCAGTGGGGGACGGGATAGAAGGCGTCCATGCGGACCAACTTTTCCTGGATGTCAAGACACCCCTTGCAGCATGGATTCGCCAGATTAAAGAGTTTAAACCAAATATGGTGATCGGTTATCCGTCAGCAATCAAGATTCTCGGGGAACTTGTGGAAAAAGGTGAAGTCAGCGTGGATATATTCCGCATCGTTTCCTGCGGAGAACCTCTTGGCGCCAGCTTACGGAATTATCTGGAGACAATATTTGAAGCGGACGTGGTTAATATTTATGGAGCCAGCGAATCCCTGGCCCTTGGCGTGGAAACAAGTCATGCGGAGGGAATGTATTTGTTTGACGACTTAAATTATATCGAGGTAGAGAACGGCGCCATGTACTTAACCTCCCTCTATAATTATGTACAGCCTCTGATTCGATACCGTATATCCGACCAGCTTAATTTACGGGAACCGGAGGATGGGAGCCCCTATCCGTTTACGCTGGCAGGCAATATTATGGGGCGGAATGAGGACATGATGTGGTTTGAGGATGGACGTGGAAACAGGGATTTTCTGCATCCCCTTGTCATTGAAGGATTCTGCCTGGACGGGCTTTTAGATTACCAGTTCCGCCAGCTGGACAGTCATTCCTTTGAGATGCTGGCGGAAGTGTCAGACACAGGAAAGATAAAAGAAATCCGGGAAGAAATGATGAAGCAGATGGCGCTGCTCCTGAAAGAAAAGAGCCTGGAATATGTAAGGTTTTCCATTCGCTTTGTGGGAGAAATCCGGCCGGATCAAAGGACAGGAAAAAAGCGGCTTATTGTGGCATGACGTGTTAAGTGCTCATAATGAGCCACTGCACTAAGCTCATGGAGGACCTCGCTAAGTGCCAGTGTCATGTATCGCACGTAAGCGGCCAAAAGACACCCGCTAAATGCTCATAACGAGGAGGAAAAGAAACTTGAAAAAGACATTATTAGCTGCCAAAGATATCAGCAAAGAGTTTGGGAAGGACCGGGGAGCGGTTCCGGTGCTGAACCATGTATCCGTGGATATTTATGAGGATGACTTTACAATCATCATGGGGCCGTCCGGGGCAGGAAAATCAACTCTGCTGTATGTCCTCAGCGGAATGGACCGTGTTTCTTCCGGGACTGTGGTTTATAAGGGAAAGGTGATTAGCCGTTTCAAAGAGAGCCAGATGGCCAAAATCCGCTCACGGGAATTTGGTTTTGTGTTTCAACAGACCCTTCTGGTAAGCAACTTAACGCTTTTCGAGAATGTGACGGTTGCAGGATATTTAGGGAAGGAACGGAAGCCGGAAGAGACCAGGAAGCAGGCAAAAGCCCTGCTGGAACAGATGAATGTAGGAAGCGCCAAGGACCGGATGCCGGCAGAGGTTTCGGGCGGTGAGGCACAGAGGGCGGCCATTGCCAGGGCCATGATCAATGAACCGGGTATCATTTTTGCAGATGAGCCAACCGGAGCTTTAAATAAAAGGAATACAGGGGAGGTTCTGGATCTTTTGACTGAATTAAATAAGGAAGGCCAGAGCATTCTGATGGTTACTCACGATCTGCGGGCAGCTGTCCGCGGGACACGGCTTCTTTACCTGGAGGACGGTAAGATTCTGGACGAACTGTCCATGCCTGTTTTCCATCCGGAAGATGAAAGGACGAGGGAGGCAGCGATCAATGACTGGCTTGCTTCTTTCCAATGGTAACGAGGGGGTTCTATAATGGAAGATACAATATTATTAATGGCTGATCTAAAACGGCACAAAGGCAGCCTGTCCGGCGTATTTATCCTGGTACTGCTTGTCTGCACGGCGTTGGGAACGGTTCTTTCTATATGGATGAACTCAGAACGCTATCTCAGGGAAGAAATGGAGCGGGCGGGGTTTGGGACCCTGACTGCATGGGTCTCCAATGTGCCTGATATGGATGCTCTGGCGGACAATATTGCTGACTTGGAGGCGGTTGGTAATGTGGATACGCAGGTAGTCATTTATTCGGACTATACGGTGAATGACCAGGATTCTGATAGTGAAGGCCAGCTGATTCCCCATGGGACGGAGGATAGACGGTATAAATTCTTTGAAGATGAGCTGTCCGGGTACCGGGGAGATATACCGGAAATCCGGCCGGGAGAGATTTATGTCTCCCCTTCCATGATTTCCATGTTCGGTGTGCAGATTGGAGATGAAATCAGATTTCAGGTTGCCCGCGGGGGACAGGCGGCAGACTTTACGGTGAAAGGGTTTTATGAAGATCCATTTATGGGCAGTTCCATGATCGGAATGAAAGGATTTCTAATCAGTGAGGCCGATTATTCCGGAATCATCCAGACAATCCGGGATACTGGTATTGATGCGCTGGCCAGGGACGGAGCTATGCTGCATATATTTCAGGCGGACACAAACGGGGAAGGTGTCACGGTTTCCCAGCTGAATCAGCTCATTAATGAGAATACAGAGCTGCCGCAGTATTTGGAATTCCTCCACAGTGGGAATGCCATTGCCGGATTCATGCTGATTCTCCAGAATGCTTTCAGCGGCTTTTTGGCGGCGTTTGTAGTGGTACTTATTTTTGTAGTCCTGATCGTGCTGGGACACGGCATAGGAAGCTCCATTGAGGCAGATTATGTGAATATGGGGATTTTGAAAACCATTGGTTTTACAGGCGGGAAATTACGCCGGATTCAACTGGCGCAGTACATGCTCGTCATCTTAACCGGAATGGTTTTGGGTATCCTGGCGGCTGTTTACGTCAGCCGGATTGTGAGTGCGGCCACACTTACGACTACAGGAATCCGCATTCCTACAGACCTGCCTGCCGCCTGGTGTTTCTTAATCAGTGGTCTGCTATTCCTGGTATTGACCGGTTTTATTGTATTTAAAACGGGAAAGCTCAAACGGATCACACCGATGAAAGCAATTGGAGGTGAGGCTTTTATCTACGGAACCAGAGTGAAAAAAGGCTTCCCAATCCGGGGGAACTATCTAAAATACTCCATGGCGCTCCGTCAGCTTACCGCAGGCGCCCGAAGATATAGCGGGGCCTGTATTGTGGCAATCCTTCTGGTGTTCTTTGCCTCCATGATCGGACGGATGGATACCTGGCTGGGAGCGGACGGAAAAGGGATGATGGATGCATTCAATCCGGCGGCTCACGATATCGGCGTCCAGATTTTTGGGGAACATACCCCGCAGGAAGCGGAAGAAACCGTGCTTTCCTATACCGGCATTACGGACCGTTACCTCCTGGCGATGCAGGGGGTGTCTGTGAACGGAATTGATTATACGGCCAATGCAATCACCGATCCGGAACGGTTCCACATTGTGGAAGGGCGGACTTCCAAGGCAGATGATGAAATCGTGGTGACGGAGTTTGTGGCCTCTGACCTGGGAGTAGCCGTCGGTGATACGGTCACGGTACAGGCTGATCTGGGCAGTGAGGAATATGTGATATCTGGCATTTATACCTGTGCCAATGATATGGGCGATAATATCGGAATGAGCCGGGAAGGTTACCTGAAAATCGGATCGGATGACCCGGCTATCTGGTGCCACCATTATTTTCTGGAGGATGCTTCACAGAAAGAGGCCATCATAGTGGCTCTTGATGAGTCTTATGGCGGGGATGTCCATGTCCATGAGAATACATGGCCCGGTCTATATGGAATCATCTCTGCCATGCAGGCGCTTTTGGTATTCCTGTATGGGATGGTGGCGGCTTTTATTCTGATTGTCACAATTATGACTGGCAGTAAAATCCTTTCGGCAGAACAGAGGGATATCGGGATTTACAAAGCAGTCGGCTTTACCAGTGGACAACTGCGAGGCACATTTGCCCTGCGGTTTATGATTGTTGCTGTTCTTGCTTCCATCATCGGAACCATTCTGGCTGCAGCCCTGACCGATTCTCTTGTGTCCATTGTCATGCGAATGGCAGGCATCAGCAATTTCTCTTCCGGTATGACAGCCGGCAATACGTTGGTTCCGTCCGCGGTGGTGATCCTTTTGTTTACCGGATTTGCCTATGCCGTATCGTGGAAAGTAAAAAAAGTGGACTTAACCGTGCTGATAACGGAATGACACATACTAAAAAAGCATAGATAACTATTTGATATAAGTATTTGTTTCGTTGATACCGCAGATATATAATAAATAAAAAAACAGAATACAGCATTTAGAAATTCAGAGAACGAGACACAGGAAAGGAATCAGGATGAAAAAGAATATAGTAAGAAAACAGTCAATCATATTTATGCTGGCCCTGGCTGCGGCTTCCATGCTGGCGGGGTGCCAAAAAACAGATGAGACCAGGAGAGAAAACAGCAATCCTTCCACATCTGCCGGTACTACAATGAGCGCTGGACGGGATAATAGCACAGGCAATGCGGGAACCAAGGCAGAGGAAGCAGGGGAGGAACTCACAGGAGCATCGGCACTGGAAGTCCGTTTTGGCGATGACGGAGCCCCTTTTGTTATGCAGATGGAGGACAATGCAACCGCAGACGCAATCGCCGGATATGTGGGAACCGCCAACTGGAGACTGCCAATCTACCATTACGACGATTATGAGAATTGGGAAGTAATGCAGTATTACGACATTCCCAGCCACTATGAGATACCCTCTGAGCCAGAAATGGTTACCGCAGAAAAAGCGGGTGAGGTATATTATTCGGAGCCTAACCGTATTATCCTGTTTTACCAGGACGGGGAAGTTACCGGGGAATACACAAAGATTGGGACCATTGAAGACACCGGGGAGTTCAGGGAAGCAGTGGAGAGCAATCCGGTACTGGAGGGTTGGGGCAACAAGATTGTCCTGATTAGCAGCTTAGTGAATTTATTTTGAAAAATCTTGCTGCCAGGCCTGACCATGACGGTTCCGCTGACCATAATTTCCTTCACTCAGGCACTTTGTATAGCGGTTCTGACAGCGCTGGTCCAGCTCTATATTGTTTTCCACGATTTTGACAAAATTGCAGCGTTTGGGAGAGAAGAAAATGAATTTCCAGGAAAAGCAGGGAGTGCCGGCACACGCGGAGCGCAGGAATCATAATTTCAATCCAATTCCAATCATGGTCAGAATCAGGGGCAAAGGAGAATCCTTGGAAAAGAAATGTTTGCAAGAGAAATAGATGCAATGAAAAGAAGGAGACAACAATGAAAAAGGGTGTACGAATCCTGCTGATTGTGTTAATGCTGCTGATTTCGGGTGCCGCTTATCTTTATTTCCGAATCAGGGCTGGCGTTGATTCGGCTGTCAATGTACAGAAACTGGAAGACGGTTTCTATTATATGGAATACAGGGACGATTATGGGTTCGACCGCTTTCTGGAACAGGGTGGAGCAGCTTCCGATCTGGATGTGGCAAAGTTTGTCGGTAAGGCTCTGTTCAAAGGATTTCTATATCCCCGTTTTTTAGGAGGCAGCTTCGGATGCAGTACTCTGTCGGCCAGAAATCCGAAGGGCGGTGTGATGTATGGCAGGAACTTTGATTGGATGGAATGCACCTCCATGGTTGTCAAGTCAAAACCGGAGAGAGGATATGCTTCGGTTTCTACTGTAAATCTGGATTTTCTGAATCTGGGTACGGAATACGATCCGGAAAAAACCGTATCTAAAATCATATCGGCCGCAGCCCTGTATGCCCCAATGGATGGGATTAACGAAGAAGGTCTCTGTGTAGCCGTGCTGATGATTGATGACTCAGCGGTTACGGAGCAGGATACCGGAAAGCCGGACCTTACAACCACAACCGCTGTCAGGCTGCTTCTGGACAAAGCCGCCAGTGTGGACGAGGCGGTTCAGTTATTGGGACAGTATGATATGCATTCCTCCGCAGGCATGATGCTTCATTTGGCTCTGTCAGATAAAAGCGGTCGTTCGGTGGCTGTGGAATATGTGAACAACGAGATGTCGGTGGTTGAAACTCCTGTGGTGACAAATTTTTACCTGACCCAGGGAGATAAATATGGGATTGGGACAGAACAGTCTCATACACGATATGAAATGTTACTAGAACGTTTGTCAGAACAGCCGGCCATGGATATGGAGAACATGAAAGACGCGATGAGCAGTGTCAGTAAAAATAATTTCGGAGAATTTGCGTCAACTGAATGGACCATAGTATATAGCCAGGACAGCGGAGAAATCCGGTATTATCACAGGGAAGACTATGATAACTATTATTCGTTTTCAGTGGAGTAAAAGGTAAGGAATATGCTGGAGAATTATTTATTAAAAGGTTTGGTAATCGGGGTTGTATTCGGGGTACCCGCCGGGGTCGTGGGTATATTATCCATACAGCGGGTGCTGACCCAAGGTGCATTTGCAGGTTTTTTGACCGGGATTGGTTCCTCTGCAGCAGACATCTTTTACGCATGTGTGGGGGTGTTTGGGCTTACCTTCATCTCAGATATTTTGCTGAAACATCAGAGCACTATCTGCATGGTTGGCTGTCTGATGGTGGTTGCCATTGGAGTCCGCACAATCAAGAAAAAGGAGAGTCATTCCTTCGCCAGTGCGGCAGGGAACAATAAGGAGGAACATCCCGGACATATTTTCTCCTGCTTCCTGTCCTCCTTTGTGATTGCGATTACCAATCCCGCAACGATTTTATCTTTTATGGTAGTATTTTCCATGTTCAGAATTGGCGGTAATGAATCTGTGGGAGAGAATGTCCAACTGATATGTGGTATCTTTGCAGGTACCTGTATCTGGTGGCTTGCAATCGCGGTGATTGTTAGCCTGTATCGGAAAAAGGTTACGGACGATGTTTATTTCATATTGAATCGGATTTTCGGGGCTCTGATGATTTTATTTGGCATCGTGATAGGTGTCAGAGGATGTCTGAACGGTTAAGATTGGCTCGATGGTTTGGAAATTGTTTAAACACATCATGACTCCTCCCGTTATATAAAGCAGATACCGTACAAAAACATCTGGAAGCTGCAGACATGTACAGGATTGGAAAAGCTCCGCAATTTTTATTCCGGAGAAAAAATGGGAATATGGGGAGAAAACAGGCAATGACAATCAGACAGAAAATTAAATTATCTAATGTAATGATGGCGCTTATTCCGATTATGCTGACGGCCATTATTGTTGCAGTATGTTTACAGACTTCGCTGGGCAGTTACTGGTATACGCTGGAGACCATGTATCAGGATGAGAATGGGATTCAGTCGGCCCAGAGCCTTATTTACACCTATCAACAGGAACTGTGGGAGAATAACTGGGGACAGGGGGTTCATAGAGAGGCCGGGACGGAAATCAGGAAAAGTGACAAAATGAACCATCTGGAAAATAAACTTTCCAGAATGGGGTATCATTTTCTGATTACCAAAAATGGAAATGAGATTTATTCCAATATTTCGGAGGAGGAGATGAGGGCGGCGGAATCTGTAGCAGGTACAGCCATGGAATCGGCTAAGACCCTGACAGCAAGCTACCATGATGTGTCTGTGGTGAAGCATACGTTTTACCATGGGGAGAAGGCTGTGTGCATCCTGGCGGTCCATACTGGGGAAACCGACCAGGAAGTTATCTCCTATCTGCAGAACTATATCCTGAACTATATTGTGGGCTTTATCAGCGCATTTCTGGTCCTGACTGTTTGTGTCAATGGAATTCTTTCCTGCTGGATATCTAAGAGCGTTCTGGTTCCTTTGCAGAAACTGAGCCGCGGCACAAAGGAAATCAAGGAGGGGAATTTAGATACCAGCATTGATTATACGAAAGAGGATGAATTCGGCGAGGTATGCCGGGACTTTGATGAGATGAGAGCCTATTTAAAGGAGTCAGTGGAGCAGCGGCTGAAGGATGAACAGCGGAAAAAGGACCTGATTATTGGGATTTCCCATGACCTTAGGACCCCGCTCACGTCCATCAGCGGGTATCTGGACGGGCTGATGGATGGGATTGCCAATACCCCGGAAAAAAGGCAGCGGTATCTGTCCGCCATCAAAACAAGGGCAAAGGATTTATCTCGCCTGGTAGACAGTCTTTCCGAATATAACCGGCTGGACAGCAGCAGCTTCCATTACCATTTGGAACCGGCAGATTTAAAAAGGTTTATAGGGCAATACCTGATTTCTTATGAGGAGGAGGCCAGACAAAATAAGGTGGAATTTAAACTCACAAGTGAAGGGGGAGAATTCCCGGTCCTTCTTGATAGAGAGGAGATGAAACGCGTGCTGGACAACCTGTTTACCAATACCATACACTACCGCAGGCATCCCCATTCAAATGTGGTGATATCCCTAAGACGTGTGGAACGCAGTACAGTGGTGGAGTTCATCTTTTCCGACGATGGGCCGGGGGTGCCGGAAGAAAGCCTGGACAGCCTGTTTGAGAGCTTTTACCGGGTGGATGGGGCAAGGAGTAATTCTGGGGAAGGCAGTGGAATCGGACTGGCTGTTGTAAAGGAGATCATATCAGGCCACAGAGGAATCGTCCATGCGGAAAATCATGGAGGCCTTGCGATTATTATACATCTGCCAATGACAGAGGAGAAATAGCATGAATAAAGTATTGATAGTAGAAGATGACGAGTTGATTGCAGAACTGGAACGGGATTATCTGGAGGCCGGCGGTTTTGAAGTAGAGCTTATTTTTGATGGAAATGAGGGGCTTAACCGGGCAATGGCCGGCGGCTGGGATGCCCTGATTCTGGATGTGATGCTGCCGGGTAAAAGTGGGTTTGAGGTGTGCAGGGAGGTAAGGAAATCCTTGCATCTGCCGGTTATCATGGTCACAGCCAAAAAAGAGGATGTAGACAAAATACGGGGACTTGGACTGGGGGCGGACGATTATCTGGTAAAGCCTTTCAGTCCTGCGGAATTGGTAGCCAGGGTAAAATCCCATATCCAGATTCACGAGAGACTGCTGGAGCACCGGGAGCAGCAAAAGGAGGACGCAATTATCGTGAAGAATCTCGCCATCCGTCCTAAGGAAAGAAGGGTATACTTGAATGGCGAGGAAATGAACCTGGCCAATAAGGAATTTGAAGTGCTTCTTTTCCTGGCTGAGAATCCCAATATTGTTTTCTCAAAAGATACATTGTTTGACCGGATTTGGGGCATGGACTCGGTAGGAAATACGGCGACTGTGACAGTACATATAAACCGTTTGAGAGAGAAACTGGAGAAGAATGCCGATTCCTCACCGTTTATTGAGACGGTCTGGGGAGCCGGATACCGGTTTAAGGTGGAGTGAGGAGAAAAATCCATCTAAGTTCCGAAGAAGAAATGTAAGGGGAAGAAAGCCGCAGGGGATGTTTGCAAAAAGAGCGATTAAAAATATTACGAAAGGAAATAGGATTCATGAGACTATATAAGAAGAAGCTGTTTGCGGGATTGGTGTTGGCTGCCACGTTTGTATCGTCAGCCTATAGTGCCGGGAATCTACAGCCGGAAGAAGCAGCCAGGAGTGAACATACAGCTGAAACAACAATGGAGACGTCAGAAATAGCGACGACGGAGGAGAGCAGAGCAATAACGATGAATGTACAGATAGGCAGCAGTACATTTACAGCAACGCTGGAGGATAATACGGCAGTGGATTCTTTTGTCAGGATGATGCAGACTGCTCCTGTAGTAATCCAGATGAATGATTATTCCGGATTTGAAAAGGTAGGATCGATTGGAACCAGTCTGCCGGCCAGTAACAGTCAAACCACGACGCAGTCAGGGGATATTGTTTTATATAACGGAAATCAGATCGTAATATTTTATGGTTCTAATTCCTGGAGCTATACGAGGCTGGGCAAAATAGATGATTTATCCGGATGGACGGAAGCGCTTGGAAGCGGTGATGTGACAGTAACATTTTCTTTGGAATAGCTGGAATGGGAAAAGAAACAGGCGGCCTCTGCATGGCGTGTTGCAGAGGCTGCCTGTCCTTGTCCGAATTGACAGTAACTATATTTTGCAGAGCACGTGTTTTTCTACGCCATATGGCAGGTCTGCATGGAAGATTAGATACTGCTATGAAAAGCGTCCTGCACATTTTTAAGAAAACGGTCCGCTGCTCCGGAAAATACCTGGTATTTTTTCCAGACAATGTCAAGATGGGCGTCCATCTTTGGTTTCAACGGCCGGAAACACAGGCGGCTGCCTTCTGAGGTGTTCACCAGCTTGTCCAGGCACAGGGCATATCCCAGTCCCTCCTCCACCATAAGGGAGGCATTGTATACCAGATTATAGGTGGCTACGATATTCAGCTTATCATAATCTTTTTTCAGCCAGCCTGAAAATTCATTGCTGACCGTAGTCTGTCGGGAGGATATAAGAGGCAGCTCCCAGATATCCTCCGGCCGGATGAAATCGTGGGCGGCCAGAAGGCAGTCCTTGGGCATTAATAGCCCCCAGGTATCGGTGGCAGGAAGGCGGATATAATCATACTTTTTCATATCTGCCGGTTCGATGAGGATTCCAAAGTCCAGAAGCCCCTTGTCCAGCCGTTCCATCACATCATCCGCGTTTCCGCTGTATAAGTGGTAGCGGATATCAGGACAGCTCTTTTGTAAATCCGTGGCGATCCTGGCAATCAGACGCATGGCATCTGTCTCCCCGCCTCCAATGTAAATGTCTCCGCCAATGGCCTCATCCGGCGCCGTAAGTTCCGCTTCTGTCTTATCTACCAGATCGAGTATTTCCGCCGCCCGTTTGCGGAGGAGCATCCCTTCCTCTGTCAATGTGATTCTGCGGTTTCCGCGGATCAACAGTTTTTTTCCGATCTCATTCTCTAAGTCCATGAGCTGCCTTGACAGCGTTGGCTGTGTCATATGGAGGGACTCCGCGGCCCCTGATATGCTTTCTTCCCTGGTGACAGCCATAAAGTATCTTAAAACACGAATATCCAATCTGATTCCTCCATTCCTGTTATTTATGCCAGACACACGAAAATTCTTCTATGTCTATTATATATAGAATGTGATATGCCTGTCAAGTATGGGATTGTATTTAATATAAGTATTTGATATGAATATGATTTTGGATTACAATAAAGACATAAAAGAAGCAAATAATTTGCGAGGAGGAAAATATGCAGAAGGAAAGCATCATGGGGACAACACCGATCCCCCGATTAATCATAAAAACGTCCATACCACTGATTATATCATTGCTGGTAAACAATCTTTATAACCTTGTGGACAGTATCTTTGTCTCCCGTGTCAGCGAGGATGCGCTGACGGGAATCTCAATTGCGGCGCCGCTGCAGATGCTCATGATTGCGCTGGGATGCGGGCTGGCCGTGGGGCTGAACGCAATGGTATCCAAAGCCATGGGAGAAAAGCAACCGGAGGAAGTAAAAAAGACAACATCGGCGGCAATCGTCATGGCATTCGGAGCGTATCTGATTAATGTAATTGTCTGCCTGTTACTTGTAAAACCATACTTTGCATGGCAGGCCGGCGGGAATGAAGTGATTGCGCGGTACGGAATTTCCTATATACGGATCTGCATGCTCTTTTCCTTTGGCCAGATGCTCCAGTGGGTGTTTGACCGGCTGTTGATTGCAACAGGAAAATCCAATCTGTTCCTTGCCACGCTGGGGACAGCTTCCCTCGTGAATGTGATTTTAGACCCAATCCTGATATTTGGATATTTTGGTTTTCCGGCCATGGGGACGGCAGGGGCGGCCGCAGCGACCGTTACGGGGCAGCTGGCAGGAGGACTTCTTGGAATTTATCTGAATATAAAAAGGAACAAAGAAATCCCGGTTCATTTTACCCTGCATATCCAGAAAAAGTATGTGGCTAATATCCTGAAAGTTGGAATCCCCACAGCGATTGTACAGGGAATCATGTCCGTCATGGGAATATTTATCAATACCATCCTGTACCAGTTTTCATCAACAGCAGTGGCAATCTATGGAATCCTGATGAAAGTTCAGAACCTGGCACAGATTGGCGTCCAGGGAATGAACAACGGCCTGATCCCGATTATTGCTTACAATTATGGGGCCGGAAAAGAAAAGAGAATCCATGAGACAATCCGGTGCGCATTTCTTTATGCAGTGATAATCATGACAGTGGTCCTGATTTCTCTTGAATTGATACCGGATAAAATCCTGATGTTGTTTGACGCCTCTGAGCAGATGATACGGCTCGGTATTCCAGCGGTCAGAATTATGTCGGTCAGCTTTTTTGTATCGTCGGTGGGGATTATATTTGCGGCAATTTTTCAGGGGTTTGGAAATGGAAACTACAGTATGTATCTTGCATTCATGCGCCAGGTAATTCTGCTCATACCGATTCTTCTGATTGGAGCAGCTATAGGAAATATAACGGTTATCTGGTCGGGGTTTGTGGTGGCGGAGGCGCTGTCCATTCCTTTTGGAATGTGGTTATATGGAAAAGTAACACAAAATATGATTGCGCCTATGGCAGAAACTTATGGGGAAAACAGGGTCGAAACTGCATAGAAACAATAAAGCAATAAGTGTCAATTATATGTAGAACACACGATGCTTTGTGGGTATAGAGGGAAATGGAGACAAGGGAGGTGATAGATTAGAATGGCAAACTATGTGGAAAACCCTGATTCCGTGATTCAAAATCTGGAGGATGCTGGATGTGATATGGAGATGGTGGCAGAGTTTATGAAATTAGGCATCGCTGGAAACCGGCAGAACCAGTTAAAGCTGTTGGAACAGCATAGAAAACGCCTGTTGGAAAAAGTACATACGAATGAAAAGCGGATTGACTGCCTGGACTATCTGGTGTTTCAGATGAATAAAGAAGAATAACAGGATTATATAAGGAAGGAGTGCTGAACCCTGCCTATACCTTTACGCTGCCCAGGTATCAGATGGTGGCAAACTTTTATGATATTATGTCTCATATTCTGGAACAGTACTTTTCCGGTGAGGATGACAATACTTCCGATTATATCATGGAGGGGATGTTAAAATCCATGATTCACAGCTCCAGGATTGCAGTTAAGAATCCTTTGGACTATGAGGCCAGAAGCAATATCATGTGGACCGCTACATGGGCATTAAATACACTGGTGTCCAAAGGAAAGACAACAGACTGGATGGTGCATATGATTGGGCAGCCGGTAGGAGCTTACACGGATGCCACCCACGGAATGACACTGTCTGCCGTTTCCATGGCCTATTACAGATTCCTGATGCCTTACGGCCTTGCTAAATTAAAACGGTATGCTGTCAATGTATGGGATGTGGACCCAGCCGGAAAAACCGATGAGGAACTTGCGGCGGAGGGCCTGAAACAGATGGATAGCTACATGAAGGAACTGGGCTTTGTAATGAGTATCTGCGAACTGGGAGTCACAGAGGAAATGATCGGGGGCATAGCGAACGGTACATTTGTGATGGACGGCGGCTATAAGGTACTGACCCATGATGAGATTGTACAGATTTTGAAGGAAAGCATGGCATAAAAACCTGCTAACAAAAGTCAAGTACTTTTCAGCAGGTTTTTAAAATTATTCGT
>OGNA01000179.1_pt1 | contig 52010 bp, 58 predicted proteins | sample 1573411 | NCBI WGS metagenome assembly OGNA01 (sample SAMEA2581899, study PRJEB24529) | metagenome | biome: Human gut stool | place: China | collected 2011 | reverse complement strand
AGAGACAGGCCAGCCTGGGCTTAAACTCTCGGATTTGTTCCTCCAAAAGCTTTACATTGCTGCCGGCGGCAAGGGCCGTCACCTGGATGTCCTTATTGTATCTCACCACTTCCAATGTCTGGGTGCCGATAGAGCCCGTGGAACCCAGAATTGCAATCTTCTTCATCATAACTTATATTCTCCCTATCCTGAAGAAATACTCAAAAAGCCCATCCTTATTTTAAAAATGTGAGGGCAAAATAAATAGCGGGGGCCGTGAATATCATACTGTCAAACCGGTCCAGGATACCTCCGTGGCCCGGAATCAGATGGCCGTAATCCTTTATGTTGTGGTTTCTCTTAATAGCGGAAGCCGCCAAATCCCCTATCTGGGAAATAACCGCCGCAATGGCGCAGGCAATGGTACAGGCCGCCTGGGGATTATCAAGCTCCGCCATGCTGGCTCCGAAAAGGGATGCATAGATAAAGCCCAGAAGGGCCGCGCCGGCCACGCCTCCCACAGCCCCCTCAATGGATTTCTTGGGGCTCAGGACAGGGGCCAGCTTATGCCTGCCCAAAAGCATGCCTGTACAGTAGGCAAAGGTATCGCAGCCCCAGGAGCTTAAAAATATAAGCCACACCAGGTATGCACCATCGCTCATGTCCCTTGTCTGATACAGAAATGACAGCATGATGGGCACATAGCATACGCCAAAGAACGCGCCCGTCACCTCCTCTGTCTTATACTCAGGGAAGGTAAGCACATAAAGGGCCATCATCGCCATCAGGCAGGCGATAATCATAAGCGTCACATAGCGCTGTCCCTCGAACCACAAAAGTCCATAATAGGAGCAGGCCGTCACATAGCCCACAACAGCCAGGGAACGCCGCTGCATTCCCAGAGCCCTGTAAAGCTCAAATAAACCGATGATGGATATAAGGGCCGTAACGGCATATAGCAGGATTCCTCCCTGCCCAACAATGACAATGGACAGAAGCACCAGTATGATACCGCTGATTAACCGGGTCGTAAACATGGCCTTCTCCTTTCCCTCTCCTTACTTTACAGCGCCGAACCGCCGCTCTCTCTTATTATACTGCACAATGGCTTTTTCTAATTCCTCCTGATTGAAATCCGGCCAGAGACAATCCGTCACCACGATTTCCGTGTAGGCCAGCTGCCACAGCAGGTAATTGGACAGCCGCAGCTCCCCGCTTGTGCGGATTAAAAGGTCCGGGTCCGGCATTCCCGCCGTATCCAGATATGATGCAAACAGCGCCTCATCCACCTGGTCCGGATCCGCCTTTCCAAGGGCGCAGTCTCTTGCCAGCCCGGCCGCCGCCCGGCGGATCTCGTCCCTGCCTCCGTAATTTACCGCTATGACGAAGGTCAGACCTGTGTTATCCTGTGTCTCGGACTCCAGACGGTTTATGCCGTCTATGATATCCCTGTCAAAGCGGCTTCTGTCGCCAATCATCTTTACCCGTACATTATTGGCAGACGCTATCTTTAAAAGCCGCACCATATAGTAGCGGAACAGCTGCATAAGCGCCCCTACTTCCTCCGCGGAACGTTTCCAGTTCTCGGTGGAGAACCCATAGACAGTCAGATACCTGATTCCCATTCTGGCTGCAATCTCAACGGTTTTCTCCACGGTGACACATCCTTCCTTGTGCCCCAGGGTGCGGGGAAGCCCCCGTTTTTTGGCCCAGCGGCCATTTCCGTCCAGTATCAGGGCCACATGCTCCGGTATGATCATATCCTTATCTAATGCCATTCTTTCTCTGCCTTTCTTGTCTAAAAGTAACTTGCCCAAATAATATCCTTATCATGTTATATCTTTCCGGTATCAAAAACAAATTAAGAGGCAGGAGTCCCTCCTGCCTCCCATATTCATTTATCACAGATTACACGGTCATGATTTCCTTGGTCTTTTCTTCCACTGCCTTGTCAACCTTTTCCACCATCTTATCCGTAAGCTTCTGCATCTTCTCGGTCATCTCGGTCAGATCATCCTCAGAAATATCCCCTGCCTTCTCTGCCTTCTTAAAGGCCTCGTTGGCGTCACGGCGGATATTGCGCAGGGCTACCTTTGCATTGTCGCCCTTTTTCTTTACATCCTTGGAAACTTCCTTTCTGCGCTCCTCTGTCATCTCCGGGAACACCAGACGGATACAGTTTCCGTCATTAGTTGGGTTGATGCCCAGTTCAGATGTGAGGATGGCTTTCTCAATTGGCTTAAGAAGACTCTTCTCCCATGGCTGAATCACAATCATGCGGGCTTCCGGAACAGAAACATTGCCAACCTGCTGGAGGGGTGTGGGGGTGCCGTAATAGTCCACCTTAATCTTGTCCAGCACATGGGGATTGGCACGTCCTGCGCGGATGGTGCCGTAATCAGACAGCAGTACATCCAGTGTCTTATTCATCTTGTCCTCATAAACTTTTAATTCTTCCATAAGTTCCTCCTGTTAATGCAGCCTTCCCTGCTGCTTAATAATGTTCGTTTTATTACGCAGTAACGATGGTTCCGTTAATCCGGCCCTGCATGGCGTTTGCAATTCCGTCCTTTTCATTGAGACTGAACACTGCCATGGGCATCTTATGCTCCATACACATAATAGACGCAGTCAAATCCACCACAGCCAGCTGCCTGTCAATGACTTCCTGTATGGAAATGGTGTCGTACTTCTTTGCCTCCGGGTTCAGCTTCGGATCGCTGTCATACACTCCGTCAATGGCCTTGGCCAACAGGATACAGTCTGCTTCCATCTCAATGGCCCTGAGGGCAATTCCCGTATCTGTGGAGAAATAGGGATGTCCTGTCCCGCCTGCAAAGAATACCACCATACCCTTTTCAAAATACTTATTCGCCCTATCCTTGGAAAACAGTTTGGTCATGGAACCGCACTCAAAGGGCGTAAGAATCTGTGTCATCATGCCTGCATTCCTGAAAATCTCAGAAACATAAATGCAGTTCATAACAGTGGCCAGCATACCAATCTGGTCCGCCTTGGTCCTGTCAATGGCCTCACTGGTACGGCCTCTCCAGAAATTACCCCCGCCAATGACGATTCCAACCTGTATACCGGCATCTACAGAGAGCTTTACCTGCCTGGCCACTTCCTTCACCGTGTCCTCGTCAAACCCGGTCTTTTTAGGGCCTGCAAGGGCCTCTCCGCTTAACTTTAAGAATACGCGTTTCATCTTCATAAAGATTTTATCTCCTTGTTGCGATATCTGTGGCTATTATAGCATAGTTAGGTCAATTTGCAAAGAAAAAGAAATTATTTATCATTTTTTCCATTTCGTCTAACATTTCATGGTTCTGCCCTTTCTTTTTCCGTTTTTTTACCGCGGGTCACCTGCCCTGTCCTTAAAAAACTCCGCCTTTCTGTTCTCTGCCCGGTTCTCAATATCGCTGATCCCTTCCAGGGATGTCCTGTATTTGGACGGTGTGGTGTGGTAAACCTGCTTGAAGCTGCTAATGAAGGACCGGCTGTCCGCAAATCCGCATTTCATGGATATCTCCAACAGGGTAAGGTCCGTGTGGATCAGCAGCTTATAGGCATGGTACATCCTGGTTCTGGTCAGATGTTTCTTGAATGTGGTGCCCATGCACGTCCTGAATATCCTGGACAAGTGGTCTCTGGATATGTGGAATTCCTCCGACAGGCTTTCCAGGGAAATATCCTCGCTGTAATGTTCATCTATGTAATCCGTCAGGCTCTTACACCTTTCCTTATATTTCTCCGACCATATCTGGGTATCAAAGGAATCCTGGAAGCAGCCGGTAAACAGCGTGTATGCGATTTCACATACAACCCCATTGACGGCAAGCTGCGCATAGGGCGTATCCACCCTGTTTATAAATATGACGTATAGTTTTTCAAGCAGTTCCTTAAGTTTGTCATCCTCCTTCCCTGTCCGGGCCAGTTCAAAATAAATACGGTCGGATTTTGAAAAACAGCGCAGGAATTCCTCCGGAAATATAATGTTCATGGCCTCACACGCCTGGGGCCTGTGGTCTATCTGGCAGCTGTGATAATCTCCTATATTAATCAGCACCACATCCCCCTTTTTGGCGGTGAAATGCTTACCGTTCACAGTGTAAAGCACTTCACCGTCCAATACCATGGTAAGCTCCAGCCCCTGGTGCCAGTGCCTCGACACCTTTCCAATCCTGTTTTCCGAAAAAAGGTAGGTCCACGCCAGAGCGCCCTCCGATACTTTAATGATTTCCTGGAAGTTCCCCATAGTCACTTTTCCTTTCTTTTCTCTTATATGTCCATTATAGTTATCAAAATGTTCCAAGTCCAATAGAAAATGTCGTATTTTTGATATAAATATAGTCGCCTTTGTAATGAATCCGGGGCTGTTTTCCTGTAGTATATAGACAAGCAAACAGTTCAGTCCAGCTTAATATCCATATCAAGAAAGGATGTGTATTTAATGAAACAAAAAGGACGGGCCGGGGACCGTTTTCTCTTTCTCCTTCCCACTTCCCTTGTATTGCTGCTGATTATCGTGATTCCCTTCCTGCTCAGTTTTTATCTGTCGCTGACAAGCTGGAACGGTGTCTCACCCAGGCTGGAATTCGTTGGCCTTCAAAACTTCAAAGAGATACTGGCCAAGCCCGGTTTTTTCACTTCCCTGTCTTTCACATGCCGGATATCTGTGGTTGTGGTAATCCTGGTCAATACCATCGGAGTCCTCCTTGCCGCCCTTCTCACCAACGGTTTAAAGGGCAGCAGCTTCTTCCGGGCCGGTTACTATCTGCCTGGCACCATGGGCGGCATCGTGGTGGGTTTTATATGGCAGTTTATCTTAATACAGGGTTTTCCCGCCATAGGCCAGGCGTTCCATATCCCCTTTTTCAGCCAGCAATGGCTGGGAACCACAACAACCGCATTTTGGGGAATCGTAATGGTTTATTGCTGGCAGTCCATCGGGTTTGTCATGATTATCATGATAGCCGCACTGACCAGCGTTCCAAAGGATTACATAGAGGCAGCGGTGGTGGACGGAGCCGGCTACTGGAGGATCTTTCTTCAGATTAAGCTTCCCTCCTGCCTTCCCTACCTGTCCACCTGCCTGTTCTGGACCGTGTCGTCGGCCTTTAAGATGTTTGACCTTAACATGTCCCTGACCAGGGGCGGCCCCTTCGGCTCCACCACTTCACTGTCCCAGCTCATTTACCAGGACGCCTTTACCGGAAACCGTTACGGTTTTGCTACCGCTGAGGCCCTGGTGCTTTTCATCATTGTATTCGGGATCACCACCATACAAAACCGGATGATGGACAAACAAAAATAACGTAAGGAGCCTATATTGTGAAACCTGATAAGTCTGCCGATGCCTTCTGGATGCTCTATTTGCTTATGGTCATCATGCTGTTCCTGTTCCTGGCGCCCTTTGGCATTGTATTCTTCAATTCCCTGAAACCCTTAAATGAGATACTTCTCGATCCCTTAAGCCTGCCGGACCAGCTGCACTTTGAGAATTTCACCCAGGCATGGACTATCTTAAATGTCCCAAAAGCCCTTGGCAATACCGTGCTCATCACAGCCGTATCCGTGTTCTTCCTGGTATTCCTCACCGCCATGTCCTCCTACTGGATATCACGCCACCATGACGCATGGTCCGGGCTGATGGAAAAGATCATCATCGGCTCTGCCCTGATTCCCTTTTCCACCCTGATGCTTCCCCTGATCATGGTACTGAGAAAAGGCGGCATGATAAATACTTACACAGGCGGAATCCTGACTTATGTCGGCATAGGCTTTCCGCTGGCTTACCTGATAATGAAGGGGGCTGCCGTGGGCATACCGCTGGAGATGGATGAGGCTGCCATGATGGACGGGTGCAGGCCGTCCCAGACCTTTTTCAAGGTCATTTTCCCTCTTATGAAGCCCACGGTAGCGACCGTCGTCATATCCGACGTGTTCTGGATCTGGAATGAGTTCCAGATTGCACTGATACTTTTAAATACCCAGAAGCTGCAGACATTGCAGCTTGCCATCAACTCCATGTTCGGGGCTTATTCCACAAAATGGGACATTGCCCTGCCCGGACTCATCATCAGCGTAGTCCCAATCATTGTCGTATTTTTACTGCTTCAAAAACATATCATCGCCGGAATGATAAACGGCGCTGTTAAAAGTTAAAGAAAAGGAGATAACACACTATGAAAAAATTGCTTTGCCTCTCTGTGGCCGCTGCCATGGCCTGTACTATGACTGCCTGTTCCGGCAGTTCATCCCCCTCTCCCTCCCCTTCCTCCCGGAACCAGGATGCCGGTAATCCGGGCAGCCAGGAAAACACAAATCAGGAGGCAGGAAACGCTGTGAACCTGGTCCTCTACAACAACAAGATAGAGACAGTTGAAGCACTGCAAAAGACAGCGGACGCCTTTCACCAATCCCATCCGGATGTCAGCATAACCATTGAAACCACCCAATCCGAGCAGTACTCCACCTCCTTAAAAACCCGGTATGCCAGCGGGGAAGCCCCTGATATCTTCATGGTAACAGGAAAAGAAGACATGCTTCTGTGGCTGGATAACCTGGAGGATCTCTCCGACCAGAAGTGGACGGCGGACATGGTGGACATCTCCAAACCCGACATTACCCATGAAGGGCGCATATACGGCTTCCCGGTGGGCATTGAGGGGTACGGTTATATGTACCGGGCCGACCTGTTCAAACAGGCCGGAATCGAGACAGCACCCAAAAACCTGGATGAACTGAGAAACTGCGCCGGGCGGCTTAAGGACATGGGAGTGACGCCCTTTGTAAACACATGGGGCGCCTGGTACCAGGCCGGAATGTTCTATATGAACGCGGCCATTGCGCAGCAGGAGGATCCCTATGCCTTTATTGAGGGCCTCAACGCAGGTGAAAACCTGATAGAGGGAAACGAAGCCTTTATCCGCCTGGCAGAAATGATAAAGCTGGACTTTGACAACTGCGACTCTCCTTTAAACACAGACTTCGCGGCCCAGGTGTCAAAGTTCGGAAGCGGTACGGCAGCCATGGCCTGCGGCGGCACATGGAACCAGCCCTCCCTGGATGACGTGGACCCTGACATGGAAGCCGGCCTTATTCCCATGCCCTTCATGGAAAAGGATGAGGACAATGACGTTCTCTATGCCGGCGTCACCACCTACTGGGTCATCAATAAAGATTCGGCTGTAAAGGATGCTGCCAAGGAGTTCTTAAACTGGCTGGTATATGATGAGGAGGGACAGTCCTTCCTGGTGACAGAGCTAAAAAACATCCCCGCGTTTTCCAATATCACCACCGGCACCGACTCCATCGGCCCCCTTGGGCAGACCCTGCTCTCCTATCTGGAGGAAGGCAAGGTAAAGGGAATCTATAACTCCCGCTATCCCGCAGGCACTGTGCAGGCATTCGGCACCAGCATACAGAAATTTGCCGCAGGCAACATCTCACAGGAACAGCTTCTAAAAGAGCTGCAGGATACCTGGACAAGCAGCAGACGTTAAAACCAAAGCTGTGCTGCATACCGGAATGCCGTCTCCGGCGGTAAAACGAGAGAAATGAGAGGTAACCATGGATATCCAAAGTATAATACATAAAATGACACTGGAACAGAAAATAAGCCTGTGCACCGGCGCGGACAGCTGGCATACCACTGCCATCGAAGAGCTCGCCGTACCGTCCCTGACCATGAGCGACGGCACAAACGGCGTCAGGTTCCAAAAGCCGCGCAGGCTTACTGCCCCGTGCAATCTCTACGATGCAACCGTCAACTTCAGCTTTGACAATGAAGCTGCTCTTAAGAACACCTATGAGGCCACCTGCTATCCTTCGGGCTCCGCCCTTGCATGCAGCTGGTCTCCTGCCCTGGCCCGTGAAATCGGCGCGGCGGTTGCCGTGGAATGCAGAGCCCGGGGCATCGGCCTTTTGCTGGGACCCGGAATGAACATCCGGCGCCACCCCCTCACTGCCCGCAACTTTGAATATTATTCCGAGGACCCCTGTCTCTCAGGAGAAATGGCCGCAGGCATGATAAAGGGCATCCAGGGAGAAGGCGTGGGAGCCTGCGTCAAGCATTTTGCCTGCAATAACTCGGATACGCGCAGAACCCGTTTAAACTGTATGGTGGATCCCAGGGCTCTTCACGAAATATATCTGGCCGGTTTTGAGAGGGCTATCAAAAAAGCCGCACCGGCCGCTGTTATGGGATCATATAACCAAATCAACGGGGAACAGGCCTGCGAGAGCCCCTGGCTTCTGAGCCATGTGCTGCGGGATCTCTGGGGCTTTAAGGGGGCCGTTCTCTCGGACTGGGGAGCTGTAAAGGACTCTGTAAAGGCAGTGAAGGCCGGCCTGGACCTCCAGATGCCCCACAGCATCCAATACATGGATTCTGTTAAAAAAGCGCTGGAAACAGGCGAACTGTCAAGCCAGGACCTGGATGAACACTGTGAGCGGATACTGTCGCTGGTATTCACCTACTCCATGGAGGGCAGGGAACGGCCAAAGGTGGACTGGGAATCCCACCACAGGCTGGCCCGGCGGGCTGCCTGCGAATGCGCGGTCCTCCTGAAAAACCAGGACTCCATACTGCCCCTAAACCCGGATACAGGCCAAACGATTGCGGTACTGGGACAGATAGCTGAGTCCCCGCTGTTCCAGGGGACCGGCTGTGCCATTGTCAATGCACGGCAGGCCGACATTCCCCTGAAGGAAATCAGGAAAATCGGAGGGAAATCCGTCCTCTACGCCAAAGGCTGTCTGGACGGGCAGACTACCACGGAGGAACTTCTGTCAGAAGCCGGCCGGACCGCAAAAAAGGCGGACCTTGCAGTGGTCCTGATGGGCACCTATCTTCCCGGTGAATCCGATGATTATGACCATAAAAACATGGACGCTGCCCCTGCCCACAGAAAGCTTCTGGAACGTGTGCTGGAGGTGCAGGACAATACCATTGTCATTCTCTTTAACGGCAATACAGTGGCAATGCCATGGGCCGGACGCGTGAAAGCCATCCTGCAGATGGGCTATGCAGGTGAAGGCGCCGGAAAGGCGCTGGCGGATCTGCTGTTCGGAACCGCCTGCCCCGGCGGGAAGCTGGCCGCCACCATTCCTGAATCCCTGAAGGACACACCGGCTTACCTGGACTTCCCCCACGAAGGCGATGTCTGCCGTTACAGGGAAGGCATATTTGCAGGATACCGCTATTATGACAAACGAGGCCGCAGGGTGCTGTTTCCCTTTGGATACGGTCTCAGCTATACTACATTTACATGTTCCGACCTGGAAGCCAGCCGCCAGATTGACGCCGGGACCTACACGGTTTCCCTGACCGTCACTAATACGGGAGGCAGGGAGGGCAGCCAGGTAATCCAGCTCTATGTCTGCCCTCCTGCCGGCCCTCTGTTCCGTCCGGTAAAGGAGCTGAAATCCTTTGCAAAGGTTATGCTTAAACCCAATGAGAAGCGCAAGATCATTTTCATCCTGGATGACAGGGACCTGGCCTGTTATGACGAGCGCCTGGACCGGTGGGTTACTCTTCCCGGAATCTATACAATCAAAATCGGTTTCGACTCCGGGAACCTGCCGCAATCCATAGAGCTGTCCGTGGAAGGCAGCGTGGATGACAGCCCGCGCAGCCGGGAGCTGCTTAAACTGGATTCCCATTACAGCGATATCTTTGAAAACCAGGCTGCTGCAGAGGAATTCTTCTGTTTTCTTGTGGAGCAGGGCCTTCTGGAACCGGAACAGGCCGGCAGTCCCCTCCTCATAAAAGAGCTTAAAAAGACATTTTGGGGATTTGCCCAGCACCTGGATATGAACGGTTCCGGACGAATCACGCCAAAACTGTCACAGGAACTGCTGGATCGCATGAATCAGGCCATCCTAAGGAGCACACCCGGACCGGAAACAACACAAAAAACACCATAACCACACATCAAAGGCTGCCGCTTTCAATTTCTGATAGCGGCAGCCTCATTGTTTTACCCCGATGATATGCTATTTCCCCCTGGTCCCGGAAAACAGGAATCCCAGTACGGCCGCCATGGCCATGGTACACACGATAAGCCCGGAAAACCTGAGAAAATAAAAGTTCGTCAGACGTATAATCCCCGACAGGCCATGGTCCTTGACGCTCCCCATGACTCCGTCAAAAATGGAGGCCCCGGCCCCGTAAATCGTAACGGTAAACCCTTCCTGCCCGAATCCGATAACAGGCCCCAGTATCCCGGCCACATCCAGAGCAACCCCTGCTGCAATACAGACCATCAGGGTTTTCACCACGCCCAGCCCTGTTTTTGCCCACAATATTTCACCAAACATGCAGAACACTCCGCCTGCAATAAAAATCTTAACCAGCTCCATAATTAATTCCCCCATTTTCCAAATGGTAAGGCCGGCTAAATCCGGCCAGCCGCATACATCACAACAACGGACACAACAGCCGCCAGGTATCCTGCAAACAATATGAACAGCCCGTCCTTCACACCCCGCCACAACGCCCGGCCCGCTCCCATGCCCTCTTTCCTGGCTCCGTGAACCGCGTCAGTGATGGCGGACGAGAAGCCTCCCATGGTAATCATGGCTCCCATCCCCCCAAAATCAGTAAGCTTTTGGTAATGGCCTGTTATGGTTGTGACAGAACCAACGGCCGCCAGTGTGAATACGGTTACACTGACAGCAAACAGTTCCGGTACGCCGGCCATGCGGTATGCCATTGTCAGGAAATGGCATAAAAAGCAGATAGCGCCTCCTGTCAGAAATGCGCCTGCATAACGGTTTATCTTCATTTCCACCTCATTTCCTTCTGCTTTTCACGGCAGAAATCGTTCATAAAAGGTAACAGTTCTTGCATTTTCCCAAATCATTGCCTATAATTCCTATATCAGATGACGAATCAGGTTAAAGGAGGCTTCACCATGGAAGACAACACACAGGCCGCACAGGCTCTGAGCAAAAAGGACGAGGCTTATGTCCGGATTAAGGACCGCATCATATCCGGCGAATACAAGCCCGGTTCCCTTCTGGTGGAACGCACCCTCAGCGATTCCCTCAACATGAGCCGCACCCCCATACGCGCCGCCCTTATGGACCTGTGCCACACGGGCCTTGCCACCTTTGTCCCCGGCAAGGGCATCTATGTATCTGTCATCGGACGCAGGGACATTGAGGAAATATATGAAATCCGTGCCCTTCTTGATCCGGCTGTTCTCCTGTCCTTCATGAAACAGGCCACCAAGGATCAGATTGCCATGCTCCGCACCTTTGCCGATAACATGCGCGACGCGGTGCGCATGGAAAACACGGGTATGCTCATTGAAAATGATGTCAATTTCCATCAGTACTATACGGATTACTGCGGCAATGCCAGGCTGGCCGACATCATCTGCTCCACCGTGGATCCATTCCACCGCTTCCGCTACATCACCTCGTCGTCCATGAAAATGAACCGCGTATTTGTGGAAGAACATCTTCTGATCATGAAGGCCATAGAGGATAACGACCAGGCAGAGGCAGAGCTTCAGATGAAGGCTCATTACAGTCATTTAAAACGCTATTTAATCCAAAAGCTTACATCGGAGGGGCAGCTTTGACAGGCTGCCCTTCCTTTCGTTTACCTGCATAATCCAGTACTGCGCGCTTAAGGGCCAGTTCCGCCATCATGGCGCAGTGCATGTATTCCGGTTCCAGCCCTCCAAGAGCCGTTGCAATGGCACTGCTGTCTATGGTGTAGGCTTCCAGTACAGGTCTTCCCCTGACCAGGGCTGCGGCTGTCTCGGCACACGCCTTGGACGGAAAACAGGATGTCTCCGTGATTGTGTAGGAGATGGAGGTTATAAGCTCTCTGTCCGCTGAGAAATAGTAGGTCAGCACATCCCTGCAGGAGGGGTCCTGGCAGGCCCCTGTCCCCATGCATGTTTGGGGCTTTCCCCTGTACTCACCCTTAAGGGCTGTTTCTGTTATGTATTCTTTATTCATCCTTCCCGCTCCAGTCCAGTGAACGCCGTACCAGTGTTTCGGCAACATCAATCTTATAAGCGTTGCCTGAAAGGGGAAGCGCCCCCTCCAGTGCCAGCTTAGCGGCACCCAGTGCCGTCTCCCCGGAAGGTTTCCTTCCAATCAGATACGCTTCCGCCTTTTTCCTTCTCATGGGAACAGGTGCAACAGCGCCCAGCGTCATCCTGGCATCTGTAATCACACCGTCATCCAGCACATACCTGTAAGCCAGGGCCACCACTGCGAAATCAATGGATTTGCGCAGCCTGAATTTCTCGTATCCTGATATGGTGCCTGCTGCGTCCCATGGAATCTGTATCTCCAGGATAAGCTCCCCCTTAAGCAGGGTGTCGGAAATACGTGTATGGGAGGTCAGAAGCTCCTGCGCCCCCAGAGTCCGCAGGTTTGTGCGGATAACTGCATCCGATGCCAGAAGCGCGGTTGCCATGTCGCTGGGATTCACGGCCAGACAGCCGCAGTTCATGCACCGTCCCGCCTCGCTGTTCAACATGTTGTACGAATATCCCTTACGGTCTTCCCGGTTCACCCCACGCTCTCCGGCCGGCAGCAGGTCCGGCTCATTGGAGCAGCTGATGTTCCCGCACTCCGGAAGGAAACCCGCCAGCCCCTGGCGGCATTCACCTGTCTCAACAGAAAGTGGCGCTCCCTCCATATGGCGGTTCATCATGACAGCCGCCTCACGGCCGCCGGCCAGTGCCCTTACAACCGTGGCCGGTCCTGTGGTCACATCGCCGGCGGCAAATATTCCCTCCTGGCTGGTGCTGTGGTCCTCACTGGCCTTTATTCTTCCCCGGTCCGTCTCAACCCTGCATACACTGTCCAGGAAGCTCAGGTCAGATCGCTGTCCCACTGCCATAAACACCACATCCGCCTTTTCTTCCATCTGTCTGGCTTCATCATAGACAGGTGCAAAGCGTCCTTCCCCGTCCAGTGTGGAGACACACGCCTTAAACCGGACGCCTGTTATCCTGTCCTCCTCCGGCGATACGGATTCCTTAAGGATTTCCATGGGGCCCCAGCCGTTCTTAATCTCAATCCCCTCCTCCAGGACCCGTTCTATCTCCTCCCTGCCTGCCGGCATCTGTTCCCTGGATTCCAGGCAGATCATGGTGACCTTTGGCACACCCAGGCGCTTTGCCGTGACAGCCACGTCCACAGCCACATTGCCGCCGCCTACCACCACAACCTCTGAACCGGGCCGCTCATGGATATAGCTGTTTACCTCCACCAGGAAATCCAGGCCGAACCGTGTCAGCTCCTCACCTGAAATTCCGATTAACGGACGCTTCCATGCGCCGGTATCCAGCAGCACACTGTCATTTTCACTGCGTATGGTCTCCAGCTCAATATCCTCTCCCACCTTTGTGTTAAACACAAAACAGACTCCCATGCCTTCCAGGACGGATACAAACTTCTGCACGATTTCCTTTGGCAGGCGGTAGGCCGGGATGGCATAGGCCAGACATCCGCCGGCCTCCTTCATGCGCTCGTACACAGTGACCCCATAACCGCTCTCTCTCAGATAATAGGCTGCTGCCAGTCCGGCGGGACCGGATCCGACAATGGCGGCCCTCTTTCCATTTTCCTGTTTTGGCGCCTTCATGAACCGCTCATGGTGTTCCAGAATATAATCCCCCACATAGCGCTCCACCGCGCCTACATTGACACGCTCATCGTACTGCTCCCTGTTGCATTTTTCCTGACAGAAATGGGCGCATACCCGGCTGGTGATGGCCGGCATGGGATTGGCTCTCAGGATGATGCGGGCCGCCTCGTCCACATCTCCTTCCCTCAGCTTTTCCATATAGGCGGAGATGTCCGTATGGGCCGGACACCCCTGTGTGCACGGAGTCATGCACACCTTGGCTGCCCCAAAGATGGAATGGTACCGGTTCTCCCCCATCATGGCGGAGCAGAGATGTCCCTCTTTTCTGGCACAATTCACCCGTCCGCCCAGGCTGTCCGGATACCGGTAGTACCAGCACCGCACATCCTGACACAGGTTGCCGCCTATGGTTGCGGTGTTTCTCAGGTTGGGGGATGCCACGCTTTCGGCTGCCTGGGCAATCATGGGATTCTTCTCCTTTACAAGGGCGGAACGTGCAATGGTATTCAGTGTGGTCATTGCCCCTATGAGCAGGCTGCCATGCTCCTCCCGTATATAGTCCAGGCCTTCTATTCCCTTAAGGCTGACCACCCGTTTTGGGTATTCCGGCAGAATTCGGTTTCTCATAAGGTCAATCAGGTCTGTCCCGCCGGCGCAGGCAGCCGTATGCTCCCCCTTTAACAGCTCACTGGCAAGGGTAACGGTTGACGGTTTTATATATTCAAAATTTTTCATTATGCCCTGTCCTCCTTTTCCTTTAACGCTGCAAGTACTTTTGCAGGCAGGTATGGGTATTCCTCCAGTTCAATGCCGCAGGCATTATAGACAGCCATGGTGATGGCCGGCCCGGACGGCGATATGATGGGTTCCCCGATTCCCATTGCCCCAAAGGGGAAGTCACTTTCCCGCCCCTTTGTGGACTCCAGGCACACATGGTCATGAGGCGGCGCCTCGTTGAAGGTTCTGGCCTTGTACTCAATCAGGTTGGGGTTGAGCACCTTATTGTCCCATTTATCCCAGACCGTCTCCTCCCGGATGGCCACGTCCAGCCCAGCGAAGAAGGAGGTCATCTGGTTATAGGCAGCCCTTGGGTTCATGATGGTCCCTGCGTCCGATCCTCCAAAATGGTCGGTTATCTCTATCAGCCCTGTCTCTGTATCCACTGCCACCTCAACGAACTGTACATGCATGATGGTGGCATTGTCGATGCCGGGCCAGTGTCCGGTTCCGCTTAAGCTGTCCGGATATATGAGAATTTCATGAAGGTCGTGTACCTCCTCCGGATTTGACAGGCGCTTAAGCATACCGTCCTTAAAGTCCCAGTCGGATGCCGGTATTCCCAGCCGTTCCTCTGCCAGTTGGAACAGGTTTTTCTTTAAATCCCTGGCTGCCCTCTGGGCGGAGATGCCGCCGGAGTAGGTGCTTCTGGAGGCAATGCTTCCAAAATCCAGAGGTGCTGCGCTGGTGTCTGAAATACTTACCCGCACCCGGTCCACCGGTATGCAAAGTTCCTCTGCCACGATCTTGCGGTATACGTCCCGGACCCCGCTGCCGAATTCCGTCATAACGGTCTGAATCATGACTCCCCCTGCGCTGGTCATGGTCACATTGGTATTGGAGGCCATGCCGCCGATATCCGAGTGTCCTGACAGTCCCATGCCCACGCCGTACCGCCTGCTTCCGTCAGCTCTGCTGGGAATGCCCCATCCCTTGAAACGGTCCTTCCATCTGAATCCCTCTGCCGCAGCATGGATGGTGTCCTTCCAGTCAGGGGACGCATTATACTGCCACGGTTCCTTCTGGTTCAATGCATTGTAATACCGCTCTCCGTGACGCAGCACATTCTTCTCATAATACACCACCGGGTCAAGCCCCAGGCCGATGCACGCCCTCATGATTGCCCGGTTTACCAGGGCAGAGGATTCCATGTATCCGTATCCCCTAAAGGATCCGGAGGGAACCTTGTTGGTCACTACCACAGTACCCTTGTACCGCTTGTTATCCGTCTTGCACAGAAGGGGCAGACTGGCCGTGCCCACAGATAGCATGTTTTCCTGGGTGGATGCACAGACGCCTGCATCCGCATACTGGGTCATCTCAATGGCGGTTGCCAGTCCTTCCCGGTTCACCCCAAGCCTGACATGGGATTTGGTGCACATGCGCGTCTGGTGGCATGCAAAATGTTCTTCTTTTGTATAAGAAAACATCACAGGCCGTCCGGATGCCTTTGCCATGATGGCGGTCAGCACCGGCGGAACCACATTGCCCACAAACAGCTTGGAACCAAAGCTTCCCCCCACACAGGGAGCCACGATGCGCACCCTCTCATAGGGAATGTCCAGGGACGCAGCCACATAAGTCTGGCAGTTGGACGGTGCCGCGATGGATCCGTAGATGGTCAGCATATCATCATTCCACTGTGCAATACACACAGGGGCTTCCGCCGGCATGGCGTTCTGGCCGCTTTTAATCTCCCCGTCCATTCCCACAATGATATCCGCCCGGGCAAATCCTGCTTCCGGATCACCCACCTTAAAATCAAGGTCATCCAGTCCCGGAAAGATAGGGGGCGCTATATTGCCCGGAAACACGTGATAGAGCTGGGGCGCGTCCGGCGCCAGCGCTTCATCAATGGTGAATACCGGAGGCAGTTCCTCATACTCCACTTCAATCAGTTCCATGGCATCCAATGCAATGTCCTCTGTGTCCGCCACCACCAGGGCCACCGGGTCCCCCACAAACCGGACTGTTTCATTCAACGGCCGGTAGTGGGGCGCCGGAGTCATTTGGTTTGTAATATAGATGTTGTCCGGTATGTCCTTGTATGTAACCACAGCATGGACCCCGTCACAGGCCTTTGCCCTGTCCACCTCAATCCTGGTAATACGCGCATGGGGGTAAGGGCTTCTGAGCACCTTGCCATAAACCATTCCTGTCACCCGCAGGTCATCCGTAAACACAGCCTTCCCGGTGACAATGTCATCTGCTATGATACGCTTGATTTCCCTGCCAACTACCTTGTAATCCTGGTTCATTCTTCACTCCTCCTTTTCTCCACATAAGCCATGATGCTCTCCACTGCCGTGTAATGGGTCCCGCAGCGGCAGTAATTGCCGGCCAGCGCATCCCGGACCTCCTCCTCAGTGGGGCAGGGCTTCTCATCTAACAGGGCCCTGGCTGTCATAATAATGCCCGATGTGCAGAATCCGCACTGGAATCCGCAATTGTCCACAAAAGCCTGCTGCAGCCCGGTTAAGTCCCCTGTCTCCGGGTCCGCCAGCCCTTCAATGGTGGTAATGCTGCTTCCGTCACAGTCCATGGTAAGCACCATGCAGGAAGTAACCGCACGGCCATCCATGATTACCGTACAGCAGCCGCAGGCCCCCTGCCCGCATCCCAGTTTCAGGCCCATAAGATGAAGCCGGTCCCTCAGTGTGTGGGCCAGGGTTTCAGACTGGGGCATATCCCCCCTGTTGTTTCCCACGGGTATCTCATATTCCCTGCGGTTCACTGTAAGCGTGATGAATTGTTGAAGCTTTTCTTTCATAGCTGCCTCCTTTATTTTTATGTGTTTCTTTTGGTATACCATTTATTTTGAATTTTTATCGTTTTTTCTCGATTATTTTTTAAAATATGCACTATATTTATTTTATATTATTATATAATATAGTTATTTTTAATAATTTATGGTATACCAAAATACTATCATCCCTTTCAGCAAATGTCAATTGTACACTCCTCTGTTTCGATATACTACTTTAAATATAACGAATACAGTATACGGCAGTCCGGTCTATGAACCGTATTTAACGGTTCTTCCTGATTTATGCCGGGTTACTGTCATAGGCATCTTTCACAAACAGTTGTTAAACAAAATTATTTATTATTTTTCCATTTCGTCTAACATTTCATAAATAAAAATTGAGATTTTCTGGCTTTTATATTATAATAAAAGAAATGCGAATGCAGACAACCGCTGTCTGCATATGACAAAGGAGGAAACAATCATGGGTTTGTTTCAGCATAAAAAAGAAAAAGGGACAGCAGAGCTTCCGCCTACACCGCCTGTCCTTACCCCCACTGAACCGGATGCTGCCAGCGAGGGCCGCGCAGCCTGCATGAACAGGCTGGAGTCCGTACTGGGCGCCCCTTCGTCCAAGGGAGTGGTTCTAAAACTCTATCTGGAGAATTTTAAGAGTCTGAATAAGACGTTCGGATATGATTACTGTGAGGAGCTTCTTTCCCAGATAAAAAGCTATCTGAAGGAAGTGGCTGAGGGCAATATCTACCGTTACATAGGTGTGGAATTCATCATTATATTGGAACAGCTTTCAGAAGGGAAGGCCTGCGACCTGGCTGATGAGATTCTGGAACGCTTCGGAAACGTTTGGAAAATCCGCGGCGTGGACTGTCTGTGTTCCGCACAGATAGGTCTCTGCTCCTACCCCGGTCATGCCACCAGCACAGATGAGCTGCTTAAGCGCCTGGACCTGGCCGTGTCTGCTGCCTCTGACTGCGGACCCAACCAGATGGCAGTATATGACAGCAACATGCATACCCAGTTCGTCCGCCGCCAGGCTGTTGCCATGTACCTTCAGACAGCCCTGGAAAAGAATGAGCTGGAGGTCCGCTACCGTCCCACCTATAACCTGAAGGAAGGCCGCTTTACAAGGGCTGATTCCTATATGAGAATATTCATTCAGGGCATCGGGCTGGTGGGCGCAGCTGAGTTTATGCCCATAGCCGAGGATTCAGGCCAGATCAGGGCCATTGGCTACTACGCCCTGGACCATGCCGGCAGATGCATCAGCGAACTGATGAATACGGGAAGGGAATTTGACTCCATCTGTATCCCTGTTTCCCCGGTGCTTCTTGTACAGGAGGATTTTCTGGATCAGGTCACAAAGGTCCTTGAGACCTACCAGATACCCAAGGGCAAGCTGGCCCTGGAGGTGGATGACAGCGCCCTGTCCAATGTATATCTGAACGTAAACATCACCATGCAGGAGCTCTCCGACATGGGTGTGGAGCTGGTACTCAACAACTTCGGTTCCGGATGCGCTCCTGTCAGCAGTATCCTGGACCTTCCCATCAATACAGTAAAGCTGGAGCGCATGTTTGTATGGCAGCTGGAGACCAATCCAAAATCAGCCTCCATTGCAGGCGGACTGATTCAGATTGCCAGGGAACTGGGTATCCATATCATCGCTGAGGGTGTGGAGACAGAGAACCAGCTGAACGCACTGAACAACTATCAGTGCGAGTATCAGCAGGGCTTCTACTACGCTCCCACCATGGAGCAGGACGTGCTCATAAAGGTCATGGGAACTACGCTGGATGAGTCCAGGGTTACCATTGAGGAAGAGAAGCTTAAAATGAAGATGTAACAATAATCCTTGCAGGAAATAAATGCAAGAAAACGCAGGTTCCGTTTTAACGGTTCCTGCGTTTTGCATTGTTATTGTTATCATTATCAGATATTGTATTACGGCTTCCACTGGGCATAAATGGATTCATTGATTCCTGAATGTATGGTCAGCTCACTGTGTCCATCCTTTACCAGCTTAACCCTCCTGTTGCCATACAGGAAGCAGCGCTCCTGCACTATCTGGTTCATATTGGCAAACAACTCCTCATAGATATCCGTAATTTCTCCACCTATGTAAATGTATTCAGGGTCCATCATGGTAATCAGAACAGAAATCAATCTGCCCAAATATCCGGCGGTCTCGTGAATCAGATGAACGGCCTTTTCATCCTCTTTCTTTGCGTCTGCAACCAGCTGATTCCAGGCCCCCAGGACATCCTCCTGTTCCTCTCCCCTATATTCCGCCACGATATCAGGAATGGCAAGTTCATTCTCAATACATCCATACGCCCCGCATTCAGAACAGTATTTACGGGGATTTCCCAGCGGCGTATGGGCCACCTCACCGCCATACCCGTGATGCCCCCTTAACAGGGAACCTTCGCATATAATTCCGACGCCCACTCCCTCAGAGATATGGAGGTAGACAAGATTTCTGCACTCCGCAATGGTATGCTTAAGGCTTAAGGCACAGAGATTGGCCTCATTATCAACATAGCCCGGAAGCTGGAAGGCTTTCTCTACAATGGCTTTGAGAGGTACGCCCTCATACATCTTTACCGCACAGTTTACAAGTGTCTGAGTAGCCAAATCAAAGATTCCTGAAACAGCCACCCCCACACCGATGTACACGTGATTGGAGTTTTCCCTTGCAATCTCATCAAATCTTTTCCTGGCGTAGTCAATAACCTCCTCAGGGGCGTCCAAACCAGATATATCATATTTTTGATGGAACACAATCTCATTTCTGATATTCAGCACCGCAATTCCCAGCACACCTTTCATCTGCAGGTTCAGACACACCGTACAGAACCTGTTATATGCCAGATTAACCGTGGATGGAGTCCTTCCTACCGACATGGAGTTTTTTTTAACGATTTCAACAATTCCCCTCTCCAATAACTCATTGCACAGATTGGAAACCGTGGCAAAGCTCAATGCTGTTCTGTCAGCTATATCACGCTTTGTAAGACCGCTCTCCCCTGCTGAAAACCTCAGCACATTCACAATACTCTTAACATTGTGCTGTTTAATATCCATTACGTCCAAAGATTCCATCGTTTTCTCCATCTATCCTCTTAATTTACTGCTGGAGGATTCTGATATTTTGCCAATACGGCCTCGTCCTTTAACATCTCACCTGTCAGCAATGAGCTGCCTCCGTAGATGATAGGAGGAACATGTCCAAATGGCGGATTTGCTGATGGGATTTCTGTGGGATGTGCCGCTGCATATGCCAGCATCATCGCCTCATACCCAATCAGATATGGGTCATCCACGATTGTCCCTTCAATATCCCCAGCCTGCAGCAGTTCAATGACCGCTGAACTGTAATCACTTCCAATTATAACAATATTTTCTAAAATATTCAATGTTCTAGCTGCCGCTGCCGCTCCTGGCGCCCCATATCCATGGGTACTGAATATTCCCTTAATCTGAGGGTTGGCCTGAAACAGAGCCGCGCATACGGTTTCCGACTTTGCAACGTCTCCCTCATCGTTTAATTCGGATACAACCTGAACCCCCGGCGCATTCTCAGCCAGCCATTCCTTAAAACCTGCTGCCCTCTCTTCCTGGGCAATGGAGCCCGGAACCAGACATATGGCGACCTGTCCCTCTCCTCCAATCATCTCAGACATGGCTTTTGCTGCATTGGCTCCAAAATCATAGTTATCTGTGCCCACATAGGACAGCCTGCCGCTGTCAGCAGCATCACTGTCAAAACCAATCACAGGAACTCCGGCACTTAGTGCTTTTCCTATGGCCGAATTCAAGGTTGTCTCATCTGCCGCGGATACCAGTATTCCTGCTGGTTTCTTGGCCGTCACCTGTTCCACTGCCCTTGCTTCCAGCGACGCATCCCACTCCGCAGGTCCCTGAAGCTCCACTGTTATATGACTTCCAAGCAGCTTTGCCGCATCCTTCATACCTGCGTAGCACCAGTTGAAATATTCCGCTCCCTTTGTAAAGACCACCATGGAGTACAGTTCATTTTCCCTGGCAGCAGATGAATCCTGTCCGGCCGGCGCCGCTGCCTTTGATGTTTCGCTGCTGCATCCCGCTACACTTGCCAGCATAATTCCAGCCATACACAATGCGATTATTTTCTTCATGTAATTCTCCTCCTTTTATGAATGCCTCTTTTTTAATATGTTCATCCCCTCGCTCATCAGCACTGCCGCAATCAGAAACGCTCCCGTCACCACATCCTGATAATACGTGGAAATCCCGCTCATGACAAATGCATTGTAAATCATGGCCATGAACAGTGTCCCCAGCAAGGTTCCTGTAACCGATCCATATCCTCCGTGGGTCAGGCTTGTCCCGCCTATTGCCACTGTTGTGATTACTCTCAGGTCCGCATTGGTGCCATAGCTGTAGCTTGCGCTGCTGTAGGTCATGGCTGTCAGGATTCCGGCTGCCGCTGCCAGAACAGCAGATATGATGTATACATTCCGGTATACCCCTTCCACCTTTATTCCGGACAGACGGGCCGCTTCTTCATTTCCGCCCACAAAATATATCTGCTGGAATGATTTTTTGTTTTTAGAAAAGTAAATAAAAACAGCTGCCAGCAGGATGTACACAATCCAGCTCAAAGGCATTCCTGCTATCCTGCGTGTACTCCAGGCTGAAAATCCTTCTGAAAAATTAGAAATCGCGCTTCCGCCGGTAAGTGTCAGATTCAGTCCCTTTAAAACTGCCGCAATGGCCATTGTCACTACCATGGGATGCAGATTCAGCTTTTTTCTAAAAAGGTTTGTCAGGCAACCAATCCCCGCTGCCGCTGCCAGAACCAGCATTATAGCTGCCGCAAATGGAACTCCCCGTATCATGAACAGCGCAAGAATGATAGAAGAAAAAGGAAGGACACCTGCCACAGTCAGATCAATTCCCCCGGATATAATTACCAGGGTCATCCCCAAAGCCATGATTGCCTCCATGATGAAATTATCCACCAGTACACAAAGATTGGCTGCTGTAAAGAAATAAGGCGAACGAAACCCCATGAAAACCGCAAGAAGTACGATAAGGAAAATCAGTACCATATAATGAAGGTTGATTTTTTTAGCCATTTCCTTCCACCTCCTCCCGGAACGCCGCCTTCATCACAATCTCTTCTGTCAGATTGTCATTCTCCAATACGGCCTGGCATTTGCCCTCATGCATTACAATGACTTTATCCGATACTCCCAGGATTTCCGGCAGTTCAGAAGAAATCATCCACACAGCCATCCCGCTGTCTGCCAGCCTTCGCAGTATTTCATGAATCATTGCCTTAGCGCCCACATCCACGCCTCTGGTAGGTTCATCCACAATCAGCAGCTTTGGATTGGCAGCAAGCCATTTTGCAAAGAGTACCTTCTGCTGATTACCCCCTGACAGATTGGATAATCTGTTTTCCATACACTGTGTAGGATGTATTTCCAGTTCTTCAATATACGTTTTTGTTATACTTCTGCTCTTATCCTCCTTTATGAATTGTATAGGACTGCATATGGATTTAAGACAGGCTGCAATCGTGTTTTCCCGTACAGTCATGTCAACAAATAGTCCGATTGCCTTGCGGTCCTCTGACAGGTAACACACGCCCGCTTTGATTGCCTGAGCCGGATTGGAAAACCTTACTTCCTTATCCTCAAAAAACACCTTTCCCGAATCAATCTTGTCCGCCCCGAAAATCGAAAACGCACATTCTGTCCGTCCTGCCCCAACCAACCCAAACATTCCGGCAATTTCACCATATCGGATATCAAAGGAAACATGTTCAAATTTATCCTTTCTGCTGATACTCTCTGCCCTGAGAGCACATTTTCCGTTTCTGTCCTTTGCTTTCGGAGGATATAGATTATCAATATTGCGTCCTACCATCATCCTGATTATGGTCTGTACATCCATGTTTTCCCTTGTCAGAGTCCCTGTGCATGTCCCGTCCCTCAGTACCGATACCTTATCGGAAATCCTTGTAATTTCATTTAATTTGTGACTTATGAAAATAATCAGCTTTCCTTTTTCCCTCAAGTCAAATAACAGACGGAACAGGTTCTCGATTTCTTTGTCAGAAAGAGCGCTGGTAGGTTCATCCAAAATCAGTATGTTAACGTCCTTTGACAATACCTTCGTAATTTCTATCATCTGCTGCAGGCCGACGCTCAAGGTTCCGGCCTGAACCCTTGGATTGATGTTAGCACCGATTTTCCGGAACTCTTCCTCTGTATTTTTATAGAGACGGTCCCAATCTATAAACCCCAGCCTGTTGACAGGTTCATTATTGACAAATACATTCTGGGCCACAGTCATATTCCCTGCAATGCTTAATTCCTGATGTACGATTCCTATTCCATGGGCATAAGCCTCCACCGGATTCCTCATGGTTATGTTCCGTCCGTCCAGGAGTACTTCTCCACTGTCAGCCTGGTATATACCTCCGATTATTTTCATCAGGGTCGATTTTCCTGCTCCGTTCTCACCGATAATAGAGTGAATCTCCCCTTTTTCAAAATCAATGGAGATATTTTCCAGTACTTTGTTATTTCCAAAAGACTTTACTACATTTTTTACTTGTAAATAACTCATACCCTTCTCCTATCTCGGTTTTCTTCTTCGGCGCAGGGCATCAAAAGCCACCGCCGCCAGAAGCATAAGGCCGCTTATTGCAGATGACCAGTTAGGCGAACCGTTAAACATGATAAATACGTTATTTACCAGGGCCACTAATATGACTCCGAGAGCAGTTCCCAGAAAGCTTCCCGCCCCGCCATGCATATCAGCGCCGCCTATAACTGCCGCAGAAATCGCCTTCATCTCAAAGGAAATGCCATAACCTGCATGGCCCATACCCAGGCTGCTGGTCATCAGTATCGCAGCAATTCCTGCCATAAGGCCGCTAATCATGTAGCCCAGGATAATCGTAAGTCCAGACGGAATACCTGAAATAAATGCCGCCTGCCTGTTGCCTCCCACGTAAAACATGCTGCGCAGGGGTCTGAAACGTCTTGATAAAAGGGCCAGCAAAAGCATAATGGTGATTGATACCAATATCTTATTAGGTACTCCAAGCAGACTTCCTCTCCCTATATTGGTATAGGCGTCAGTCAACCCTGCCACGAAATAACCGCTGGTCAGCACATAACAGGCTCCCCGGCAAATAGACTGACTTCCAAGAGTCGCCACAAAGGGAGCTACATTGGCTTTGGACACAAGAATACCATTAACCGCACCTATCGCACCCCCAAAAAGAATGCCCAGGCCTACTGCAAGCACTATGTTTATACCTTTTTGAATCATTAAGGTACAGATGATTCCAGACAGCGCAAGGACTGCTCCCACAGACAGGTCCACCCCGCCCAATATAATGACAAAGGTCATTCCGCAGGCCAGCAGCAAATCATAGGCAAGATTGGAAAATATGGCTTCAATGTTGCTTCTGGCATAGAAAAGTTCTCCTTTAAGAATACACATTGCAACAAAAATAACTGCAATTGTAATGATTAACGTTCCTTCCCTGTTATTGACAGACAGTTTCATTTTGTCTTTCATTCACATCACATCCCTCTGCCTACCAGCTCCTGAACATCCACCGGCATATCAGAACACTTGACAGCAGTTCTTCCCCGCTTTATATATGCGTCCTCAACACAGCCTCCGGCAATCTCGGTATTTGGATAACCGTAACATCCAAGATCCAGCATAATACCTACGTTCTCACCATACGGTTCTTCCTTGTCCGGGGTGATGACCATTGGTTCCAAACACTCCGTCAGTCCGGTTCCATGACATGTACTATAAAAATGAAACTGCTTCATATTACGCCCTCCGATTTCCTGTGAGGCAAAATAATTCCTGGCCGCCAGGTCAATGCGGTTGGAAGGAAGATTCCCCTGGCAAACATGATAGATTTCCTGTTCCGCCCTTCGGTAAGCTTCATTCATGCAGTCAAAATATGCTTTCTGAAGTTCGCTTCTCTTTCCCATAACAAAAGACCTTCTGCATACGCCCTTATAACCCTCAAAGCTGGGACTGCAGCCAATCTGCACGATTTCTCCTTCCTCTATCACTTTGTTTGAGGCTGGTCCAATCACGGTTTTGCACCGGTCACCTGAATTTACAATTGTATCAAACCCAAATCCGGTTCCCCCAAGGGATTTGACTGTAAAGTCTCCTACTGCCGCCACTTCGCTTTCCCTGATTCCCGGCCTGACAACTGCCAGCATGGCTCTTACTGCTGCGCAGGCAATGATATCTGCCTGTTCCATACACTTAAACTCATTCTCTGATTTTTCATACCGGAGGTCAGACAGGATATCGGAAGCATCCACCACTTCCACTTTTCCAAAACTCGTATGGAGGAATTCCATGAATTTTGCCGGAATGATATCATCACTTGTCATATAACCGATTCGTTTGATTTCGTGTCCTATGTAACGGGCAATGACTTCATTCAGCTCATCCCTGTCCACTCCTTCATAATATTCATCGGGTATGCTGAATTCGTTTACAAAACGGGTGTCCAATCCCAATCCGGATTCTTTTGAAAGGATACCGGATTCAGGTCCGGCCAGAAGAAGAGGACGTTTTCCGGGAGCAATCACCCCGCTGGCTCTTTCGATGGTTGGGTTATATCCAGTCAGATAAATACCATCCCCCGGCATCTCTCTGTACCAGAAGAAAAATCCCATATCAATTTTTTTCTCATCCAGCTTCTTCCATACATTCTGATACCGCTCCTCATATTCTTTCTGCGGAATCTTAAAATCCTTATCAATGCGTCCCTCATACGCCCTCACGATTCCCATAACCCTCTCAAAATCCATTGCGCTAATACCCATAACTACCTCCTTCATTTATTTGTGCATTTTTTATATTAAACTAATTATTATAATACTTATTATAATTATTATATAAATATTTGTCAATACTGCGGGGGGATTAGAACATGATTTCCGTAATTTTTCATAAATCCCGGCGGAAAACAGCAAAAAATAAAAAAGCCTGCTTGGATTTTTTCCAAAACAGACCTTTTCCTGTTATTTTTCTACCTCTCCATCGGATAAACCAACCCCCACTGTCTGCGAAGCTCATCCATCCACCCCATCATGCGCAGGGTTTCCTCATGAGGCATTTCCGGGCACTCCAAAGCTCCCTCTTTGATCGCCCGCAGGCACGCCTCCACCTCGTACTCATACCCGCTGATCTGCTTAGGTGTATCGTAGGAGGCAATCATGTTCCTGGAGCGGTCATAGACCCGGATTCCCTCACAGTTGTTGATGTTCTCCACCTCAATAAATCCATTGTCACCGTAGATGATGCCCCGGCGGTCGCTGAGTCCCATTGCACTGCTGCACAATGCCGCCATCTTTCCATCCTTATAGGTAATGGTGATGCTGTTCTGAGCATCCACTCCGGTCTCTGTCATCACCGCGGTACCGGTGATGGAGTCCACCTCATCCCCGAACACCATGGACGCAAAATTGAGCGGATAGATTCCCACATCCAAAAGGGCTCCTCCTGCCAGCTCAGGGCGCATGATGCGCTCTTTGCCGCTGATAATATAGCCCAGATTGGCTGTGAGCATATAGGGCCGTCCTATGACGCCGCTTGACAGCACGCTGTCCAGGGTTTTCCTCATGGGCATATACCGGGTCCAGATGGCCTCTGTCAGAAGCAGCTTTTTTTCTCTGGCCAGCGCAAGCACTTCCCTGGCCTGGGATTCATTGACTGTAAAGGACTTTTCACACAGAACATGCTTTCCGTGGTTCAGGCATAATTTAATGTGCTCATAGTGGTGTGAATGAGGTGTGGCAATGTATACTAGCTCCACCCCGGCATCCTCCACCAGTTCCTCGTAAGATCCATAGGCTTTTTCAAAACCATACGTTTGCGCAAATTCAGCTGCCCTTCCATAATCCCTGGCAGCCACCGCGTAATTTTGCGCGCAGTCCATCTCTCTAATGGTCCCTGCCATGGTTCCCGCAATTGACCCGGCTCCAATTATACCTACCTTCATCTTAGTAACCCTCCTTTAATGCTTTTTTATTCTTCTATTGTTTCTCTGTTATTCCATTTTGTTCCAATTCTTTCTCTGAGCTTCCGGCAACTACATGGACATGCCTGTATGGTATAGAGATACCCACGGCATCAAAATTCTTCTTAATGAGGCGGCGTATATCGCTGCAGGCAGTAAAATTGTCGTCAATGTTCTTGGTCCATACCGTGGATTTAAGGATGATTCCGTCATCTCCTAGTTCCTTAACCGCCACATTGACCTTATTACCCTCCGACGGATCCGGGCGGATGTCAACTACCAGCGGATAAGAGGCAATGGTCTCCCGCATCACCTCGATTGCCTGTTCCAGATTGCTTTCATAGCTGACGGAGACTTCCATGTAATTGCCTATATAATCATTGTTATAGTTGCTGTTTTCCACAATTGCCTTATTGATGACGCTATTGGGAATAATCATGCGGCTGTTATGGTAGGTCCGGATTACGGTATGGCGCACCGTCATATCCTCCACGATTCCAGAAATGCCCAGACTGCTTATGTTCACCTTCTCTCCCAGATTAAAGGGACGGGACCAGCTGAGCATGACGCCGCTTATGACGTCCGCCAGAACCTGCTGGGCAGCAAAACCCACGATGGCTACTAACAGCGAGGAGCTGGTAAGCAAAGTAGCGCTCAGCGCCTTAGTGGTATTAAAAAGTCCGCTGATGCAGATAAAGGCTATGATTGTCAGCACGACCTTGGACATACTCCGTAGGAATTTAATATGAATCTGTTCCTTCCGCTTCAGAATCATCCCGAATATCTTATTGAGCGCAAACATTCCCCCGCTCCAGAATACTACAATCACCGCTATCTTAATCAATAAAATCTGCATTCAAATATATCCTTTCATATTTATGTCGTTCCTATTATGCTGTTCTATTATGCTGTTCTTTTATACAGTTCCTTTAAGTACCAGTCATGTTATGTACGCAGGCTGCATTAGTAGTCTACCATACCGGCCCCCTTCTTGCAATCTCCATATTCAGACCAGCTCCCGTGTCTGCTCCGTGCCTGCTCCCGTGTCTGCATCCTTTATCCGCAGCCTTTATCCCCCGTCCCTATACGTATTCCTCCTATCATCAGAACTCCCTGATTACCAGCTCCGTAATTCCCTGATTGTCTCCCATCTCAATTCGTTTTACCGCCGGCTCCCTTCCGTAACCGTATTCCTCACGGAGCATGCTCCGAATCCGCGTGCCGCCGTTATATCCGTGTATGACACGAATCCGGTAAATGCTTTTTCCCGCAGAATGTATCTGCATACTGATTGCCTTTTTCGCTTCCTCTGTGTTTTTTCCGTGTACGTCTATCTCTATGATTCCGCCCGTCATCTGTCCATCATTCCTCACTTCTTTTGTTGTCAAACATACTGTCCGTATGATAATACATCACGCCATAAATTTTAAATCAAACACGATGGCCCTTGCCAGCTCCTCAGGCACCGCCTCAGCCTCCTTCGCCAATACCTGCTTAATGAAAGCAGCCTGCTTCCTGTCCACCCTTGCATAGGGACTTCTGATTTGCAGCGCACCCAGCAATTTATCCCTGTATTCCTTCAGAGACTCATCCTTCAGCAGGAAAATCAGATAGGGCAGGCGGTCCCAGGAATTCTCCTGTATGAGAAGAAGTATCAGGTATCTTCTGATGTGACAGACAGAATCCGGGGACTTTCCCGCAGTCTCGTCTGATTTCCTCCATTTTTCCTGCTCCCCGTAAAGCAGAGCTGCGCCGGGATGTATCCCGTTTTTCCGGATGCACTGATAAGCGGCCTTGGATATACAGGGCCTGGTATCTAAGAGATACTTCCAGTAAATTCCTTCCCCTTCTGCCCCCATCAGCATACCCACGGCTTCCAGAGCGCCCCTGACCACCTTTTCAGATTCGTGCTCCAGATACGGAAGAACAAGGTCCGCCAATCCATGCCTGTCATCCAGCGCCCTTCCCTGTTCCCCGATTCCCAAAATAGCCGGCTCCGGGACAGGCTCCTTCAGATGCTTCTCATAGAATGCCAGGATATCCAATTGGCTGTGCTTTTTAAGTATGTAGGCCGCCAGATCCCGTATGCCGCAGTTGGCATCCAGCAGCAAATCCTCCACACCCGGCCAGGCACATTTCAGAACATGATATTTATACTCCATGGCCTTTCTCCTGACAAAAGAGCTGCGGTGCAGCAAATAACAGTCAGCCATTTCCATGGAGCACGGGTAATATGTAAGCAGCCCTGTCCAGTAGCTGTGTTTTTCCTGGTTGAGAAATAGTTCTGCCGTCTCCTGGTCCAGCCTTCTGCCGCTGAACAGGAAGCGGTATATGCTCTTTCTCACCTCATAATCCATGGACAGAACGGATGGCACTGACAGGGAACCCGCCTCCTGGTCCAGCCGTTCTGACATGACTGTTCCGATGTGTTCCACGGTCCGGCCGTCCTTTCTCCCGGAACGCTTTACCTTATCCAGGGCCATCATGGCCGCAAACAATTCATCCAGGGGACATGTCTCCAGGCGTTTGGCTGCTGCCCGTGCAGCAGCCAAACGCACTTCGCCCACCCAGTCATTGAGGCGGAGCACAAGAAAGGGGAGCGCGCCAGGATAACCAGCCATCTCCTCCAGACAGGCCTGGCGGTAATAGCCATTGGGATGGAAGCTGCCCAGGGCCAATATCCAAAAGTAATCCCTATCTGACCGGAACCAGTCTTTCTTCTGCCTTATATCCACTTTTTTCCAGTCAATATCCCATTCCATAGAGGTATACTGCCGGAAATGTTCGCTGAGCCGTATCACCTGCCTCATGGTCATACCCTCCATGACCATCCCTATGGCTCTTCCCCCGCTTCGTATCAACTCCCGGTCCTCTGCTGCCACCGCACAGTACACCTGGGAAAGACCGGAAATATCCATTGCTTCCAGTCCGGATATGGCCCGGGACATCCTGGCATGGTATGCCCTTTTCAGCCGTTCCTTCTCAACTTTTGTCCAAAGCATGAAAAACCTCCCTTCTGCCCAGCAAAAACTTCCGTTTCTGCACTGCGCCTGGCTACAGAACCTCCATCTCCTGGGCCTTTTCCAGCCATTCCATACAGGCCCTGTGCCATTCCTCCCAGGCCTGTTCCAGACGCAGGCACCGGTCCTCATATTCATTCATCCGCTCCCAGGCACCTCCGTTCCAATACTCCTCTGAGCCATGCCACATGGCCCGCAGTTCCCTCACCTGCTCCGTCAGATATTCCACTGCATTCCCGGCAGGTTCCAGATGTTGGGCGGCCAGGCCCATGTTCCATTCCCGGTACGCCTCATCCTCCGGTATTTCCCTTAACCGGTGGCGTTCCGCTTTGGGCACGGCGCGCATACCTGCTATCAGCGCCTGCTCCTCGGCCCTGATCTGTGCTGCCATGGAACCGCCCTGGTTCTCCCTGGCCTTGCGCTCCAGATAGTGCTCATATCCAAAGGGATAATACATTACGGTTTGATTTTCAAATATCATTACCGCATCTGCCACCTGCCGGATCAAATATCTGTCATGGGACACAAACAGAATCGTCCCTTTATAGGCCCGGAACGCGGATTCCAGTGTTTCCTTTGCCTGGATATCCATATGGTTGGTTGGCTCGTCCAGAACCAGAAAATTGGGACGGCTCTGTAAAAGCTCAGCCAGCACCAGCCTTGCCTTTTCTCCGCCGGACAGAGAACTGACCTTCTTCTGAGCGTCCCTTCCCCCGAACAAATATGCGCCAAGGATACTTCTGTCCTCCTTCTCTGTCAGTGCAGGGAATTGGGCCGTAAAATGCTCCAGCACGGTCTGCTCCGACTGGATGGCCCCGCTGTGCTGGTCAAAATAACCAATGGTGGTCTGATTTCCAAGGGAATAGCTCCCTTCCAGAGAGGGCAGGAAACCGGCAATGGTCTTTAAAAATGTGGTCTTACCCGCTCCGTTTGGTCCCAGTAGCGCAATCTTCTGTCCGCGCCGTATGCGCATGGTGATTTCAAGCAGCGGCTTTTCATATCCGATTTTCAGGTGCTCTGAAGTGAACACCCACTTGCTGCCGGGCAGCAGAGGATTAATCTCACCTGTAAAGATATGAGCATCATCCTCCTGAGGTTTTTCCACACGCTCCATATGCTCCATTGTCTTCCGCTTTGCCCTGGCAAATGCAGCCTTATTTGGTTTGTGCTTAAACCGTTCCACCAGATTTTCCAAACGGGCCAGCTCCTCCTGCTGGCGCTCATATGCCTTCTTCTGAAGCCGAATCTGTTTCAGCTTTTCTTCCCTGTAATGGGTATAATTGCCCGGATACCGCCTCAGTCCTTTTCCTGTCAGCTCATACACAACATCCGCGGTCTGGTCCAGAAAAAAACGGTCATGGGATACCATTACCACCGCGTTTTTATAATGTTTCATATACTGTTCCAGCCATCCGGCTGTCTCCATATCCAGATGGTTGGTAGGCTCGTCCAAAAGCAGTATATCCGGCTTTTCAAGAAGCAGGCGGATTAAAGCTATCTTGGTCTGTTCCCCTCCGGAAAACTGGCTTATCCGCTTTTTCTTATCCTCCTTCGGAAATCCGAAACCAGTAAAAAGCGTGTCGTACTCACGCTCATATTCAAAGCGTTCCCTTTCAAAGGTATCCCGGCAGGGGCATGCCTCCAGAAGCTCCTCCTCCACGGTCCGGTTCCCGTCCTTAAAGGCCTGCTGGGAAAGCATCCCAACGGTGAGCCGGCGCGAACACCGTATCCCCGCCCCTTCGCGTCTGTCATCCCGGTCCAGAGAAAGCTTCCCTGCCACAAGATTTAACAGAGTGGTTTTGCCTGCTCCGTTCTTACCCACCACTGCTATCTTTTCATTGCCGCGAATCTCAAAATCAATGTGGGATAAAATCAGCTCGCCGCCCACTGATACGGTCCCGTTTGAAATCTGGTATAACATGACTGTGTCCTCTGTCTGTGATAATATAGTTAAATCTTTCTGGTGATGTGATTATCCTGCCATTTTCTCTGGCTGTTATCTGTATTATATCATGACGCGCCTGATTGTAGTAATAAATACTTTTTCTTCCTTTCCCGGACTGCGTTTTGCGGATTTTACCATATAGACCCGGAAACCAGGATAATGTTGCCATGAGTCAAAAAAGAGAGGTCAGGCAAGCCCTCCTCTCTCTGTCCGTCATACCAGCTGGTTATTTCTTTTTATCTCTGTCATTAAATGATTTAAGCACCATCTGCGCCGGATAACAATAGGCATAAATACAGCTCTTCATAAGCTCCTGCTCCTGCTGGTTCTTACATACGCTGAGAATCATCTCTTTCTCATCCGCCTGCAGGTATGCTTCTGCGCTGTTGCCTCCGATTTCCCGTATCTCCTTATAAATCCGATATTTCTTGTAATAATCCAAACCGCCGAAATACTTTGCCTTAACCGGCTCAGGTACAATATTCAGTTTATACTTGTCAGACATCCTTGCCAGTATATTATGTATCTTCTCACAGTTTTCCCTGGTATTATTCAAATCAGGCATGCAGTACAAATAGTCCATATGGAACCCCTTCTTCTGTAAACAAATTCTGATGATATTATGACAGATTTTACCTTTGTATGCAAGGGGTTTTTTAAGCCGTGTCAAGGAGCATCGGCATAACCGGCTTTTGGTTCCGGTTTTTTCCGGAGCCTGGCGGTAATGGTGTGTTTTATTGTCCGGCCGCTTTGGGCTTGTCCAAAACGCCTGCAAACCAGGATTACCCTAACGATATTTTTCGTAACCGCACTGTTCTTTTACTTCTTTGCCTAAAAGCGTAATTGCCTTTTCAGGACAACGGCTGATACACCGGTAGCACATTGTACACCTTTTACCCGCAGCTGCTTTTCCGTTTTTCATAGAAATATTTTCCATTGGGCATAAGGAAACACAAAGCCCGCAGCCAATGCAGCTTTTACTGATTTTCAGCTTATCCGTGTAATCTGCTGTTTTTCCGTAAAACCAAAGACGCTGCCCCAAAAGACCGGCCAAATGGGAAATGAACGTTATGCCGTCTTTTGGATATATCCCCTGTTTTATAAGCAGCGCGGCAGATTCTATCTTTTTATCAGCCAGAATAATGATTTCTCTGTTTTGTTTCAGTGTCTTTTTCAGAAGCTTACTGTCGCATACTGAGTCCGGCATACGGATATGAAGTCCGCCCAGAATAACTGCACCATATTTTTTGAGTAATCTTGCGGTACAGCCAGCGCCGTCACCGCTGAACGCACCCATTGTTGAAACACATAACAGCTTTTTTCCCTTCCACAGGCCGGCATTTCTGTGTATAAAATCCCTGACCATATAAGGTGCGTTTGAAAACTGCGTAGGATATCCCAGTATAATCGTATCATTATTTCGTATTGCCTCAACGGTCCCCCGGCTTTCTAAAGGCATGGATTCTGCGGAGGAATCCAGTAGTCCTGTTAATTTTTCAACACAATGCCTGGTGTTTCCCGTACCGCTCAGATATATTCCGATCAATTCTATCCACCTCGTAATGTTCGATTTCACATTCTGCTTTCTATCATTTGGCCGTTCATTATATCAGGGATTATGCCATCCCGCTTTCACCGGTAAATTATACCATATTAGGGTCCCTCCGGCAACCGGCATATCAAAACAGAAAAAGTTGTGGAAAACAGGGCGCCATGTTATAATTTTATACACATTCTACCTCTGATGTACCATAAAATACCTGAGCAGGAAGGATTAAAGATATGCTTACCTTTACGGATGCCTCCGGGGAAATCCTTTATACATCACATTATAAAATAATTGACAATATGATTGAAGAAGCCTTTAAATATCTGGTCACAAAGGAACAGCGCTGGGCCCCGGCAAAGCAGATAGTTTAAATCGTCGGTTTGATTTTTCTGGTACTCATTTTGCTGGCGGTTGTAATGGTTTTTGTTTTAATAAGTACCCTTGGCTAAACATGGTTCTTATTTAATCGGGTGCCTGATAACCGTTTTCCATTTCTCTGGCGCAGTCTTTCTTGCATCTGTCATATATATCTCATGATGAAGCCGTTTACTGTTCATATCATTTACATAACCTTTTTCCTGTATGAATTTATCCATAACGGCCACAGATGCAGGCTCGTCATCAAATGCACCCAAGTGCATCATCTGAACGCACAGCCCCTCCTCAATGGTTAAAAATTCTGCTGATGAACATTCTAACTTTTTCTTTTTTTCCGCTGTCTCTTTTGCCCAATCAAGATCCTTTTTCGTTACAAAGTCCGGCAACCGAATAGCGGAAATCCACTGAAAGGAAGACTTATCCGAATAGTCCACCCCTTCCACATTATCCTGCCACCAAAATCCTTCAAGGGGCGGAACAACATATTCAAAAAATCCTTCCATTTTATAATCTGTCTTATAACTCATTTTCAAAGTATAGGCCACTGCATATAAAATCCCCAGCGCCTGCTGATATGCACCGCCCTCTTCATTTGGATTTCCTTTACCCCGGACAGCTATATAATTTACCGGCGGTACAGTTATGATTTCAGGTTTATGTTTGGGCATATAAAACTCTTTATATTCTTTCTTAAAATCAAAAGCCATGGCTCAGTTTCCTTTCTTTAAAATAAATACTGGTTTTACAAACAGTTCCAATCTATGTCTCCTCCCATACAGGTGCCGTATCCTCATACAATTACTCTCAGTATAACAAAAAAGCCGTTTGAAGGAAAGCATTGTATTTAAGTTAAAAGCCGGGCCGCTCCCCCTCTCTTGTTGATTTTATTCAGCTCACCGTATACAATTAGAGAAGCGGTGTTTGAAAGAAAATACGATTACAATGTTAAGATACAACAGCTGATTGGCTGCTGGACCTTAAGGGAAAGGAACCGATAACAGATGAAAAGACTTTTTTTGCTGGAAGATGATTTGAGTTTAATCAGCGGGCTTTCCTTTGCTGTAAAAAAGCAGGGATATGAAATAGATGCTGCCCGTACCATACTGGAAGCTGACACATTATGGGCAAATGGATCCTATGATTTGGCTATTCTGGATGTAAGTCTCCCCGATGGTTCCGGTTTTGATTTTTGCAGGAAGATTCGCCGTATGTCAAAAGTACCTGTCATGTTTCTTACTGCTGCCGACGAAGAAACAGATATTATCATGGGGCTTGATATGGGGGGCGATGATTATATTACAAAGCCCTTTAAGCTGGCTGTATTTTTATCAAGAATTAACGCACTTCTTCGCAGGAGCGAAAATTTTAATACAGCTGCTGCAGAAATCAGCTCCAACGGCATTCATATTCAGCTTCTGAAAGGAACGGTATATAAAAACGGAAAACGGCTCGACCTGACAGCCAGTGAATATAAATTGTTATGCCTGTTCATGGAGCATCCTGACCAGATACTTTCCCCGGACCAGATACTAAGCAAATTATGGGATTGCAGCGAACAATATATAGATAACAGCTCCCTTACGGTGTACATCCGCAGGCTCCGAACAAAAATCGAGGACAACCCCAGAGCACCGGAAAGGATAATCACGGTCCGCGGCATGGGGTATAAATGGAATACAGCAGACTGAGGTGTTATGATGAAACTATTTGCCAACCGAAGAATCAAATTTCTTTTTGCCGGTATTTTGTGGTCCATCTTAGCTTTTACATTGATTTCAGCGCTGTTAGCAGGCTTTGAGGTCAGGAATGCGTCGTATTGCATCCTATTTAGCAGCCTGTGTATGGGGGCTATAATATTAATGCTCTGTTTCCGGTATTTCAGAGAGCAGCATACAATCATGGAAAACGCCATATCACAGATAAAGGAATCTATTTCCGGCAACAAAGATGTTACCATTGAGTGTAATGACGAGGGCGAACTATACAGACTGTTCCATGAAGTAAACTCTTTGGTCTCTATCTTGAATGCCCATGCCATAAATGAAACAAACTCAAAGAAATTTTTGCAAAATACCATATCAGATATTTCACACCAACTAAAGACACCCCTTGCCGCCCTAAATATTTACAACGGCATTATACAGGACGAAGGAAAAAATTCTCCGGTTATTCAGGAATTCAGCCTGCTTTCCGAGCAGGAGCTGGACCGCATAGAAACACTGGTGCAGAATCTTTTGAAAATCACAAAGCTGGACGCAGGTACGATTATATTAGAGAAGTCTTTAGAACATGTGTCCGAACTCGCAGAAAACGTAAAACAACATTTCCTGTTTCGCGCCCAAAGGGAGGGAAAAGAAATCTGCTTATCCGGCAGTGGAGAAATTACACTTTTATGTGACCGTACCTGGATCATCGAAGCCGTCAGCAATCTTGTCAAAAATGCCCTTGACCACACTGAAAAAGGCAGTTTTGTCCGTATCGAATGGCAGGCGTTTGCTTCTGTTGTCCAGATTACCATAAAGGACAATGGATGCGGCATTCATCCCGAAGATTTGCACCATATTTTCAAACGGTTTTATCGGAGCCGGTTTTCCAAGGATACACAAGGAATCGGTCTTGGTCTGCCGTTAGCAAAAGCGATTGTGGAAGCCCATAACGGTACGATTGAAGCAGACAGCACATTAGGCATCGGCACCTCCATCACAATAAATTTTCTAATTCCTTCCAAATTCTAATTCCTACAAAATTGTAGGCTTACAGTCATATTGGCGTAGGATTGCTCTGTTATATTGGGATTATCAAAACAGAAAGAGGCGTTTATACCATGAATTTATTAGAAATCAACCATATCTGCAAAACCTACGGAAACGGTGACGCCGCTGTGCATGCACTCAGGAATGTCAGTTTTTCCGTTCCCAAAGGCGAGCATGTGGCTATCGTCGGTGAATCCGGATCCGGCAAAAGCACGCTTCTCAATATGATAGGCGCTCTTGATACACCCACATCCGGCAAAGTAATGATTTGCGGCAACGATATCTTTTCCATGAGCGACCGCAAACGTACCATATTCCGACGAAGAAATATAGGTTTCATCTTTCAGGCCTTCAACCTTATACCGGAACTGACCGTTGAGCAGAATATTATCTTTCCGGTGCTGCTTGATTACCAGAAACCTGACAGGCAGTATTTAGAAGAACTGCTTACAATACTCAATCTGAAAGAACGCCGTAATCACTTGCCCAGCCAGTTATCCGGCGGGCAGCAGCAGCGCGCTGCAATCGGACGCGCCCTTATTACGCGTCCGGCGTTAATTCTGGCTGACGAGCCAACCGGAAATCTCGACACACAAAACAGCAGCGAAGTAATCGCGCTCCTGAAAGAAGCGTCAAAAAAATATGAACAGACCATTATTATGATTACTCATAGCCGCAGTATTGCGCAAACCGCAGACAGGGTATTGCAGGTATCAGACGGAGTCCTTACTGATTTTGGGAGGTGCCGCCAATGAAAAGCTATCTAAGCCTTATCCCTATCTCCGCAAAGGTCAGAAAACGGCAAAACAGCATGACACTTTTATGCATTGTATTTGCTGTCTTTTTGGTAACAGCTGTTTTCAGCATGGCTGATATGGGTGTCAAAATGGAGCAGTCCCGATTGCTGGAGAAGCATGGAAACCTGACCCTTCAGGACCTGCTAACTAATACAATGGCCCAAACCCTTTTTCTGACAGCAGGCGTATTGTTCGTGCTGATATTGACAGCGGCCGTATTGATGATTTCCAGCAGTATGAACAGCAATATAACCCAGAGAACAAAGTTTTTCGGAATGATGCGCTGTCTTGGTATGAGCCGTCAGCAAATAATCCGTTTTGTGAGACTGGAAGCCCTGAACTGGTGCAAAACCGCTATTCCCGCAGGCGTTGCGCTTGGAATTGCAGTCACATGGTGCCTGTGCGCTGCCCTGCGTTTTATTGTCGGTGAAGAATTCTCCGGCATCCCTCTTTTCGGCATCAGCATGCCCGGTATTGTCAGCGGAATCGTTGTGGGTATCGTTACAGTATTACTCGCCGCAGGAGCTCCAGCAAAACGGGCTGCAAAAGTATCTCCTGTCACAGCCGTTTCAGGCAATTCACAAAATGATGGTAATGCACACCACACAGTAAATACACACCTGTTTAAAGTTGAGACAGCGCTTGGCATTCATCACGCCCTGTCTGCAGCAAAAAACCTGATACTTATGACAGGTTCATTTGCCCTCAGTATTATTTTATTCTTAAGTTTTTCTGTTCTGATCGATTTTGTCGGCTATATTATGCCGCAGTCAGCCGGCACATCTGATATAAACATTACAAGTATTGACGGTTCAAATACAGTCAGCAGTGATTTGCCTGATACAATCATTGGAATGCATGGGGTAAAACGCGTTTACGGGCGCCGAAGCAGTTTTGATGTTTCCGCAGGATTACATTCAGGTGGGGCTAAGATTGATATTGTCTCTTACGATGACTTTGATTTGGACTGCCTTGTAAAAGATGGTATGCTGAAAAAGGGCAGCAATATTTCAAAGGTATACGGAAACAGCAAATATGTGCTTGCGGTCTGGGATAAAGACAGCACATTGGAAATCGGAGATAAAATAGATGTTGGTAATGAAGAGCTTGAAATCGCAGGCTTATTAAAATATAACCCTTTCAGCAGCAACGGTCTTACAAATGGAGAAATAACCCTTGTTACCTCCGGCGCTGTATTTACCCGTCTGACCGGCATCACTGACTACTCTCTCATCATGATCCAGACAGCAAAGGATGTGACAGACGATGATGTGACAGCAATCCGCAGCATATTAGACCAAAACTGCGTATTAAAGGACCTGCGTGGCCAGCACAATTCCGGCACTTATTTTGCATTTGTATTCTGCATATACGCGTTTTTAGCAATCATTACGCTGGTTACGGTGTTGAATATCGTAAACTGTATTTCCATGAGCGTATCCTCCAGAATAAAATCATACGGAGCAATGCGGGCGGTTGGGATGGACCAATATCAGATTACGAAAATGATTGCGGCCGAAGCCTTTACCTATGCTTTAACCGGCGGCCTTGTGGGCTGTGCAGCCGGTTTGCTGATTTACAAGCTTTTATATAACATTCTCATAATCTCTCACTTCAGCTACGCTGCCCTAAGTCTGCCTGCTGCCCCTTTACTGATAATCCTTTTCTTTGTTTGTATGGCAGCGATTGCAGCCGTTTATGCCCCTGCAAAGCGAATGAGAGACATGGAAATAACAGAAATCATAAACGAATTGTAGCTGCGTTATTGTTGCAGCTGCGTTATTGGCATTATGCGCCGGGACTTACCACCGGGACGGGAAGCCGGTCCGGGGGAGGGCGGGGTTAAGTCCGGGCTTGGCCGGTGCAAAGGCTGCGAAACAGGGAAATCATTTTCCGTAAGTTTCGCAGATTCCTGCCCTGGCCTCCTGTACCAAACCATATCATATGGTTTTATCTTTCGCCTTTGCCGTTCCCGGTTTTGTGTTCTGCAAATTTGTCAATCAATTCAACCTTAGACGTTCTCCCCATCCACTCATAATATTGACGCCACAGCGCCAATCCCTGTAAAGGGACACGCTCTTTGCCTATGGTGATATACTCAGTAATTTGGTCAGGTTTAAGGGAGCAATCGTGTTCCATGCCGTTATCTACTATAACAAATCCAGCTATCACATCTATTTCCACTTCATCCACGGTAAACTCTATAAAGGTCCTGGTCTTATATTGAGGATCAGGGCTGGCAGCACCCATGGTTCCCATGTTCAAAAGAATGTTTTTGCATCGTTCAACATCTTTTTCATCAACCATGATGTCGATGTCATGAAACACCTCTGCCACTCCTTTAAAATACAAAAGCAGTGATGCACCGATAGCCCATAAAAGATTATCTTTGTTAAACTCTGCTGCTATTTTTTGTAATACATCCATCTTTTTCTGAAGATCATTCACGTTTAACCTCCCCTTGCAGATTATTCTGAATCTGCGCTCTGCAATCTGCCCTCTGCAATCTATTCCCTCAATCCTCTCTCTCAGTCTTTCCTTTCCATCCTTCAATATTGCTCATGGTTTCGTAACAATAATTTGTTGTGTGGGGATATTCATTCTCTGGTTTACCATGTACTCTTGCCCACGCAAAAGCAGGAACAGACAGAATAGATTCAAATGACAGGCTGCCTTTCAGTTTTCTTCTGCCGCTGACAATGTCGTTGTAATACCGTTTGGAATTAATTAATGCAGCACATCGAATATATAAAAACTCATCCGCAGAAAAACTTCTGTCCTTATAAATGTCCCCTGCAATTTTCTGAGTGTCTAACGAATATAAAAGCTCTGCCATGGTATCATGGAACGCAAAAATAAGGTCATCTCCCCAGGCAGCAAGCAATGTGACAAGAGGTTCAATGACAGCAATATCGTCCCCTTGCTTTTCCCAATCCAGGCAGGCATCTGTCAAATGAAAAAAATCAATTGCTGACATTTTCTTCTCATATAAAATAGCCTGAATAAAAATCGGCGGTTTCCCCGGCCCAGAAGTATAATATTTTCTCTCTTTTTTAACTTCATTGTCTTTATCCATATTTTGTCTCCTTAAAATGCGGCTCTCCGTCCCCCATCACAAGTAACCCGGCTTATTCATATGGATACTCTGGCTCGATTTCATAATGTACATCAAAGGGTTCAAGCCTGCCGTGCATTCTCCACATATCATAGGCGCTCCCGGCCGCAATCAGATTCCGCTTCTGCGTCAATTATACATTCCACCGCCATTTGAAATGTCGGCATATTGCCCCTCTCCATTCCTTCATAAAATAAATTATATCATATGGCGGGTGTATGCAGCAACAGGCAGATAGGGACGTTGCGGAATCCCAGCGGCCATGCTATACTTTTGTTGAAGTCAGACAAACTGTTTATGATAGGGTATACCCATGGCTGAATCACATTTGAAAAGAGGAAACATATGCCCGTATTAATGAAAGACAAATATTATAATTACGATTCGCTTCACGATTTGGCTTCGCGTGTTAAAGCTGTCTTTCCCTCATTCCAGGAAAATGATTTTGTGGACCATATTATGAACGAAACATGGGATGCATTGGAACTGAAGGCCCGTATGCGGCAAATCACTATCAATTTAGGAAAATATCTGCCGGCAGACTATAAACAGGCACTGGGTATTATAGACCAGGTCATTGCCGGGTATCCTTCAGGGTATAACGATAATGCACTCATATACTTTCCGGATTTTGTTGAAGTCTATGGACAGGATGAATGCCATTGGGACTTGTCAATGGCCGCCATAGAACGATATACCCCGCTTTCAACTGCGGAGTTTGCCGTAAGACCGTTTATTATAAAGCAAGAAGCGCGCATGATGCAGCAGATGGCTGTCTGGGCCAGGCATGATAACGAGCATGTGCGGCGGCTTGCCAGCGAGGGCTGCCGTCCCGCCCTCCCCTGGGGCCAGGCATTGACCAGCTTCAAAAAGGACCCGTCGCCGGTACTTCCTATTTTGGAGCAGTTGAACACGGACCCATCACTGTATGTCCGCAAAAGCGTGGCCAATCATTTAAATGATATTTCAAAAACCCATCCTGGCCTGGTTACAAAAATCGCAAGAGATTGGTATGGCAGACATGAGTATACGGATTGGATTGTAAAACATGGATGCCGGACACTGCTTAAAAAAGGAAATCAGGAGGTGCTGGATATTTTCGGGTACCACAATGCCGGTTCCGTGGATATCGCTGATTTTACGTTAGGCTCTGCGTCTATTTCCCTCGGAGAAAATATGACGTTTTCGTTTACAGTTTCGGCAAAAGAAACAACAAAGGTACGGCTGGAGTATGCCATGGGCTATGTAAAAGCAGATGGAAGGCTGAGCCGGAAAATATTCCAGATATCGGAGATTTTGTTAAAGGCAAACCAGAAAAAGACATATATAAAAAAACATTCCTTCTCAGATTTAAGGACAAGGAAACATTATCCGGGAACACATTCCGTCACGCTTATTGTCAATGGCGCTGAGCAGGATACCTTGGATTTTGAATTGACAATATAGGTATTGGCTTTATTTATTACCGCAGCATAATACTTGATAAACTCAAATTTTCGGAGGTAAATATGATACTTGAAACAGAGAGATTATATCTGCGCGAGATGAATCAGTCAGATTTTGACTCTTTATGCAGCATCTTACAGGACGAGGATACCATGTATGCATATGAAGGTGCATTCAGCGATGATGAAGTCCAGGAATGGCTGGATAAACAAATTTTCCGTTATCAAAAATGGAACTTTGGTTTATGGGCAGTCATTCTAAAAGAAACCAATGAAATGATAGGTCAGTGCGGACTTACAATGCAGCCGTGGAAAGATACGGAAGTGCTTGAAATAGGTTATCTTCTTGCGCGGCCGTACTGGCATAAAGGGTATGCCATCGAAGCAGCAAAGGCGTGTAAAACGTATGCTTTTGAAATATTAAAGGCAGATGAAGTCTGCTCTATCATCCGGGATACAAATATAGCTTCCCAAAACGTAGCCATAAGAAACGGTATGACAATGACCGGCACATGGACAAAACATTACAGAGGTGTGGATATGCCTCATTACCGTTATGTGGTATCACGATGATATAAGCCAAAATTGTGGAAGGCAGGAATAAACAATGAGCAAATACAACGCCCTGTGGGAGTATGTACAGAAGAACGGAAGCCAGTCATTCAGGCTTACCTTTGAAGAAATACAAGATTTTGCCGGCATATCCATAGACCATTCTTTCCTGAATTATAAAAAGGAACTGACGGAATACGGCTATCAGGTCGGCAAGATTTCCCTGAAAGAACAGACCTGGCAGGGATACTTAAAACTGAATTTTCCGGGATAAATTATACCATATGGCAAGTGCATGCGGCAACAGGCAGCCGGACGGGGAAACCGTTGAACCGTTGAAACCGTGGGGCCGTTGAAACCGTTGTGGAAATCAGGGGACCATGCTATACTTTTATAAGCGGATAGCGTTTATAAAAAAATCGTAATTCGGAGGATATACTTAATGAAAAATGTGCTTATTATTTCAGGTAGTCCCAGAAAAAAAGGGAATTCTCAAAGATTATGTGAAGAATTTAAAAAAGGAGCTGAGGATAAAGGAAACTCTGTGGAACTGATTCGGTTAGCAGAAAAGAAAATAGGATTTTGTAAAGCATGCGATGTTTGTATGAAAAATAATGGCACTTGTGTTCAGCAAGACGATATGGCTGAAGTTCTGGAATCTTTTAAAAAAGCAGATGTTCTGGTATTAGCAACACCTGTATATTTCTACGGTATTTGCGCTCAAATGAAAACATTTATTGACAGGACATATCCTATATGGCAGCATTTAGGAGAAAAAGAAGTTTATTATATTATTTCCGCCGGTCTGGGCGAAGACATAGTAAAACGTTCATTAGGTGATTTGGACGGTTTTGTCGAGCATCTAGAAAAACATGAGATAAAAGGACGTATTTATGCAACGAATGTTATGGATGCAGGAAAAGTCTGTGGAACGCCTTACATAAATATAGCTTATCAAATGGGCTGCCATATATAAACAGAGGGCTTCCTGTTCACAGAGACAGATTTAAGCCGCATGCCGGAGGCTGGATCTGACTCCCGTGATGAATGTCATTACTTGATTGGCATATGGGACTATAGCGAACTTGGAAATCATAAAATGGACTTGGAGTGAATGATATGGGGATTTTCAAGAAAACTTTTAGGATGATTTTTAAGAAAAATAATGGTAGTGAGAAGAAACATAATAATACGCTTGAAGAGGATATTCATTTGGCGTCAGATTGGGTGGTTAAAGCGCTAAATTCATCTGGCTACAAGGCAGACTATTCTTTAGAAAGCATGAAAGAAATCGACAGATTTTTTGATGAGCAGAGTTCCGAAACAGGGCTGCTTTCAAAAAACCGTGGTGAAATCTTATTTGGTCTAGCTTCATATATTGGAGAATCTGCTATCAAATTATATGGTGGAGAATGGAATACTGATGATAGCGACCCACAGGGAGAGATACATATTTCTGTCAAGTTAGCGGACGGTACTGTCATTTGGCCTGTTATCAGATGTATGAAACGATATGAACATGGGTCTGAAGAAAGTATTTATGCCTATCTTTTTGTTCTAAATAGTTAATTTGCCAGACGTCTCCCATCAAAAGTTAAGCTTTCCGATTCCTTCAGTGACCTAGAGGACGCGGCCATCTCCAGCACAAAACAAAGCTTTTATCGGAGGACAGATTAATGAAACGAATGGGTAAAATTATTATCGCCGGACTTTGTTTGGGACTGCCGTTACTCTTTGTAAAAATAGTATTTCAAATCCCAGATGACTTATTTTGGAAGTATTATCTGATTTGCGGAGGAATCGCAGTTGTTGGCACAGCAGCATTCAACCTCCTCTACAACCGGCGTTATCTGAAAAAGATGCAGGCAGCCGTACATCTGTTGGAATCCAACCGCGCAGAGGAATACATCACAGAAGTAGAGTCAATGCGCCGTCTCGCCAAAGGTCGCTTTGCAAACTGCATGCTTACAATCAATTTGTCAGCAGGATACTGCAAACTCAAACAATATGACAAGGCTGCCGAACTATTGGAAAGCATATCAGATGTGAAACTGTCCGGTGATTTAGAATTGGTTCATCGTCTCAATCTCTGCCTTTGTTACTTCTATCAAAAACAAACAGGCCGTGCAATGGCATTATACGAAAGCAGCCAAAGGATATTAAATCCATATCGGAACAGCAAGTTATATGGGGGAAATATCGCTGTACTCGATATTTATGCAGCAATCGGCCATAAAGATTATGCCCGTGCCGCAAAATTGCTGCAAACAGCCAGGAGCACATGGGATAATCCTCGTTTCTTAGATGACTATTGCTATTTGGAAGAAAACATTCATCAGACCCAATGACCTTGAATACAGTAACAGGTGACGGTACGGTGAAGGAAATACATATCAAGGCAGGTCCAGAGAATCATTGGATGAATTATATAAAGCCCAGCAGATTGATGGTATTGTTTTAGAACGGGACTGGGAATGTAGTGTCGTTAGCTGCGCCCAAGGTATCGCGCAAATAACCTTGGCCCCAGGAAACCGTTTCATCCGGGATATGCTATTTAATGAAAGGAATCACACAATATGGGAACGTTCAGAAAAATCATAGTGGACAATTCAGAATATATGTGGCTTTTCCGATATGACGATTATGATTATCAAAGGATTCCATACCTATTGATAACTACAAAAGCGTTCCCCAAAGCTACCCTGCATATCAATTTCCCAATCAAGGATCACTTCCTGCTCAACAGCGGCCTCCCCGCGGTTTTTCAGGGACAGCGAGTGAGCATAAATTTAAACCAGCCATTGTTCGTTTCCCAGATAATACAACAGTGCAGTAAACAGATAGATTTATCCAACCTGACCGGTTATCATTATCTGAATGGATTAGATATCTTAAAAACAATCGGTTATGAATTGTTTTGGTAACTTTCAGTTCATATAGGCGTTAAGCAGGATTTTATTTGGTAACTTGTGTGACAGGCTAAAAGCGAAATGTGAGCTTCCTGAGTTGAATGGGATGATCAATCGGATGAAAAATCGGGGTTGATAAAGATAATGAGGTAAAAGTAAATGAAAGAACTTGTCGGGGACAAATTCTATACAACTTTGTCTGAAAAATATAACGAACTTCTGCTTGACTATGTTTTGCTCAGTTGGGATGAGGACTATCACGGGGCAGAATCTCACAAAAAAGCTGTAATTGAAGCAATATTGTCAATACTTAACACAAGGCATCGTGTAGGCAACAACATAAAACATCCTCTGTTTTATGTGCATGAATCAGACATGCGGTGTATTGAATGTGACGCAGGTGCGTTCTTTTATGAGGATAACAGAGGACGGTTTAATAAAGGAGTCTCTGAAACGCCAGAGAAGATGAAAATGAACTATTGGCTTGCTTTTTCAGGGCCGCCTTATGGTATCCCCTACAGCAAAGAGGACTTTCGTAAAATCAATGATTCACTATTTCCTATACTGTTTAGAAAGGATTTGGAGATATTTAGCTGGAATGATGATTTCTCAAATTATTTTGATGATGGTAAAGAATGGTGGGGAACTGCTCTTTGGAGTATATACGATAAATGGATGAACCGTTTCGTCATTATAGGAGCTTCATTGACAGACTAATAGCTTTAAGCCGGTGGTAATAATGTGCAGAATCAGCTAAAAGACAGGGTTTTCCATATCGTATGTTAGGGCAGCGTGAGGGTTTGTCCGTATGGTTGACGATCTGCCTGTGAACTAAATTCAACTATGTGAAAGAAGGTCTTTCGTGGATACACATGATAGCCTGGGGCAAAGGGGCCTGGGAGATTTCATGCATGCAAAAAGGACCCAACGTATGGTTTTCACATACCTCAGGTCTATTATTTTTACTTTTTCAGCCCCAAAACAGCACATATATAACAGAAATCAGCCTCCCGGCCCTCTGTCTCCTGCTTTTAATTGCCGGATTAGGAAAAACACACTGGAAGGACCGCTTGCAAAGAAAAACGGCAGGAACGCCGTCTTTTTTCATGTTCTTGCATGTTGAACCGACAAGAAATAATCCCATGTACAATAGGTATCGTCATGTTCTACCTGGATTGAATAGCCTGCACACGCCAGGTATTGGTTGCAAAGCCCCATTTTTTCTTCCAGGTTATCCCGTTCATCTATATCTACATATATATCCAATCTTCCTCTTCCAGAAAATCCTCAAACTCCCACTGCTCTTTAATTCCAAGCATCAGGTCAACCGTTGGTTTCTGGGTCCGGTAGAGTTCCATATAATCCTTTGCTGTAAAAATAGTCTGAATGCGCTGTTTTTCAACCATATCCTTCGTTTATCCTCCATTATCCATGGCAAATAGCCTGGGGTTTGTATGCCCTTGTATATCCGGAAACCCAGGTCAAACGCCAAAATGTATCATATATTTCTCCCTACAGATTGCCTCGCATATTTTAACAGCCAGGGCTGCCAGCTGCTCATCCCTGTTCATCCTTCTATCCGCTATCACTATCTCCTGGAATGCGGGGAGGGATTCCGGCAGTATCAGGGTAATGCCCCACCTTGCGAGCCCAAAATACGCCCTTGCCATGCCAGCACCTCCCCTATATACTCTGTTTATGTGTCCTGTTCCTCTTTTATCCATATGGATACTCAGGCCAGATTTCATGATGCACATTAAACGGCTCAAGCCTGCCGAGCATTTTCCATATATCATAGGCACTCCCGGCCGCAATCAGGTTCCGCTTCTGCATCAATGCCCGTTTTGCCTGGAGATAATTCACATTCATGACCTTTGCATATGCCTTGATTTCCTCCAGGCTGCAATCATCACCTCTTAAAACCATATATAAATGGTATACTGTAGTATCTGAGTGAATCGGACTGAAGGAAGTCACAGCCTCCCCCAGATTTTCAAAACAGGAAAGGAAAACAGCTTCTGGTAATACCATTGTTTCCCCCAGGTTGTCCGTCACTTTCATAACGTCAATTATATAATCAAATGCGTAATCCAATCCAACCGTGAAATTTCCATATGGAGGCAGCCGGCGGCAAGCACACATCGGGCAACGGACACATTCAAATAAAGACTTACCATCATATCCCATCTGTCTGACGCGCCCCCTTATCAATCCTTATCAAACCACGCAACCAGCTCCATTGTGTTCTTGGGCTTGGAGCCATCGTAATAGTTCACGTCCTCTGTAATCCCGCCTTCCTCGTTGCTTGGCTCTATCTCCAAGTTCATGGCGTATGAGGTTCCACCAAAATCAAGGGCTTTCTTCCCCTTTCACAATCCACATTCATTAAATTATATCGCTTCCCCAATGCCTTCCAGGACGGACATCAGGCTTGCATATGAGGCTTCACTTGCCGCCCCATAAAGCATCTGCAGTTCCCCGTCCCCATGCAGTTCCCAGTCTCCACAGTCCATGACGGCCACCATATTGTCCGGCTCATTGCTATAGAGGGTAATACGCATGCCGCAAAGCCAGTTTGTTATTTCAAAAGGAAGCTTCGTGAGCTTAGACTGAATCAGCCCCAGCTCCTCCTCTGTCAACCAGTAGAATTCTTCCGGATTGCATTCAAAGGTAAAAACACACTCATAAGCCAGTGCGGCAGACAGGAACTCACTGGTCGTGGGCGCGCAAAGGGTCCAGTTTTTATCATCCTCCGTTACATAAACCGGAGGGTCCGGCAGCATCAAATCCTCCCTGCGGATTCCGGCCCGGCATACTCCCTGGTTCTCATTCAGAAGAATCAAGTATTCCGGTTCCCACAGCCATTCCCACTTCTGGAAATGTTCTGGCAGTATCCATGTGTCCTGAACACAGTGGAACGCCTTTGTCCGCCCGGCGGCACGGTAATAATCCTCCAATACCTGCGGCAGAGCGCCGAATAGCTCCTTCAAATATGCAATTTCATTCTCCGTATACCCCTCCAATGTATCCACTGCATAAAGCGGCTTGAACATCTCCCAAAAAGCTGATATCATAATATCCTCCTCATTTTCTATTCATTGTCAGCTCCTGTACGCCGAAATAGGAGCCCCTTCTTCCCCTCGGTTATGGGCTGGATATCATATATGGAATCTTCATAGCAAGCCCTTGAGTCCTCCACGATAGCAAAAGGCCAGGCGTTCGGGAATCCTCCCTGTGCCAGTTCCGCAAGGCCGGCTGAGTCATCCTCAATTTCCAAGCCCGTCTGTATGGCCCTGACAGGAGGGAATTGCCATATCCTTTTGGAGAATCCCAGAAGTTCCTCAATTCTTTCTTCCTTGAATCTGACTGGATATCCTTCCGCCAGGACATCTGATTCCGGTATGATGATTTCATGGGTAAACTCCCCGTCCTCTGGGTAATTGTTCATCCAGAACCCCCGCACCTCGGAATAACCGCCAAACTTATATATCACCTGCTTATAATCGTGTGAATGGTGCTCCGTGAACCCAAGGTTAAAATCCTCTTCCAGCTTCCGTTGGTTCCATTCGGTGGTCTCTTCCAATGAATCCTCCTCAAATCCCCAATAGCCTGATTGGAATTTCATTCCCGCTTCATCAAGCAAGGCATAGAAATCCTTCACAGATGTGGGATAAAGCTCATCCCTTCTGAACTGGACTGATAGATTGAAATACGCCGGCATACTGCTTCCTCCCTCTCGTTCATGGGATAAATTATATCATACGGCAAGTATATGCGGCAACTGGCAGATGGGTGGGGAAACTGTTGTGGAATCCGAATGTACATGCTATACTTTTATAAGCTGATAGCGCCATATAAACAAATCGGAATTTGTGGAGATTCAGACGATACTGGTGGATTTTATCTCATAATATTTCATGATAAAGAGCAATTACTTTATTGGGACATAACAGAAGCTGGAATATTACAGCAAATTATAAATGATGATTTTGAAATTGAATGGTTTTCATGATTTTCGCTCTTGCCGAAGTACCCGGCCAATCTTAATCTTGTAAATTCCAGTTTGTCAGACAAACGCAAAGAATGAAAAAATCAGAAGTTAGAGGGATAGCCATGAAAGAAAATATTGCAGCAACGTTGACGGGAAAAGACGATAAATATGCTTGTGCTCTTGCCGATAAAATCATATCAGAAAGTTTAGAAACCGATGAATGGTATGAATATTTTGATGACTTTGCCTCTTTGCTTAATTATCCAAAATCATTAGTGAGAAATCGAGCATTGTATATCCTTGCGGCAAATGCTCAATGGGATGACGAAAATCGTTTCGACTTGATAATTTCTGATTTTCTTGCACATATAACGGATGAAAAGCCAATCACAGCCAGGCAGTGCATAAAGGCTCTTGCACAGGTTGGTTCAGCAAAGCCACAATATTATCATGTTTGCGGAGTGCAGATTTATCGAAATACAAGGACAGTATGCGTCCGCTGATTGAAAAAGACATAGCTGAAACAGAAAAGAAATTGACAACGTAACTTCCAGTTTGTAGGGGAGCTGATCAACACAAAAAATCAGAATAAGACAGATAATGGAATGACCGAATGCCAGAAACTAATTGCATATAAACAGACTGAACAATTATGGGACTGAATGAAAATCCGCGCTTAAGCGAAATGTTTTCCACCTATGTCTCCACCTATGGAAATGATATAGCGCCATACAGCAGATTATCGTGCTGTTCCCCGGCAGAAACAGTTTATTCCTGGCTTTAAGCTGTTAGACTTACGGCTTGCAGTCCCCTCCTTGTGGATGCATGATGGAAATACCAGGGGCTTCCTGCTCGCTGAAACAGATTTGAGCCGCATGCTGGAGGCTAGTTCTGATTCCCGCGATGAATATCATTACTTGATTGACATATGGGACTATAATGAACATAGGTAACTTTTTAAATCGGAAGCTATGGGAGAATGACATGATGAGTGATAGAGTCATATTGATTGATAATATTGATGAAATCCATACTACTGAAATGGGCGCTGACAGAATCAGACGGAATCTGAAATTAGAAAATGTTGACGTGGTTGAATATTGTAAGGACAAAATTATGGATGAAAATTGCCATATATACCGGCAGGGCAAAAATTGGTACTGCGAAATTGACAGTGTAAAGATAACCGTCAACTATTATAGTTATACGATTATTACTGCACACATCATAAAATAACTCCCCATTTTTCGTATAAAAGTGGGAAACAGATGCGATTCCGGGGCATCTGCATTTCCTAATATTTTTCTATAGAAAGGATACAGCTATGCTGGTTACGATACAACAAACAAAATCAAATACTGAAAATTTATTTGAAGTTACCTCCAACGGCCAACTCTTGTTCCAGGCAAAAGCCCCGTGGATGAAAATTTCCCTGCCGTTCAATGCGGAAGACTTACGGGAACTCACCTTTTCCAATCCTGCCGGGGAAATAGTTTATACTACCCGCTATAGATTCATCGACAACCTCGTGGAGGAGTTGATTCCCTTCAAATACCTGCTGACAAAAGGGCAGCGTTTCGGGCAGTTTGAAATCATCGGCAGGAATGGCAGCGAAGGGTCCTTCTATGTCATGCAGAACGGCTTGTTTGACAGCAAATTCTGCATTGAGTGTATGGGAAATGCCTATCTGGGATACAGCCTTGATAGGGGAAGGAACAATTATGTGTCCATCTATGATGATGAAAAACAGATAGCTCAAATCACAAAGCCTCTTACAGTCACAGACAACCTGGATGTCTATTTCCTTCATATAAAGGACGAGTATGCGTCAATCATTCCAGTCCTCTCCTTCTTCACCGTATATTATGACTATCGGAAATACAATCACAGTGGGGAGCTTACCAAGAACACGGTTCAGATATCCAACAGCTATACCTATGGTAAGAACAACGACAAATATAACCCAAACTGGATTGCCAAGGAGTTCGGCCAGCAGGCTGCGGACGAATTAGAACAGAAATTAAGGAAAATAAGAGAACAAGGTTCGTCCCAGGCAAAGAAAATCGTGAAATTAGTGGGCCTGGCTTATCTGGTTCTTATCCTGCTGGCCATTGTACTGTTCGTGGTCTTAAAAAGCATCCTGGGATGATAAGGGATTTTATCATAATTTAATGGAGAAGTGAAGCAATGACTATACCAAACGTATTTTTCAAAAATGGAATCTGGATTGGAGAAATAGGACACAATTTATGGGATGATTTTTATGAAAATACTATTCTCCTTGAATTTAGGGGGTGAGAAGCAATGGTGAAGCCTATTAGCTATATTTCGTATGGT
>OGNA01000013.1_pt1 | contig 151381 bp, 101 predicted proteins | sample 1573411 | NCBI WGS metagenome assembly OGNA01 (sample SAMEA2581899, study PRJEB24529) | metagenome | biome: Human gut stool | place: China | collected 2011 | reverse complement strand
AATAATTAAAATAAATCTCTATATTTGCTTACTATTTGATAACAACAGGAAATTATAATTTATTATTATGGAAAAAATAGACAACCTCGACAGGCAGATTCTAGAGATTATTTCACAGAATGCCCGCATCCCTTTCAAAGACGTAGCAGCCGAATGCGGAGTGTCACGTGCAGCTATCCATCAACGCGTACAAAGACTGATTGACTTGGGCGTCATCGTAGGCTCAGGCTATCACGTAAACCCGAAGTCACTAGGTTACAGAACTTGTACATACGTGGGAATCAAACTGGAAAAAGGTTCTATGTACAAATCAGTGGTGGCCGAGTTGCAAAAGATTCCGGAAATTGTGGAATGTCATTTCACTACCGGTCCTTATACCATGCTGACCAAACTCTACGCATGCGACAACGAACATCTGATGGACTTGCTGAATAACAAAATGCAAGAAATACCGGGTGTGGTTGCTACAGAAACACTGATTTCTCTGGAACAGAGTATCAAAAAAGAAATTCCTATCCGCGTAGAAAAATAACAGAATGGAATTCCTGAATGAATATCACCTTGCCGGGTTATTTATCGGAATTTGTACCTTTTTGATTATCGGCCTTTTTCACCCTGTCGTGGTAAAGGCCGAATATTATTGGGGTACCAAATGCTGGTGGATATTCCTGATACTAGGCATGGCAGGCGTCGCGGCATCACTGAGCGTCGACAATGTCATTCTGTCTTCTCTGTTAGGGGTATTTGCCTTCTCCTCGTTTTGGACCATCAAAGAGGTCTTTGAGCAGGAAGACCGGGTGAAAAAAGGCTGGTTCCCCAAGAACCCGAAACGCAAATATAAGTTCTGAGAAGAGAAAGTATTGTAGTTTTTTATTGTTAGGACTTGCATATTTCAATAGAAAATACTACTTTTGTCACCGCATCCAGTAAACGGATACACCGGACTTGTAGCTCAGTTGGTTAGAGCAACAGACTCATAATCTGGAGGTCCCTGGTTCAAGCCCAGGCTGGTCCACAAAGGAAATCAAGCAGTTACGAATTTCGTAGCTGCTTTTTTCTTGCTCTTGCGTAAACAATGCGTAAACAAACTGTTTGAGTTGATTATGTTTACGCATAGAATTTCTATGAAACTCCATACAATCCTAATTTCTCTATATACGGGGTAATAGCATAAGATTGCGTTGTTTTCCACTCATTTGCCTGTTAAATAAGCTCAAATATATTCCATTTGCATATTTGCAAGAAAAAATGTTGTAATTTTGTAGATGCAACACATTTATGGTAAGCCATGACTTCAATGGTGCTCTTTCTTGAAAAAGAAAAGTGAGTTTGCCTAACCTTCGTGGGAGGGTCATCCCATTCCGATGAATCGAAGCGTAAAGGGAGTGTTAGTCGGAGGGCACTCTATGACAAACGAAACGCGGGAGTTGCTTCAGGGGTTGAGACCGATTAGCATAAGCCCGGTTACCAGTCAGCGACAGAAGACAACGAGATTGCACCGCTGCATATAACGACAATGTTTTTATCCGTTTAAGGATAGGGACTCTGTAGTTATATGCAGCGTTTTGTATATGTATGCCTCACGTTGCAAAGCGTCTGTATTCAGAGGTTATGTTGAACATAAACTAATGAATGCAATGGAAAAATTAACGAAATCCATGCCCCTTTTCAAAGAACGTAATTGTTCTGTCTCTATCGTGTTGGATTCACGTACTCGCAGGAAAAATGCGTATGAGTTCCCATTATCCCTTCGCTTCACGATTGACCGCAAGTTCTTTTATCTTACAGTCGGAAGTTCTTTTAGCGAGAAAAAGTTCTCAGACATCTGCAATGCAACCAAATGCAAGAGTGAGAACTACAAACTTCAAAAAGAGTGGAAAGATACCTTTGTCCCTAAATACAAGAAAGTTTTGAGTAATCTGAACAAGGGTGGCATCCTGACATTTGAGATGGTGCGCCAATGTATTATAGGTGAGGATGTGGTACTATCTGAAGAGGAAACAACCAAGTCACAATCGTTTATCAGTATATGGGAGCAAGTTATCAATGGTTTCAAAACAGATGATGGTGGAGCACGTTTTACCACGGCCGAAAGTTACGAGTGTGCGCTCAAATCATTCAGGAAGATACTTGGAGCAAATACAATTAAGGGCTTTTGTATCAGTGCAGCAGAAATCCAGAAATGGAAAGATGGGATGCACAATGGGGTTAAAGACGAGAATGGTGCAGTCGTTGGAAAAATCAGCGACACCACAGTAGGCATTTATCTACGTTGTTGCCGTGCCGTATGGAATCGGTGTGTACACGAAGGATTCCTCAAAGATATTCCTTATCCTTTTTCCAACAAGAAAGAGAAAGGTCTTGTAAGCATACCCAAAAGTGCGAAGCGCAAACAGAACTTCTTGAATGTCGCTCAAATGACAGAACTCTATAACCTTTTTGTTTCAAAGGAATATCCAGAACACTGGACGGAAGAATATACGCAACGTGCCCACTACTCATTGGGACTATTCCTTGCCCAATACCTTTGCAACGGCTTCAATATGGCTGACGCAGGGCGATTGACATACGACAACTACTATTACAAGACAGATGGCAAGGCTTTCCGCTTCAACCGAAAGAAAACCTCCCGTAGGAGTGCTGACGGTTCGGAAGTAATTGTTCCTATCATCCCTCCCTTACAATATGTATTAGACGAGATAGCGGCACCACCCACCCGGGATGGTTTTGTGTTTCCCGATATATTAAAAGGTGCGGAAACGGAAGAGCTGCGCCGTAAGTACACCGTGCAGGAGAATTCAAATGTGAAAGACCGTGTCATCAAGATTTGCCACGAGGCACTGCATTGGGACAAGTCCATCTGCCCGTCCGGTACATGGTGCCGTCACTCGTTTGCCACCAACCTGCATAATGCCGGAGTAGATATGGACTATATCTCTGAAAGCATGGGGCATGCTTCATCAGACCATGCAATCACTCAAATATACATTGAGCATTACCCTCTCGATATACAGATGCAGAACAACTCAAAGCTGCTAAACTTGGGAGAAACTTCAGAAAGGGATGCCTTGTTGGCTAAGCTGGCAAATATGTCCACAGAAGAATTGGCTAAACTATTCGCATAACCTTTTATAGAGTTTAGAGTATGTTTGATTTCATAGAACGGATAAAAGATTTCAATTTGAGGAAGGAGCATACGGATATGCTTATTCGCGCATGGAAGACTGAGAACAAAAAAGTTTATTCGGATTTTGTAAGACGGATAGAAGCAGTCAAAAAAGGTGATATGAGCATTATTACCGAAATGATGGATGTCGCTAAGAACTGTGTTCCAGAAGAAGTACGGGTATTCCATAACTGGTTAGGAGATGTCTTGAATGGGAAAGTGAAGATGGCAGATATTACCCAAAGCATTCAGGGGTTATCCATTGAGCATATCCACATGATAGCAAAATGCCTTGTCTATAAAGAACAGTGGATGGCCATAGATATGAAGACCGGAGAGGTAAAAGTGACCTCCAAGAAAGTAAACGGCTACCTGATGGTTCGTTCGGGAACACCGATAGAGATATGGAATCGTATGTCTGTAGATAAAAGAGTCTATATCGTCAGCCAGACTGAGGCATTGATGAAGAACAGCAAAGGATGCTGGATGTTCAGCAACCTTGAAAGAAAGATGATATATCAGGCCATAACTTTCTTTGCAAGACTTATATTCCTTACATATGCATCGGCAACAGGACATTTCCTCGCTAACCTCTACGACCTTGTCATTGAGCGTAAAGACAATCTTCCTTATTGCATGTATTATTATGTTGTCTTTGACCACGGACTGACAAAGATGGCGATGCTGCTAAATCAGTTTCTACTATCAGAGAACATTGATCAGGGAAGTATGCTAATGGTGAAAGATTGTATCAATGCCCTAGTTCTGCACAGTCTTGATATGGGAACTGAAACAAAAGCATCATGGGAAAAGACTGCTGATGAATGTGGAGCTGACATCTGGAAAGAGGTTGCGTTTCTTCTTCGTAGTATGAAAGGCAGACGAGGAAATAAGAAACAGGTAATGACCATTGATGACTTGATTGTCGGGAACAAAGCCGAGGTAAAACAGTGCATTATGGAATTTCTGGAAACAAACACTGAAGACATCTGCCTTGCCTATCTGCTCGTTGTTCTTGTTAAAACCGAACATATTAAATCCTCAGTGAAGTATATGACTTTTCACCGCGCCATCGAACAACTTACCCAACGACACTACGGATATGATGTTCCCCAAAAGCGATATGGAGAGATGAAGGAGTTTAATTTCAAGTGTTCTATGCAGAGTGCCAGTTATAAGAAAGCCAAGAAAATCATAGATAGGTGGACAATCTGTTTTGAGGAGTGTAAATAACACATTCCTCTTATTTTTCTATCCAAATCTTTATTCTTCCCTCTTTTTCAGTTAATACATATAGAATATTGGTCGGTAAGTTTAAGGTATAAATAAACCGACCAATACACAGAGTTTCATCCTCTACCTTTGCTTGTGAAATCGGTTTCACAGAGTTGAACCGAGACTTAAAATGTTTAATTACCAAACAAGTAAAGGTATGGAAGAAAAATTCAATTTTACCCAATTACTTCAAAAGCCCATCGCTATGATGACGGGCGAAGAACTTTGTTTTCTTATCGGCAAGAGTGTGGAGAGTATAGAAAAACCCACATCGCAGGCAACCTCCAAAGGCAACTATTATGGCATTGAGGGCATTGCCCGTGTGTTCGGTTGCAGTGTACCCACAGCCAACCGTATTAAAAAAAGTGGTGTTATAGACAAAGCCATCACGCAGATAGGACGTAAGATAGTGGTGGATGCAGACCTCGCACTGTCTTTGGCAAAGGAAGCTGGTAGCATTCACATCAAGGAGTGAGCGTATGGATGAAAATTGGAAACAACAACTGGCAACAGACAGTTATGGAAATCCGGTTCGTTCCATCAGTAATCTCCGACTCATTTTTACCTTAGATGAGAACCTCAGTCAGATAAGGTACGATACTTTTTGTCAGGATGATGTGTGTTTCAATCCTTTGTTCCGCAATGTCAATGGCAATAAGATTGATGAGGAGTCGGTGGGAAAGATACAGGACTATCTGGAAAGAACGTACAGACTACGCTTGACACAGAACAAAGTATTTGAAATACTAAAAACGACCTCATCGGAACGGAGTTTCAATCCTGTGCAGGAATTCATAACTCAAGAGACATGGGACGGACAGCCCCGTATAGCCACGGCTATCATTGATTATCTGGGGGCGGAGGACATGCCTCTCGTCAGGGAACAGACTAAACTCTGGTTTGTGGCAGCGGTTGCGCGTGTGTTTAGTCCCGGTTGTAAGTTTGATAATGTACTGACTTTGCCGGGACCACAAGGTATCGGAAAAAGTACATTCTTCAAGACTATCAGCGGAAAGTGGTTCAACGATTCTTTCTCTTTCGCCAGTGGCGATAAGGAAAAAGTAGAAACTATTACCAATGGTTGGATTATTGAAATCAGTGAGTTAAATGGTTTGAAACGGGCGAATGATGTAGAAGCGGCCAAGGCTTTCTTGAGTCGTTGTAGCGACTATATGCGTCCTGCATACGGACATAAGGTAGTGGAGTTTATGCGCCACAATGTCTTTGCGGCCACTACCAATGAGACAAACTTTTTGCAAGGGGACAATGGGAACCGTCGATGGTGGATTATCCCAGTCAAAGGCAACGGTCATGTATCAGATTGGTTGGATTGTTTGCAGCATTCCGTTCCTCAACTTTGGGCAGAGGCATACACCTATTATAGACAAGGAATGAAACTCTACTTGTCCCCAGACATGGAAATCGAGGCCAACGAAATACAAATGCAGCATTCCAATATCCTTGTTGACCCAATCATGGAGGATATTGAAATGTATCTGGAGCGTGAAGTTCCCGTGCAGTATGCAAGTTGGATGATTCCGACACGACTGGCTTATCAGAAAGGAGCATACTCAGAACCCAATTCCACAATGACCTCACTCAATATGGTTTGTGCCCGACAGATTATAGAGGAGTTACCCAATGACTTGGTAAGACGCAATACGTCCAAATACACCTCACAATATATCAACCGCTTGATGTCCATGATTCCTAATTGGAAACGGAGCAAACAGGAGAAGGTCAAGGGTTTGCATCCTGCTTATTGTGACAAGACGGGGAGGTCAAAGCATCCTTGGGTGAGGGTGGGTACACCGAGCGAAGAAGTCTGCGCCACATTACCAAGTGAACCGGAATTACCATTCTAATTTTCAAAATAAGGGAAAAGAAAAACATAATGTCCCTTTGTCCCTATTTCCTTTGAAAAAAGAATAGAAACATAAAGCAGTGAAAAGAAAAAGTTACAAAATATGCTTGGGACATGGGACAAAAAGAGTTGAAAATATGAGAACTGAAGAACTGATAGAACGCATCAGCAAACATGAGCCTTTATTGGCAAAAGCAGTCAGCCACATGGTTGCGTATGTTCAAGACCGTTATCCCTCCACGTTTCCGAGCAAGGAGCAGACTATGGCGGTAAACGAATACCTGCATAGTGTTCATGCGGACGGTGACGGCAGTATGTCGGAAGCTAATTGCGAGCATCGCAGGATTGCCTCACAGCGAATCACTATCGCTGCCATCCGTATACTTGACACCGAACAACAGGACAGGCTTCAGGACATACTTGACCATATTGCATACGACAAGGAGTATTATATGCCGGAGAGAGGGCAAGGTATGCGCTACTGACTTTTCTTTTGGCTGTACCAGTTTTAGATTATCCATAAACAGACGAATGATGAATAAAGATTTGAGCTATTGTATCGTATTATCATCGGAACAGCTTTCCTATTTGGCAGGAAGCAAGTACGGCATTGACCGAATGAAGATTTTGAACCGGCTTATCGAAGCGACCGTGTTGGAACAAACGGAGTATTCCAAGAAAGGCTTTGCCATGACATTGCAAGTCGGACAGGCTGCCTTGTCAGAAGTGGAATTGTCCTGCAAATTGGGCTATGACAAGAAGACCATCTCACGTGTGATAGACAAGATGAATCAGCTTGGCATTGTCGCATCCGTTCAAAGTAACCGCACGAGTATTCACACGCAGAAATGCGTATCGGCTTGGATGCTGGACGGCAAGCGTATCGACAACCCTTTTTATGTCCGAATGAAAAACCGCAAGGACGGCAACGAAAAAACGGCTAATCGTCCATACAACAACAGTATTCTTCCAATGAAACAACAGCATATTTTGGAGAGCAACGCAGAAGCAAATTGCCCTACCCAAACGCAAACAGACAACACAGCCGTATCGGATGAAACTTACTCCCCTGATTTATCGACTTCACCAACATCAAGCGAAACTCCTGTTACAGCTTACGATGACAAAAATAGAAATGGTTACGATGAATTGAAAGCCGAAACAAATAACCATGAGCTTCTCCACACCCCTACAACCACATCAGGCTATGAGATTGCAGGCAATGGAAGCGACAACGATGCTGCACAGGTAAATTCCACTTCGGCATATCCGACTACGACATTGGCTTCTCCACAGCCTTTGGCAGAGGAAGAACCAACTAATGACCAAGGGAATGACTGGCAATTATAAATCTTTCAGATACAGTAAAATGTACTATGTTATAGTATGTAGTGTTACAAGAAGTGCCTATGTCGCACAGGCTCGCTTCGCTTGCCAGTACCACATAAGCGTATTCCGGCAGTCGCAAGCTCCCACCGTGCTGTACTTTTTTAGATAAGATGTTTCACCTGTTATAATACAGAAAAGAATGAAGAATAAAGATAATGTCAAACAGATTGACGGGAACAAGGAAGAGGAAAAGGATAAAAAAGACACAAGACGAATCCTGCGCCTTGAAGCCAGAGTTACGGAAGACGAATATGCCAAAGCTGCGGAACTCGCCCAATCCTGTGGTTTGACCATGAGTGACTATGTGCGCAGGACGGCTTTAGGGCATCGTCCGCACCTGCGGCTAACTGAGCGTGAAGTGGAAGCCCTGTGTAGCCTTTCGGATGCGAGGGGCGACCTTATCCGTGTCGTTGCTGCCGTGAAGTCCATCCAAGCGGACAAACGAGCCATCTATTTCAGCGATACCCGATTTGTGGAGCAATGGATGAAAGCTGCCACAAAGCTCATCAACCGTTGGAATCAAATTGAAGCCTACCTTAACGAATAAATTTCCCCACCTGTTATGATTGCAAAAGCAGCTACCATTTCGCATGGCTCAAATGCCATCAGATACTCCGTCAATAAAGATCGGGCAGATATAGTCAAGACCAATCTTCTGCCCGATGACATATCGCCCGAAGCGATGTTCAAACGAATGATGCTTGTGCAGAAGATGTTTACCAACGAGAGGAAGAGAGGCAGACCGTTTACCGACAATGTGATAAGAATTGAAATTTCCCCATCCGCAGAAGAGAGCAAGGGTTGGACGATGGATGACTGGGCACGTTTGGCAGACGAGTTCATCCAAGCGTTTGATTCCATAGACCTGTCTAAAAAGACCAAACGCGCTTCTTCAAAGCAGACCAACCTCAAAGGTTCGCAATACGTTGTTGCCCTACATCGAGATGCCAAGAGTGGCATTCTCCATCTGCACATTGATGCCAACCGTGTAGATATGGAGGGCAAGATAAATGACGGACACCTGTCCGGCATGAGGGCTGTAATGGCTGCGAATATCATCAACGAGCGTTACGGCTGGGTGCAGTCCGAAGAAATAGGCATACGGCACAGGCAGGAGGTTTCAGACTGTTGCATGGAGATACTGCGCAAGATGGATGAGTTCAGTTGGGAACGCTACGAAGCGGAACTGGTGAGGCATGGCTATGGGGTACACATACAGAAAAATGAGGACGGCACGGTTTACGGCTATTCCATCAAGCGAGGGAACTCAAGTTATAGGTCATCCAAGTTGGGTATCGGTCGCAACCTTGTCCCCTCAAAGATTATGAAGACATGGCAGAAATTGCATCCGCAGGAGGGTAAAATCAACCAACCGCAAGCGGAAGACAAGCAAACAAGGACAGCCACACCGACTGCCATTTCCAAGCCACAGACTACACCGCAACCTGTAATGAAGCACTATTCCATTGGCACGGATGACAACAGGACATTTGCCGTTTCCCTATCGGAAGCCGCAGACTGCATCATCCGTCAGGAGTGTTCTTTGGAGGAAGCACATCCATTGGCTAAGCTGGAAGAGATACAGCACACGGCTCTTCTGTTGTTTGCCGGATATTTGGATGCAGCCACGAGCATGGCGGCTTCAAGCGGTGGCGGTGGTTCTGATACAGGTGGCTGGGGACGGGACAAAGACGAGGACGAACTTGAATGGGCACGCCGTTGTGCGAGAATGGCGAACCGAATGTGCAAGCGCAGGAAAGGGCTTCACAGATAATTTTTCAACCCAATATCAAAGGACATGAGCATAGGAAAACCAAAGAATGAACCCATAGACCTGAACGGTCTGATGAACGAGATAGAGAACGACCATCGGATAACCGTGGAATCGGATGCCGTTGATAAGCGCATTGAGGAATTGCGAGTTGCTCAAAGGGACTTACGGCAAGCGACCGAAGCATTGGAAAAGGCTACAATGACTTTGAATGAAGCCATTGCAGCCCTTAAATCCGCTACTGATAGTTCCGCCAATATCGTGACCGGGATTAACAACGCCATTGTCAATGCGCAAGAAAATACAAAGTTCAAAGTTAGTATTGCACAGGAAGATGTGGAACTGTTGATGAAAAACTCACAAGCTGTTTTAACCACGGACGAGATTGTGATGAAACGCCATTTTGAGAAGCAAGCTCAGGCAATGGAAGCCCACGAGCGAAGAATTTCATCCATTCTCAGCCGAAACCAAGGCTTTTGGGTTTCCGATTTTTGGGCGAAAGTGTTTTGCTGGGTTATTTTAGTGTGTTTTCTGCTTATATTTATTTCTTATTACTTGAAAACTCGTCTGTAAAGCATAATATTAATAGACCTGTATCAATAATAGCAAACAATACATATCACGAGATAAGTTTAATCCTGTATAAACCATCGAATATCAAATACTTTTCGTACCTTTGCAATTGGATTGGAGGAAACTCTATCCAAGACATATTAGAAAAAGAAGAAGCGTTATGCTTATCTTGTACTTGAAAACGTAGGAAATTTTCAAATTGGATACAAGGATAGCATAGTGGTTCTCACGCTATAGCGTGGGCTGCTATTGTTACATCCGTATCCAAGGTTTCCTACGACCTTCAAGTAAGAGTGTGGCATACAGTTCCACGCTTTTATGTAGGTTAAATTCCTCTATGGGACTGGAGATTAAATGTGTAGTGTATGAACATAATTAAAAATTGGTTGTTAGCCATTTGCGCCATTCTATTGATGAATGGATGTGCACCACTTCGAATGCCTGTAATCGTCAGGAATGCCCCTGTTGAAATGTATAAATACGCATACATTTCTCCGACAAAGGAATTAACATCAAGTACAGGAGGTACATATGGAGGACAATATGGCATCTATGGTTCTTCAACCACCAAAAGTGTTAATCCGAGTGATGTAATAGCCGGAATACTAATAAAAGAGGGATATGTTATATTACCCGAACTTAAACCAGAATTAGCTAATGAAACTTTAATCGTTAATTATGGTGAGAGTGGTAGGCGTAATAGAGGCTTAGGATATACCATAGAAGTAACCATACAATTTAATTCTGCAAAAACCAATGAAATGATATGCTCTTGTACGGCAGAAGGACAAGGTGAAACAGAAGCCGATGATATTCGTCAAGCCATTAGAAGAGCATTATCAACTTTATTCCCAAAGAAATAAAACCAATTAATAATCAAATAATACAACAATTTATGAAAAAACTTATTGTATCATGTGCATTAATGGTTATTACATTGGTATCGTATGCCCAAACCTATAAAATGTATTCTACGAGAAATTACCATAACCAACTCCGTTTAAATACGATGACAGGTGAAGTACAACAAATTCAAGATGATGGTCAATCTTGGGAAATTTGCAGTGCGAGAGAAGCTTCAGGGGATAAAGTAGGAAGATTTTGCCTTTATGAGACACAGAATATGTGGACTTTTATAATGCTTGACACATATACAGGTAAAAATTGGCAAGTCCAATTTAGTGTAAAAGGCGAAGATTATATGTTTGCTGCACCGATAAACATTTTCTCTCTTGCATATCCTGAAACAACTTCAAATTGGAGTAATAGGTTTCAGATGTTCAGAACTCAAAATATGTGGACTTTTATACTATTAGATTCGTATAATGGGCGATTATGGCAAGTCCAATATAGTACACAAGATTTGGATAATCTATTTTGCATACCAATAAATAAATATGAGTTAGTTTCTGATAACGAAAAATGTATATTCTCCATTCAACCATTGACAAGTATGTATCAATACTATCTCATAAATGATAATACAGGAGATATGTGGAAATTCCAATGGAGTACCAAAGGGGATGATTATAGGTGGATTGAGAAATTTAAATAGCTATTATTCTCGGATATGCAGTTAGTTTTATTCATAGCTTTGATTTGTTTTGTTGCTCTTTTTATAATAGTAGCAATACGAATGCACCTCAAAAACAAATCCAAAGAATTAACAGAAAAATTGCTTCAAATATCCGCTTATAGTGAGAAGTCCAGCTACGAGCAAGCCCAAGAGAGGCTGTCTAAACTTAACGATGCTGTATTTATTGATATTCCGGCAGACTTAAACAATGTTTTTTATGGTAAGATAATATCGGCAGCGCAAGAAAAGGATTTCACAAATCATTATATATCATATTTTCAAGAAGCATATTCACTTGTTAAGAAACTTGAAACTTTCAATATCACGCCATCTGTAACAATCTCAAACCTAATTCGTGACTTTGGTAATATCAAGAGGCTTGTCAAACAACATAATGATACGGTAATAAATTCCTTACTTGATACACACAAGGATTTTTTCGACCATTGTTTGAAATATCCATTGGATAAACAGCAAAGACGTTCAATTGTTTCAGAGGAAGATAATTGTTTAGTGGTTAGTAGTGCAGGTAGTGGAAAGACCTCTTCTATTGTTGGAAAAGTCAAGTATCTAACAGAAATCAAAGACATTGCCCCTCATAGAATCTTACTGATTAGTTACACGAACAAAGCAGCAGCCGAACTAACGGAGAGAATGGCTACCAACGGTTTGAAAGGCTATACATTTCATAAATTAGCCATTGATATTATCGAAAAAGAAACTGGTGTTAAGCCTTCTATATGCGATAATACTGATGCCTTATTTATAGATATTTATCACACTCTATTAGGGAATGAGGATTTTAAGAAAAGTGTAGTAGAATACTTCATCGACTACCAAACCAATGAAGCAGATTGGGAACAACGCAAGAATGAAAGGCGAGAAAAATTGTCAGAGCAAAAGAATGTACAGCTAAAAGCGATGTTTCCCGATATGGACGGTAGAACCATATATGTGAGAAGTGAACAGGAACAAAAGATATGTTTTGTTTTATCATCTCTTGGAGTGCAATTCAGATATGAAGAGCCATACGAACATCAATTGGCAGATGAAATGCACTCTCAATATCGCCCTGATTTTTCTATATACTTCGAGCAAAAGGGAGTACCCAAACGAATCTATTTGGAACATTTCGGAGTTGATGAACACGGTCTTGTCCCAGCTTGGTTTGCAAAAGACAAGAATATAACATACGAAGAAGCCAATCAAAAATATAATGATGGTATAACTTGGAAGAAAACTGCTCATGAGAAATTTGGCACTCAGCTTTTAGTGACATCAAGCGCAGATTTCCATTATTCTGACATAAAAGATAAACTCAAAAAAATATTAACAGATGTGGGCGTACCAATTCAAGAGAAAACAGACGAAGAATTATATGATTTGGTTTTGCCCAAAGGTAGTAAGCAAGAAAAAGCGTTTATACGGCTTGTAGTTACTTTCGTAACATTGGTAAAATCAAGTTGTAAATCAGTTAAAGAAGTTCTGAAGCAAGCAAAGAATGCAGGTGATGAACGAAGTGTTTTTATCATCAAAAACATATTTCAACCTGTATATGAACGTTATAAAAGTGCATTAAGCGATAGTAACCAAATCGATTTTACTGATGCGATTCTTCAAGCCACAGAGATATGTCGTACTACACATCTTGTTGAGTATGATTACATCATTGTGGATGAGTTTCAAGACATATCGGTTGACCGTTACAACTTCTTAAAAGTATTGAGAGAGGGAAATCCGCCTGCAAAGTTGTATTGTGTAGGTGATGATTGGCAGTCCATATATCGTTTTTCGGGAAGTGATATGGCTCTTTTTAATCAATTTCCAGAATATTTTGGTACAACAGAGATAAATAAGATAGAAACCACATATAGATTTGGAGAGCCTTTGGTCTCTTTATCATCTCGTTTTATTCAACGTAATAACGCACAAATAAAAAAAGATATACATTCATTCAGTTCTGATATGAAAACAGAATTGGAGTTTTGTTCTTACGACAGACGTGATTACTGCAAAACAATAGGAGAACTTATAGATTCTATTCCATTGGATAAATCTATATTTTTATTGGGACGCTATTCTTTTGATGATTATTACTTGTCATTTATGTATCAAGGGATAAAAGAAGGTAATAGATTTTACTATGTAATAGGAGGAAGAAAAATTGAGTTCTTGACAGTACATAAATCAAAAGGTCTTGAAGCAGATTATGTGATACTTTTACAATGTAATAAAGATACCTATGGCTTTCCATCACTTGTAAGCGATGACCCTGTGCTTAATTATGTCCTGACTAAAAGTGATCAGTTCCCATATGGTGAAGAAAGGAGGTTGTTTTATGTTGCAATAACGAGAGCAAAGTTGAAAACACTTGTGCTATACGACAAGCGTTTCCCATCTGTATTTGTAGATGAGTTTTTGCATCCTGAAAAGGTATCAGAAGAAAGCTATGTAAAACACCCCAATGCTAATAAAAGATGGACAAGGCGTGCAGACCAGTTTTTATTAGAACTGCATAATGAAGGTAAGAGCGTAAAATACATCGCTGCCAAAATGGGCAGAAGTCAAACTTCAATCGTAATGCGATTGAACAAACTTACCCAATAGTCGCACTAATGCTATATTTTTTCACAACGATGATGTCTGTATGTTGCCACGTTGCCATAATACATTAGAATCTTTTGAATATTTCGTTTATCTTTTTTGTTTCGTTTTTCTCCTGCTCTTGGCATATCCTTGCCACACTCATGAGTAAACTTAGAGGCAGCCTATATATGCCTTCACTCTTCAAATGGATACGTTTCGTCGTAGATTTCACTTAGAGAACGGTCGTTGAAAAACCAGTGCGGTGTGGGCTGTATATGCTTGACCTTATATCCTTTTAGCTTAGCAGAAAGCGCACTAATAGAAGTTTCTTCTCCTTCATAACACACTTTACGCTCTGAAAGAACGGTAACAGAAATTGATGGGTCATCTTTCCATATGAGAATATCGCCTTTCTGCAACCCCATCTCATAGAAGTTGAGTGGTGGACGTTTGGCTTGTGCTTTTGTGCTGGCAGCTTTATCCTCATCGGTGAGGTCATTCTGTATCTCATCCGTCACTTCTTCCGTCACATCTTCATGATGAAAAAGCTCGAGGATGGCTTGTGCCTGCTCCACGTTGATACGGAAGAACTCACGGTTCTGGTTGATGCGCTGAGGGTCAAAGGCTTTATGAAGGGCTTTTTCAATTTTGAGACAATCACTTTTTTTGACCTTGCACGCAAATTTACACTCAAACGGAATGGGAACTCCTGTGGTATATAGTTCCTTCATCCGTTTATCAATGCCTTCCTGTGTGGTCATGCCTATTTTTACAAGTCCTGGCATCACAGGGTTTGTCAGAAGATAAACTATTCCGTATTCCATATCGTTGTTTTTTTAGAGACTATTGTACAGTTTGTCTTTGTTTATAATGAAATCAAGAACTCTTTCAAATTCGCGCATCAGTATGTTGCCGTTCTTGTTAGTGAATATATGTGAGTTCATTTTTTACTTCTCCTATATTTTTGATTACTGGCATTGGGATGCTCTGGATTGGTCATTTCGAGATAGCCAGCCTCGATTAGTGACATGATGTATGTCTGAATATTCTTACTATGGTATGTCACACCTACCCTTTCAAGAATTTCTTTGCTGCTACGTGGCACACTGCAGAAGTTTACTATATCCCTCTGCTTATTTGTTATTTTAGGACGTATAGTGTCAGAGTCTGCATTGAAAGTGTCAGAGTCGGTATCTAAGTCGGTGTCAGAGTATCTAAGTTTGGTGTCAGAGTCCGCATTAAAAGTGTCAGAGTCGGTATCTAAGTCGGTGTCAGAGTCTGCATTGGGTTGATTACTTATCTGCCTATTTATAGTAATCACGAACTCATTAGTCCTGTCATTATTGGTGAACGAGACATTCACGTCCTCCGACAAGGCACGAAGCATACCACTACCTGCTCCTGTGTAGGGAAGCAGGTGGATGGCATTTGTGAATAGGAACATATTGCGTGGCATGGATGTGCCTATAACAATATCATCTACGGTAAGTCCATTAGGGAGAATTCCGGGGCTGTGTATCTCCACCCTGTCATCAAAAATGAATATGCGGATTGGGGCTGTCGCATTCAGCGATCGATGCACTAAAGCATTTACGGTGAACTCAACAAGGCTGGTGTAAGGAATCTCCAACACGCCTTGCGAGTTAAACTCATTCCCAACCTGTATATGACGCAAGTTCCGGGTGAAGAAATCCATAATAGTCTCAAACTGATGAAGCAGATTACCCTCAATATCGGCATCGTTCACCTTGTCGCGAAATTGAGTACCGCCAAGATTGTTGCCTACAAAGCAAATACATTTTGCAGTCATCATTGGAAGCCAACGTTGGGTGTACTTGCCAAACAATAACATCGCGGCCACTGTGATTTTACCATCGGGACGAATAAAACGCAGGTTACGTAACAGTTTCTCTCCATTGTGCCCACTGGCAATAGCAGAACAGACGGTATCTAAAGAGGCTTCGCGAAATGCGTCGCCCACCAAGCCTTTTCTTGCTAACACCTTATCAAACTTGTTACTAAGGAAGGTTTTGATGGTACCCTCGTCTAAATCTTTGATGGTAGCATCTCTTACTCCTGCTTCATCTGGCGAAAAGCTGCCACAGTCAGTCATCATCTCGGCAAGCTCGGCATTGTCGAACACTTTGCGCTTGTCAGCACCGTTCTTCACCCACACAATTCCCCGATTGTCATGGTAGGGCTTATTCAATCCTTCCTTAATATGAGCCACAACAAGGCTTCCGCCATCCACAGAAATTGTTTCCACATCAACAAGGATGGCAGGAACAACATTCTCAGATGCGATATTGCTAAGTGTATTGGTGGTTTCCTGTACTTCCAAATAGGACAAAGGATTGATGTTTCCGGTTTTATCTACCGCACCAACAACCAACGTGCCACCACGTGCATTACTGAAAGCCACCAGTTCGCAACCGATGTCATAGTTGTCAAGGAGCCGTTCTTTGAACTGCACCTTACTGACCTCGCCAAGTTTTATCTGTTGGATAATATCTATTTCCTTCATTGTTCAAATGTTTTTGGTTGAGCAGTCTACCTGCATCAATATTCAAAGCCTCTGCTATACGTAGGAGGTTTCTTGCGTCTGGCTGCATAGTGTTCGTCACCCATTTGGAGACAGTAGCCCTGTCTTTTCCTAATTGTTCTGCCAGCCACTTACTACTTTTTTGTTCTTCGACAAGTACAGGAAAAGCCACACAGTTTTGCTTCTGAAAACTGCTTCATCTCACCTATCCTTTTTGTCGGTTATCAAATACTTAAGGTCTACTTGTAATATCTCAGCGATCAGTTGCAAAGTATCTAAATTAGGCTGAATCCGATTACAAGCATAGGCATTGACCATACTAAAACTTTTATCAAGTCTCTTTGCCAGCCATGTTTGAGAAATACCTTTTTCGGATAAAACAGCCTTAATTCTATTCAACTTCATTCTTTAATGTAATTTTATTGCGCAAATATAGTGAATTATATTCAACAAACCAGTTTGTTTTATTATATTTGCAGCATTAATAATGATTTTAATACACCAGTAATATGCAATCAACCGTAGCATTCATATCTCATAGAAGTACTCATAAGGATTTTGTTAGAAAAATAGTTGACACAGTAAAACGAGACAATTGCATTGTTGACGAGTTCGATTTTTATCCAGCGACAAAAACGGTAAATGAAATAGTTAGAAATCTAAACTTTGCGCCGATTTTTGTATTACTAATTTCTAAAGATGCCCTTGAGTCTGATTGGATTAAATTAGAAATGTCAAAAGCTCGACAACTTTATGACACAGGTGTTATTAGAGAGTTTATGCCTTTTATAATTGAAGAAGGAGTAAAGTTAGAAGAGTTACCTTCATGGATGACTCGTGACTGGAGTTTAAATATAAAAACAATAACATCCCCCAAAATTATAGGTCAGTTTATTATTGAAACACAACGAAAAATTCGTTGTGTCGGGAATAATGCATATGGCAATTGGATAAATACGTTTATTGGCCGTAGTAATGAATTAGATGAGTTTCAAAGAGCGATGTACGACAGTGTGTATATGCCTCATCGTTCTTTAATTGTCTCGGGAAAACCGGGAAGTGGGCGTACTAGATTTATCCAAAAATGTATTCAGGACAGTAGCGGACTATCATTTATCCCTGAAGGATTTCAGATAAAACTACCTCAAAAAACATATTTAGACAACTTTATACTTCAATTGCACGAAGGCTTGGGCTTTAGTAAAGCATCATATGAGGATATTCTTAAATTAGATCATGAACATCAAATTACTAAATGTGTATCTTATATTAATCAGATAATCAACGCTCATTCATTCTTACTAATTGAAGATGAGATGAGTTTTGTATCATATGACGGAACTATTTCTGAATGGGGTAAAGAAATTATATCCCATCCTGCCATGATAGACTCGTTAAAGATATTTATAAGTAGTAGGGTTAAGCCTAGATATTCTGAGTTGAGAGCATATCCCCAGATAATTCATATAAATCTTTCTGGGTTTACAAAAGATGAACGCAAACGTCTTTTTGTAAATTGCTGTCGTTATTATAATGTTCAACTAAATGATAGTGATGTCGATTTTTTTGTGGATCGTCTTCAGTCCTCTCCCCAACAACTAGAACAGGCAGTTCGAGAAATTAAAGATAAGAACGTAAGATTTGCTAAGAAAGACATTAAAAACCTGATTGCAATAGGAGATGAAGTCTTTTCCAGAGTTATTAGTTGGTTTAAAGGAGATGAGACTGCTCTTACTTTAGCAAAAGTGCTTGCTGAAGTTGATATGATCAGTTTCGATTTACTCGAACAATTATATGAGGAAGATTATCCTAAAATAGAACAGCTCGTAAATAATTTTGAATCTTTGTCTATTTTAGATTTTTACGGTCCTGGAGGCAATAATATTAGTTTGGACGGTGGCGTTTCAGATTATATACGTAGAAGTAAATTAGATTTAGATCCTATAATGAAAACCCGTATTGAAGAAATAATCTTCAATAAAATAGATACGGCAGAAGATGATCTAGGAGAATTATCAATATTTTTACATGACTTGCGGAAGCAGTTGCTGTCTGGCAAAGGTTTTGCGTATGTCATGCCGTCTATCGTTATAAGTACAGTCATTGATCTTTATAATCAGGGTAGCTATGATTCAGTAAAAGATATTTGTTTGCATGCTTTGGAACATTGTTCAAGTTATACAGAGGAACCTCTGCAAGAATTGTACTATAGGTTGTGCCAAGTTTTAGCTCGTATGAAAGATAGAATTTTCTTTACATACATTGACAAAATTAAAGATAAAGGTAGTAAAGATTTTCTGTATGGATTTTACTATCGCTATAAAGAGGACTATTCCAAGGCCGAGGAGTATCTCCTTAAGGCTTTAGATTTTAATTCTAATATGCAAATTGCAAGACGAGAGTTAGTGAATGTTTATCTGAATCAAGAAAAATATACTAAAGCCCTTCCTTTGGCAAAAGAGAATTATAATCGTAAATCGACCAATTCTTATCATATAGAAGCATATTTTCGTTGTTTATTAAATCATTATCCTTGGAATACAGAAACTGAAGATACACTTAATCGCCTCCTTAAGGAGATGGAAGAGAATTTTAGTAAACGTAAGGATGAACTTTTAGCATCAATGCAATTAGAATACTTTATTAAATCTAGAAACCACACTAAGGAAGAAATAAAAGAAAAGATACAAGAAACGTTAATTGTTTATCCTAACTCGCCCCAAGTTTATAGAATTAAAGAAGAATTCGAAAGAGACAAAAGTAGATTTTGTAAAAGTTGTAATTGCTAAGTCTATGATTTAAAGACAGGAAGCTAAAGATGACATTTTAGTATAGGTTTGTCGCAAAAAAACTGTTTTGCGACAAAATATAGCCTATACAAACAGATATAAACGAGAATAATTACAACAGTTCTTTTCAAACCTGCGTAAACAATGCGTAAACAAACGGTTTCAGTTAGGGGGATTTAGTGAGTTTCATAGGAGATAGCTAAATTCGTAATTGTTTGATACACAGTAAATATTGAGAAAACTGACCATCGCAGAATATCACTTTGTCGTTCTCATAATCTGGAGGTCCCTGGTTCAAGCCCAGGCTGGTCCACAAAAAAAGGTTGTAACACAAGTTGTTACAACCTTTTTTTATATCCGGTATCGGAACCGAATCTATTGCTTCCTCTAATTTTCGCTTCCTTTCAGAGAATTTATTCCATGCCAAAGTATATGAGAATATACTAGTTCCCACAAAATTATGATTTTAAAGATATGGAAGAGGTAAATAAAACGGGGATCATTAAAGAAACCCTAGATAGGGACTGACTAAAAAGTCAATAGTATCATCAATTTGGGGGTCTAAAAAGGCAATAGTATCTCCAATTCCCCTCCCTTCGGGAAGGAGGGGTGGCTGAAAGCCGGGGTGGTAGGTAAACAAGGTTATCTCTAATTTACTATGAATAAAAGAATTGCGTATTCACCTACCACCTCCCCCTACGGGTACTCCTCCTTCCCGAAGGAGGAGAGTTAAGATACTACCGACTTTTTAGTCAGCCAAAAAAAATCCCATTTTGAAAACCACTCTTGGCACCAAAATGGGATAACACAAACAAAACAAACAATATTGGAGCGATTTTCACAAACAGCTTCCTTTTCTTAATCTATATTTCATAACACTTATTAGTTCTCTCTAATGTGAAAGTAATATTTCACCGCAAAAATATTATTTCTCCATTACATATAAAAAATCTATATAATTATAGTTATAAAAAATAATTTATTTAGATATAAAGATCTATCTAAAACTATTAAGAATAATTTTTAATAATCAAATAACTCTTTATTTATCAGCAACATACAATAAACAATCATTTATACTGAAACAAAAAACAATCCATAAAAGCGAACATTGACTTTCGCATTCAAAACGTAAAAGCGAAGCAAACAACCTAAAATATTTCACTTTATAAAATCACAATCCCAGCATCACAAACAGAGTAAACTACTCAACAAGTTTCCATTCTGAGATTTAATTTCTATATTTGGGAAATGTCCAACAAGCACTTATATATTTATCTATGACCGATACTATTTCATATCAATACGCTGCTCCGTCTGTGTTACAACGTTCGTCTGATCAAGACGAATTATTTCTGGCAAAATACAGTGAAATAGAAAAGAAAGAAGCTCCCTGTTTCTTTTGGGGGAAGTTGACACAACCTTATATGACGGCACGCTGCCTCATTGCGTTGTCCAACGTAGTACAATCCAGTTTTAATCTGACTCCTGCCCAGCTTTCCATGCTGAAAGACCCGATTGTAACGGCAGGAAATGAACGTTTACGCTTCGAAGGATTTTCGAATTGTGCAGGCGTATATGCCAGAGTCGACGTACTGCCCGATGGACACGACGGAGAGTTTCTGGAGAACGGAACAACGAATGTTGACTTCAATGCCGGTATGATTTCTGCATTGGGAAGCATCAGCAAACAAGAAAAAGTAGTGATGTCAGTCGGACCTAAGGAGGTAGGGCTTTACAATAAAGGTGAAAAAGTAATAGAACGCAAAGTACCGCTGCCCGTAAAATGGATAAAGGGGCTGACCACGGTACAGATTTACCAGTCTGTTGCCGAACGGATGTATTCTTTCAATCGCATACAGACTTTGCAACTCTTTCAGACACTCCCCAAAGGAACCGTGAAATGTGACTATTATTTGGTGATGCGCGGACAAAAACCGGCCTTTTCACCGGTGAAAAGTCTGAATGCCGTTTGTATCGGAGGAGTACATCGTCTGCGCCTGCTCGAACCCCTGTTGCCATTTGCCGACGAGCTGAGAGTCTTTGTTCATCCGACAATGCAATCGACCATCTGGCAACTCTATTTCGGTCCGGTTCGTTTCAGCCTTTCCCTGTCGAGGGAATGTTGGCGCGGATTCTCAGGAGAAGGTGCGACATTGGACGCTCTGCTTGAAGACGTACCGGAGAAATGGATAGAAGCGATGGATAAATACAGTTACGCCAACCAGCAGTTCAACCCCACTCTTTTCGCTATTGAGGAGCACATTGATCTCGATAAGGTGGATTCTCTGTCCGCACGACTGGCAACTATGGGGTTACTGGGATTCGACTTGGATGAGAATAGTTTCTTTTATCGTCGCCTGCCTTTTAAGACAGAGCGCATCCTGAGTCTCAATCCGCGTATGATGGCTGCCGAGAAGCTATTGGAAGAAGAGAAAGTGGAAATTATATCAAATGACGGAAACCGGACAGAAGCACGTGTTGCAGGGAGCGGAGGGGTAAGACATACGGTTATTCTGGACAGGGAAAGTGAAAAAGAACGTTGCACCTGTACCTGGTTTAGCGGCAATCAGGGAGAACGGGGAGCCTGCAAACATATTTTGGCAGTAAAGAAACTTGTACAATGGAAGAACTGAAACGCGAGTTGGAGAAATTATCCAAAACTTATGTGGATACTCCGGAGAAAGAAGAAAAGATATTAATACCTTTTATCAAAAGGTTGTTAGAACTTTCTGTAAAAGAACGGAGAAAACTCCTGCCCACCATCCGGGAACTGCAATGGATAAAAGGCAAGTTTAGTGAAACTTTTTGCGATCATCACCGGGCACGCTTTCTGGGTGCCGTACAGTTCGTATGTGGCAATAAACGAGAAATAGACCTGGGATACCACATAGACTTCAACTTACTTTGCAAATTGCTTTCTCTTTATACTCCCAGTTGGCTGGCAGAGTATATAAATGATGCGGAAAGTTACTTGAATTTCAATATATCCTACGAACAGCTCATGCAGCTGACAGATATGGGCTATATGCAAGAACTCTCTCCAAAACGTATCGCACAAATATTGCCCGGTTACATCTGTATCAGATCTTCCCTTCCTAAAGGGAAAGACACTTTTAACAGCGATTTACTGTTAAAAAGAGAAATCACCCTAAAAGAACACATTTGGTATCTTTTCGAACAGGAATCATCCATTGGTTATCATAATGACCGTGCCCAAACAGCCTATAAAGAAGGGACCACCTCACGGGATGAAAGCTTTAGCGCCGCTTTCTATCGTTTCTCGCTCGACGGACATCTGGACAGAAACCGACTTCTGCGAGCGACACTTTCCACCTTCAACCGAAGTTTTAAAAAAGACATGGTAAATTGGTTTGCCGGACTCTTTGAAGAATTGCAGCCAAGGGCGGAAGAACTCATATCCCTGCAAGAGGAAATCATGCAAGTGTTCACCTCTCCATACACCAAACCGGTGAATGTGATGTTACAACAACTAAAAAAGATTGCCTCCGAAGGCGGGTTCCACTATCAGGAGTTTATCGAGCGTGCGACTACTCTTTTCTTTTCCAGTCCCAAAAACTCATTGCTCACTATTTATTCCATTTTTGAGCAGATCGTTACCGGGCACCCCGAAATGAAAGAAGCATGTTGCATCCCACTCTGCCAACTATTCCTGAAGAAAGATGAAAGCCTGCAGAAGAAAGCTGCCAGCTTTATATCAAAATACGGAGACGCATCCTCTTCTACATTGCAAGAGACATTGCTATCTTACCAATCCGAGATGTTCCAGAGCGTACAGGATATACTTGTTTCTTTCATGAAGCAGCCTGCGGAAGAAGCCGGCCTTCCCGAAACAACCTTCCAAGAAAAGGTTCGTATTTGTCGGGAAGACAACCGCATCCCGTTTCCTGCCAATAAAGAAGATTTTCTGTTCCAGCTCAGCCGCCTGTTCGACATGAATGAAAGTTGGGAAACAGACACAGCGATTGCCGCCCTCATCGCCTTCCATCCTCAGTTGGATGAAGAAGATTTCAGCCGGATGGAGCCTGTATTCCAACGGGCAGCCAACATCATTATCAACAGTTGGGCGGTATACGAGAACTTTCTTGCCACTTTCCTGCTGGAATATCAACGTTTATGGACACAAAAAGACACTGCCAACCAAGGATTCCTAAGTAAGCTCTTTACCCGCCTGGAAGAAAGACTTAAAGGAATAGACGCAAACAGAGGAGCCTACGACGAACGTGCTTTCAAGCGTCTTGCAGACTGGCAGCCAACTTACAGCAATAGAACCTGTTTTGAACCTATCAAACAATTGTGGCTGGAAGTAATCCATAAAATCCAAAAAGGCGACTCATTACCTTTACTCTCTACTCCGACACATAGCCCGGCATACATCCAGAGCACCGAACTTATACGACGGCTCGCCGTTTATCAGGAAGCGAATGTAAAGCCTTGTTCATGGGACTTTCAGCTGGCCATAGCACGCTGCGCTCTAGAAGACAAGGAAGAAGCCATTGCTGTCGCCCGACAATTATTAAATAATGAATATCTGCATCTTTGTCTCTTTTTATTAGATAAAGAGACGCAGCCCGAACCACCGTATAATCATCCATCTGCCTGGCTTGCAGCCGGACTGGTGAAAGAGCCGGATACAGAATTTGAAGCATTCAAAAACTTCTCTTGCAACACGCTGCCCCACAATTACCTGACAGGAAATTACGGCTGGAAAGAACCGGCACAGAAAGAAAATCAATATGCAGCAGATACACGTCTGCTCCAGCTCGATTTCTACAAGTGGCATGAGTATGCAGAACACAACAGCCACCAGCTTTGGCAAGAACATCTGGTCATCAACAGCAGATACAATATAGGCGATTCCGACTATATGGAACGTCTGTTCAGCTTCTTCCCCAACCAACCGGAACCACTGGTTGCACAAATCATTAACTGCTACATGGATTTCGGTTCACCGCAGGAAGAGAGCAAACGCAGTGTAGCCAATGCTTTACGTATGTTATTGTCTTTTCACTGTCCGCTTCGGGAGATGAGTTTACTGTTGCTGGGCGGAGGCCTGCTTTTTGTTGACAAAACCGTCCGTTCATACGCTGCGGAGCTATGGGTGGAAGGCATCGCTAACAACAGAATAGACAATCACCGGCTAGGAGAAATAGTAGCACGAATTATCAATATGGGCATTGTTCCGCTAAAACGCTTCACCACAGAAGTGTATGAAAGCATATACAAACGAAGCGCCTTTCACAATCAACAACTGGAAGAGTTACTCACTGTATTGATCGGCGGATTGCCCGACAATCCGGTCACCGGCCAAAAACAGTTACTCGAACTCTACGCGGAAGTGCTTCGCATGAACGGTCATTGCGTAACTGACGAAAAAGTCCGTGAGCGCCTGGAAATGTGGAAAAAGAATGCTAATCTGAAAAAAGTAGTTACTGCATTAGACAGGTGATAAGTAATAGGTAACAGGTAATAAGTAATAGGTAATATTGCTTGGTATCAGTTTTTTATCATTTCAGGTGATCTTAATTGATTTACAGTAGACTAATTTATAAACACGGATATTGTTATCATATATCCTTCAATCAAAATTATAACCATGACTGCACTAGAAACACAGCTTACCGAGATAGTAGAAAAAGAGCAAGGGCAGAAGATCATTCCTTTTCTGCAGAAACTGACACAGGAGGAGCGGAAGAGCCTCATCCCTTGCCTCAGCCGGTTGGAAGAATACTATAATAAGTTTGTCCAGCTGGAAGAAAGGACATATGGTACGCGTGCCACGTCGGGCCAGCATCACATTATTGATCTTGCCGCCCTTGTGATATTTCCCCTCAAGGAATTTCGCAAACACGAATGGGGGATAAACACAGCGCATCTGAACGAGATAGCCGCATGGCATATTCCCACGTGGCTGGACAGTTATTTTGTTGAAGGTGAAGGTAAGGAGTTTGGCGGTTTTTACAATATGGACTATGAGATATTGATGGACTGGATAGAAAGGGGGATTCTCACCGTTTCCCCCTCTCCGCAGACGATAGCAGGTTATCTGGTTAACTATATCCACACTACCCCCGTATTAGAAAAGCGGGATATTACAATCAACGAGCACATCTGGTATTTGTTTGAATACGACTGCGGGCAAAACTGGCACGCCAATCCGGCCAAAGGATATCCTTATTATACATTCCAGCACTTCACCGAGAACGGAAAGTTAGACCGTATGCGTGTACTGAAAGAGTCTTTGCTGGCAATCAACCGGAACTTCAACAAGAACCTGTGCAGCTGGTTTGCCGGTATGTTTACGGCACTCAATCCCAGCGTTGAGGAACAACTGACATTGCAGCCGGAAATGTTTGCCGCACTATCTTCTCCCCATAGCCGTCCGATCAATATCATTCTCGGTCTTCTGAAGAATCTGTGCAGCCATCCACGGTTCCTGACAGATGATTTTCTGGATCAGACCACTGTCCTCTTCGCTTCGGACGTAAAAGCTGTCCATCAAAACACGCTGGGAGTTCTCAGCAAACTGGCGAAAGAGAAAAAAGAATATCATGATGCCATCTGTTGCGCTGCCACACAAGGGTTGATGAGTCGCGACGAATCTACTCAGAACAAGATAGTGAAACTGATTCAAACATTTGGAGAAACAGAGTCGCCCACATTGAAAGAAGCACTCTCTGCTTATGCAGAAACAATGCTGACCAGCACTAAAAAAGAGTTGGCAGCTTATCTGAAAGACAATGTTTCAGATGCTTTATCTACCGATAAAGTCTTGCTGACTACTCTTGACGAGCAGGCAAATGTCGCCTCCTTCGACTATGAACCGATGCCACCCATCCTTCGGGAAGACAACCGGATACAGGAAATTACTTCCATCGAAGACCTGATATTTCTGGCCAGCCAAATACTAGATTCCAATGAGCTATACCACTTCGACCTTTTCCTGAATGCGTTGGTAGAATGGAATGAGCAACTGGAAGCGAAACATATCACCCAATGGACACCTGTTCTTCAACGTGCTTATAAGTTACTTATCAATGGCGGAAGTTCACGCAACGGAATATCGGATTCTATGATGGCAACGTTCCTTATCGACTATGCAAAACTATTAATCAAGCGTTTCCCCATAGAAGCAAAAGAACTGAGCACCCTGCACGAGAAAATGGTGCAGAAAGACGAACTTCAGAAAGGTCAGTGGAGATATCGCAATCTGCAGAAAATAACCATCCGCCAGAAGAATAATAAAAGAACGGAATTAGCTATTCACAAACAATTACTGTGCCGGACATTAGACCTTTTAGAAAGTAACGAGAACCGACTTCCCATGCTATCCACTCCTACGCATACGCCTACATTTATTGACCCCATAGTTCTGATAAAAAGACTCGGACAATATCAGCAGGCCAATGCCGAGCCGGACGATATGGATATGCAGATAGCCCTGTCGAGGATGGCATTGAATGATTATCCCTCGCAAGACCTTCCGACTGTCCTTCAGGAATTGGAAGGGGAATACCAAAATTTGTTTTCCTTCTTGATGGGAGCAAAAGATGCAGTCCCACAAGCTCCCTTCACCCACCCTTCATGGTGGATGACAGCAGGATTGATCAAATCACCGGAGACGGTTTATACTGAATTCAAAGATTTCTCTTATAGCAAAAGCTCACGCGAATTTCTGACGGGAAACTTCTCATGGTGGACTTTCCAAACGCCTCATTCATATACTGATTATCACAACAAAGTGGTTAACTGGACATCTTCAACCCTTAGTTTCAATGTTCCGGAAGGAGAGAACATCCACATCGTCAACAAAGGAAAGTATGATGAGAGAGTGAGTTATCACTCGTATGACCCGCATCCGCTACTGGTGGAAATGTATTCACAGATAGAACGTTATGACGATATACAAAACGATCTGCCCCGCCTTGTATGGCTAGCTCCCAATACACCGGAACCATTGTTTGTATGGTGCATCCGCTGTGCCATTTATGATCCGATGCTAAATGAAGTGAGAGAAGTTGGTATCACCCAAGCCACTATAGAGGCACTTCACCAATTAAGGCACGAATGGCATGAGACCTCTTATCTGCTGGAAGCGAGTTGTATGCTGGTAGCCGACAAGACTTCCCGTTCTTATGCCGCCGGAATATGGACGGACCGTGTCAGCACAGGATGTATAGACAGTGCACGTATCGGCAGGATACTGGGTTCGCACCAACGTACTGGATGGGGACCTCTGAAAAGACTTACCGACTTGATACAACAGCAAATGATAAACGTCAGCCCACTACACAACCGGGAACTGGAGCTGCTACTTACATCACTGATTGCCGAACTTCCGGAACAGCCTGTCAAGGAACTGAAGAAGCTGCTGGAAATATATTCGGAACTGCTGTCTGTCAATAACAGCAGAGTAACGGATGAACGTATTCTGCAACTACTCGAAATATGGAAGAATACGGCCAATCTAAAAAAAGTAATAGTCAGTATCAACCGCTGAAAATCCGGATAAATCACAGAAGAAGGTGTGCCGGTATTCAGACTATATTTGCATATAGGGTATAGTTACCGTTCATGCAGGGTATAGTAACCTAACATACAGGATATATATGTCCAACGTACAGGGGATATATATCCAATACGCAGGGCATATATGTCCAACGCGCAGGATATATAGATCCAACAAACAGCGTAAAAAAGGCTTTTTATTGGTGCTAAATTCAAAAAGAAGTATCTTTGGCACACAAAACCCAAAGGAGTAATGATGATGCTGAAATATAGTTTATTTGTCTTTTGCTTTCTGCTGGCAGGGTATTCCTGTGTACCGGGGCATAAGGAGACGAAGACATCTGCAAAGGTCGAAACAACGTGCACAGACTCTATATGCGCAGGACCCGGAGATATAAGCCCCGAAGGTACAGCATCCGACTGTATATCCTTTGCTCATGCGGACTCCATTGATGCAGATTCTATTTATACATCCCCCTCGCAGAAAAATGAATCCGCCAGCACACTGGTTCCAAAACATCAGAAAAGCCCGATGGCTCTTTACATGGATTCTCTGGGACTAATAAATATAGCGGAGCTGGACAACAGCATCGCCATCAGCCTAATGTACACAAAAGCGGATAACTTCACCGGAGAAATTCTTTATGACGACCTGTCCGAAGCCTATCTGCACCCCCATGCGGCGTATGCCCTCTTAAAAGCACAAGAAGCACTGAAGGCACTGCATCCATCTTACAGTCTCATTATTTACGACGCTGCACGTCCGATGTCCGTACAGAGAAAAATGTGGGATGTGGTCAAAGGAACTTCCAAATACAGATATGTCTCCAATCCCAACCGTGGAGGCGGACTTCATAATTACGGCCTGGCGGTAGACATCAGCATTCAGGACTCGCTGGGGCGACCGTTGCCTATGGGCACAAAGGTCGATCATCTTGGAGTAGAAGCGCACATCACCGAAGAAGGCGAACTGATACGCAACGGAAAAATCACCGAAACAGAACGTCAGAACCGGATATTATTGAGGAAAGTAATGAAAGCCGCCGGATTCCGTGCATTGCCCAGCGAATGGTGGCATTTCAACTTCTGCAGCCGGGAAGAAGCCCGGAAGAAATACAACGTAATACCATAAACGAGTACCACCATATAACACCAAATATAAACAACCTATGATGCAAATCTCCCCCGAAACCCAGCTCTTTATCCGCGAACATCAGACGGATGATGTACGTGCTCTGGCCCTGCAAGCCCGGAAATACCCGAACGTAGATATGCCGACCGCCATCACACAGATAGCAGGAAGGCAGGTTGCTGCCGAAAAAATTCCATCATGGAGAGATACGGATGATATATGGTACCCGAAGCACCTGTCACTGGAGCAATGCTCGTCAGAAGTCACCGCCCGCTACAAAGCAACCCTTTTAAAAGGTAACTCCCTGACGGACCTGACCGGAGGATTCGGAATAGACTGCGCTTTCCTTGCTGCCAAATTCAAATCCGCCATTTACGTAGAACGCCAGCAGGAACTCTGCGAGATAGCAGCACACAACTTTCCCATCCTGAACCTAAACCATATCAACGTAAAGAACGAGGACGGAGTGAGTTATCTGCAAGCTATGTCTCCGGTAGACTGCATCTTCCTCGATCCTGCCCGCCGCAACGAGCACGGAGGAAAGACTGTTGCCATCTCAGACTGTGAACCCGATGTAGCCGAACTGGAAGAACTCTTACTGAACAAAGCGGGACAGGTCATGGTCAAACTCTCGCCCATGCTGGACTTGTCATTGGCACTGAAAGAGTTACAACACGTACAGGAAGTCCACATCATATCTGCCAATAATGAATGCAAAGAATTACTACTGATACTCGGACAAGCATCGGTAGAAGAAATATCCATCCATTGCGTAAATCTCCCTACCAAGGGGATACAGGAAGAACAGCATTTCGTATTCACCCGCGAACAGGAGCAGTGCAGCGAATGCAACTATACCAACGTACTGGAAAATTATCTCTATGAGCCGAACGCTTCACTCCTGAAAGCCGGAGCTTTCCGCAGCATCGCCTCCGCATTTCCTGTTAAAAAACTGCATCCTAACAGTCATCTTTATACTTCTGATGTGTTGGTCGAGAGCTTTCCCGGCAGGGCTTTCCACATCATTAGTCAGTGCAGCCTTAATAAAAAAGAACTAAAAGAAAGTCTCGGAGACTTGAAAAAAGCAAATATCACAGTACGTAACTTTCCGGCTACGGTTGCCGAACTCCGTAAACGAATCAAATTGTCGGAAGGTGGAGACACTTATCTGTTTGCCAGCACCTTAAACAACGGACAAAAAGTACTGATCCGCTGTGAGAAAGCCTGAGTCTGTAATAGCATTACAACACAGCCCCTTCCTGCACCATTACATCAGTATATGAAATAGGAACGATAAAAAAGGATAAGGATCACTCAGCTGTCCTTAAAATCCCAGACTGAATTTCCCGAAAAATAAATGAGAGTGTAAAAAGTCAAAAGTAACGAAACTGGGGCTGACAAAAAAGTCGGCAGTATCTTAAATCTCCTCCTTCGGGAAGGAGGAGTACCCGCAGGGGGAGGTGGTAGGTGAATACACAAGCTATTGCTACTGACTTTTGCCCCCCCCATTAATGAGTAATATTATTACCGAAGTGTTACACTCAATTTATTCCCCGAAGGTATATCCGAACTATTGCCATACATGATTTCATATTTTCCGGGCATAATACGCATAGTATTTGTAGTCGGATCAAAGAACTCAAATGTAGTTGGCAAAAGATCAATAGATACAACACAAGTCTCTCCCGCCTTCAGCGGTACCCGACGGAAAGCGCGCAAACTCTTTATCGGCCCTTCCGCATCATCTACTTTGCGGACATACACCTGAATAACTTCAGCTCCATCATACTTCCCTGTATTCTTCACATTGACTTTAAAATTCAAATCCTGTCCGGCAGATATAATTTTCTTATTCAAACGTCCTTTAGAAATATCGAAAGTAGTATAACTCAATCCGTATCCAAAAGGAAACAAAGGAACTTCCGTCATATATCTATAGGTACGGTTCTTCATACTGTAATCTTCAAAATCCGGCAACTGGTCCGTATTCTTATAAAAAGTAACGGGTAGCTTTCCACTCGGATTAAAATCTCCGAACAGAACGTCCGCCACAGCCAGTCCGCCAGCCTGCCCAGGATACCATGCCTGCAAGATAGCATCACAAGACTCCATCTCAGGAACCAATGCGACCGCCGAACCAGAGCAGTTTACAAAAACCACCTTCTTACCCGCTTTCTTCAATGCTTTCAGGATATCACGCTGCACTTGCGGTAGTTCAATTGAAGTACGGTCGCCGCCAGCAAAACCGGGACTGTTAACGGAGTACATTTCTTCGCCTTCCAAACTCGGCGAAATGCCACCTGCGAAAATAACAATATCCGCTTCTTTGACTCTATCGACAACCATCTCAGGTGAAATATGACGATAAACACCCAAATCAAACCTAAGCAACGCTTCCGCACCTGCCTGCATATATTCTATTCTGATCTTATAATCTGTCCCCGCAATTGCTTTCAACGTATATTCCCTTTTAGCACTGGCATGTTCTCCCCAATAATCAATCACCTTTTCCCCGTTCACATATACCCGATAGCCATCATCTCCTTCAATCAGCAACTCATAAGCTCCACTCTCTTTCGGACGAAAAGTTCCTTCATAAACAGCAGTAAAATTATATAAGCCCACACCTGTGGCAAAGACTGTATTCCCACCATTACTCAGATTAATCGGAGAAGTAATCTGACTTGTAGCCGCGACATCACCACTCAAATTCATATTATTCCAGTAGGTAGCCGTCAGACCGGGACGCCCATTGTTGGAGATCTCATTAAAATAAGATTCAAAAATCCGATTATCCAGTAACTCACATCCTTTCTCAAAAGGCACATCGCCTATCTTGCAGCGAATCCCTTCCAAAATAGTATATGTATGTGAGGGTACACCTTCATAGTTTCCCCATTGCATCACCGAATCAACCGCATTCGGTCCCATCACTGCGATACGTGCCCCTGTTTTTGCCAACGGAAGCACGCCATTATTGCAAAGCAATACCATAGATTTACGTGCCAGATCCAACGCCATCTGTTTGTGCAAATCACAATCCACAGTATCTATACTAATTCTGCTCCAGGGAACGATAGAATCCGGATCCATCTCGCCCAAAGCAAAACGGGCTTTCAACAAACGACGCAAACTTGTGTCTATACGTTCTTCTGTGATTAATCCCTGCTTTACAGCTTCCTCCAAATGCGAATATATCGAACCACATTCAAGGTCAGTTCCATTGATCACAGCAGAAGCACTGGCATCGGCAGCATCTTTATGTGTCTCATGGCGGCCTTTCACAAAAAAATCATCAATAGCACCGCAATCACTTACAACCAAATGTTTATATCCCCATTCATCCCTCAATATTTGCGTTAACAACCGGTTGCTACCACAACAGGGCTCTCCTTCCAGGCGTTGATAAGCGCACATCACTTCCTTCACGTCTGCCTCTTGCACCAAAGCCTTGAAAGCCGGAAGGTAAGTCTCCCATAGATCACGGGGAGAGAGGTCTTCTACATCAAAAGAGTGACGTTTCGCCTCAGGACCACTATGCACTGCATAATGCTTGACACACGCATGAGCCTTGTCATATTCGGCATCTGCCGGCCCCTGCATTCCCTTTACTACAGCTACTCCCATACGGGTAGTCAGATAAGGGTCTTCGCCGAAAGTCTCCTGTCCCCTTCCCCAACGCGGATCACGGAAAATATTCACATTCGGATTCCAAAAAGTAAGCCCTTCGTTTCCATATCCATAGCGATTACGGCGATGGGCATCGTGGAATTTAGCACGTCCTTCATCACTAACGGCAACATACACTCTTTCAATTGCTTCATCATCAAAGGTAGATGCCATACCCATAGTTATCGGAAACACTGTAGCCAGTCCATTACGGGCAACACCATGCAAAGCCTCACTCCACCAATTATAGGGAGCTACTCCTAACCGTTCTACCGCAAAAGAAGAATTTTTCATTAATCCTATTTTCTCTTTCAAAGTTAATCTCCCTAATAAGTCTTCCGCACGCTCTTCGGGAGTAAGTTTCGGATTCTTATAAGGTTCATTCTGCGCGAAGCTGCCCATCGACGCAACGATACTCAAACTTAAAGTTAACAGTACTTTTTTCATTTTGTCCAAATTAATTAAAGCTTTATTTATTATGTTACCTTGCAATTTCACATCGGAAAACTACATTCTAATCATTGCTTTCAAATACAATAACTATGATCGGGGAATGCTGTCTGATTTATCTGTTCAAATGGAAACGCCTAACTTGAAACAGCGATGAATGATAAATGTAGTGCAAAAAAAGCTGCTATACCAAACTTTTTTCCAACTATTTTTATTACTAAATAATTTTTGCGAATCAAAGCTTATTACTATCAGCCTCCAAACTTGATTATAGCCAAAAGTACATGAGTTTCTATTACATCATTAATAATCTGACTACTTCAGAAAGTCTATCTGAAAAGAAAAGAGGCTATTGAAAATACAGATAAAGTAACAGCCTGCTAAGAACAGCAAGAAAGAAGATAAGTATATTCCGACACTATATAAATAATGAGAAAGAAGGAATGTCTTATTTTTATAACTAAAATGAAAGAAGCGACAATAGAATCTCCCAGCCTCGCTTCACCTTATCTTTCAAGAATTTCAAGGCCTTACCCATATGTATTTCTACAGTCTTCTGACTAATACCAAGCCTCTCGGCTATCTCCTTGTAACTCAGGTTTTCTTCACGGCTCAACAAGAAACACTTTCTTTGTTGTTCAGGAAGTGAATTGATTAACCGATCAATGAATATTTTTAGTTGAGAAGCGCAATAATCTTCCTCCACAGTAGTGGAGTTATAATAACCTTCGTTTCCATAGGCTACCAAAACAGAGGTTTTGAAAAGATTCTCATTTACTCTCTTCTTATTTTTATTAAATACGATGTTTCGGGTAACAATAAAGAGAAAACCTTTGATATTTTCATCTTCCTTCAGTAAATGCCTTGATTCCCACAACTTCACAAACACATCCTGAACAATTTCCTCTGCATCAGCAATTGTAGCGATGTACAATCGGCTAAAGTCATAAACCTGACTCCAATACTCGTTATACAAATCTATAAACGCTTGATGATCACCGCCCTTAATAGCCAATACTCTTTCTCTTTCGTTCATATTTGTGCAAATATTAGTGACAACAAAGCTATACATTATTTAAAAGATACAAAAATAAAACACATTTTTTTTATATCCGATAGGGGTAAATGTAATATGGGGAGTATTTAGTATGTAACTGAAGTCAATAACGATCATTGTCACTAATATACAAAGACGTGAATTCAATAGAACTCATTAATATTATAAAAAAGATGTTAGCAGACAGACTGACAACTTCCGAAAGGGAACAGCTTCTCAATGAGAAGCCTATGGTTAACTTTCAGTCTCAACAATGGGATAAAGCTCCTAAAGCTCATATACAAGATCATGTTCCCCCGCACACCATACTCAATAAGATTATGGTCAGATGCCGGAACGAAAAACAGCCTTTAGAGAGAAACAAGAAATACTATCGTATCGGATATTCCATCGCTGCCACTGTTGCCATCTTCATTATCGGCTTTTGGATTGCCAACAATATTTCATCATCCGACATTAATATCAGTGCTCCAATGAATGATAAGCTGGCAGTCATGTTGCCGGACAGTTCGGAAGTATGGCTCAACGCAGCTTCCCAAATTCGCTATCACAAGTCATTCCTGAACAACAGAGAAATCTTCCTGGAAAAAGGAGAAGCTTTCTTTAAAGTGAAAAAAGCTCAGGGAGCACCCTTCAGGGTTTATTTCCGGGAATCGCATATTGAAGTGACCGGAACGGAATTCAACATCAAAGCCGGACACATGGAATCAGAAATTACCCTGTTCACCGGCTCCATCAAATTCCAGGCAGAGGAAGGACAGCAAGAACTGCCAATGAAACCGAACGAACGAATCGTATACAATACCCAAGCCAAATCAATTGTACGTACGCATATAGATATCAACGAGTATGACTGGCGCTCAAGTAAATATCGCTTTACCAACAAGCCATTACAGGAATTCATCGATTTTATCAACCGTTCATACCATGTAAACATCATAATTAAAGAAGAAAAGCTCAAAAAGCTGAAGTTCAACGGAACCATACATAAAGACGAGCCGCTTACCAATATCATCGAAAAGATATGTATCAGCCTCGATTTAAAAGAGAAACAAGAAAATAACGACATCATATTATATTAATACATTAAAAACAAATTATCTATATATTCACTATTAACCTTTTAGAAACATGAAAAACATGCATTTTAGTAACAGCATACTCAGATATGCCGTTCTATTGATTTGCTTCCTTCCAATGGCTCTCTACGCTCATGGCGCACAAGGAAAGAGAATCATTCTCAAGGGTCAGTCCATCACCATGCAACAGGCTATTCAGCTAATCGAAGAAAATAGCCAGTACACATTCTTCTTCAAGTCCGGCGTTGTCGCCAATGACGAGAAAAAGGACTACGATTGCGAAGGAGACATTAATGAAGTTTTAAGAAAAGTATTCAGTAACAGCGGAATTGACTATGTCATCAAAAATAATGAAATTATCTTGAAAAGCGCGAAAGCAGAGACTGTTCAGCAAAAAAGTCAGGGACCGAAAAAGTCGGAAATCGTAGGTGTGGTAGTCGACGCCAATACAGGTGAATCCATTATCGGTGCTTCCGTACAAATCAAAGGGGCTGCTACAGGAGTAATCACCAACATTGACGGAAAGTTCACGATCATGGCTGCTCCTTCGGATGTTATTCTCATTTCTTATGTAGGATACACACCCAAAGAAATCAAGATCGGTTCACGCAAAGTGTTATCCATCGATTTGAATGAAGATGCCAAGCAGTTGGAAGAAGTAGTCATCACAGCTTATGGTACAGGACAAAAGAAAGCCAGTATGGTAGGCTCTGTTGAATCTATTAAACCAACTGAATTAAAGGTACCTTCTACCAATCTGTCTACTGCATTTGCCGGACGTCTGGCTGGTGTTATTGCCGTCCAGAAAAGTGGTCAGCCGGGAGCTGATGGCGCCAACTTTTGGATTCGCGGTGTTTCGACCATGAACGGAGTCACCGATCCACTAATCATTCTGGATGGTGTGCAGGTAAGTTCAAGTGACCTGAATAATCTTGATCCCGAGATTATCGATAGTTTCTCTATCCTGAAAGATGCTACCGCAACAGCGATGTACGGTACCCGTGGTGCCAACGGTGTGATGATTGTAACCACCAAATCGGGTATGAATCTGGATAAGCCGATTATCAACTTCCGTATGGAAGCACAAATGTCTCAACCGACCAGTACCCCTAAATTCGTAGACGGTGCCACTTACATGGAACTTTTCAACGAGGCCGTAAACAATGACAATAGCGGTGACGTGCTTTACAGCCAAGATAGAATTGACGGAACACGTGCCGGATTGAATCCTTATATCTATCCGAACGTAAATTGGTATGACGAATTGTTCAAAGACGCTTCTTATAGCGAAAAGTTCAACTTTAACATCCGTGGCGGTGGTAAACGTGTAGACTACTTCTCCAGCATCTCTGTCAACCACGAATCCGGTATGTTGAAGAATCGTTCAAAGGATTTCTTCTCCTATAATAACAATATTGAAATCATGCGCTATAACTTCCAGAATAACATCAACGCCAAATTGAGTAATTCTTCTAAGTTGTCCTTGCGCCTGAACGTACAGTTGCGTGACATGACTACTCCTAACCAGGGAGTAGGAGCCATCTTTACCAATGCCATGAATACATCACCTGTTGAATTCCCGGTATATTTTCCGGATGACGGTGAAACACCTTATATTAAATGGGGAGCTACAGAACGTGTCAACGCCGACTATCAGACCAACCCGGTGGCTCAGGCTGCTACAGGCTACAACAAAGGATTCCAAAGCACAGTCATTGCAGCACTGGAATTTAACCAGAAGTTGGATTTCATCACCGAAGGTCTGAGTTTCAAAGCACTGGCTTCATTCAAGAACTGGTCGAGTTCCGAAAACAAACGTGAAGGGAAGTGGAACAAATTCGCACTGACCGGATACGAAGACGATGGCAATGGTGGCTACACCTACACAACAAGCCGTATTGGAGACGAATATACGACAAACCTGACCGCAAAGAATACAAATTCCGGTGACCGCCGTTTCTATTTGGAAGGAATGGTCAATTACAGCCGTACATTCGGTGAACATGACGTCAATGCGATGCTAATCTATAGCCAGGACGAACTTGTTAACAACACACCGGGCGATGGTAACTTTATCGGTTCATTGCCTCAACGCAAACAAGGTCTTGCAGCACGCGCCTCCTACGCTTATGCCGGAAAGTATATGGCTGAAGTGAACGTAGGATACAATGGATCGGAGAACTTTGCCAAAGGACACCGTTTCGGTCTGTTCCCCTCCATTGCCGCAGGTTATAACATCAGTGAAGAATCTTTCTTCAAACCTTTGAAAAACGTTGTTTCTAAATTGAAGCTACGCGGTTCGTGGGGTCTGGTAGGTAACGACCAGATTAATGGCAGCCGTTTTATCTACATGTCTCAAATTGACCTGGGCGGCAAAGGATTTACAACAGGTGTCAATCAGAATGTAACCTACAATGGTCCCGTTTATCAACGCTATGCCAATGAAGATATTACATGGGAGGTAGGAGAAAAGATTAATTTTGGAGTCGATTTACAATTGTTCCACTCTTTAGACCTTACTTTTGATATCTTTCGCGAAAATCGTCGCGACATCTTCCAGGAGAAAGGTACCACTCCGACATATATGGGTACGGCTACCACTAAAGTATACGGCAACCTGGCAGCTATGCGCAATCAGGGATTTGAATTAGCAGCCAGCTATAACAAGCAGTTCAACAAAAACTGGTTCGTCAGTTTCAAAGGAACTTTCACGTATGCACATAATGAAATCACCAAATATGATGAATCACCGAAATACCCATGGCAGTCAAAAATCGGAGTCAGTGCCAATAAGAATGCCATTTATATTGCCGACGGACTCTTCATTGATGCAGCAGATATTGCCAACCACCAACAACAATTGGGAGCGGCAGTGATTCCGGGAGATATCAAATATATCAATATTTCAAGAGACTGGTACGGATATGATGATAACCTGACAGATACAGACGACTGGGTATGGGCAAAACATCCCGGCGTACCGGAGATTGTATATGGCTTCGGTCCCTCTATTAAATGGAAGAATCTGGATTTCTCCTTCTTCTTTCAGGGAGTAGCCAAAACCTCCTTCATGGTAAAAGATTTCCATCCCTTCGGTGACAGTATGCTGCGCAACGTACTTTCATGGGTGGCAGACGAACGCTGGAGTCCCGACAATCAAAACACCAATGCGACTTACCCGCGCTTGTCACGCAAAACCAATAACAATAACAACAAGTTGTCCAGCTATTGGGAGCGTAACGGTGCCTTCCTGAAATTAAAGAATGCTGAGATCGGATATACCTATAAGAATATGCGTTTATACATCAGCGGTTCTAATCTGATGACCTTTGCTCCGTTCGATCTGTGGGATCCTGAACAGGGTGGTGGCAGTGGTCTTTCATATCCGACCCAACGCGTATTCAACATTGGATTCCAAATGACTATTAACAATAAATAACACCTTAAAAAATATGAAAAAGAATACACTATATCTATTCATCCTCTTATTGATTACAGGGCTGAATACTTCCTGTAACTATCTGGATATTGTTCCCGACGAAACAGCCACGGAAAAGGATGCCTTTGCCAATCCCCGCGCTGCACTGCGATATTTATATTCCTGCTACGGATATCTGCCTCAGTCAAACATGGTTCAGTCATGTATGGACTTTACCGGTGACGAAACGATCAGCCCGTTTGCCGAAAGTTACGTAAAATTCGCTGAAGGTTCTTATGACTCAAGCAATACAATTATCAGTTATTGGAATACACTGTTTCAGGGAATACGTCAATGCTATTTGTTGAAAGAAAATATCCACTCCGTTCCTAAGATCAGCCAGGAGGAAGTCGATCTTTACACGGCAGAAGCCGACTTCCTGATCGCCTATTTCCACCTCCTTCTGATCAAATGTTACGGGCCGACCATTTTGGTAAAAGAACTTCCGGCACTCGACACTCCTGCGAATAATATGCTCGGACGTCGTCCGTACGATGAATGTATCGACTGGGTTGCCGACTTACTTGACGATGCAGCCACCAGACTTCCTGCCACACGCAATAGCTCGGATTATGGACGTGCCACGAGCGTCATTGCCAAAAGCTTAAAAGCACGAATGTTGCTTTATGCCGCCTCACCATTATTCAACGGGAATCCTGATTATGCAGACTTTAAGAACCCGGACGGCGAACAGCTCATGCCAACCACTTATTCGGAAGAAAAATACAAACGTGCAGCAGATGCAGCATGGGATGCCATTCAAGCTGCATCAGGAGTCGGTCACGAGCTCTATAAAGCCAGTACTACAAGTAATGCTTATCCGGAACCGACCAACCTGACAGAACGTACACTTCGTATGACTTTCATGGATAGCGAGAACTTCAAAGAAGTCATCTTCCCCGAAACCCGTAAAGCAGGTGCTTATGGTATCCAACGTAAATCCATACCTTTCTTCCCCCGTGGTTCGTGGAATGGTATAGCCCCCACGATTACCATGCTCGACCGCTTCTACACAGCCAATGGATTGCCGATTGACGAGGACCCGGCATTCAGTACAAACAATAAGCTGGATATCATAACCATCCCTGAAGGCACTACCTATGCCGAACCGGGAAAGAGAACATTATACATGAACATGAACCGCGAACCCCGATTCTATGCGTGGGTTGCTTTTGAGAACGGTTATTATGAATGTCGTACAGACGATAAAAGATATGCTTATCACAAATTCTGGGGTGCTGAGCGTTCTGAAGGAGACAAGTGGTTGACCGGATTTCTGGCAACAGAAAACTGCGGTGTCAGAGCCGATGACGGAAAGATAGTCACTGCGGCACGCTCTCAGAACTACTCCAAAACAGGATACCTGAACAAAAAAGGTGTACACCCAGGAATACAAGCTACCGTTGGTACCCCCGGACCAACGGTAGAATATCCATGGCCTGTGATACGTCTCGCCGAACTCTACCTGAACTATGCCGAAGCCTGCGTAGGATACGGTAAAGAAGGCTATCCCGAAAAAGGAATGGCTTATCTGGACAAAGTACGCGAACGCGCCGGACTAAAACCGGTACTGGAAAGCTGGGCAAATGCCAAAGTTCCTTTGACAAGCTATGACGGCCAATGCGGTCCCGACGGCAGAGTGATGAAAATCGTCAGACAGGAACGTATGATCGAGCTTTATCAGGAGAATCATAATTTCTGGGACATCCGCCGCTGGAAAATGGGAGAAACTTATTTCAATGTCAAGGCACGTGGTCTGAACATTCTTGCCGAGACAATGGAGGACTTCGCTAAGATTGTGGAGATACAGGACAAGCGTACATTCGATGCACCCCGTCAGTATCTGATGCCTATTCCGGCAGGTGAAGTAAGCAAGAACCCGAACATGGTGCAGAATCCGGGCTACTAATCAATGATGAATAACAATTATTAAAAATAATCTGATCATGAAAAAGATACTTATAACGATATGTCTTATCGGAGGATTAGCCATGCTCTGGTCTTGCAGCGATGACAAAGATTCCTATCCGGTACCCAGCGACATCGAAAATCTGAAAGCGACTCCCGCTCCGGGACAGATTACCCTGAGCTGGACCAACCCTGCCGATGAAAATTTATATTATGTACAGATAGAATATACTATCGGAGCCACAGGAAAGTCATACAGAAAACAAGTCAGCCAATACGCCAGCGAATTGGTAATAGACAATCTGCTCCAAAAGTACGGTGAAATCAACTTCACCGTACAAGCCTTCAATCGTGGCAACACCGCAGGTACCATCCATCAGATAACTGCACAAGCAGAAAAGGCAAGTCCTACGTTTGGCACTCCCGTAAAAATAGATCTGGACTATAAGAAAATATGGACGAATGCTCCATTTCCTACCCGTCCGATCAAAGACCTGGTAGACGGAAATATAGCAACCTTCTTCCACTCATGGTGGAGCTCACTAGTGGAAATGCCACATTATCTGGTAGTAGATTTAGGCGAAGAAGTCAGCGCTATTAAATTCCGTTCGACCAATACCAACCGTGCGAACGATAGTTCATGGAAAACGATCAACTTATATACAAGTGATAGTTATAATCCAGCAGAATGGTTTGATGGCGTCGAGAAAATTGATGGCAATACAGTGGATATCTCACAGGCAGGCACCCACAAGGAAACTACCTTAACAGGACTTCCCGACGGAGTGAGCGAAGTGTACAACTCAGAGGTAATTCCGCTGTCAAAACCTTCCCGCTATCTTTGGTTCGAAGTGACAGAGACCACGAAGGGCACTCCTTATTTTGCTTTAGGAGAACTGGAAATCTATCAATGTTCAATGGTCGTACTTGAATAAAAAAAAGAATGAAGAAATATATACTGCTTTTCTTTCTATTATCGTTGCTGCCATGCCTGTCTACGGCATGCTCTGACGATGACGGCTCTTCAACCCCCAATTTAACCGTTGGAAAAGAGACAGTTGATTTCAATAGTGAGTCCGGTAGCCAGAATGTAGCTGTCACTACCAATGTGGATACCTGGACTGTCAAATCAGATAAAAATTGGTGCCACCCGTCAGCAGACGGGAAGGCACTGAAAATATCTGTAGACGAAAGCGACGAACGGTACGTGCGTAAAGCAACCGTTACCGTGATAGCTGCCGACCAGACAAAGACAATCACAGTACGCCAGTTGGGATACGAAGCAGCCATTCTGGTTGACCAGTCCAACTTTGAGGTAGGTGTTATCGGTGGAGAAATCCAGTTTGACGTGACGACAAATGTAGAAGTAGCCATCACTTTGCCGGAATGGATTACCGAAAAACCTATCAGCCGTGCACCGGCCACAGTCACCACCCCCCATACATATATGGTGAAAGCGACCGGACTTGACAGTCAGCGTCATGGCAACATTGAAATAACAGAAGTATTACCGACTATCGATCCCGATACGGAACAGGCAGAACCTGTAAGCGCATCCGTATTTGTTACCCAGAAAGGACTCAACGAATTTGCCGAAGGCAACGGAGAAGACGTAAAAGGTGACATCAAGATCAAAATAGTAAGCGGGACGGCTTCTTCTTTTCAACCCGGCAGCAATATCGAAAAGTCTTTTGACGGAGATTATTCGACACTTTATCATTCCAGTTGGAGTAATGGTGCAAGCAACTATTTCCCCATCACATTAACCTATAATTTTGAAACAGTCACAGATGTCGATTATTTGATATATCATCCGCGCAACAACGGAAATAATGGTAGATTTAAAGATACAGAAATACAATATTCAGCAGACGGTCACACATTCACAAAACTTATTGATAAGGATTTTCAAGGTTCGGGCATGGCAGGCAAAGTTACATTTGACCAAACGATACAGGCGAAGTCTTTCCGTTTCATCATAAAGAGCGGTACTGGCGACGGACAAGGATTTGCTTCATGCGCCGAGATGGAGTTCTTTGCAAAGAATCCCGTGAACTTTGATTATTCGACTCTCTTCACCGATGCAAGTTGCAGTGAACTGAAAACCGGTATTACGGAAGATGACATAGCAAAGTGCGAATACCCGTTCTTTAAAAATATAGCCTACTATATGATTAAAGGTAAGTATCCTGCTGAGTTCCGTATCAGCGAGTTCAAGGCATATCCCAATCCGGATATCCAGTCGGAAACCCACAAGACCAACCCTTACAGCCAGTTGGACAATCCGACCGGAATATCGGTCAAGGCAGATGAAAACCTGATAGTACTGGTGGGAGACACACACGGATATGACATCGGACTGCGGGTACAGAATCTGGATGCACCTGAGAATGACGGTTTTGGCGGAGTGACCTACTTACTGAATCAGGGAATCAACAAGCTTTCTATCAGCGAGCAAGGACTGGTGTACGTGATGTACGTCACAAAAACGCTGGACGATCCGTCAGCGGCCCCAATCAAAATCCATTTTGCATCGGGAAAAGTGAACGGCTACTTCGACTCGCAAAATCCGGAGCATAACGGACGCTGGTCGGAACTGCTCAACAAAGCAACCAACCGGTATTTTGACGTACTGGGGAAATATGCCCACCTCACTTTCGAGACGAGTGACCTCCGGACCTACGCAGGTTCCAAGGGAGATGAACTGATAGACCTTTATGACAAGATCGTGTACAGCGAGCAGCAGCTGCTGGGCTTGGAGAAATATGACAAGATGTTCAGAAACCGGATGTATCTGAATGTCATGTATAAGTCCTATATGTACGCCACGGCTTATCACACAGCCTACAACCGAACAACAATGAATGAAATCTGTAGTCCGGAAAAGCTGAAGACAAGCGCTTGCTGGGGACCGGCACACGAGATAGGACATTGCAATCAGACCCGTCCGGGAGTATTGTGGGGCGGCAACACGGAAGTGACGAACAACATCATGTCCGAGTACATACAGACCACCATTTTCGGCCAGCCTTCCCGCATACAGGTTGAAGACATGGGAATCACCTACAGAAACAGATACTCCAAAGCATGGAGTGGGATTATTGCCACCGGAAGCCCGCATGCTGACTTCCAAAATCTGGGAAAGAATAATGCCAATGATGTATTCTGTAAACTTGTTCCCTTCTGGCAACTGGAACTCTATTTCGGAAAAGTGCTGGGCAGGACTCCGTTGCAACAGGCAGACAAAGGAGGTTTTTATCCGGAGGTATATGAATACGCCCGCAATAAAGACTACACCGGAATGACTCACGGAGAGATTCAGCTTGACTTTGTATATGCCTGCTCCAAGATTTCCGGTATGAACTTACTCGACTTCTTCACCAAATGGGGATTCTTGACTCCGGTCGACAAGGAACTGGACGACTACGGGAAAAAGCAGCTGACCGTGACACAAGACATGATAGACGCTCTCAAACAGAAAGTAAACGCACTGGGAGGCACCCGTCCGGATGTCGCTCTAGAATACATTTCGGATAATACGTACGAACTGTATAAAACGAAACCCGCCATCATCAAAGGAGAGAATGCCACTCATGCTCCCAAGACATTTACGGTAGGTTCCGGCGATAATGCAGTGACTTACAACGGTGAGACCATCACGATCAAGAACTGGACCAATGTAGTGACTTACGAAGTGAAAGATGAAACCGGCAAATTCATCCTCATCTGCAGCGGCGAAAATGCCCCGTCGTCAACAGACACATTCACGATTCCGGTTCGCTGGAAAGATGGTTTCCAGTTAAGCGCCGTTTCCGTTACGGGCGAACGTATCGAAATTCCAATGAATTGATCGTATCTCAGATACATTCAAGATAACTTTTTATCGGGTTAGGTATCGAAGGGTGTCCGCAGGCGGGCGCCCTTCTTGCGTAACACAATCGTAGCATATTTGTTACGCGTTCTTCAATCAACTGTAAAAAGCAAGAAACGTCAAGCCCCTACTTTTGCAGCAAATAATTAACGCACGCTAACATTTATGAAACGATTTCTCAGATTAGTCTCTTTGACTCTTTTAATCATGAGTACAAGCGGAAATACTTTTGCAGAGGAAAAAGTAAACGTAGCCAGACAGGGCACGATCCGCGGACGCATAGTAGACACTTCCAAGCAAATTCTTCCGGGAGCCTCCATCTACATCGAAAAACTACATACCGGAGTGACAAGCGACGTCAACGGTTATTATACATTCGCCAATCTCACACCGGGCACATACACCGTGAAAGTCAGCTACGTAGGCTACTCTCCCGTCGAAATGAAAATCACCATTCCGGCAGGAAAGACGCTCGAAAAGGACGTAGTACTCAATGAAGGACTCGAACTGCAGGAAGTAGTGGTAGGCGGCGCCTTTCAGGGACAACGCCGCGCCATCAACTCACAAAAGAACAACCTCGGAATCACCAATGTCGTTTCAGCCGATCAGGTCGGAAAGTTCCCCGATTCCAATATCGGCGATGCCCTCAAACGTATCAACGGTATTAATGTACAATACGACCAGGGGGAAGCCCGCTTCGGACAAGTCCGCGGTACCTCCGCCGACCTCAGTTCCGTGACCATCAACGGCAACCGCCTCCCTTCTGCCGAAGGCGATACCCGTAATGTCCAGCTCGACCTCATCCCCGCAGACATGGTGCAGACAATCGAAGTGAACAAAGTCGTTACCTCGGATATGGACGGAGATGCCATCGGCGGCTCCATCAATCTGGTGACAAAAAGCACTCCTTACAAACGGATGTTCAGCGCCACAGCAGGAACCGGCTACAACTGGATCAGCCAGAAAGCACAGTTGAACTTAGGATTTACCTACGGCGACCGTTTCTTCAATGACAAACTGGGAATGATGGCCGCCATCTCTTATCAGAACGCTCCGTCAGGATCGGACGATGTGGAGTTTGAATATGACGTCAACAAAAAAGGCGAGGTAGTCATGGTGGAAGCACAGAAACGCCAGTACTACGTGACCCGCGAACGCCAAAGCTACTCCTTGGCTTTCGACTACGACATCAACCCGAACCACCGGCTGACGCTGCAAGGTATCTACAACCGCCGACACGACTGGGAAAACCGCTACCGCGTCACCTATAAGGATTTGGATAAGACAGGACTAGACGACGAAGGAGATATGCAGCAATCCGCCCAGATCGAGACAAAAGGAGGAACACCCGACAACAGAAATGCCCGTCTGGAATTACAGCAAACAATGGACCTCAGTCTGAGCGGTGAACATCAGTTCGGAAAGCTGTCCGTCAACTGGGGAGCTTCCTACGCCCGTGCCAGCGAAGACCGTCCGAACGAAAGATACTTCAGCCTGAAACAGGACTTCCTCGGCTTTACCGTCGTAGATGCCGGCGACCGTTTCCCTTACGTGACTACGGACGTCAACTTGCACAACGGAGAAGCAGACGGCGAAAGAGGCAAATGGAAAGTGAAGGAACTGACCGAAAGCAACCAGGAAATCTACGAAAAAGACCTGAAATTCAAAGTAGACTTCGAACTTCCGCTGACAAACGGTATCTATGGCAACAGCCTGCGGTTCGGAGCAAAGTACGCCTCCAAGACCAAAGACCGCAACACCCTTTGCTATGATTACGCAGATGCGTACAAGGACGCTTTCGACAAGGATTACATGAACAACCTCACCAGCCAGATTCGTGACGGATATATGCCAGGAGACCAATATAAGGCGACCGACTTCGTATCCAAAGAATACCTGGGCTCACTCGACCTCAGCAGTATGGAAGGCGAACAGGTGCTCGAAGAATCCTCCGGCAACTACCACGCCCGTGAGAACGTAACTTCCGCCTTCTTCCGCTTCGACCAAAACTTGGGAAAGAAGATAAAAATGATGGCAGGCTTACGCATGGAAGCCACCCACATCAAATACAACGGCTGGAACTGGAACGTAGCCGACGACAAAGACGAGACAGAAACCCTCGAACCTACCGGAAACCATAAGAACAGCTATGTCAACTGGCTCCCCAGCCTCTTGTTCAAATACGATGTGAACGACGACTTAAAGCTCCGCGCTTCGTTCACCGAGACACTGAGTCGTCCGAAATACTCCGCATTGATCCCCTGTGTCAACATCAACCGCAGCGACAACGAACTGGTGATGGGTAACTCCGACCTGACCCCGACCATCTCCTACAATCTCGACCTCAGCGCAGACTACTACTTCAAAAGTGTCGGTCTGATCAGCGCAGGCATCTTCTACAAAAAGATCAATGACTTTATCGTTGATCAGGTCATCGGTGACTACACCTATCAGAACAACGAATACAAGAAGTTCACCCAACCCAAAAACGCCGGCGACGCCGACCTGCTGGGCGTAGAACTGGCCTATCAACGCGACTTCGGCTTCATTGCTCCCGCACTGAAATGTATCGGTTTCTATGGTACGTACACCTACACCCACACCCAAGTGAACAACTTCAACTTCGAAGGTCGTGAGAACGAGAAAGACCTGTCCCTGCCGGGATCACCCGAACATACAGCCAATGCTTCCCTTTACTTCGAAAAGAAAGGTTTCAACGTACGCTTCTCCTACAACTACGCTTCGAGCTTCATCGACGAAATGGGAGAAGTGGCAGCCCTCGACCGTTACTATGACGCAGTGAGCTACATGGACCTGAACGCCAGCTACACCTTCGGCAAGAAGATAAAGACCACGTTCTATGCAGATGCCACCAACCTGCTGAACCAGCCTCTTCGTTACTATCAGGGAACCAAAGACCGCACCATGCAGGCGGAGTACTACGGTGTAAAGATTAATGCCGGCGTAAAAGTTAACTTCTGACAATGCGAAAAGCGAAAACCTCCGTTCCTAAGAATGGAACGCCCCGTTGGTTTTAAAGGAACGGGGTCTTGGTTTTAAACCAACGCCTCGTTCCTTTAAAACCAAAAAAACAGAGAATTTCAGTCTTTCAATAACAACAATTATAAACAACTAATAATCAATATAATATGAAGATAAAAAGCTTATTCATTCTTCTTTTCCTTTCCGTCTTTACATTCGCCCACGCACAGCTAACGGATTATTCCATCTTTGACAAGAAGTTTAACTTCTATGTAGCCAATGATTTAGGTCGCAACGGCTACTATGACCAGAAGCCAATCGCCGAACTGATGGGCACAATGGGCGAAGAGATAGGCCCCGAATTTGTATTAGCCACCGGAGACGTTCACCACTTCGACGGAGTGCGCAGCGTGAACGACCCTTTGTGGATGACCAACTACGAGCTTATCTACTCCCACCCCGAACTGATGATCGACTGGTTCTCCATCCTGGGCAACCACGAATATCGCGGAAACACTCAGGCAGTACTGGACTACACGAACATCAGCCGCCGCTGGTCAATGCCCGACCGTTACTACACCAAGGTATTCGAAGAAAAAGGAGCTACTATCCGCATCGTCTGGATAGACACCACTCCGCTGATTGATAAATACCGCAATGAAAGCGATAAATATCCGGATGCCTGCAAGCAGGACATCAGCAAACAGCTGTCATGGCTGGAATCTGTACTGGCAAGTGCCAAGGAGGACTGGATCATCGTAGCCGGCCATCACCCCATCTATGCCTACACCCCGAAAGAGGAAAGCGAGCGGCTTGATATGCAGAAACGCGTAGACAGCATCCTGCGCAAGCACAACGTAGATATGTACATCTGCGGTCATATCCACAACTTCCAGCATATCCGTGTACCGGGAAGCGACATTGACTATGTAGTCAACTCCGCCGCCTCTCTCGCACGCAAGGTAGAACCCATCGAAGGTACAAAGTTCTGCAGTCCCGAACCGGGTTTCTCCGTTTGCTCTATCGACAAGAAGGAGCTTAACCTGCGTATGATAGATAAAAAAGGAAATGTACTTTATACAGTAACCCGAAAAAAATAAGTTCTCTATTAAAGAAAGAAATTCTACTCTCAGAAAAAACACACACGACAAAGGGCGTCTCCTTCGCGATGAAGGGGGCGCCCTGATTTATTATAGTACTCCTTTGCCCCGACAGATGCAAAGAAAATCACAAGTTCATTAAGTAATGAGCTTATATTACTCTGATTTATTACTCTGATTAGCAGTATCCGCAGTGTTACTCTTGCTTAGATCATCCTTGGGAGTCGTCGTTGCGTTCCCGTCACGGACAGCCATGTAATGCGGAGACATAATCTCAATTCCCGCTTCATTAAACTTATCCTGAATAGTCTGATGCAAATCAGAATAAATCTGAGACATCTTATGCGCCTCCTTGATATAAGCATTGATCTGATACACCGGATACCAGTCGCTCAATGAAGTCTCCAGCACAAACGGGCGCGGATCATCCACTACTCCGGGCGTATTCAACGCAGCATCAATCAGTATCTGATTGACCTGGCGCCAGGGGACATCATAACCGATGGATACCTCCGAATGGATAATCAAGCCATACTCCCGTGCCGATGTACTATAATTCACGGTATGTGAAGACATGATAAAAGAGTTGGGCACCGTCACCACCTCATTTTTCGGAGTGCGGATACGGGTGACAAGCGGCGTCTTCTCTATGATATCGCCGGTAGTATCGTTCAGTTTAATCCGGTCGCCCATCTTGAACGGGCGCATATAAGTAATCACCAGTCCGGCAATAATATTTCCGATAACGGTACTTGATCCGAGCGAGACTATCAATCCGACAAAGACCGAAATTCCTTGGAATACACCGGATTGGGAGCCCGGCAAATAAGGGTAAATCATCGCGATCATAAATGCGTAGAGCAGGAACCGGACAATGTGGAAGGTCGGCATTGCCCAATCCGGATAGAAGCCGTTGAATTTGAGACGCCCCGCTTCTATCTCACGTGCCAGATAAAGTACCAGACGCACCAGATACCTCACCGCGTACCAGATAACAACAATCGTAAACAGATTGGGGATATAGTCTATAATATCCACAAAGATTTTCCGAATCGGATTCCAGATATAACCCAGCAAGCGGTATGCCAGTCCTTCGGTCTGCGGGAAGATGATAAAAATCAAAGGGACAGTGATCAACAATTGTATCCCCATTAAAATATAACGCCCGATGCCTGCCAAAAAGACTAACAGATTAGCCTGCTTCTGAGCATCCAGCAACTCATATCCCTGAATAGACACAGGCTTTATCTTCGTATCTTTCAGACGCAGGATGCGCACTTTCAGTTTGCGGAATGCCCAATTGGTCAGACGGAAAAGAAGATACTGACCGACAATCACCAGCAGAAAATAAAGGATACGCTTCGCCATTCGCCAAATGCTGTGCTCCGCCTTCATCTCATGCAGCTTAGTGATTACATTCTGCCGCCTCTCTTTAGCCAAAGAATCACGGGATACTCCTTCCCACAAAGCATCCTGGTCAGTAAGGGACAGCAGTACTTTGTTGCCGTACATAAGGTCGGACACAATATCCGAATGGTCGATGGAAACGGAATCGGGACGGAGATTAAAACGCTTTCCTATCTCTTCGATAGCGGCACCGGTCATCTGTGCCCGTTGCTGGGGAGTGTATCCGCCCCGTTTTGTAAAAAGATAAAACAGGGTATCCCCTTCGGCAACTACCGGTATTCCTTTCGTGAATTGACGCAGTGAGTCGATACGCTGCCGTTGCTGGGAGAATTTCACCGAATCGGCGGACAGCATCTGAAGCCTCATCTGCTCCATCTCCATACGCATATTGGCTTCATTGAGCCGCGCTTCTTCCAGTGATTTCTGCAGATTTGCCACACGGGCAGAATCAGAATCCCGATGCAAAGAGACTGGATGCGTTGCTACTGTATCTCCGGCGAAAATCTTCTTGACTGCCTGCTCCAGTTGCGCCTGTACATTCACTGCAAGGGAAACCATCACCAGCAGCAATGTAAACCGTTTTATTTTTTTCATATCCATATAGAATGATTCCAAGTTAGGTGAATTAACTTTAATTTCACTTTTTAATAAACATGGCAAACATACGGATTGTTTTTGACATTACAATTCCCTAAATGATTATCTTTGCCCCAAAAGAGAAAAATTATGAATATACTATTACTTATCGGAGGATTAATTCTCATTTTACTAGGAGCTAACGGACTGACAGACGGTGCCGCTTCCGTAGCCAAGCGTTTCCGCATACCTTCCATCGTTATCGGACTGACCATTGTCGCTTTCGGCACATCCGCTCCGGAACTGACGGTGAGTGTCGCTTCAGCCCTGAAAGGAAGCGCGGACATTGCCATAGGTAATGTAGTGGGAAGTAACATATTCAATACGCTGATGATCGTGGGATGTACGGCACTGTTCGCTCCGATTGTCATCACCCGGAACACTTTACGAAAAGAGATACCGCTCTGTATCCTTTCTTCTGTGGTATTGCTGATATGCGCCAATGACATATTCCTCGATAATGCCACAGAAAATATACTGAACAGAGTAGACGGTCTGCTTTTACTCTGCTTCTTCGCCATTTTCATGGGGTATACGTTTGCCATCGCTTTCCCAAAATCCTCCGCTGCACCGGAACCGGCAGTACCGGAGCACACGGCACCGGAAGAAGAGATCAAGCTGCTTTCGTGGTGGAAATCCATTCTCTATATCATTGGCGGACTGGCGGCACTCATCTATGGAGGTCAGCTGTTCGTCAACGGGGCTACAGGGATTGCCCGCAGCATGGGAGTCAGCGAATCCATTATCGGATTAACGCTGGTAGCCGGAGGAACTTCCCTGCCGGAGCTTGCCACTTCCATCGTCGCCGCACTGAAAAAGAATCCGGAAATGGCTATCGGAAATGTAATCGGCAGTAATCTCTTCAATATCTTCTTTGTATTGGGATGCAGCGCCAGTATCACGCCCCTCCATCTTAGCGGAATTACAAACTTCGACCTGTTTACACTGGTAGGTTCCAGTATTCTGCTCTGGCTGTTCGGGCTGTTCTTTGCCAAGCGGACCATTACGCGGATAGAAGGAAGTATTATGATACTTTGCTATGTGGCATATACGGTGGTGCTGATTTATAATTCTTGATAAGGTAATCCATACCCAACAATAAAAGGCTTCTGGTAATCATACCCGAAGCCTTTCACTTTTATCATAGAAACAAATCATTTATTCCACTTCAACCGCAGTCAATACATTCACACCATACTTTCCATCCTTAGAAATCCACCAGTCCGTATCTCCATTGGCACAATGGATGGCATAACGAGGATTATATCGGAGTCTGTCCGATCCGTCCGGTATCCACAGCCCTAACTTATAAGTTCCGGGAGTCACCGAGGCGGGAAGTTCAAGAGATACATCCACTGTATGCGTCAGCGAAGTATAGGTAGAATCCTTTGGTTCGAATGGTTGCCAGTTCTTTGGATTGGCATCGGTCAGAAATTCCGTAACCTCTCCTGTATCATCAATCAATACGAAATAAACAGGATGTTCACCAAATACGGTGGCAAAACCTCTGTTCTTCAACCTCAGTTTCAAGACATTCTCCTTTCCACTCACTAATTTGGAAGGAAGCTGAAGTGATTGCAGCTCAATCCGGTAACCCAGATGATCGCGTATATAATCGAACACATTGCGTTTTACCTTCGTTCCGTCTTTCTTACGGAAGTAGCTGTCGGACACCGGCATGTGATGCTGGAGGAGGGCGTCTTCCGTTATCATCGTTTTCTTCCAGACCACCATGGAGTATTCGGGCGGATTATTCTCATCGAACCGATTGTTGGGATGTTGCTCCTTATAATTATGTATGATGCTTAGTGAAGTATAATGCTGGAGGAATAAACGTCTCGCCGCCTGCATACCGTCAATAATCCATCCGGCAGAAGGACTGTCCGGATCAGCGCCCACGCTCCAGAATCCCCAGGGCAGTTCACCGTCTACCACGAGATAAGGAGATTCCGCCACTATCTGATCGAACTTCGGTGTCCCTTCGTGCATATCGGCATCCCATCTGTCGGGGCGTATGACAATGAAGTCATCATGGAAAGAAAGTCTCTTATAGAGTTCCGGTTTATCTTTCAGCAGGTTCTTAAATTCCGGGAGTCTGACTTGTACATTTCTCTCCGCAGGAACCACAGAAAGCAGTTTTTCCAATACGGCAGCCTTTGTCTCTTCCGAATTTTCCAGTCCCTGAACCGAACTGTGCCATTCGCCCCACGCGCCAATCATCCCGGCTTGTACGACCAGAATCAAGTCTTTATTTTTCTCCAGGAAAGGTTTTAGTTGATCCAAGTGCGCCAGTATCTGTTCGCCGGTAGGACCGACAGGCGACCGTCCCATAAAGTCCCGTTCGTAGGCAAAGCGCAATACGGCCTTTTTTCCTTGCTTTTGCAGTTCATCAAAATATGCCTGCATGGTCCGGAAGTTTTCTTCAGACAGTTCTTTACCTATTAAATAAGTCAGATAAAAGTAGCTCTGTGAGAGTGAAACACTATCTGCTATATACTTAGCAGACAATTCATTCAGTTCTTTGGTAGGAGTGTCCTTTTCGTACAGCACATCCACCGCAGTTTCCAACCGGAATCCTCTTCCCGGGTTGTATAATCCATTTTCTCCCTGCGGGTCATCTACACAGATTCCACGAAACTCCAGCGTCCGTTGACTATGACCGCATCCGCCTGCCAATAAAGCAAAGAGTGCAACTATCATGCTGCTACCTATCCAATTCCTTCTCATAGTAATAATTTTGTTTACCGGACAAATGTATAACAATTCCGATGACAAGCATTATTTACTGGACATTTTGTATAAGAAAGTATCAGTATCGGATAAATAACGCAAAAGTATTAGTTAATGCTAAGATTGTATTTGCCCTGCTATCGGAATAATTCTACCTTTGCCATACGCTTCGGCTATGGCTCCTTAGCTGAAGATTTAATCTTAAAAATAAGGCAATACATGAAAAGACTTCATTGGATCTTACTATTAATGATTCTGCTGATCCCGACAGAAAGTATCAGCGCCAAAAAGAAAACAGAGAAAAGCGATAGAGAAATCTGGTGCGATGTAATGTACCGGATGGCAGCTCCTGTATTGAGCAATATGAGCGAAGGCCTGCTGAAACAGAATATGCTCGTAGAATTAAGTCCGACATGGGACGGACGCGACAAGAACGTCACTTATATGGAATGCTTCGGGCGTCTGATGGCGGGACTGGCACCGTGGCTGTCATTGCCCGATGATGAAACTCCGGAAGGACTCCAACGCAAACAACTGCGGGAATGGGCATTGAAAAGCTACGTTCATGCAGTAGATCCCGCTTCCCCCGATTATCTGTTATGGCGTCAGGAGAATCAGACCTTGGTGGATGCCGCCTTCCTGGCAGAAAGTTTCCTGAGAAGTTATGATGCCTTATGGATGCCATTGGACAGTATCACCAAGCGGCGGTATATCACCGAATTTACGGATCTCAGACGGGTCGATCCTTCCTATAGCAACTGGCTGTTGTTCAGCGCTACTGTCGAATCCTTCCTTCGGAAAGCTGGAGCGCCCAGTGATACTTACCGCATCAGTTCCTCTCTGCGTAAGATAGAAGAATGGTACGTAGGTGACGGCTGGTATTCGGACGGCCCTCGTTTCGCATTCGACTATTACAATAGTTTCGTCATACATCCTATGTATATAGAAGCACTGGAGGTAATCACCGAAGCCGGCAAACGTGAGAAGATAGGAAATATGCCCGGCTGCAACTACCATGAAGCGATCAGACGTGCCCAACGATTCGGGGTAATCCTCGAACGCCTCATCTCTCCGGAAGGCACACTGCCTGTTTTCGGACGTTCTATCACTTACCGTACCGGCTCTTTGCAGACATTAGCCCTGCTTGCGTGGCGCAACTGGCTTCCCGTAGAACTATCAAACGGACAGGTACGCGCAGCCATGACGGCTGTCATCCGACGTATGTTCGGGGACGGACGCAACTTCAATACGGCAGGTTTTCTGACACTAGGATTCAACGGTTCCCAGCCCGGTATTTCCGATTATTACACTAATAACGGCAGCTTGTATATGGCATCGCTTGCTTTCCTCCCGCTAGGTCTGTCTGCCGATGATCCCTTTTGGACGGATGCTTCACAATCCTGGACTTCGAAAAAAGCATGGGAAGGAGAAGAGTTTCCGAAAGATCATTCTTATCATAAAAAATAAGTGAGAATCAGCGCCTTATAATAGTTTCCAGTGCGACTGGAAACTATTATCCATTCACACTGGAAGATAGTTTCCATTATGACTGGAAACTATTTGATAATATGGATATAAAAAGTTATATTTGTTGCATTAAAGAAGAAACGCCATGATACAAAAAGACTTTCTAAAAGAAATTATACGCCAACAAGAAATAAACTTGCATGCGAAAGAAGAAGGGATGATCAGAGACAGCCTCTGTACTTTACCTGATATTGATAACTATGCACTAATTGTATCCGGTGTACGCAGATGCGGAAAAAGCACTCTCCTTCACCAATTATTGAAAAAGAAGCACACAGAATCACTTTATATAAATTTCGATGATCCCCGTCTATATGATTTTGAGATATCTGACTTTCAGAAGTTAGATCAATTGATTGCAGAAGCAGGCAATAGAGTTCTGATGTTTGATGAAATACAAATCATTAAAGGTTGGGAGCGATATGTACGACAGAAGCTAGATGAAAATTTCAAAGTTTTCGTAACCGGCTCCAATGCATCCTTATTGAGCAAGGAACTGGGTACCAGCCTTACCGGACGTCATATTACAAGTGAACTATTCCCCTTCTCGTTCAAAGAATTCTGTAGATTCAAGGATATTGAACCTAATGAGCATACAACGAAGGAATACATGCAACTAGGCGGTTTCCCTGAATACCTAAAAAACCCTATTGAAGAAATACTCGCTAATTTACTGGATGATATCCTTATTCGGGATATCGCAGTACGCTATGGAATAAAAGATATTCGAGGACTTAAACGTTTGACCGTTTTTCTACTTTCCAATATTGGGAATCTCACATCCGCAAACAAACTAAGAGAACCTGCTGGTATTAATTCTACCACTACCATATTGGAATACCTTTCACACCTGGAACAAAGTTATTTGGTCAGCCTTGTCCCTATGTTCGACTATTCATTAAAGAAGCAGACCATCAACCCTAAAAAGATTTATGCCATAGACATGGGATTAGTCACCTCCAATGTAAACAGAATAAAAGGAGATGAAGGACACAAACTTGAAAATATGGTCTACAATACATTGCGGCTAAGATATAAAGACATATACTATCACAGGAGAGACAATGAATGTGACTTTATTACTCTTGAGAAAGGCGCCATTACCCAAGCAATCCAAGTCTGTATGGAGCTCAATGCAGACAACCAATCACGCGAATTTGACGGACTCATTGATGCATTGAAATTCTACAAACTCACTGAAGGATACATCATAACACTAAACCAAGAGGATGTATTTCAAATTGAGAATCTCAAAATCAAAGTAATACCTTATCATAAATGGCAGCTATAAAAACATATTGGATTAACCATCTTTATCATGTTTAATAAACCAGCTCTTGACTTTTCCTTTTTTATTTTGTATCTTTGAAGGTAGTAAAAAGAAGAAAAACAATATGAAACGTATAAAATATAAGACATAATAGCAGCCAATAAGGCATCTGTTTCCAACTATAAAGGAATTGGAAAGGGAGAAAATCAGCACTGATTTTCTCCCTTTTTGTTTATATAATTCCAAGGTTACTCAGAAATTTCCAAAAAATAGTTTTTAATAAACTTGGATACCGTTTATAATAAACCTTTCAACTATTTATTAAAAACGCTCAAACGGTTTATTATAAAACTGTAAGGATATTATTGCAACCAAGCTGAAAGAATATTCATAGTTGAACAGAACAGTTATTAAAACGATCAATATTATATACAAAAAGACAAACGACATAATTTGACAATGAAGAAAACAATGCCAAGCAAAAGACAGAGTTTCAAAAGAAATACCATAAAAGTATTAGTCTCTGCTAATATTATATTTGTCTCCCCCTCAAAATAATCCTACCTTTGCTCATCATTAGTTATGGCCTTTGATTATATAACGAATAAAACATTAACCCTATAAATAACAATATCATGAATAAACAAACCTTTTTAACACTACTTGCTACATTCGCACTCCTCTTCAGTTTCACTTTCTCCTGCCATGCCAAAGGAAAAGATAAAGCTAAACATGTTGTTTTCATCGGTTTGGACGGTTGGGGAGCCTACAGCCTTCCCAAAGCAGATATGCCGAACGTAAAGAAACTGATGGAGGACGGAGCCTACACACTGAAAAAGCGTTCTGCCCTCCCCTCTTCCAGCGCCATCAACTGGGCATCCATGTTTATGGGAGCCGGACCGGAACTTCACGGATACACCGAATGGGGATCTAAAACACCGGAACTTCCCTCACGCGTATTAAATAAGAATGGTATCTTCCCTACTGTTTTTCAATTACTGCGCGATGCCCGCCCGGAAGCGGAAATCGGCTGCCTGTATGAGTGGGAAGGAATTAAATATTTAGTAGATACGCTGTCTTTAAGTTATCACTATCATGTTGCCGACTGCAACAAGACTCCGAAAGAACTGGGCAATATGGCTTCTTCTTATATAAAGGAGAAACACCCCGCTCTTGTTGCCATCTGCTATGACGGCCCCGACCACACCGGACACACTGCCGGACACGACACACCGGAATATTATGAGAAACTTAAAGAACTGGATATGTATGTCGGCCAAATCGTTCAGGCGGTAAAAGACGCGGGACTGCTGGATGATACCATTTTCATATTAACTTCCGATCACGGAGGTATCGATAAAGGTCATGGCGGCAAAACAATGCAAGAAATGGAAACAGCTTTCATCATATCCGGCAAGAATATTAAGAAAGGACTCCGGTTTGACGATGTAAGCATGATGCAATACGATGTGGCGTCCACTATCGCCCGCATCTTTCATTTAGAACAACCACAAGTTTGGATAGGTAGACCCATGGAGATTGTTTTCAAATAATCATTTAGAATTATCAATAGGAAGGGAAAAGGAGAAGCTAGTTGTTTTAGCTTCTCCTTTGTAATTTATCTTTTAAGACTTATGATACAGACTGCATAAATACTGCACCCACCCTTACTTCCAACGAAGCAAAAACTTACGAACGGGCACCTGCTCGATGCCTTGATAGGAAACTCCTTCCACTTCATCCATGGTGACAACTATCTTGGGATAGTTATCCTGAATCGCCAACAGATTGCCAAACTCCCGTTCATGCGTTTTGGGGTCTATAACTGAATATGCAACTTGAACATACAGCTTTTCCCCATTACGTTCGGCTACAAAATCAACTTCCTTATCGCCATCTCTGCCTATATACAGCGCATATCCGCATACCAGCAAATGATGGCACACCACATTCTCCAGCACCTGTCCGATATCAGTCGCCCGGAAAGGACGAATCGCATTACGTATTCCTAAATCTTCAAAATAATATTTCTCTCCGATCTGGAATTGTTTCTTTCCCTGAATATCCATCGGACGGATTCTTCTTACAAAATAAGCACTATTCAAATAAGTAAGATATTCCAATATTGTTTTGGGCAACATATCTACCCTCTGTGATTTCAGATACTCACTTATTTTATTTGCTGAAAACAGATTCCCAATCGTGTCAGCCAAATAAACCGTCAGATCCTGCAATTGCCGTACATTCCTGATACTATATCTATTCACCACATCTTTCAATATAATTGTATTATAGATATTTCTCAGATACTCCATTATAAGGTGCTCTTCAAAAGGCAAACTGGCAAGATAAGGAAGCCCGCCGAACCGGTAAAAACGGCTAAACGCTTCAACGGAATCCTCCAGTTTATGAAACTCCAAAAATTCGGTATAGGTCAGACCGTATACTTTAAATTCAATATATCTACCACTCAGGAAAGTAGCCAGTTCACCCGAAAGCATGGTGGCATTACTTCCCGTACAATAGATGTCATAAGTGTTTTCCGCAAAGAAATGCCTCAGGGCCTTCTCAAAACCTTCAATATCTTGTATCTCATCAATAAACAGATAACACTTATCTTCCGCGCCCTTTCTTGTCGCAGACACATAATTTATCAAGTCGGCATAAGTTTTAATTTGATCAAACTCAAATAACTCCTTATTAATATAGATGATATCTGCTTCCGGAGAACCGTCACGAATGTCATCCATCAGTTGAAACAACAGATAGCTCTTCCCCACACGCCTTTGCCCAACAATCACCTTTATCATCTGTGTATCGACAAAAGGCTTTATACGTTGTACATACAACTCTCTTTTATAATATTCCGGCTTTCTCATCTTTATTTCTTATAAGTAACAGATTTAGCAAATATAGCATTTTTATTTCTTATAAGTAACGGATTTGGCGATTATAACGATTTTATTTCTTATAAGTAATTCCTCCGCTTAAGAAAAACATTAATATATTTGTAATGCCACATTATAGAAAAGTATTAGAATGGGATAAAATAATACTTGTCTGCCATTACATTATCGCCTACTTTTGCATCATCCAATTACTGATTGAGGTTTCCATGGAGCAATCAGCAGTTGAACAGAGTTTATAATCTAATACAATAAATTATGAGAAGAAAAATTCAATTTCTACTATTCCTTTTTCTCTGCTTGGTTAGTATTCCACTAACAGCACAGAACATTGAAGTAAAAGGGATAGTAACAGAAGCAACGACAAACGACCCCTTACCAGGAGTTACAGTAAAAGTAAAAGGGAAAGACACTGGTACAATTACAAGCATAGATGGTAAATATGCCGTTAACGTCAATAAAGGCGATATTCTTGTATTCTCAACAGTAGGTATGAAAAGTATAGAGCGTACAATAACTTCAAACGCTCCAATTAATGTCAGTCTGGAAGAAGACAACGTAGCTCTTGAACAGGTTGTAGTCATCGGTTATGGTACAGTAAAGAAAAGCCATCTCTCCGGAGCAGTCAGTTCAGTAGGTACAAAAGAGTTGAACGGCGCTGTCGCAACAAATGTGGGCACAGCTCTTCAAGGAAAAATTGCCGGTGTATCCGTAGCAAGTACAAGTGGTGACCCGAACGAAGGGATGACTATCAACGTACGTGGTATCAGCTCTCTTTCAAATAATGATCCACTCTATGTCATCGATGGTTCCTTCGGAGACCTCAGCATGGTAGACCCGTCGGATATCGCTTCTATCGAAGTGTTGAAAGACGCTGCCGCTGCCGCCATCTATGGTTCTCGTGCTGCCGGTGGTGTAGTATTGGTGACTACGAAGAGCGGGCGCAAAGATATGCCTACCAAACTTGATATAAACTTCTTCACAGGTTTCAGCCAGACTCCAAAAACGTTGAATGTCTTTAATGGTGAAGAATACAGCCGTTTCGCACGTTATTATAATTTGGCAGCAGACGGTTATGGCACAGAAGTTGGTTCTGTTCCTTTTGTAGGTGCAGGCACAGACTGGCAAGACATTATGCTTCGTACTGCAATGACTTACAAAGCCAACGCCAATATTAGCGGCGGTTCTAAAACTGCTTCATACAGTGCGTCCGCAAGCTATTTGAACAAAGAAGGTATTCTTCGCAACACCAGTCACGAATCATATAATATCCGTTTGAAAAGCGATTACTCTTTTCTGGATAATCGCCTGATTATCGGTGAATCGATGATAGTCCGCCTCTCTAAAGGTGAAGGTAACATTAATCAGGATACTATGGGTGAAATTTTGCGTTTCCCTTCAGTAGTTCCAGTCTTTGATCCGACAAACCCGACCGGTTGGGGAACTTCCGCAGACATCAATCTTCCGAATCCGTATGCATATTATAGTACGGTGAACAAAAACAATGAAAAAACTCAGATCTTCTTAAACGCTTATTTACAAGCTGAAGTTATTAAAGGATTGAAATATAAACTGAACTTAGGACTTAGAAAGGACCACACCAAAAGCCGTACATATACGGGTGCCTACGACCTGGGAACTTATGGTAAAAACGATGCCCCTGACCTGAGTGAAGGCTCTGCTGATTACGAATCATGGGTATTGGAGAATACATTGAACTATGATAAGATATTTGGCAAACATAATCTTTCCGCACTGGTCGGCTATTCTGCACAAAAAGACAAGAGCTACGGTCTGAACGGCAGCAATACAGATATCCCTGAGTTCATTGAGACAATGACGGGTAACGTTAAATCAATGACAGCCTCCAGCTCAATAAACGAATTGGCTTTGGTTTCGCTCTTCGGACGTATCATGTATTCTTACGATGACCGTTATCTGCTTTCTGCATCTATCCGCCGCGATGGTTCCTCACGTTTCAAGAAAGGACACCAGTTCGGCAGCTTCCCTTCAGCATCTATCGGATGGAACATCAACCGTGAGAAATTCTTCAAACCATTGGAAAATGTATTTGACCAATTCAAACTTCGCCTCAGCTACGGTAAACTAGGTAATCAGCAGATGGATAAATACTATCCTACCATCAGCGTAGTATCCGATGGCATGAATTACCTGCAAGGCAATAACATTTGGTTCGGTCAGTTGCCTAATGTAACCGCAGTATCTCCCACCGATCTGACTTGGGAAAGTACAGAAACTTTCAATGCAGGTCTGGACCTGAGTCTGTTGAACGGCAAATTAACATTGACAGCCGATGCTTATGTAAAAAATACAAATGATGTATTACTTCCTGTCCCTTATGCTGCTTCTACCGGTATCAGCGGTCTGTCTATCCAGAACGCCGGCCAGGTACGTAACAAAGGATTCGAATTATCCATCAATTGGCGCAGTACTATCGGTGATGACTTCAGCTACTATATCGGTGCAAATGCTACTACTGAAAAGAATGAAGTAACGAAGATTACTGCCGGTGGTAACAACATGGCTATTTCCGGTTACTCAGCTCACGGTGCCGGCGGACGCGGTATTAACAGATTTGAAGAAGGACACCCTATGTCATACTTCAACCTGATTGAAACTGACGGTATTTTCCGCACACAGGAAGAGATTGATAACTACAAGAATAAGGACGGCAAACAAATTCAGCCGGGCGCACAACCGGGTGACGTACGTTACAAAGACTGGAATGGTGACGGTATTATTGATGAGAATGACCAACATGATGTAGGCAATCCGTTCCCTGATTTTACATTCGGCCTGCGCTTAGGCGGTGAATGGAAAGGATTCGACTTCGGTCTGTTCTTTGACGGCATGACAGGTAACAAAATATATAACTATCAGCGTTACTGCCTTGAATCGGGTAAGTTCAACGGTAACTACAGCACTAAGCTGGCTAACTCATGGAGACCGGATAATCAGAACACCGACATTCCTCGTTTCTCTAAAACAGACGGTACAGATAATGGATTGGCATATACCGACAGATGGCTGGAAGACGGCTCTTACTTCCGTCTGAAAACACTGGATATCGGCTATTCACTCCCGAAGAACTTGCTGAAGAAAGTAAAACTGGAAAATGTAAGAATTTACACATCAATGGAGAATCTCTTCACATTGAGTAAATATTCGGGCTATTCTCCCGACCTCGGAGAAAGCGGCAGTGTAGATATCGGCGCATCTTACAGCGTATTCTCAAGAGGAATCGACCAAGGACGTTATCCGATACCACGTACTATCTCTTTCGGTATTCAGGTTAGCTTATAATACGAAGATAATACACACTAATTGAATTTATAACATGAAAAAGAACTGGTTATCATACATATGCGTGGCGACTCTCCTTTCCGGAGCATTGACCTCGTGCAACGAATCCAACTTTTTGGATCTGTCAGATCCCAATCACTTCACAGAAAATAATTTCTGGAAGAATAAAGCTGATGCAGAGAGCGGTCTCGCTGCCGCCTACTCACCGATTAAATATCAAATGAACGGTTATTACGGTGCATTCGACGGATGGTTGAATCTGAACAGCCGCGGCGACGATATCTTTACGATTCTGAACGAAGAGGCTTCCATGTGGGCCATCGCTACATTCCAGAACTCCAGTACAACAGGAAATGATCCATACGGAGCACTCTATGCAGGTATTCAGCGTGCTAATCTGGTACTGAAGAATATTGATTTGGTTCCGGCAACAGGGATTAGTGAGGAAGACCGTTCCACCATTAAAGGAGAAGCTCTCTTTCTGAGAGGCTTCCAATACTTCCTGTTAGTACACAACTATAAAGAAGTTCCTCTGCGTGTGGTTCCATCCAACGAAGACGAAAGCAACAAACCCGCCGCCAAGGAAGAACAGCTTTGGAAACAGGCAGAAGATGATTTGAAAGATGCTATCAGCTGTAACCTTCCTGTGACCCGTTCCGGTGATGAAAAAGGTCGCATTGAGAAAGGGGCCGCCATCGCTATGCTTGCCAAAGTATACCTGTACCAGCACAAGTATCCCGAAGCAAAAGCACAACTGCAATTATTGATGAACGCTCCTTACTATCCGGGACGTTACAACCTGATAGAGAACTTCGCTGAAAACTTTACTACAGCAAAAGAGAACAATGAAGAATCTGTATTCGAATTGCAATATAGTAGTGATGGTGAATTGACATGGGGTAACGAAAGTGGCATCAGCCTCGGTAACTCTCTTCCTCAGTTTGTGGGTCCGGTTGCCGGCGGTGGTTGGGCTAAATTGATGCCTTCCAGTTTCGCTGTCGGCCAGTTTGTGAAAGAAGAACGTCCTGCCGGATCGGATACGAAGTTTGACAAACGTATGTACGCAAGTTTATTCTTTAATCCGGAATCTATGAATGACGTTGTTAAGAATGAAAAATGGTATGGCGGCAACCGTTCGATGGAAGATCTCTGGGATGGCAACAGTGGTAAAATGACTGGGGGTGCTCCCTCATTTAGCCAGGGAGACGGTAAGTTTCTGCTGAAAAAGTACACTGCATATTTTGTGAATGCGACTAATGCCGATAATATGGGGCATAAGGAAGGTAAAGCAAACAATCTGCGTGCTATGCGTTTTTCAGAAGTACTGTTGATGTATGCCGAAGCCTGTGCTATGACAAACGATGCCAACGGTGCAAATACAGCGTTGAAGATCATTCGCAAGAGAGCCGGATTGGCAGACAAGACTTTTGCCCAAGCTGATTTAATGGCAGAAATCGAACATCAGTGCTTACTTGAGTTCTTCGGTGAAGGACACCGTTTTGACGACTTGAAACGTTGGTATACCACTCAAGAGATCAAGACAATCTTCAACGCAAATGAAAAGCAGGGAGCAGATAATTTCCAGGAGAAATACAGATATTATCCGATTCCTTCCGGTGAGTTAAACAATAACAATGCCATGGAACAAACTGAACTGTGGAGATAATACCTTTAAACCCATTTATATTAGAAAATTATGAAAAAGATATATTCATTATTATTTATAGCGCTTTTCCTCTTTTTAGGATACTCTTGCGATGATGGAAGTTTAGATCACAGCGATGTATACATTCCGGACCCTGTAGAAGAAAACTTTGAAGATGACGGAATTGCGCCGGAACCAACCACTACCGCTGTCATAAAGATGAAGATTGGAGAAGAGAACAAACACCAAGTGATTGACGGTTTCGGCTGTGCGTTCTGTGGATGGTCACACCGTATTTGGAATACCATGCAACGTGATGCGGTGATGGAAGACTTGTTTGGTAAATCAGGTTTAGCCCTGAATATTTTCCGTGGCGAAGTATTCCCTTCTTATTGTAATCCGGAAACGGGTGATATTGAATTCAAAATGGACCGCAATTTCATGTTACGCCCCGATGATCCTTCTATGATCAATAACTATTGGCGTAACTACAACGGTGAAGAGTGCGGAGAACAGACGCAACTGGGACAAATGTGGCTGGTTGACCATATCAACAAAAAATATAAAGATGTCAAGTTCTTCTTTTCTGTTTGGTGTCCCCCTGTTGTATGGAAAAGCAATGGTAAACTTAATGGCGGAAGCCTGAAAACGGATTACTACGAAGATTATGCAAATTACCTGATGGACTTTGTAGATGCTTATGAAAAAGGACTGGGCATTGATATCTTTGCGATGTCCGGATGGAATGAACCGGATGTTCTATCCAGCATGGGAGGATGGGCCAGCTGCTCTTGGAGCGTAGACCAAATGGCTAAGTTCGTACTCGAAAACCTTCGTCCGGAGATGAACAAGAGAGGACATAGCGATATGAAACTGGTATATGGCGAGAATGCCTGGTGGTCATGGGCTACTAAACATATTAATTCAAGCCTTGAAAAGTATCCTGAATTGGCAGACCCGAATTTGATTGTTGCTGGTCACGGCTATTCCACAACAGATGCAAGCATCGCACCTTTTGAACAAGCGGAAAAGCATAATCTCCATATCTGGCAGACAGAGATCAGTGATGATAAGGACCGTAAGGAAACATGGCCGGATGCAATGAAGTGGGCAAAAACCTTCCACAGTTATATGGCAAATGGCAATGTAAGCGGCTTTGTATGGTGGGCAGGTGCACGTCCTTGCAGCTCAACGGGCGAAAACCTGATACAGTTGGAAGAAGCATTGCCTAGTACAACCTACTATAGAGTACCCCGCTACTATACTTTCGGACAGTACACTAAGTACATCGAACCTGATGCTGTACGTGTGGATGTAGAAGCTGTTTCTTCAGAGGCCGACAAGCTTCCGGAAGAGTTATTGGTTTCTGCTTATATAAAAGACGATACTTATACCATCGTGCTGGTCAACGCTTCTGAAAAGGAGTCCTTCTCTACTTTAGTGGAGATCGAGGGAGTAGAATTTCAAAATATGAGAACTTATACCTCCAGTGAAAATGTGAAATGGCAACAAAAAAAGATCAATCCGTCTTCAAGCGGTTTGCGTGCCATTACTGTTCCTAAATACAGTGTAGTAACTGTGACCGGTAAAATAAAAGGCCACGAAGCTGAATAATGAATTATAAATTAGAGAATACCATGAAAAGAAATATAATATACTTAGCAGGAATCGCACTTTGTGCCATCGGACTATTCTCCGGCTGTGACGAAGACCTACCTAGTTATGCAAATCTGACTGTAAATGCAGAGACTTTAACGATTAATCTGGATGAAACAACCGAAGGAAGTTTCAGTATCGTCGAAGGTAATGGCGGCTACAAAGTGAACAGTTCAGACGCAACAGTAGCAACAGCAGTCATTTCGGGCAATGAAGTAATTGTGACAGGCCTGGAATATGGCACTGCGACATTAACCGTTACCGACTGGACAAAGAAATCAGCAAATGTGAAAATCATTGTAGACCAAGAACAGGAACTGGTAATAAAAACAAGTTCTACTACTATGTTCTTTGGAGAATCCAAAACTCTCGAAGTATATACCGGAAACGGTGGATATAGTATTACTTCTTCCGACGAGTCTGTTGCAACCGCCAAAATCAGCGAAGACGGTAAAATAGATATTACTTCTATCACTCCGGGTACTACCACGCTTTCTGTAAAAGACAAACATAACAAAACGGCTGATATCTCGGTAAAAGTGATCAGGAAACTTGTTGTAGACAATAGCGCAGATATTACTTATCTGGTAATTGATGAACCTGTCACTATTAAGATTCTGGATGGTAATGGCGAATATACTTGTAAAGGTAATGGTTCTGCCACCTATCTGAAATGCTCAATGGCTGAAAACGGGACAGAAGTTATTGTTGAAGGACTGAAAAGATACCGCTATAACAAAACGATAACTATCAGTGATAAAGAGGGACAATCTATTGATATTTATGTTAATACCATTGACGATCCTTATTTGGTGAATCCTTCGTATCGTTATCTGATAGCTGGTTCTTATGCTTATCTGTACCCTTCTACATCAAAAGCCGGTGAAGCGATTTATTCTTCTGAACTCAACATTTCTCAGTTGATTATAAAGAGTGCAACGACCACTTCAGCGACTGGCTTCGCAGTAGAATTCACAGGTGATCTGAGTGTCGGTACCAAAACGAAACCTATGCTCTACAAAGTGGCAAAAGGTAAAGTAGACAAAAGCACAGAGTACCCTATAGAAGATTGCCGAATTGATAAAATAGAAGATGGCTGGTATTGGGTCAGCTTCATAGAACCGGGCTATACCGTTCGTTCTTATTTCATTACCAAACAATAATTTGTAAACTTGACACATATCTTTTGAAAGTACCCCCATGCTTTTAAAGTGACGAATATAAAAAGAGATTGTTCTTGCAACGCAGTATATCCTTTGTATTGTCTGTATTGTAACCAATCTCTTTTTATCTTGTCAAGCAATGCAAAAGAATCGCATATAGACTCTTTATAATTTGAGAATTAATATGAATAGATATGATAACAGACTACATATTCTCACGAAAGAATATGATGAGCTCATCTCACGTGAAAATGAAAAGATACTGCCCGGCAATGGTGTTTTTGAACGATACAAATACCCCATTCTGACAGCAGACCACCCCCCGCTGGAGTGGAGATACGACTTCAATCCGGAAACAAATCCCTATCTGATGGAACGTTTCGGCATTAACGCCGTATTCAATGCAGGCGCTATCAAATTCAACGGGAAATATCTTATTATGGCACGAGTAGAAGGGCATGACCGCAAATCATTCTTTGCCATCGCAGAAAGTCCCAATGGTATCGACAACTTCCGCTTCTGGGAATATCCGGTACAACTGCCGGACCTATATCCGGAAGAAACGAACGTCTACGATATGCGTCTGACAAAACACGAGGACGGATGGATATACGGTATCTTCTGCTCGGAAAGCAAAGATCCGGACGCACCCGCAGGAGACCTCACATCGGCCATTGCAGCAGCAGGAATCATACGCAGCAGGGACCTTAAAAACTGGGAACGCCTGCCCAACCTCGTCTCCCAAAGCCAGCAACGGAATGTGGTGCTGCACCCCGAATTCGTAGACGGCAAATATGCATTGTACACCCGTCCGCAGGACGGATTCATCGATGCAGGCAGCGGAGGCGGTATTTCATGGGCATTGATAGACGATATCACTCATGCAGTGGTCAAGAAGGAAATCGTTATAGAACAGCGCCATTATCACACGATCAAAGAAGTGAAAAACGGTGAAGGGCCTCATCCCATCAAGACTCCCGAAGGATGGCTACATCTGGCACACGGAGTCCGTGCCTGTGCTGCCGGACTCAGATATGTCCTATATCTGTATATGACGTCTTTAGGTGACCCCAGTAAAGTGATAGCCCAGCCGGGAGGTTACTTCATGGCACCCGTGGGAGAAGAAAGAACCGGAGATGTATCCAACGTCTTGTTTTCCAACGGATGGATCGCGGATGAAGACGGAACGGTATACATCTACTATGCTTCCTCCGACACACGGATGCACGTAGCGACTTCTACGATCGAACGGCTAATCGATTACTGCCGGCATACACCGGAAGACAGACTCCGTTCCACGACTTCCGTGAAAAGCATATACGATATCATAGAAGCCAATAAGCTCGTGATGTCGGAAAATGCCGTTATATTATAGTTCCGGAAGCAGTATTATCATCTGTCTTTCAAGATGTTCCATTCTGCATGATGGATATTAACAACTGAGTTGCAGGGTATTAACATCTGACACGTCAAGTCTTAACACCTGACGTGTCAGCTATTAAAGCCTGAGAAGTCAGATAAATAGTATCAGTATGAGTTAAAATAATATTTGTTTCTTCCCCACATTCGACCTACTTTTGTACCTGATAGATTATTAATGTACAAAACCTAATCAAAATAGCAACATGAAATTACACACATCCGATCTTCTGATCATCTGCGCCTACCTCATTGCCATGATTGTCATCGGACTCATACTGAAAAAACGGGCCGCACAAAATATGGACTCCTATTTCCTGGGAGGCAAATCACTCCCTTTCTATATGCTTGGTCTGTCCAATGCATCCGGAATGTTCGACATCACTGGTACGATGCTAATGGTTTACTGGGCATTTGCCTACGGATTCAAAAGTCTCTGGATTCCCTGGCTGTGGCCGGTATTCAATCAGATATTCCTCATGGTTTATCTGTCGGTGTGGTTGCGGCGTTCCAATGTGCTCACCGGAGCCGAATGGATCAAAACCCGCTTCGGTAAAGGCAAGGGAGCGACACTCTCTCATACCATCGTTGTCGTATTTGCGTTATTAAGCGTACTCGGATTTCTAAGTTACGGATTCATAGGAATAGGCAAGTTCATGGAAATCTTTATTCCCTGGGAAGTCATTTCACCCTACATTCCTTTCACTGTTTCACCGGAGTATGTTCCGCATGTATACGGTATCTTCTTCACAGCTATCGCTACCTTCTACGTCATGTTGGGAGGAATGCTGAGCATCGTATGGACGGATGTCGTACAGTTCCTTATCATGACGGTGGCAGGCATCGTTATCGTAGTGATCGGTATGCAGATGGTGGCGCCGGATATGATACACTCCTTTGTACCTGCCGGATGGGATTCCCCTTTCTTCGGATGGACGCTCGATATTGACTGGAGCAGCCGAATGAGTTTGCTGACCGAACGAATGGCGAACGAACCTTACAGTCTGATAGGCATCTTTGTCATGATGGCGTTGCTCAAAGGCATCTTCATGAGTATGGCAGGGCCTGCGCCCAACTATGATATGCAGAAAATTCTATCCTGCAAGTCTCCCAAAGAAGCGGCGATGATGAGTGGTTCCGTATCCGTAGTGCTGTTGATTCCACGCTATCTGATGATTATGGGATTTGCATTACTTGCCATCTATTTCTTCAAGGAAGACGGCGGACTGACACAGATGGAAGTGACCCGCACAGACTTTGAGACGATTCTTCCCCATCTGATCACACGATATGTTCCGGCAGGACTTGCAGGATTGTTATTGGCAGGTCTACTGGCAGCTTTCATGTCGACCTTTGCCTCTACCGTCAATGCAGCCCCCGCATATATCGTAAATGATATTTATCTGAAATACATCAATCCGAAAGCAAGCGTGAAAACTCAGATACGCAGCAGTTATGTCATCTCTGTGGCAGTAGTGGTGGTGAGCACTGTCATCGGATTCTTCCTGAAAGATATCAATGAAATCTTCCAGTGGATTGTAGGTGCACTGTTCGGAGGATACATCGCAGCCAACGTACTGAAATGGCATTGGTGGCGTTTCAACGGTGAAGGTTACTTTTGGGGAATGACTGCCGGAGTAGTGGCAGCTATTGTGATGAAATTTACCGTTCCGGATGCATGGGTACTTTATTTCTTCCCCGTACTGTTCGGCGTCTCTCTGATCGGATGTATCATCGGGACTTACAGCGCTCCGGCTACAGATGAAGAGACTCTGATCAACTTCTATGTCAATGTACGCCCGTGGGGATGGTGGAAACCGATTCAGGAGAAAGCAATCGCCCGCTACCCGCATATTCAGGCGAATAAAAACTTCAAAAGAGATGCCTTCAATGTGGCGATAGGAATCATCTGGCAATGTACGCTTACCATCATCCCAATGTACCTCGTTGTCCGCGAACAGTTAGGACTCTGGAGTTCTATCGCCTTGCTTCTGATTACCACGCTGATATTAAGAAAGACCTGGTACAAGCCTTTGTGTAAGGAGGAAGCGAGATACAACGAAGAGATGAAACAAATACGATAAGTATCAGCATAATTAATTTATATCATAAATTTAGGCACGGATGACACGGATTTCACGGATTTAAAAGATCGGTCAATTAAAAACCACGTTAACCCGTGTCATCCGTGCCTAATAAAACAGAGAACCGACCATGAAAAGACTATCCGTAATACTCTTGTCATTTTTACTATATCTTCCGTTGTGCGCACAATTTAAAGGAACCGTCTATGTCGATACCAATCAATCGGGCACATTCGACAAAGGAGACAAACCGCTGGCGGGAGTGATGGTAACAGACGGAATGAACGTAGTAAAAACAGATAAAAAAGGCCGGTTCTCACTATCGGGATTCAAGAAAACCCGATTTATCAGCATTACTACACCTGCCGGATTCGAGACACAACAATTCTACCTCCCTGTCAAGGAGGACAGAAAAAGCTATGATTTTATAGTGACCGAAAGCGAACGGACCAAGACCAGAGAACACTCCTTTATCCATATCACCGACACGGAAGTGACCGGAGGAGTGGGGCGTTGGGTCACCGACTTACAACAATACATAAAGAACGAACAACCGGCTTTTCTGATTCATACCGGAGACATCTGCTACGAACCGGGACTCACAGTGCACAATCAAATTGTGAATGCACAAACAATGGACTGCCCTGTCTATTACTGCATAGGCAACCACGACCTGGTGAAAGGCAACTACGGCGAAGAACTTTATGAATCGATTTATGGCCCGACATGGTATTCGTTCGATGTCGGCAACGTGCATTATGTCGTTACTCCCATCGACCGCGGAGACAACCCGACCGATTACACGCAAAGGGATGTATACAACTGGCTGAAGAATGACCTCGCCCTGATGAAGAAAGATCAGGCGCTTGTTCTTTTTAACCACGACCTGTTTACTCCCGGCGATAACTTCGTATTCAAGGCAGACGAAAAGGATATCCTCGACCTCCGTACGTTCAACACGAAAGCACAAATCTACGGACATATGCACTACAACTACGTCCGCAATCAGAAAGGCATTTATACCATCTGCACCGGCACACTGGACAAAGGAGGCATCGATCACTCCCCTTCTTCATTCAGAGACATAAAGATAGATGCCAACGATCACCTCACAACGCAACTGCGTTATACTTTCATCGAACCGCAAATCGCTATTGTTTCTCCGATGAAGAATCAAGCAGCCCCCATACATCCGGAAACCGGCTATCAGCTTCCGGTCTCGGTCAACACCTATAACTCACAGGCAAAAACATCGTCTGTTTCTTATCTGCTGAGCAATCCGGAAGACAACCGGGAAATAGCCAAAGGTAACCTGTCGCCCCTCACCGACTGGAACTGGAGCGGAAATATTCAAATACCTGCTAACGAAAACGGAAAGAAACTGAACCTGACAGTGACTTCATCCTTCAACGACGGAAAGGAAGCGACTGCCACCAGCCAGTTCCTTTATCAGAAAGATTTTAAACCGGTCACTATCACGGGAAAAGACTGGAACACCCTACTTCAAAATGCAAGTCATTCCGGCGGAATAAATGACTCCCAAATCAAACTCCCCCTGCAACTACAATGGACAGCGAACACAGGAAGTAACATCTTCATGGCCTCCCCCCTCATCGTCGGACAAAAAGTATTCATTGCCACTACCGATGATAACACGTCGCTCAACACCTATATTTGTGCATTCGACTTCCATTCCGGCAAACAGCTATGGAAGTTCCGCACGGAAAACTCGGTAAAGAATACGATTGCCTGCGAAAATGAAATCGTTGTAGCCCAGGATGCCTCCTGCAATCTGTACGCCCTCGACGCAGCATCCGGAAAACCACTGTGGCAACAATACATCAACTTAAAGAACTATCCCTATCTGAACGAAGGACTGACAGTTGACAAAGGAATCGTTTATGCCGGAATCGGCGCCGGACTTTCAGCCTACGACCTGAAAACAGGAAAAGTGATATGGACCAACACGGACTGGAAACAACGGGAAGGCTCGACCACCACGTTAACCATCGCCGGAGACGTACTAATCAGTGGCACCCAATGGGGAGGACTGTATGGCAACGACATCCGCACTGGCAAACAACTCTGGAAACTCTCGGACAACGGACTCGGCAACCGAGGTGCCTCTCCGGTCTACAAAGACGGAAAATTATGGATCATCTCCTCCAAAAGCTTTTTCCTGATAGAACCTCAAACCGGTAAAGTACTCCAGCAAAAGGAACTGTCCGCCAACCTGGACGTGACATCTACCCCGCTTGTCACCGAACATGAGATTATCTTCGGCAGCGCAGACCGTGGAATCTTCGCTCTCGACAAACCGACTCTTTTCATCAAATGGAGAGCCGAGACTTTACCTTCTCTTGTATACACTGCTCCTTATTCTTCTACGCCACAGGCAGCAGTAGAAACAAGCCCTGTATCTTCACAAGGAATAGTCTATATCGGAGCTTCCGACGGGTATTTATACGCTATCGACCAGTCAACAGGGATTATCAAAGACAAGTTGTACTTCGGAGCACCAGTTTTCTCCACAGTAGCAGTATCGGGAAACAGGATGATTGTTTGCGACTTTGCGGGTAATGTTTATTGCCTGTCGTCAAAAGCGGCAGAAGAATAAAGTACATCCCGCCTCACGCAGTTTTCTCCACCCGCAGCGTTGTAATTTAAAGATTATCACGTATCTTTGCCCCTCAATCATAAATACGAGATATGGCTATTACAATCAAGAAAGTCTCTACAAAGAGAGAACTTAAGAAGTTTATTCGCTTTAATTACAGAATGTATAAGGGCAATCCATATTCCGTGCCCGACCTTTACGACGATATGCTCAACACATTCAACAAAAAGAAGAATGCGGCATTCGAGTTCTGTGAAGCAGATTACTTCCTGGCATACCGGGACGACAAAATCGTAGGTCGTGTGGCCGCTATCATCAATAACCGTGCCAACGAAAAGTGGGAATGCAAGAACGTCCGTTTCGGATGGATAGATTTCATTGATGACCCCGAAGTATCATCCGCACTCATCAAGACCGTCGAAGACTGGGGAAAAGAGCGCGGCATGACCCACATCACAGGTCCTCTGGGATTCACCGATTTCGATGCGGAAGGAATGCTGATCGAAGGATTCGACCAACTCAGCACAATGGCTACTATCTACAACCACCCGTACTACCCCGTACACATGGAGAGACTCGGTTTCGAGAAAGACGCCGACTGGGTGGAATACAAAATCTACATCCCCGATGCCATCCCCGACAAGCACAAGCGTATCTCCGAACTGATTCAACGAAAATACAACCTGAAGATAAAGAAATACACCTCCGGAAGAAAAATAGCCAAAGACTACGGACAGGAAATCTTCGAACTGATGAACGAAGCATACAGCCCGCTCTACGGCTACTCCCCGCTGACGCAACGGCAAATCAACCAGTACGTAAAGATGTATCTCCCGATTCTCGACTTACGGATGGTTACCCTCATTACCGACGCCGACGACAAGCTGGTATGCGTAGGCATCTCCATGCCGTCTCTTGCCGAGGCCCTGCAAAAGTCACACGGCCGTCTGCTCCCTCTAGGATGGTTCTATCTGCTGAAAGCACTGTTCATGAAACGCCGTGCCAAAATGCTTGACCTGCTGCTTGTAGCAGTCAAACCGGAGTACCAGAATAAAGGTGTTAACGCTTTGTTATTTTCCGATTTAATTCCGGTTTATCAAAAATTAGGTTTTATCTTTGCGGAAAGCAACCCCGAACTGGAACTGAACGGAAAAGTTCAGGCACAATGGGATTACTTTGAGACTAAGCAACATAAGCGCCGCCGTGCGTTCACCAAAGAGATTAAATAACAGCTATGGAAGAGAACGAATTGATATCTGTAGACAACAACAATGCAGTAGAGTACACTGACGACAACATCCGCCACCTGAGCGACATGGAACATGTGCGCACACGCCCCGGTATGTACATCGGTAGGCTGGGCGATGGCGCGCACGCCGAAGACGGAATCTATGTCCTCCTCAAAGAAGTCATTGACAACAGTATCGACGAGTTCAAAATGCAAGCCGGTAAGAAAATCGAAATTACCGTTGAAGAGAACCTCCGCGTCAGCGTACGCGACTACGGACGAGGCATCCCGCAGGGAAAGCTGGTAGAAGCCGTAAGCGTACTGAATACGGGTGGTAAATACGACAGCAAGGCATTTAAGAAAAGCGTCGGACTGAACGGTGTCGGTGTGAAAGCCGTCAACGCATTGAGCTCTCGTTTTGAAGTACGCAGTTACCGTGACGGTAAAGTGCGTATCGCCACATTCTCCAAAGGAAACCTGCAGACCGACGTGACGCAGGACACCGAAGAGGACAACGGAACCTTTATCTTCTTCGAACCGGACAATACGCTGTTCGTCAACTACTGCTTCAAGCCCGAATTTATCGAGACCATGTTGCGTAACTATACGTACCTCAACACGGGACTCGCCATCATTTACAACGGTCACCGCATCCTGTCGCGCAACGGTCTGGTAGACCTGCTGAACGACAACATGACGGCAACCGGCCTCTATCCCATCGTCCACCTGAAAGGAGAAGACATCGAAATCGCCTTCACTCACACCGGACAGTACGGAGAAGAGTATTACTCCTTCGTCAACGGTCAGCACACCACACAGGGGGGTACCCATCAGAGTGCTTTCAAAGAACATATCGCCCGTACCATCAAAGAGTTCTTCAACAAGAACATGGACTATACCGACATCCGTAACGGACTGGTTGCCGCCATCGCCGTCAATGTGGAAGAGCCGATCTTCGAAAGCCAGACCAAAACGAAACTGGGATCTACCAACATGACTCCCGGCGGCGTGACAGTCAACAAATACGTAGGCGACTTCATCAAACTGGAAGTGGACAACTTCCTGCACAAAAACGCGGACGTAGCGGAAGTAATGCAGCAAAAGATACAGGAATCGGAAAAGGAACGGAAAGCCATCGCAGGCGTCACGAAGCTGGCACGCGAACGTGCCAAGAAGGCCAACCTGCACAACCGCAAGTTGCGCGACTGCCGCATCCACCTCAACGACCCGAAAGGGAAAGGAATGGAAGAAGACTCCTGCATCTTCATCACCGAGGGAGACTCGGCGAGCGGTTCCATCACCAAAAGCCGTGACGTAAACACTCAGGCAGTATTCAGCCTTCGCGGTAAACCGCTGAACTCGTTCGGACTGACGAAAAAGGTAGTCTACGAAAACGAAGAGTTCAACCTGCTGCAAGCTGCGTTAAATATAGAAGATGGCATAGAAGGACTCCGTTACAACAAAGTGATCGTTGCCACCGATGCCGATGTGGACGGTATGCACATCCGTCTGCTGCTCATCACGTTCTTCCTGCAATTCTTCCCCGACCTCATCAAGAAAGGTCACGTATATATTCTGCAAACGCCGTTATTCCGCGTGCGCAACAAGAAGAAAACGGTGTACTGCTACAGCGAGGACGAACGGGTGAACGCCATCAACGAACTAAGCCCCAACCCGGAAATCACCCGATTCAAGGGACTGGGAGAAATATCACCGGACGAATTCAAGCACTTTATCGGCAAGGATATGCGCCTGGAACAAGTGACATTGCGTAAGACAGATGCCGTAAAAGAACTGCTGGAGTTCTACATGGGCAAGAATACAATGGAACGACAGAACTTTATTATAGACAATCTGGTTATAGAAGAAGACTTGGCATCATGAGAAAAGCAATCTTTCCGGGTACATTCGACCCCTTCACCATCGGTCATTATTCGGTAGTGGAACGTGCACTCACCTTTATGGACGAGGTAATCATCGGGATCGGTATCAACGAAAACAAGAATACCTATTTCCCCATCGAGAAAAGAGAAGAAATGATCCGGAATCTCTACAAGGACAATCCCCGCATCAAAGTGATGTCTTACGACTGTCTGACGATAGACTTTGCCCAACAGGTAGAAGCACAATTCATCGTTCGCGGTATCCGCACGGTCAAGGATTTCGAGTATGAGGAAACGATTGCCGACATTAACCGCAAACTGGCGGGCATCGAAACCATCCTGCTCTTCACAGAACCGGAACTGACCTGCGTCAGCTCAACGATTGTACGCGAGCTGCTGACTTACAACAAAGATATCAGCCAGTTTATCCCCGAAGGAATGGAGATAAATTGAAAGTCGGTAGTATCTCTATTGAGGCTGACTTTAAAGTCAGCCTCAGGGGAATGAAGATAGTTTGGATAACGCAAAGGTAACTTGCGAAACTTGAAATAATAATTAATGATGATGAAGAAGATTAAAGTATACGCCCTCCTGGTTTGTCTGTTGGCAACGTCTGCTGCACAGGCCCAAAGTTTCGGCTCTGCCGCCATGCGCAAACTCCAAATGGCGGAATTCGCGATTTCCAACTTCTACGTAGACAAAGTAGATGAAGACAAACTGGTAGAAGAAGCTATCATCAAGATGCTGGCACAGCTCGACCCGCACTCCACTTACTCGGATGCCGAAGAAGTGAAGAAGATGAACGAACCGCTTCAAGGCAACTTCGAAGGTATCGGCGTACAGTTCCAGATGATCGAGGACACCCTGCTCGTCGTACAACCCGTCAGCAACGGCCCCTCCGAGAAAGTGGGCATCCTTGCCGGCGACCGCATCATTGCCGTCAACGACTCCGCCATCGCAGGAGTAAAAATGAGCACGGAAGATATCATGAAGCGCCTGCGTGGCCCGAAAGGTTCGAAAGTCAACCTGACCATCGTCCGCCGTGGAGTACAAGACCCGCTCGTGTTCACCGTGAAAAGAGATAAGATACCTATCCTGAGTCTCGACGCTTCCTACCTGATTCAGCCAAAGATCGGATACATCCGCATCAACCGCTTTGGCGCAACCACCGCCGAAGAATTTAAGAAAGCAATGAAAGACCTGCAAAAGCAAGGCATGAAAGACCTCATCCTCGACCTGCAAGGCAACGGCGGAGGATATCTGAACGCCGCCATCGACCTTGCCAACGAATTCCTCGGACAGAAGGAACTGATTGTTTACACCGAAGGCCGGACCGCACAGCGCAGCGAGTTCTTCGCCAAAGGAAACGGAGAGTTCCGTGACGGCCGCCTCATCGTACTGGTAGACGAATACACCGCTTCCGCCAGCGAAATCGTGAGCGGCGCAGTGCAGGATTGGGACAGAGGTATCATCGTAGGCCGACGTTCTTTCGGCAAAGGACTGGTGCAACGTCCTATCGACCTGCCGGACGGCTCCATGATCCGACTGACCATTGCACGGTACTACACCCCTGCCGGTCGTTGCATCCAAAAGCCGTATGACAGCTCAACCGATTACAATAAAGACCTGATAGACCGCTTCAACCACGGAGAACTGATGAATGCCGACAGCATCCACTTCCCCGACTCATTGAAAGTGCAGACCAAGAAACTGAAACGTACCGTCTACGGCGGAGGTGGCATCATGCCGGACTACTTCGTTCCGATTGATACGACACTCTACACGGACTATCACCGGAAGCTAGTCGGCAAAGGAGTCATCATCAAATTCACAATGAAATTCATCGAAGATCACCGCAAGGAACTGGCCGATAAATATAAGAAGTTCGACAGCTTCAACGAAAAGTTTGTTATCGACGACGATATGCTCGCCACCCTCCGCGAAATGGGTGAGAAAGAAGGGGTGAAGTTTAACGAAGAGCAGTATCAGAAGGCACTTCCGCTGATCAAGACACAGCTCAAAGCACTGATAGCCCGTGACCTCTGGGATATGAACGAATATTTCCGCGTCATGAATACAACGAACGAAAGCGTGCAGAAAGCATTGGAAATCCTCCGTTCGGGAGAGTATCAGAAGAAGTTGAAATAAACATCGAAAAATAAAACGGATAAACCGTACCCGATCAGACACCTTGGTTGTAGTATAAGTAAAATCATTAAAACAGAAGTATGATACGACAGTTTGGTTTTACTTGGACAGCAATCAGTTGGTTACTGATGGGATACGGTTTATTTTTTGCCCTTTCCCCTTTGCAGGCGCAGACCGCCATCAAGAAATTCTCACTAGAGCTAAAGAACGAAAGCCTGCCCGAAGCACTGAAGCAGTTGGAAAAGGCAGGAGGAAAAAACATCCTCTTCACCTACAACGGAACAGAAAGTTATCGGGTGACCGTCAGCATCCGCGAAAAGACGGAACGCGAAGCCATCGACCTTGTACTGGCCGGCAAACCCTTCCTTTGCATCGAACGGGAAGAGTATTTCGTCGTGCAGCGGAAGAAGTCGGACAAAGCCATCGCCATAGAAGGCAAAGTATATGACGAAAAAGGAGTCCCCCTGCCCTTTGTCAACATCCTCGCCCTTGCCGCCGATTCCAGTTTCCTTGCCGGAAGCGTGACCGAAGAAGACGGCTCCTTCCATCTGCCCCCGGTAGCGGGAGAAGACTGTCTGCTGAAAGCGACCTACATAGGATACCGCCCGCAAATCATCCCCTGCCGGCAACAAAACACCATCCGCCTGCAACCCGACACAGAGTTACTGAAAGAAGTAGTCGTCACCGCCTCCCGCCCGCTGATAGAACGGAAAGACGGAACACTGACAGCCAACATAGCCGGAACGCCCCTTTCACTGATGGGATCGGCCAAAGAAATGATCTCCCACCTCCCTTTTGTCACCGGCTCGGACGGAGAATTTACCGTACTGGGCAGAGGAACTCCTGAAATCTATATCAACGGCCGCAAGGTTAGAGACAAGACCGAACTGGACCGTCTGCAAGCCAATGAAATACTATCGGCAGAAATCATCACCACACCGGGCGTACAATATGGCTCTTCGGTAGGCGCTGTCATCCGTCTGCGCACCATCCGCAAACGCGGACAGGGAATGAGCGGCAGTTTCTACACCGACTACTCGCAAGGACGCGAACCGATCGGCAACGAAGGCATATCCCTGAACTACCGTACCGGCGGACTGGATATTTTCGTAAAAGGCGACTTTGCGGAAATCAACAATTACAGAACGGGCACCTCCAGCCAGGACATTTATGCTTCATCCAACTGGAACCAATCGACAGAAGACAAAAGCAAACAAACCTATCGCACCTTCAACGGCGAACTGGGATTCAACTACGAAATAGACGAAGACCAGTCATTCGGCATGCGCTACATGCCCGGCACGAACATAGGCAATGCACATACTACCAATGAAGGGACAACCCTCATCCTACAAGACGGCAAAGAAGTAGACCACCTGCACGCTCTCCGCCAAACAGATGCCCACACCGGCTGGTGGCAGGCAGCCAACGGATACTACAACGGCACTTTCGGCAAATGGAATATCGACTTCAACGCCGACTACCTGTACGGCCGGGACCGCATCCGTCAATATGCCGAAAACAACGGAACCGAAGACGCCACTTCGAGCAACCGCGTACGCAACCACCTCTATGCCGCCAAACTGCTGCTCACCGCCCCACTCTGGAAAGGCAAACTCAGTTTCGGCACAGAAGAGACATTCACCAACCGCCACGATGTATTTCTCCAAAGCGGTTTCTCCGCCGATGCCGACGACCGCATCAAACAAACGATGCTCTCCGGATTCATCGACTACATCCTGTCGCTGGGAAAATTCAACATCCTTGCCGGACTGCGTTATGAATTTCAACAAACAGATTACTACGAGAAAGGGGTTCACCAAGACGACCAAAGCCCCACCTATCGCGACTGGATACCGGTAGTCAGCATCAGATACACTTCCGGCAACTGGTTCTTCGCCCTTTCTCACCGTACGCTGAAATACAGTCCCAGCTATGATATGCTCACCAGCGCCATCACCTATCAGAACAAATACTCCTACCGGAGCGGAGATCCGTTTCTCGTCCCCCAGATACATCGTGCGACTTTCTTTGATGCCGGATGGAAATGGGTCAACTTCAGCCTCAGCTACGACCATTGCTGGAATATGTACACCAGCTACACCCGCCCGTATGACGACATCAATCACCCCGGTGTATTGCTGTTCGGCATGGCAAGCATTCCGCATACCAACCGATACGGAGGCAGCATCGTCCTTTCGCCAAAGATCGGCATCTGGCAACCTCAGTTCACCACCGGTATTGACTGGTTCAACTCTCACGCAACCTCCATAGGCATCACCCAAAACTGGAATGAACCGCGATTCTATTTCATTTTTGACAATAGTTTCAGCTTCCCTAAAGGTTGGTTCTTCAACATCAAAGGAGAACTGGCGCCCGGCGCCAAACAAAGTTACGCCATATGGAAAACCGAAGGAAGAGTAGATGCCCAACTGACCAAATCGTTCCTGAAAGACCAGGCGCTGAAAGTATCGGTAACCGCGAAAGACATCTTTCACACCGCCCACAGATACTTCACCATCTATGGCGACCGTACCTTCAGTTCCAGTCGTGAATATACCGATCAGCAGCGCTTCGGTATCCGGCTGAGCTATCAGTTCAACGCCACAAAGAGCAAATATAAAGGAACCGGAGCCGGAGCAAGCGAAAAGTCACGTTTGTAATTCCCGGTTTCACAAAGATGACCAACAAGTCGGTTCCATCACAAGAGAGGCTGACTAAAAAGTCAATAGTATTCCCAATCTCCTCCTTCGGGAAGGAGGAGTACCCGTAGGGGGAGGTGGTAGGTGAACACATTAAAGTTACTACCGACTTTTTAATCAGCCCCCTACTTAGGTTACTACTGATTTTTTAGTCGAACTCAGGGAAAAGTACTATTTTTGCAGCTTCAGAATCCAGATAAAGAATGTTCCTGTTCCATAAAAACCAGACAAAACGAGAGGCCTTCGGGCAAATGTTTACGGAAATGTACCCGCGAATGGTCCGTTACGCCTCACAACTGATGGGCGACGGAGAGGAAGCACGGGACATCGTAAGCGAAGTGATGGAGCAGGCCTGGAAACACTTCGACCAATTGGACGAGGCCGACCGCGGAGGCTGGATTTATACAGCAGTCCGCAACACCTGCCTCAACCGGATGAAGCATCTGCAAGTGGAACGGGACAATGCGAAAGCACTCTACGAAGCGACGCTGGCCGATGTAAAAAGTAACTATCGGGAACACGAAGCACTGTTGCAGAAAGCGGAAACGATAGCCCGAAGCCTGCCGGAACCGACTTGCACCATCCTGCGGCTATGCTATTACGAACATCTCACCTATCGGGAAGTCGCCCAACAACTCGGCATCAGTCCCGACACGGTAAAAAAACATATATCCAAAGCATTGCGTACACTACGCGAAGCCATGAAAGAATAAAGAAGGAGGACACGCTATGGAAGAAAAAGAAAAACGTATCAGCAAAGAAGAAGATTCCGGCTACGGACCGACAGCAGACAACGACAGTTGCAGGCTGGCAGACAGCGATAGTTCTGAACCGACAGACAGCAACAGTTGCGAACCGACAGACAGCGACAGTTGTGGACCGACAGACAGCGACAGTTGTGGACTGGCAACAGACGACCGTACCCCATTCTCTGAAAACGCAGAAACACGCCGTCTGCAAAATGCCTTTGGTGAAGCGTTGGGTGATCTGCCTCTGCCGGACGAAGTCCGGGAAGAATGGAGCACATTCCTGCAACGGCAGGCACAACAGAAACGCAAACTTTATCTCCACATCTGTCTATCCGGTGGTGTGGCAGCAGCCATCGCCCTGTTATTGTTACTTTGGTCCCCTTGGCACATCACGGACAAGGACAGCATCCTGCAGAACATCGAAATCTTCACCGCCCTCCATGCACCGGAACAAATTACCACTATCGAAGAGAACGGCAGAATCATCGTATCTACCCCGCCCGCCACAACCACCCGCCTCACATTGGAGGACGGAAGTCACGTCCTTTTAAGTGCAAACAGCCGTCTGGAATACCCCAAAGAGTTTTCCTCTCAGGGAAGCCGCACCGTAAACCTCACCGGAGAAGCACGCTTCGAAGTAACCAAAGACGCCCACCGCCCCTTCATCGTCTCTGCCGATAAAATGCAGACACAAGTGCTGGGCACCGTATTCGACGTAAATGCCTATCCCGGCAATGCCCCCGCCGTCACCCTGTATCAAGGACGAGTAAAGGTCGGCAAAGCAGCCTCTCCCATTGAGAAAGAAATAGTACCCGGACAATGTGCCACACTGACCACAAGCGGCGACATTCGTCTGGCGAAAGCCACACGGACAGAAAAAGAAGGATGGACCAAAGATGAGTTTTATTATGACAACACCGAAATGATAACCGTACTGCAAAATATAGGGACCTGGTATAATATCAGCGTCATCTGCCATTCTGCAGACCTTTTACACAAACGAGTCCATTTCCGTTTCAGCCGGAATGTTCCGATAAAGACTCTACTGAATGTACTGAATGATTTAGGCATCGCACACTTCCAGTATAAAGATAAACAAATAGTAGTAGAATAAACACAATCACTTCCTGGCGAAAAAACGAGCTTTCATCTGTCATCTTTCACCATTGGTCGTCAAACTCCTTATTCATCGGAGCTTCCGATGAGGCTGACTAAAAGTCGGTAGTATCTCTATTCTCCTCCTTCCTGAAGGAGGAGAATAGAGATAGCATACGCAATATGGCACCATAAAAAACAGAAATCCCTCTTCTCCGGATATTGTTCTTCCTGCTCAATCCGTTCTTCTTCTCCCTTGTACAAAAGCCCTTCACCAACTTCGAACGTATTTCTTCTGTCTCGCATAGCTCACACCTATTCTGCACATAGGTACGTGTCAATACCAAACGAATGATTTCCCGATTCGGACAGAAGCATTCATCTTTAGCCAAAGCAGCCAGCACCACATCCAGCAGGCAAAGGGTACATCGTAATTCTGTTTCCGATAATCGGTCGATACTCTCAATCTGTCCAAAGCTGGGCCAGTTGTCTTTCAAAAAGGCAAGTTTATTGGTGGAGCTTTGTAAATCAAGCTTCATCAGGCAGGGACGGGGACAAGTAGAATCATTCATCACTACTATTTTTTATTTGTTTGTGTATTTGCGTATCTCCAAAAAGAAGGCGCAGAAACTATTACTATACTATCTCATGAGAGGCTCTGGCAAGCCCGCACTAGAATAATAAGCAATAGCTCCACGCCCATTGAGATATATAACAAATATATATACAATGTGGACGTGGAGACTGACCGCCTATTACCTGCTAGTGCTAAATGTGCCAGATTTCTCATCACAGATAATAAAAACGTTATCTCCAAATCAATAAAACATATCTTCATTCAGAAGATACGCCACAAATATAGGCATATTTTCCTAATAAGAATACCATTAAGGAAGTAAAATGAGTAAATAGAAGGGAGATGAACAAAATCGTCTACAGCCAACGGACTATGTTCCTTCATCGCACGAGATACAAGAATGATTTCCCCTTCTTATTGCCTCTGCACAAAGAACAAGCTGCACGAATACCCAAAAGAAGCAGGGATACTTTGTTTATCTCCCTATTATAGTTTATCTTTGCTACTGATATAGCTAGTTGTTCACGACCGTGATCAGCTCTTACCACGGCCGTAATCAACGCTCTTCACGGCCGTGAGCAACATTTACCACGGCCGTGAACAACTAATGATGCAAGCACCTTCATCCAACAATGCAGGCATCATAAACCAAAGATAAAGGCAGGATAACTTATGTATGAACGCTTGACAGCAAGCAGGCAATCACTATATAACCCGAGTTCTGTCCAAGTCCGGAAACTAATGATTAGTTTTGCGGATCAAAGGTAGCTATATCTTTATAACAAACAAGAAACGACGAATATGTTATAACGATGTAAAGCAATGGACGAAATAGAGAAAAACAACGGTGAGATCATCATATACCGGACAGAAGACGGAAGGACACAACTTGAAGTCCGTTTGGAGGATGAGAACGTTTGGCTGTCACAACAACAAATAGCCAATCTGTTTGGTGTACAAAGACCGGCTATCACAAAGCATTTGAGAAATATCTTTGAAAGTGGAGAATTAGAAGAAAATTCAGTTAGTTCCATTTTGGAACATACTGCGAGCGATGGAAAAAATTATAAGACACAGTTTTATAATTTAGATGCCATCATATCAGTCGGATATAGAGTCAACTCCCTACAAGCCACCCACTTCCGCCGCTGGGCCACCGAACGTCTGAAAGAATATCTGATTAAAGGTTTCGCCATGGACGACAAACGTCTGAAAGAAATGGGCAGCGGCGGTTACTGGTACGAACTACTCAACCGTATACGCGACATCCGTTCATCTGAAAAAGTACTCTACCGTCAGGTTCTTGACTTGTATGCCACCAGTGTAGACTATGACCCAAAGGCAGACGAATCCATCCGGTTTTTCAAAATCGTGCAGAATAAGTTACACTATGCCGCCCACGGCCACACAGCAGCAGAAGTGATCTTCGAACGAGCCGATGCAGAAAAGCCATTTATGGGACTGACCACATTTCCCGGCGAACAACCCCGGAAAGAAGATGTACTGATAGCTAAAAACTATCTCAATGAAAAAGAACTGAAGATACTGAACAACCTGGTTTCCGGATACTTCGACTTCGCAGAAATACAAGCCATCAAACGTTCGCCCATGTATATGTCGGACTATATACATCACCTGGACCTCATCTTATCGACCACCGGAGAGCAAGTTTTGCAGAACACAGGCACGATCTCTCACGAACAAGCCAAACAAAAAGCGCTGGGCGAATACCAAAAATATCATGTCAAAACCCTGTCGCCTGTAGAAGAAGCATATTTTGACAGTATCAAGAAACTGACAGCCGAAACAAAGAAGAAGAAAAAGAAATAAAATACAATAAACAGTATCATGGCAATACAATTTGAACTCTACAAGTCTCCCAACCCCAAGGACGAAGAAGACAAAGAACTCTACCACGCACGGGTAGTCAACTTTCAGCATATCGACACCGACTATCTCGCCAAAGAAATACAACAAGCGACTTCGCTGACCGAAGGGGATGTAAAAGCCGTCCTCGAGTCGCTGAGCCACTTTATGGGATCACGCCTCCGGGAAGGGGAACGTGTTCACCTCGACGGCATCGGCTACTTTCAAGTAAAGCTGAACAGTCTGGAACCGATCACCTCGCCCAAGCTGAAAGCAAACCAAATGAAACTCAAAGCAAACATCGGCTTCAAGGCGGATAAAAAACTGAGAAGTTCGGTAAGCGTCGTCAAGGTGGAACGCAGTAAACTGAAGTTACACTCAGTACCACGCTCCAACGAAGAGATAGACAGACTGCTGACCGCGTATTTCAGTAATAACCAAATACTGACCCGCTCGGACTTTCAAGGACTTTGCAAACTTACGCTTACCACTGCCGCCCGACATATCAAACGACTGAAAGAAGAAAAGAAGTTGCAGAATATCAATACTCGTCAGAGTCCGGTTTATATTCCGATGCCGGGGTATTATGGTAAGCCGGAAGTAGAAAACGAATGAAACTAAAATAATACAGAAATGAAATCAGAAGAAATAAAAGAACTGTTTAAACGGTTTGAAAGTATTGTTTGCGAGTATAATGGAGTGGAATGTTGGAGTGCACGAGAACTTTATCCGTTATTGGGATATTCTCAATGGCGCAATTTCCTATCTATCATAGAGAAGGCAAAGTTTGCATGTGAAAATGCGGGAGAGGATATTACTTATCATTTTGCTGACGTCAGCAAAATGATCATGTTAGCCAAAAGCGCCGAAAGAGAGATAGATGATATTTTTCTCACTCGCTACGCCTGCTATCTGGTAGCACAAAATGGAGACTCCCGAAAACAGGAAATTGCCTTTGCACAAAATTACTTTGCCATACAAACACGTCGGGCAGAGTTGGTAGAGCAACGCTTATTAGAAAATGAACGTATTAAAGCACGTACCAAACTTGCTGAAACAGAAAAACTTCTCTCCGGTGTTTTGTACGAAAGAGGAGTAGATAGCCAAGGCTTTGCCATGATACGATCCAAAGGAGATAAGGCATTGTTTCACATAGATACCAAAATGTTAAAACGGAAACTCGGCATACCGGATAGCCGCCCATTAGCTGATTTTCTTCCGACTATCAGCATAAAAGCAAAAGATTTTGCCGCAGAAATGACTTCTGTTAATGTTCAACAAAAAGACTTATATGGACAAACTGCAATTGAACATGAACACGTTGATAATAACATCGCCGTTAGAGATATGCTCGTCAGTAGAGGAATATTGCCAGAACAATTTCCCGCGAACGAAGATGTCAAAAAAGTAGAGAGGCGTTTAAAAGGAGAAGAAAAGAAGCTGAATGGCTCTCAAAAAACAAAAAGATAATCATTAACAATACCCCATAAGTGCATATTTTGCACTTATGGGGTATTGAGTTCGATGAATTTTACCTTCCTGATTTATTGGTCAATAACGATAAAGTAGTAAATTAATAGTGCCCAATTATAACATTTACAACTCTTTTACCACTATATTCACCGATAGCAAAGTTACTGAAATTTATTGTTTGGCAGATGGTTACACCTAATTTGCAATGAGCAAAAGGAACATTTACTGAATATCCCTAACTATTTCTTTGATTCGCTTGTTTATATTCCATACAATTCATACCTTTGTAAAGTATCTCTCATGCTGGAAACCTCATGGATGAAGGATGGGTGATACATTTTATATTAAAGGCGTTTACTGACGCTTTGATTTGACGTTCTAAGAACTTCGCAACTTCAACGGTAAGTCAAAAACAAAGCAACGTGGATGTCCTAAGTGGTGTATATTGTACAGTTTCCATTATTACTAGTTCATGAACTGGGACTGATGGATTGTAGTTTATATATGCATTTACGTGGGGCTTTCAGCGTTGTTCGTTTCGACTTACCGGGCAATGCGAAGGCCTTTAGAACGTGAAGCGAGCAACAGTTTGGCTCCACGTCTTTTGTTTCATTAATTCCTCGTCAGGAGCTAGATGAGGATGACTTTACGCTATGAACAAACATTCACAAATGGCTTTGCTGACGTTGGTCAGCATTATATTCGTTACCTTAGGCTCGTGTAGCGATGATTCGGATAGTGGGAGTAGTGGTTATGCTCCGCGAAACATCTCTGGAAAGACTTTGGTTCTTAAAAAAAGCAGTGGGTCTGTCTATCTCTCCACCGATCATCTCAATGAATCAGGAGTCCTTATCAACAATGTGACTGTAAATTATTCGAAGTATGCCCCTTCGTATACCTACACCAAAACGGGTGATGACGAGGCAGACTATTATCTGCAAGCCACAAAAGAAACCTATATTCCCTATTATGGCACCACCACGTATGCTAAATTTGTCTTCAATGTTAATTTGCACTTTATTACAGAAGTCAGTGGCACCTACACTGGCGTGCAGACCAATGGTTACGGAGACGATAGCCGAATCCAAGGCAACTTTATTCTTAACTAAATATTCATAAAGGCATGAAGAAATATTTGACAAATGTTTTGTTGCTGCTTTGCCTGCTGACGGCTTGCAGTAAAAGTGATGGTGGAAATGATGAAGGTAGTGAAGATTGGATGAAAGACTTTGCACCTACCTCAATCAGGAATAAAGGCTTGTGCCTTAGTATGGGAGAAACAATGAACAATTGGTACATCAAGATTCTTCAGAAGTCGCAAAACGAAGTTCTGATGGTAGCCAATGATGCTTCTTGGAAACTTTCAGATTTTTATTGTGAATACAGTAAAACAGGAACCAACGAGGGTTTTCTGATAATAGAATATACAATCAACATAGGAGAAATGAGTGTTGAGCATTATGAAGAGCTCACCCTAAACTTCAGTTCTGCTCATGGAGGGACCTTTGATGGTATCGACGAGTATTATTCCAATGGAATAGAAAGAGAAAACCGGGTGAACGGTAAATTCACTTTTGATATGGGCGATCTCTCCGATTTTGATGAAGATGGAGGTGATAAAAGCGCCTCCAGTCTTCTAGGTGTGAAAATTTCAAGTGTGTTTGCCTCCATCCAAACGTCTATTCCTTATCCAAATTTCACAATTACTGTGTCAGTAGTCAAGAACTCTACACAAGGACTTCCACAGACAGTGGGTTTCTGTATGGGGACATCACCACATCCTACGTTAGAGAATGCGGTGTTTGTGAATGAAGAAAAGTCTGGGTATATGAATAATTATGCTAGTGTATTGGGAGGCTTAATAGGCTACATCGGCATTCTCAAGCCAGCGACACGTTATTTTATTCGACCTTATCACAAGGAGGGTAACAAAGTAATTTATTATCAAGAGCAGTCCGTGGAAACACTAGGTGGGGAAATTTCATTAGAATTGAAAGAGACATCCCCTCAACATTTCTCTTTACGCTATGACATAAAAAAACAAGGCACTTATCGGATGTATGCGCAGTATAGAATCCATACGTCAGGCTATTGTAATAATGACAAATTCGTCAATGATGAGTTGGGAACGAAGAGTAAAGGCAGTGGCAGTATTGCTTTTGACCTTAGCGGCATATCCTACACATGGAGGCAAGTTCACGTCTTGTGGGGAGAGATCGAAGATTTAAGTACAGGAATCATTTATACTGCCCCTCAGGCATTTTATGGTGGCGCTGGAGAAATCATATATCAATAAAGTAATATTCGAAACGATATAAGTAAATATGAATATGAGGTTAGAAATACTAATTTGAGCAGATTGAAGCTGATGATGGCAATATTGTGTTTTCTGAATCCTATGGGAGCATCTTGAGTTTCTGTCGAATTCAAGTTATGATAATATGCTCATCAACTTCCTTTTGCCTAATATCTAAGCTATTATTAAAAGGAATACTATATAAAGAGAAATTCAGTTGTCGCAAAAATTGCGTCAACTGAATTTCCTACTAAATAAAAGGCACATAAATGCACCATTCCTTCAGAAGAAAAAGAAAACAAAGCCTCTTTTATTAGTTACTCTGAAGCGTTATAATCGAACGTGCCGGAATCCGAACTGTTTTTCCACTCTTCACTTTCTCAACGGGTAGCAGATCTTCTCCTTCTACATCCGAAGTGCGATACACCTGCCATCGAGTTTTCTTGCCATTTATCTTATTGATTGAAAACTCTTTGTCTTCCTGCGCATAGTTAATGAGAACAACAGCGTATGAGCCGTCCGCATTTTGATAAGCAGAACACATCAGTCCTTTTTGGTCCGTATCGCCTCCGGGGATTAAATTCCCCGCTTGATCGAAAGCAGAAACCGACAGGCGGACAGCTCCCGGACGGATGAAGCGACTATAATTACCCAAAGCCCACATAAGTTTGGAATCTTCCACACGTCCATCCTTGAGATCTTCATCGGTATATTCCCGAATCAACCCGTCTTTATAATCGCCGCCGATGGCACGCCACCACTGCCAGCTCTTCGCTCCCGCATACACGATGTCATGATGGATGATACGGGCAACGTAAAGTGCCGTCTTCATCGTACGGTCGAAGCCGTGACCGCCACCTATCTCTTCGTCATTCCCCATGATACAGGTTTCTGACTGCCAGAAGCCGACGTTGTATTTATCCAGAGCTTCACGCAGTTGGCAGCGCATGGCACGCAGTTCACTCAGAGGAGTCGTTGTCCAGTAACTATGACCAAGCATCAGTCGGGGCACATTGGGCGTATCACCTAAATACGTATCCACACTGTCCGGGCAGAAGAAAGCCTGAATCTGATAGCCACGCTGCCAGTCCGTCTGATGGGTACGGAGCATACAGCGATAGTCCGAAGACTCGTTCACCATAATCTGCGTATCCATTTTCCGGTTCACAAACTCCCGGCTTAGCAGACGGACGGTTCGGGCTACTTCCCGATTGGTTGCCGGAGAACCTTCCTGCTTCGGCCCTACCCAGTTCCAATGCCCGTCCGGTTCGTTGAAAGGACAGATATAGTTGAACTTTATTCCGTCGTGCTTCTCTATTCCTTCTACTACATCGGCCAGGAAACGGGCATATTTCTCGTAACATTCCGGCTTCAGATTGGCGGTTCCTCCACGACCGGTATTGGTAGCCAGACCGTTCTGAGTATAATATACGGGAGGGGAATTCAGAAATGCGAGGAATTTAGTGACGCCCCGTTCTTTTGCCAGTTTCAGAAAGTTGCGTTGCCCCTGTTGCTTGTTCCAGTCGTAGGTTCCGTCGGCTTGCAGAAAACATTCGGTACGCATCCACGAAGAACCGATCTGACTGGCTTCCCCTTGTTCCGTACTGCCCGCCCCGACGTTGAAACGCCAAAGAGACAAGCCGATTCCCTTCGGTTTTCCATTCGCATCGTTCTCTGTGCTGAAAAGCCAGTCGGCTATCTGGTTTTGTTTCTCCTGCGGCCACAAGCCAAGGATATGCATACTCCAGGCATCGGAAGCGCCGAAGTGTTCCATTGTCTGCAGAGGTTTGTCCACTTCAATCTGATAACGTAGGTCGGGGGCAGGCTGGGAACACCCGCCTGCCATACCTATATATAGAAAACCTAAAACGGCTAAAAACACTTTACCTTTCATTGTCTGGTCTGATACCTGTTAAAAACTTACTGACGATTTAAGAGCTTACCGACGATCAGTTATTCTTTAAGACAAAGCCTCCCTGCGGCTGAACCGTCAACTGGAACTTACCGTCAGATTTTACATTTTGTTGTCGCACCTGTGGCTGCATATGTTTGTCATCACTATATGAAGATACCGTCTTTCCGGCAAACATCGGTAAGTCGAGTTTCAACTTCAACGGCTCTCCGGTAGCGTTCACAGCCGCCAGATACCAGTTATCACCGTGACGACGGGCCAGCACTACATACTTGCCGGGATAACCATCAACAAAACGAGTCTCATCCCATTCCGTAGGTACTTCTTTCATAAAGTCAATGCAAACCGGAGAGACATCTGTCAGATTATTAGGAGCCAAAGCAAAGTTCTGAACCGGATTCTGGAACAAAACAGCAGTCGCCAGCTGGAAGACATCCGTAGTCCGGCGGGTGGTTCCTCCGTCATTTCCTTTGTTCAGCCGCTTGTTGAGGAAGCAGCCGCCAAATTCCATAGAGCCGACCGAATTGCGTATAAAGGGGTGCAGACAAGTATTGAAAGCCTCTTCATCACAGAAGTGCTGATTGAAAACCATATTCTCCGAAGCCAGCACCGCTTCACTGCCCACATAATTGGGATACATCCGTTCCCATCCGCGCGGCAGGGTACAGCCGTGGAAGATAACCATCAGTCCATGATCATCGGCATCGCTCAGGATAGCTTCATACAGACGCATGGTCTCCTGCTTGTCACCACCGAAAAAATCGACCTTGATACCTTTAACTCCCTGACTTTGCAGCCATTTCATTTCACGCTTGCGTGCAATGGGGTTATCCATCAGATTCGTAGGTCCCTGCTCGATATCATTCCAGTAACCACTCGAACTATACCACAGAAACATATCTACCTTCTTGCTTCGCGCATACCGGATAAGCTGTTCCATACGTTCGTGACCGATATTCGTATCCCACCAATTATCTATCAGTGCATATTCATATCCCATGGCAGCAGCCAGATCGATATAACGCACTTGGTCATCATAATTGATACTGCCATCCTGCCAGAGTATCCAGCTCCAGGTTCCGCGTCCCATACGATAGTTATGTTCCGTTTCGTACAGCGGTTCGACTACATCCCACGGAACAGTCGTTTCTACAATAGGCTTCAACGTTTCTCCTACGGTAATAGTGCGCCAGGGCGTAGAGCCGGGTAAGGAGAAAGCCGGTGCTACCGTTCCGTTGCCATTATTTTCTTCGGGCATGGGAAAGGCCACCGTATAAAGATTCCCTTCTGCGACATCACTCAGGCGTGAACCGCAATAGCGGCTGTCCACTCCCGTTTCGCTGACAAGCACCCAGCCGTCTTCCCCGACTTTAAACAAACAGGGGAATGTGTATCCGTGTCCATACTGCGAACGCACATCCATCGGAGCATCCACCTTATATTCTTCCTCGTAACTGGGCTTCGTCCGCTTCCACCCAATCATGGCATCACTCTGCGAACAAAGAAAAGTGGTGGTTCCGGCAGGGAAACGGAATCCCGTCTCTTCACCATCTACTACAATGCTTCCGGTATCTCCCTGACGAGGCAATGTGTACCGGAAAGCTACATCGTTATTGCTCACCCGGAACGTTACATCCGCTTTCTGCCCTTTATCGTTGGCAAATGAACAAACCAGTTCATTCGCACGATAGTGTATGCGGGAAGCTTTTATACGCGACTGAGTGTAAGTGGTATCAATCTGTTTTTCCCGATGTCCTGTCAGTTTCATACCTTTGATAAAACTGCCCAGATTGGTCTCCAGCCCCAACGGAGAAGACTCAAGCATCTGCTTTCCGTTATAAACAAGAGAGTAGGATGCCTCACCTCCTTCCGAACACGAAACGGTGACCTGCAACTTGCCATCGGGTCCGTTAACAACTACATTCTGCGCAGTCAGCGACGAAACGACTGTCGTCAGTACAAAAGCAAAACCTTTTAGTCTATTCTTCATTATATCAAATATTTAGTAGTCAATGCAGGCAGGCCGGAAATATCCGCCTGCCATATTTATGTAAAAGAGATCTTAAAAACAACTGATAATCTTTTAGCATTCAGCATTCATCGCCCGGGACTATAACCCGTATGCATATATTTCTGCCAGAGAGGTATTGAGGCCTCTGTTACTTTGTGTAATCTGTACCTTGAAGTAACGTCCCCGTGTCGGAGTTTCCAAAGTAAAGTTCTGGGTATCATGAATCTTCTGCATGGTAAACGTACCGACTTCCGTCCAGTTTGTTTTATCGTCACTTACGTAGAAGACACCTGCACCTGCATCCATATAGCTGTCGTGCTGTCTTTGCATCAGACCGAACTGAGTAAATGTATACGATTCCTTGGTATCAATAATCAGCTCATGAGGCAAAGCATGGCTGCCACTCTGCCAGGATGAGTGCCAGTATGTGGAAGGATTGCCGTCCAATGCACATGAAGGCACACCATTTCCGGAACCTTCACCGTTCGGTTCTTGTGTATTCGCCTCTATCGTCCAGTTTGTACGATCCAACTGCGGGCCAAGAATACGAATAGCCAAAGGATATACATCATTGGTTGAAGAAATTCCAAAGATGGAAACCGACTCGATACGGATAGGCAACATATAATCACCCGGCTGCAACTGATCGGAGTTTATCGTAACAGGCAGCTCGGTAGTGGTAATACCGGGAGAAAGCGTCATTTGATCCTGGAAGGAGTAACTGCCCTCGGGCAAAGCCTGGAATATAGTCTTGTTCTTTGTATTGTAAGCGGTGCGATACGCATCGTCCACACCAAACTCACAGCTAATCTCCCAGCTATTCTCCGTATCAAGGCCAAAAGTTACTTTTTCTGCAACGGCAAAGCCATAACTATACTCTTTCACAGATACAGCCGAACTTCCAAATCCGAAGGACGGAGTGATAACTCCGGTTATTTGCAGGAACAACTCATTCTTTTCGCTATTGACAGAGTCGTTTTCACTCACCACTTGTAAAGGTAATACCCATACTGCATCCGGCTGGGCCGCTATCATGGTCTTGATGCTCTCCGGATCCAGGGATACCGTAACCGGTTTATAACGGTCGGCAGCCGAAAAATCCAGATGAGTCGACTCTATCGAGTAGCAGTCCGTGCCTATCAGCTTGTAGTTTACAGCTTCGGGATCACTATACTCATTGTCAAGCTCTTCCTGCGTCAGGATATAAATATCTGCACTGGCAGTCTGAGTAGGATCACTTCCCGATTTGAATATGGAGAAGGTGTAATCATAGTTTTCACCCGTATCGTACAAGGTTACTTCCTGTTTGCCACTATTATTCACATACAATATCTTATGATACTGCTCCGGAACCAGACTGTCCAGATCATATTTTGATTCGTCGCAGGCGCCCAATAAAAGCAGGCTTCCTGCCAACAATAATGTATTTCTTATTTTCATAACGCGTTGTTTTTAGATGATTAATACCCGGGTGCCTGTACCATCTGCGGATTACTGTAAAGTTCATCCATATCACTTCTCGACCATACCGGAAGCAAATACAGTCTATCGTCCCATTTGAAAGGCTGGTCAATCTGAATCGGTGTATTGAATTCCTCAAAACTCGGATTTAAAGCCAGTCCATTCAGACCATAGCGTAACCCTGCCTTAAGCATCTGAGGTGCAATCGCCCAACGACGCAAGTCATAATAACGATGTCCTTCTTCGTACAGCTCGATAAAGCGCTCGTTGCGTACCCATTCGGTAATATTCATATCTGTCATATCTGCTGTTGTTAAGTCTCTGACTCCGGCACGTTCACGAATTATGTTAAGATTCTCAATAGCGTTCGGCGTATCGTCCAGTGCTGCGTAGCATTCAGCCAGATTCAGATAGAGTTCCGCCATACGGATAAACGGACGTCTTGAAGGAGTATGGCTACGGGTGCCACTTGCGCTGAAACGTATATTCGGATCAATAAACTTTTTCGACAGGTAACCGGTGCCGGCTATATTACGTGAATCGGAAGAACGCCATCCGTTGGTATTGGTATTCTTGAAGTTAAGCCAAAGTGAATTGCCATTGTTGATCTTCTTTGCGTATTCGGAACCGTCAAAGGCAATCCATGCATAGAAACGAGCTTCACGCTTGGCATTCAGTTTGATGATATCATTCTTCACATCTTCACCGTCGAGGCCGTTAGTTGCAAGTTCGGGGCTTGAAGTTCCTTCATAAAAGCGGCTATACCATTCTGATTTCGGATAGAAGTCAGTGTCCTGTTCCGGAAGTTCTCCATTCTCTGTATAGAAATGCTGTACAGCGTACAAGGTAGGTGCCAGACCTGCCCAACCACCTGCCCAGCTTCCATCGCTTTTCTTCACTACGCGGTTCGGCAGACGGGAGTCGGTAGCTTCTCCACCGTTATTAACGTCTGAGTCGATACGCTGTCCCCAGATAATTTCTTTGTTATTGTCTCCTTCATTGGCAGTAATCAGATACTGGAACATACGGACACGTTCTTTGAATTCCTGATTTTCCGGCGTGTCTTCTTCCTTACCCGGAATAAAGGACAGTTCTACTCCGTCACGTTCCGCTTTCTTGTTGGCCGTTTCGATATCGAACAATTCATGACCGGCAGCCTTGGCTGCTGTCAGAGCTTCCTGGCACGCAGTCAATGCACGGGTCCATTTCTCGCGGTCGTAAGAGTTGCTGACCAGCTCTTTACCGTAGTCCGGCGTTTCATAATTCTTATTCTGCCAGTCCGCCTTATAGAAAGAACCGTTCCAAAGCGGAGAAGCGGCATACAGCAGTACGCGGGCTTTGAGGCATTTACAGATTGTGGAAGTGGCACGGCCGAGGTCTTCTGTCGATCTTGTAGCCGGAAGAACATTTGCAGCATCATCCAGTTTGCCTACAATGTAATTCACGCAATAATCAAAGTGCGAACGCCCCGGAATCTGATCGTTTGTTATATTCGGGTCCACCTTTTCCGTGATGAGCGGACACGGGCCAAATGCCTGCAATACACGGAAATGATAGTATGCTTCCAGGAAATAACATTCGGCTTTATATTGCGCCTTGTCATCTTCGGTCACTCCGGTAGGTTGCAGTTCATCTATCAGACTCAGGAAATGATGTACATAACCCAGCCAGTTGTAACTGGGCGTCCAGATGTTCATGTCATCACCTCCCCAACTGTTATAGTAAGAAGGTGAGATGGTTCCCCATGCTACTTGTTGCTGATAGTCATCCCACATCTTAGGTGATATAAGCTCGTCGGCAGACTGCTCGAATGCTTTAAATTCAAAAGGATGTACACGGGGAATATAGCCGTAACAGGTAAACAGGAAGTTCAGCGTAGCAGCCTCATCTTTCATGGTGTCATCAAAGTCAGCTTGTGCAGGCGGGATGACATCGAGATAGTTACAAGAAGTCAGCAGGCAGCAAGGGATCAGCAAGGTCCGTGATATTTGGATTATTTTTTGTATTAGTTTCATACTTCTTATTTGTTATAAGTTAAACTGTACTTTTAGAAAGTGAATTGAACGCCTAAGTTAAAGGTACGTTGCAAGGGATAAGCATTCCAGGAAAGTTCTGGGTCCCACAACTTGAATGGACTGAACACCGCCAGGTTATCACCGCTAAAGTAAACACGGCAATACGGGAAACGATAACCTACTTCCAAACTCTTAAAGCGCAGGAAATTACCGTTGCGCAACCAGAAAGAACTTGGCTGGGTATTATTGGATGTATCGGCACTGGTTATACCCAAACGAGGATACGCCGCATTCGGATTCGGATTATCTACCGACCAGTGGTCATCGGCAATCCATTGCATCAGGTTGCGCTCCAGACTTTCTGTAGTCATACCGTCACCACCGCCGGAGAGGAACGGAGCATATCCGCTGTTGATCATGATCTTACGTTTTGCCGAACCATTGAAGAATACGCCAAAATCGAATTTCTTATAAGTCAGATTCAAGCCGAAACCATACTGAATACGGGGGACATTGTTATAAGGAGACAGCATCACCTGGTCTTCTGTCGTAATCGCTCCGTCACCATTTATATCACGATACTTGATGTCGCCCGGCATAATGTTGGCACCCAGTTGTGACTGATCCGGCCAGTTGGCAATCTCTTCCTCGCTAGCAAATAGTCCCTCAGCAACATAACCGGTCAAGGTGTTCAGCGGTTTACCTGTCTTAGTCTGCCATACATAAGGATAATCCGGTTCATCGACATACTTATATTCATTCTGATTATAAGTAAAGTTACCACGGAAATCTATTATCCAGTCTTTGCCGAAACGTTTATTCCAGTTCACGCTCAGTTCGACACCGCGGTTGATAACCTCACCGATGTTACTCCAGGGCAGAGATCCCCAGTAGCCCAGCATATTCGGCCAGGATGAACGTGCCATCAAGATACGGTCACGGTGATCGCGGAAATAATCGAAAGTAATGCTCAGCTGATTGAACAGAGACATATCAAAACCGATATCAAACTTCTTCACGTGTTCCCAGCCTGCATTTTCAACAGCCAATACATAGAAGGCAGGTCCTTTTCTGTTAATTTCATTGGAAGGAAGACCGGTCCAGAAACTATGCCCTGCACCAATGCTGATATTATTCTGATACAAGAAGTGCGGAGCACTGCCGTTAAATTCGTCACTACCTACCAGACCATAAGAAGCTCTGAGTTTTAAGTGGTCGACATACTTGCTCATCGGTTCCCAAAACTTTTCGGAACTTACCACCCAACCAACGGAAGCAGCCGGGAAAAATTCAAAACGCTCGCCGGAAGCCAGACGCTCAGAACCGTTATAACCAAAGTTGAACTCAAATAAATAGCGGCTGGAGTAATCGTAAGTCAAACGACCGGAATAACCCTGATTGCGGTTAGGCAATACATCGCTACGATATTCGCGCATCATATACATAAGCATTGCTGTCAGGTTGTGATCGCCGAAGCTGCGCTTCCAGTCGGCACGAAAGTCAAAATAGAAAGTCTGGTCGGCACTTTTGCTGATACCCGACTGGCTGACGTAATCCGATCCTGTCTGCAATGTCTGAAGTTCATATTGGTTGCTTTCGGAATCATAAGAACCGTCTTTCACTTTATAGTAATAAGGGGTAATGGAACGGTTGTAAGTAGATTCTGACCAGTTCTTGAAATTAACCAATGCTTTCACGCTCAAGCCTTTGGTTAGGAAGCCCAAGTCCTGACTGATGTTCAATGAAGTGTTCAGTGTATTGTAGTTGCCTTCTTTGAAAGAACTCATCATATATGCATACGGGTTCTGTCCGTAAACACCGGATTTTATTTCCGCATTACCAAAACGTATATGCTCATCGCCATCTTCACTGGGGAAGTAAGCGGGGAATGCTACAGGATTGGCTTGCATGACGATCTTATACAAATCGGAAGTGGAATAGTTAGGACCCTTTTTGTTACCGATCTGCGCCATCATACGCAAGTCGACGGTGGTCGTATTGGTCAACTTATACGAGATGTTGTTCTGGAAGTTATATTCCCAGTTGTTGATGTTGGGGCTATAGTAATAATTAGGAGCGTCCAACAGTCCGGTATCGTGGTTTGCCTGCAAACTCATATAGTAAGTCACGCGAGAACCACCTCCCTGCACGTTTACGTTGGCACGCTGGTTGAAATTACCGTCTCTGAAAATCAGATCATACCAGTCAACATCCGGATACACATAAGGATTTACTCCGCTTGCCGTGTTGGTGATCTGTTCTTCCGTATATTTCGGGGAAGTAATCTGCGTTGCGCTTCTGGCCTGGGCAGCTTCATTATAGGTCTGCATATAGGTGGCTCCATCAGCAAATTTCACCCGGTTCATCGGACGGAAATAAGAAGCCTCCAAAGACACATTAATCGTTGCCTTCGTGTTTTCAGTACCGCTCTTTGTCGTTACCAGCATTACGCCGTTAGCACCACGGTTACCATAAATAGCCGTTGCAGAAGCATCTTTCAGCAAAGAAAAGCTTTCAATAGACTCTGCCGGAATCCGGTTCAGGTCGTTCGAAGAGATTTCTACTCCGTCCAACAGGATCAACGGAGTGGAACGTCCGCCAAAGGTATTGATACCACGAATATAAAAGTCAGAAGTAGAACCCGGCTCACCGCTATTGGTAACAGAAACGATACCCGATAATTTTCCGGCAAGTGAACTGGTAAGCGAAGAAGAGGGCAGCTTCAGTGTAGCCCCTTTGACCGTAGCGATAGATCCCGTCACAGACACTTTTTTCTGAGTACCGGCTCCGATAACCACCACTTCATCCAACATTTCATTATCGGACTCCATCTTGACAGTCATCACACCCAGGTCTCCTACCATTAAAGTCTGTGTCTTATAACCGATATAAGAGATTTCCAGCTGAGTCTGGCTCGTTACACCGATAGAGAATTTACCGTCCAGGTCGGTAATAGTGCCTTCTCCCGTTCCTTTCACCTTAACATTGACTCCGATCAACGCATCTCCGGTACCTGCATCTATTACAGTACCGATCAAAGTACGCTTTCCTACAGTCTTTTCCTTAGCAGCTGCACGATTAACAGTGCTTGCCTGTTGTGCATTTCCCGACAAACAAAATAGCAGGCATAACGCCACTAACAACTTTTGTTTAGAATTACAGCATAAACTTTTCATCATAGTATTAATTGTTAATATAGATATTTCAGAAAACTCAGGGTCACTGTGAATCCGAACATTATTTCTTCGGTTTCACAGCACAAATATAAACCAATAACATAGAGGTAACAGATAAAAATCATGCAGAGAAGCTATGTAAATCATGCAATGCATGATTTACATAGCCTAAATAAAATATTTATTTCTATTTTTGAAACTGAATATGAAACATATAGCACAATTTATGAAACGATACATCATTCTTATACTTTCATTCCTGACATCTTCCTGTTGGTTGATGGCTCAACCTTATATTATTAAGCGATTAGGTATAGAACAGGGACTCTCCAATAATTATGTAGTCGGCATCACACAAGACAAGCAAGGCTTTTTATGGTTTGCCACCGAAGAAGGGCTGAATAAGTTTGATGGCACCCGCTTCATTACCTATTATAAGAATGATCCGTCCAAAAATTCTCAAAGTATCACCGGCAATGAATTAAATCAGGTATATGCTGATCCGAAGCGTCCCATTATCTGGGTTGCCACCCAACGCGACGGACTCAACGCTTACAACTATCATTCACAAACCTTCACTGCCTATCAGAATGATCCGCAGAACCCGAACAGTCTGATAACGAATGATGTTACCGACATTGCTCCGGCCCAGGACACAGACGGTATATGGATCTGTACTTATTACAGGGGTATAGATCATCTCGATACCGCTACCGGCAAATTCACACACTATAATAAGACCACCGTCCCCACACTGGAAAGTGAACAGACCTGGACGGTGCTGGACGGAGGGGATGGAAATCTCTATATCGGTCACGTCAACAGCGGCTTCAGCATTCTTTCATTAAAAGACCGAAGTACAATAAATTTCCGGCACGACCCCGCCGATCCCAACAGTCTGCCGGGAAACGAGGTAAGCACCATACTCAAAGACAGCTACGGAAATATCTGGCTCGGAACGGATAGAGGACTGGCTCTGTATAACTCAACCAACCAAAGTTTTATCACTTTCAAGCAGAACCGAAACGACAAGTATGGTACACTTTCTACCCGTATCTTCAGTATCAGACAGCTGAAGAATCATAAACTCTGGATTGCCTCCGAGCAGAATGGCATCACAATACTGGATTTAAAACAAAGTCAGTTCCTGTCACCCGAACAAATCACTTTTGAGTTTCTCCGGGAAGGAGACGATAGCCGCAGTCTTTCCAATGCCAGCGTGCGCTATATCTACCAGGACTCTTTTGATAATGTATGGCTCGGCACATGGGGAGGAGGAATCAACTTTATCAGCAGTGAACCTTCCCTGTTCACTACTATCGATTACTCTCCTATTCCCGGCAACAGCAGCAGCCTGAATAATAAGATCGTAAGCAGTATATGTACGGACAGACAAGGTCGTTTATGGATCGGTACGGATGGAGGAGGCATCAATGTCTTCGAGAATAACAAGCGCGTGGCTATCTATAAAAAAGAAACAGGAGAGCTGCTATCCAATTCCGTACAGACCGCTTTCCAGGATTCGAAGGGAAATTTATGGTTCGGCACTTTTCAGGGAAGTGTCAGTCTCTATAATCCCCAGACAAAGACATTCCGCTCGATCACTCCAATGGGAAGAGCCAATTTGGATATCCGTACTTTCTGTGAAGACAATCAGCACCGTATCTGGATAGGGTGCAGTGAAGGCATATACATCTATGATCCGGACAAGATGGAAGTGATACAGCACTATCATTCCGGCAACAGCGAACTGCACGGCAACCTCATCCGTACCATTGAACAAGATGACAAAGGACGTTTCTGGATCGGAACGTTCGGCGACGGCATGGGAGTATATAGCCCGGATTTTCATCTGATCAAGCATTATATACAGAGAGAAGGATTCTGTTCCAATACCATCAATCAAATCTATGAGGACAAGGAGAAAAGAATATGGGTCGCTACCGGTGACGGACTGGTATGCTTTCGTTCGCCGGAAGATACGGATTACCAAACCTATCAACGTAAAGACGGTTTTGCCAATACCTTTATCCAGGCAATTACCGAAGACCAGCAAGGGAATATCTGGTTCAGCACCAACAAGGGAATCGGATGTTACGTGACAAAGAAGAAACGGTTCTATTACTACGGCCACTCAGATGATGTCCCCGCCGGAAACTTTATGAGAGCCAGTGTGGCAAAGAATACGGATGGTTCCATCTATTTCGGATCTATCAACGGACTCTGCTGCTTTGCTCCCAATATTGCGATGAGCGAGTTCAAGATCCCCCCTGTGATCATCACCGAAATGAAGATATTCGAACGGCTGGGAACCCAAGAGAACAGTGAGGCATTTGTTTCACTATCCGAGAAACGGGAAGTGGAACTGACACATGAACAGAATACATTCAGTCTGACATTCAATGTGCAAAACTATTCCTTCGTGAATCAAATGGAGTACACCTATATGCTGAAAGGACTTGAAAACTCCTGGTATACCGTTAATGAGAACAATAGTGTAACTTTCCGAAATATTCCGCCCGGTAAATATGAGTTCCTTATCAAAGCACGCATACACAATCAGGAGTGGCCGGAAGAAGCGACTTCCCTTATCATCCGGATCAATCCCCCTATGTGGCTGACGTGGTGGGCGAAGCTTATCTATATCCTAATATCTATCAGCATCATTTATCTCATCATACACGCTTACAAAAAGAAAATAGATTTGGAAAGCCTCTACACGCTGGAAAAGAAGAATCATGAACAGGAACAGGAATTGAATCAGGAACGCCTGCGCTTCTACACCAACATAACGCATGAATTGCGCACACCGCTCACATTGATTCTCGGTCCTCTGGAGGATATGCAAAAAGATACCTCCCTGCCGACAAAGCAGGTACAGAAATTGTCTGTTATTCATCAAAGCGCTCTTCGTTTGCTTAATCTGATCAATCAGATTCTGGAGTTCAGGAAAACGGAAACACAGAACAAGAAGCTGTGTGTCTGCAAAGGCAATCTCACTCCGCTTATCTATGAGATAGGACTTAAGTACAAAGAACTGAATCAGAAGCCGAAAATTGATTTCCGTATTCAGACAGAAAAAGAAGAAATGCTTCTATTCTTTGATAAAGAGATCATTACTATTATACTGGATAATCTGATATCCAATGCCATCAAGTATACAGAACAGGGGCGCGTCACTCTCAGTTTGTGTCAAACGACAAGAAATGAGGTTTCGTATACAGAGATAAAGGTCAGCGATACAGGCTACGGCATCTCTGCGGAAGCCCTGCCTCATATCTTCGACCGTTATTATCAGGAAAGCGGGAAACATCAGGCATCAGGTACCGGCATCGGACTGGCATTAGTGAGAAATCTGGTGGAACTGCATGAAGGAGATATACGCGTAGAGAGTACGCCAAATGAAGGAAGTACTTTCTATATCAGCTTACTGACGGACAACATCTACCCGAACGCCTTACATACTGACTCCACTGAAACAAAAGAAAAACCGGAAGATCAGGAAGCAATCACGGATGACTCTCAAACCGCAGCAACGGAGAACAGCAAACCTATCCTGCTGGTTGTAGAAGACAACGAAGAAATACAGAATTACATCGCCGAATCTTTCTCCGACTCCTTCGAAGTGATCACAGGCAATAACGGTGAAAAAGGGAAACAGCAGGCACTCAACCGCATTCCCGATATTATAGTGAGTGATATCATGATGCCGGTAATGGATGGCATCACGCTATGCCGCCAACTAAAAGAGGATGTGCGTACCAGCCACATCCCTGTCATCCTGTTAACGGCCAAAGATTCATTGCAGGATAAAGAAGAAGGATACGAAGTGGGAGCAGACTCTTATCTGACCAAGCCTTTCAGTGCTTCACTGTTGCGTAGCCGCATCAACAATCTGCTCGATTCGAGAAAGAAACTGATTGCTCAATTCCAGCAAACCGGAACGAGTCATAACCCCAATTCTCATTTGGATGAAAAGCGTTCCATAATCACGGAAGCACTCAGCAAACTGGATAACGAATTTATTGAGAAAATCACGCAACTGGTTGAGGACAACCTCTCTTCGGAAAAGATTGATATCACTTATCTGTCCGACAAGATGTGTATGAGCGGCTCTACGCTCTACCGGAAGATGAAAGCGCTGACCGGACTTTCAACGAACGAGTACATCCGGAAAGTAAAGATGCAGAATGCGGAACGGTTACTCCTCGAAGGAAAATATAATATCTCGGAAATAGCCTATAAAATAGGAATGAACAGTACAGGCTATTTCCGTCAATGCTTTAAAGATGAGTTTGGTGTCTCCCCTTCAGATTATCTGAAGCAGTTCACCTCCCCAACTCCTCCACCATCGTCTTAAACAACGATCTGCTGTCATTCAACGGCATATCCGTAGCCAAGTCCCAGCTCATCATTCCTTTCAGTTGCTGGTCCATCGCATAACGTGTCTTGGCACGGATATTATCTTGCCCGTCAAAGACATACACGTCTCCCTTATAGGTTACTTCGTTTTGTGCCGGACCTGTAATCAGCCCGTCCTGTACAAAACTGAAGTAAGCCTCAGTCTTCTTTGAACCATCTTTTGTCACGCCATAAAAAGGAACGCCTGCCACCAGCTTCTCCTTCGGAATGCCATAAGCTAACGCCATCTGTATATCCGAACAGTATTTCTCCATCGGGAAGCGAACCGGCGAAGGACCGTAACATTGATAAGAAATGAAATCGACCGCAGCAATCGCCTCCTTACTAATCTTATAGCACACAGGATGCAGAGACACGCTGAACAAATATTTATCTCCCAACACCTCTCTCATTTTCAGAATAGCCTGACTATAATCTTCATATTCCTTCTCAGTCTCCGCCCATTCAAAATCCAGGTCGATGCCATCGAGCTTATTCTTTTCCAGTATCTTCTTTATGTTTTTGGCAAATGCAGCACGGGCAGCCTCGTCAGCTACCATCGCTTTCCATTCTCCACTGGCAGCGCCCAAACGTAACTTTGTCTTTGTTCCTTTCACATCCGCACGAACAGACTTTATCAATTCCTCCCAGCTAGTCACCCCTTTCCCATTCTCAAAAATACGGGGATTCTCAAACGAAAGTGATCCGTCTTTATTCGGACGAACGTTCAGGAAAATCAGATCGTCACTCGCCCTTAAACTTTCGGCAGAAATACGCCCGCGATTGTAGAAATTACCTCGCACATACGAACTGATAAGATAGTTTTGTTGTGCATACAACGATAATCCGACAAATAAAAAAAGGAAAAATACAATTTTTCTTGGTAGTAGCATAATGATTGATAATTAGTGGGTTTTGATCGCAAAAGTACGCATAGACAAGGAGAACAGATGTTCAAAAATCACTATAATACTTCCAAAAATCAACATAAAGTTTGCTATGTGAAAAGAAAAAATAAAATACTCCCGGGAAAAGAGCTAGGAAAAATAAAATAAAGTATGTTTCTTTGTAGCTGTTAAAACCACAACCTTCTACTATAACAAGAGAGAAGAACCTATGAACAAGAATCAACGTATAGAAAATGAGGGACAGATACTAAAATTAGTATCTGAAGGCGATTCTCAGGCTTTTCGTACGTTGTATATGCATTATTACGACCGGTTGTTCAACTTTGCCATGTTGTTCCTTCATTCGGAAGCCGCATCGGAAGATGTGATAGGAGATGTTTTCTTTGTTATCTGGAAAGAGAGAAGTATGCTGACTTCCATTCCCAACTTTCACCCGTACATCTATCAGGCAGTACGCAACGGATGCCTCAACGTACTGAAAAGCGGATATATCTCAAAGAGAGACGATATCCCCGACACCGAATTGCAGATAAACATATCAACTGAGACCCCCTTGGACGAACTTTCTTATAAGGAACTGCATCATGCCGTGAAACAAGCCATCATCTCGCTGCCCGAACGCTGCCGTATCATCTTTAAAATGGCAAAGGAAGATGAGATGAATCATCGGGAGATTGCAGAAACACTGAATGTGAAGCTATGCACCGTAGAACGGCAACTTTTACTCGCCAAAGCCAAAATAAAGGAAGCAATTAAGCCATTTCTAGAAAAAATTTAAAAAAAAGTGCATTTTCCTTTTAGTAGTTTTGCACCTTGAGTTTTCTATATAGTATAAAGCTTTAGAAAACAAGAAAAAAAGATGCGCACTGAAAAAGAAGAAACAATGAAAATGGATGAGTTGATCAACAGTATCGAACTGCGATCACCAAGTCCAGGTAAAGATCACTCGGCAGAAAAATCTTTCTCCCGACTGATGACACGAATCCAAACCGACAACAATTCCATTGACATTTTCCGCCGACGCACCCATCAATACCGGGTATGGCTCGCTGCTGCGACAGTAGCCCTGTTGATTGCAATGAGCGGATGGCTATACATGATGCTGGATTCAGATCCTTCGTTCATTATAAAAAGTAACAACAGCGGAATCGTACAGAATGTGCCACTGCCAGATGGAACTGTGATTCAGTTGAACAATCACTCCAAACTAATCTACCCGGAACGTTTCGCGGGCGATTCGAGGGAAGTGTTTTTGGAAGGGGAAGCGTACTTTAATGTAAAGCATGATAAGAAACATCCATTCATTGTACGTGCCGGAGAACTGAAAATCAGAGTATTGGGAACAAAGTTCACGGTCAATGCCAGCTCACAGTCTCCGCAGATTACGGCAACCTTGCTGGAAGGTTCTATCGAGGTCAGCAACGAAAAGAGGCAGATGTTGATGAAACCCAGCCAACAGCTAAGATATGATGTCAACAGCGGTAATATGCTGCTCACGGAACTGAGCAACGCTAGTCGTGAGATACGATGGACACAGAATGTATGGGTATTGTCAGAAACGCCATTGCTCGATATCTGCCAGCGTATGGAACATCTGTTTAACGTCAAAATCATCATCATGAATGATGAACTGATTGGAAAATCCTTCACCGGAGAGTTTTACACGAATGAGTCACTTGAGTCTATCTTAAAAACCATGCAGACCAGTACTCCATTCAAGTACGAACGGAAAGGGAAAAATATAATACTAAAATAAACAGAATTGTAAAACTTAAAAAACAAATGGCCTATGACGTAATACTGTAGAAAACACAGAAAAAGCGAGAAAATAGTACCAGTATCTTCTCGCTTCTAAGACTTCGTAAAAATCATGGCGACACCAAGTTGCCACAATCCTTAATTTCTAATTTATAAAAGTATGACAAACTTAAGAAAGTACCAAATTTCTTATCAAAAATGTTGCCACACTTCCATGAAAGAGCTTAAAAAAAGCATCTGTACGGCAATATTACTTTTAATGATCCCCTGTTTTGCTTTCGCACAGACTACGAAGCGAGACATCAAGCTGGATTTCACAAATACTCCCATTACCAAAATAATCGAGAGTATCGAAAAGCAAAGTGGATATTCTTTCTTTTACAACAGTGATATCAACACCAGTCAGAAGACGTCAATAAAGATGACTTCGAATGACATTAATCAAATCGTAAGTACTTTACTGAAAAGCACTTCGATAGATTACCGGATTACCGAAAAGCGCATTGTCTTGTTTCTCAAGAAAACAGCCGACGAACAGAAAAAGGCCTATACCGTCACCGGAGTAATAAACGATGCATCCGGTCCGGTGATCGGCGCCTCTATCGCTACCAAAAACGGACAGGGAACGATTACTTCGATCGATGGTGATTTTCGTCTGAGCAATGTATATATCGGTGATGTATTAACCGTATCTTATGTCGGTTTTCAGACACAGAACATCGTATTCAACGGTCAGTCGAAACTGAACATCACACTGAGCGAATCTGCTACCGAACTGGATCAGGTGGTAGTCACCGCTTTGGGTATCAAACGTTCGGAGAAGGCGCTGAGCTACAACGTGCAGCAGCTAAGCTCTGACGATATCACTACCGTGAAAGACCCGAACTTCATGAACTCACTGAACGGTAAGGTAGCGGGTGTGACCATCAACTCTTCCGCATCGGGTGCAGGATCTGCCGCCCGTGTAGTAATGCGTGGTGTGAAATCTATCACCAAATCGAACAATGCACTTTACGTTATCGACGGTATTCCAATGTTCAACGTGGTGAACGAATCGAGCGATACCGGTATTACGGCTGATCAGCCGGGTAGTGATGCCGTTGCCGATATCAACCCGGAAGATATCGAATCCATCAATATGTTGACCGGGCCCGCAGCCGCAGCACTTTATGGTAATGCAGCCGCTTCCGGTGTAGTGCTTATCAATACCAAAAAAGGAACGAAGGATAAGACGAATGTAAGCGTATCAAGCAGTACCATCTTCTCCAATGCTACTATGTTGCCTAAGATGCAAAGCAAATATGGCAATAAAGACGGGCAGTTCGCCAGTTGGGGCGACGTCGTAAACAGCAACTACGATCCTTCCAATTTCTTCCGGACAGGCGTGAATACCATTAACTCGGTATCGCTCTCTACAGGTACATCAAAGAATCAGACCTACGTTTCTGTCTCTGCGACGAACTCAACCGGTATCCTTCCGAACAACAAATATGAACGTTACAATGTGTCCGGACGCAATACCGCCAGTTTCCTGAACGACAAACTGACGCTGGATTTCGGAGCTAACCTGATCTTCCAGAACGACAGAAACATGACAGCGCAGGGACGTTATTTCAATCCGCTGACCTCCCTCTACTTATTTCCACGTGCGGAGAACTTTGATGCAGTCCGTATGTACGAACGCTATAATGAAGGTTTAGGCATTTACGAACAGTACTGGCCTTATGAAACACAAAGTATGGAGCTGCAGAATCCTTACTGGACGATGAACCGCATCATCCGCGAAAACAAGAAGAAACGTTTCATGACCAACGCCTCTCTGAAATGGAATATCATTGAAGGTATCGATATCACCGGACGTCTGAAATATGACAAGACAGATATGCGTTCTACAGACAAGCGTTATGCTTCCACTATCGAACAGTTTGCCAGCGCTTACGGAGGCTACTACGATATCCGCAAAGAATACAGCAGTTTCTATGGAGATATCATGCTGAACATAGCAAAGACATTCAAAGACAACACCTGGTCGGTGAATGCCAATATCGGTGCATCTATCAACGACCAGAGAGAAGAACAGATCGGTCATGGCGGTAATCTGGAAGGCATCTACAACTTCTTTGCCGTACACAATATCGATACGTCCGCCAAATACAGAAGAATCCAGTCCGGATATATCCAGCAGTCGCAAGGTGTATTCATCAATGCGGAGGTGGGCTACAAAAGTATGTTGTATCTGACAGCTACCGGACGTAATGACTGGGAATCGCAACTGGCATTTTCCGAAGCATCTTCTTTCTTCTATCCTTCCGTAGGTTTATCAGGCATCATTTCGAGCATGGTGAAACTGCCGGACTGGCTTTCTTACCTGAAGGTGCGTGGCTCTTATACAGAAGTAGGTACGTCTTTCGAACGCTTCATTACGCGTCCTACTTATGAGTTCAATATCGCTTCCGGAAAGTGGTCCTCCACTTCTATCTATCCGGTACGCAACCTGAAACCGGAAAAGACCCGTTCATGGGAAGTCGGAGTCAACTCCAAATGGCTAAACAACCATCTTTCCTTTGATGTGACCTATTACCGTTCGAGCACTATCAACCAGACTTTCACTGCCGATCTTTCTATCTCTTCCGGATATTCCAAAGCATATATCCAGAGTGGTAACGTCCGCAACGAAGGTATGGAAATCGCTTTAGGTTATAATAATCAATGGCGTGGCTTCTCCTGGGACAGCAATCTGACATTCTCATGGAACAAGAACAAGATCGTCAAACTGACCGAAGGTTCTGTGAATCCGATGACCGGAGAACCGATCACCAAAGATAATTACGACATGGGACAGCTCGGTAACCTCGATGCACGTGTCAAACTGTATAAAGGCGGTTCCATCGGCGATGTATATGCCACTCATCTTATCAAGAGAGACGGTAACAACAACGTCTATGTATCCAAAGAAGGAAAAATTGAAATCGAATCAGTAGACGAGTTCAAGCTGGGTTCTATCCTGCCGAAATCAAACATGGGCTGGAGCAATAACTTCTCATACAAAGGCGTCAACCTGGGAGTTACCCTTACCGCCCGTTTCGGAGGTATCGCCTTGTCCGGCACTCAGAGTGTGCTCGACCAGTATGGAGTATCGAAAGTTACTGCCGACTATCGTGACGCCGGTGGTATCATGATCAATCACGGATACGTGGATACGGAAAAATACTTTGATACCGTAAAAGGTTATGCGGCTTACTACACCTACAGTGCTACCAACGTACGTTTGGCAGAATTGAATCTGAGCTATACACTGCCCCAGAAATGGTTCCAGGACAAACTTAGAATGACGGTCGGACTAGTAGGAAAAAACCTCTGGATGATTTACTGCAAGGCTCCATTCGATCCGGAAGCAACTGCATCTACACAGTCTAACTACTATCAAAGCTATGACTACTTTATGCAGCCTACTACACGTAATATCGGATTTAGCGTAAAACTTAATTTCTAAACAGAAAAGAATCATGAAGAAAATAACCCCAATTATATGTTCAGTACTACTCGTACTACTCATGTGCAACTGTACGGGAAAATTCGAGGAATTTAATTCGAACCAATATCAGCCGCCTGTGTTGAACTCCCGTCTGTTGTTTGCACAACTCATCACGTGTATGTCCTCCACAGAAGAGAACCCCTCACAGCGTAACATCACGTTCTGGGCAGGTCCGTTCGGTGGTATGCTTACTCCGACCAGCAGCTGGAGCCGGAGCCAGCACTTCTATACCTATAATGTAGACGACAACTGGAATAAGTGGTCTGTCGACTGGTATTTCAAGAACTTCTATCCGAACTACTTCTCTATCGAACGCTTTACGGAAGGTTCGGGACACTACTATGCACTTGCTAAAATCATGCGGGTACACATTATGCAGATTATCGCTTCCATGCAGGGTCCCCTTCCTTATACCCAGGTTCAGAGCGGACAATATTCCGTAAGATATGATAACGAGGAAACTGCCTGGAAAGCGATGATGGACGATCTTGACTATAGCATTGACGTACTCACGTCATTGATGAATACCGACTCCAGTTTCAATGAGCTGACTACGGAAGACCGTATCTATCAGGGCGACTACAAGAAATGGATCAAGTTTGCCAACTCTCTGAAGCTGCGTATCGCCATCCGTATCAGCAATGCCGTTCCGGAATATGCGAAGGAAAAAGCGGAAGAAGCGGTAGCACACCCGTATGGAGTGATGGACAGCAATGAATACGACGCGTATGACAATATCACTACTACCAACTATAAGAACGGACTTGCCAGTGTCAACTCATGGGGCGAAGTTCGTGCGAACGCCTGTATCGTTTCTTTCATGAACGGCTATCAGGACCCACGCCGTGAAGCATACTTCACCAAGTCATCCGCATCCGGAGATTATGACTATATCGGTGTACGTTCGGGCATACAAGGCATCACTACGGATATGTTCTCCACTTATTCTACTGTCAAGGTAGAAACAAAGACACCCATGCTGATATTCAATGCAGCCGAAGTAGCTTTCCTGAAAGCCGAAGGTGCATTAAAGGGATGGACTATGGGAGGAACCGCCGAAGAGTTCTATAAAGAAGGTATCCGCCTGTCATTCAGCGAACATGGCATTTCGGGTGCCGACACCTACATCGCCAACAAAACGAATGTACCTGCTGACTATGTATGTCCGGCTAACTCCGCCTACAACTACTCAAACTCATGCAAACTGTCGGTAGCCTGGAACACAGATAGCAGCGAAAAGGCAAAAGAGGAAAATCTCGAACGCATCCTGACGCAGAAGATGATTGCCAATTTCCCGATCGGAAATGAGACATGGGCCGACTTCCGCCGTACCGGATATCCTGGCGTATTCCCTGCCTACAACAATCTCTCTACGCAAGGGGTTACGAAAGAACGTCAGCAACGCCGCCTGCGCTTCTCCGAAGATGAATATGCAAGTAACGGAACTAACGTAACGGAGGCTTGTTCTTTCTTGTCCAACGGACAAGATACAGACGCTACCGACTTATGGTGGGCTAAGAAAAATTAATCTGAGATGATAAAAAACAAAAACGATATGAAGAAAATAGTCAACATTCTAATTGCAGTGTTCATAACAATGAACTTCTTTGGTTGCGACGACTGGACTGAAATGGAAAACAAAACTTTCGAACCGGCGCCATTGCCCGATGAATACTATGCGGCACTCAGAGAATATAAGAAAAGCGATCATGCCCTCGCATTCGGATGGTTCGGAAGCTGGTCAAATCAAGGATCGTCTTCTTTATACTATAGCCTGAAAGGCATTCCCGACAGCGTGGACATCGTCTCCATCTGGGGACCTTACGGCAGTCTGACGGATTATCAGAAAGAAGATTTGAAATATGTACAGGAAGTACTGGGCACGCGGGTCGTATTCACGGTATTCTCCCACAACATGGCCAACCTTCCGGGAAAATTCGAAAACATAGCGGAGAATATTCCGGCTGCCGCCCAAGCCATTGCCGATACCATCCATAAATATGGTTATGACGGAATTGACTTTGACCACGAATGTAGTACAAAAGACTTGTTTTATAAAGAAGAGAACATGACTGCTCTGCTGAAAGAAACACGTCAGAGAATCGGTCCGGACAAGATTATCATGGTAGATGGTTTTGTAGACCTCATCTCCAAAGAAGGATGGGATTATGCGAACTTTGCAGTGTCTCAGGCGTACGGAGCAAGTTCCGCTACGAGACTGAAACAAAGATATGACTGGATAAAAGAATATATAGGTTCTAATCGTTACATCGTAACGGAAAACTTTGAAAGCTATGCCGCAACGGGAGGAGTCACCTTCCGCGATCCGGAACGTGGAGAGATGCCTTCATTGCTGGGAATGGCTTACTGGAATCCGGATGAAGGACGCAAAGGCGGAACAGGAACTTTCCACATGGAGTATGAGTTCGCCACAGATTACAAGTATCTGCGTCAAGCTATCCAAATCATGAACCCTGCTAAAAAATAACAGATTATGAGAAAGAACAAAATATATACATTATTTGCCGGAGCATTGGCTGTAATAGCCTTGACAGGCTGTAAGCAAGAATACGAGCCGATAGAAAACCGTATTTATATCAACGAAGCCGCCCACAAGAATGTGAAAAGCGTAGCTGTCAATGTCGGCGAGAAGACGCTGACCGACTTCACTGTCCGCATAGCAGACATTATGGGGAAAGACGTTCATGCTACGATTGCCGTAGACGAATCGTTGTTGAAAGAATACAACGAGAAGATGAACCTTGACTACGAAGTACTGCCGGCGGACAAATACACATTCGAAAAAGAAGTGGTAATAGAAAGCGGAAAGACAATGGCCAAGCCGACTGTAGTCACCATCAATCCTTACGAAGCCGCCGAAGGCGTGAAATATGCTCTGCCTATCCGCGTATCGAGCGACGGCAGCATCCAGGAAGAACGGCAGGGTACTAAATACATTTTATTACTCGACAAACCGTGGTCACAGTTTACTCCTTATCTGAACAGTACGGGAGGATTTATATCTGAGAATGTGAAGACGCTTTCGATGGAATACTTCACGATAGAATTCTGGATATGGATGGCAGGTTTCGACTATAACAACCAGTGCGTCATTGACAGCCCTACTTTCTATATCCGTCTGGGTAACGCCAACAATCAGATTTCGAAAGACCAGATGCAGATCAACATCTTCGGTCAAAGTGCTGAGAACAACAAAGGATTCTTTACCGAGTTCCACTTCCAGAAAAACACCTGGACACACGTGGCTATGGTATATGACCAGACTAAATGTTATTTCTACGCAAATGGCAAAAAAGTACAGGAAGTAGATGCAACCGGTGTTCCCGCAGACATGACTTCCATCACATTCTTCAATGCCAACACGAAGAACGAGCACATGATGGGACAAGTACGTCTGTGGAATAAAGTACTGACACAAGCGGAGATCGAGAGCAACATGGGAGGTCCTGTAACTGTCAATCCCAACCTCATCGGTTACTGGAAGATGGATGAAGGCTCAGGTGATGTTATATTCGACAGCTCCGGCAATGGTAATGACGCTACCATAGCGACAGGAAAAATCATAGAATGGAGACCCGACCAATGCTTCACGAAAAGTAAATAAGAGTTTTTTTACCGGGAAGTAATACAACGTGAATAACATTCACTATCTTTAGACGTGAATTGAGTAGCCTTTGCGAATTTATATGTAATTCGTCTTACTTACTCGATTCGCGTCTAAATCATTTAATCGCTCTATAAATTTCAATCCATATATCATTATTTATATATGAAAGCAGCTATCCAACACTCATTCATATCACGTTATTTTCCGTTGGCATTCACCCCATTGGTATTCGGATGCCAGTCGAACACAGTAAGCACGCCCAGCCATCCCAACGTATTATTCATCCTCACGGATGATATGCAAGCCACTTCCATCCATGCCCTGGGCAACGAAGATGTACATACACCCGCCATCGACAGCCTCATCGCCGAAGGCGTCACCTTTACCAATACATACACCAACGGCGCCCTATGCGGAGCACTGTCCATGCCCAGCCGTGCCATGCTGATGACCGGACGCGGACTATACGATATTCAGGCAGACGGAATGAAGATTCCCGAAGCGCATACCACCTTCCCGCAACAATTCCGAAAACACGGTTACCACACCTTTGCCACAGGCAAGTGGCATTCGGACAAGGCTTCCTTTAACCGTTCCTTCCAGGAAGGCGACAATATCTATTTCGGAGGTATGCACCCTTACGAGCTGAACGGACACTGTTCGCCTCATCTCAACCGCTACGACTCCACCGGCATATACGGAAAGGAGACGGAATTTACAGGAGAAGAGTTTTCTTCGAAGATGTATGCCGATGCCGCCATCCGCTTCCTGCAGTCACAGAAAGACGGACAACAGCCTTTCCTCGCCTACGTCGCCTTTACTTCTCCGCACGATCCGCGCAATCAGCTCCCTGCCTATGGGCAAAAGTACAGTCCGGGGGCACTCACCCTGCCGGCTAACTTCCTTCCCCAACATCCGTTCGACAACGGTGAGATGGATGTACGCGACGAATTATTAGTACCCGCCCCACGAACAGGTGAGCAGGTGCAGAAGGAGCTTGCCGATTATTACGGCATGATCAGCGAAGTAGACGTACAGATAGGACGTGTGCTGCAGGCTTTGAAGGAAACAGGGCAGGCGGACAACACGATCATCGTCTTTGCCTCCGACAACGGTCTGGCAGTGGGACGTCACGGATTGCTGGGAAAACAGAACCTGTACGATCATAGCGTGAAAGTACCTCTTACTCTCATTGCACCCAACTACAAAGCGCAAAAAGGAAAAAAGAACCGTGCACTCTGTTATCTGCACGACATCGCTCCGACACTTTGCGAACTGGCACACATCCCTTTACCCGAAAGCATGACGGCACAATCCCTCTCTCAGATACTGGATGACTCTGCCGCCATCCACCGCAGCGACCTGTTCCTCGCCTATTCCAACTTGCAACGGGCATTCGTCAACGAACATCACAAGTATATTATTTATAATGTAGGCGGCACCATCACCGAACAGTTGTTCGACCTTCGGCAAGACCCGCTGGAACAGCATAACCTGTTGCCCAGTCAGGAGGAGACGGCACGCAGCCTGAAAGACCAACTGGCTTTCCGCATGAAAGAGGAAAAGGATTTCTGCGACTTGTCCGATCCGCACTGGTGGCAGGACGGACACAAACTGACATTTGAAGAAATGCAACATCTATACGTATATGAATAAACTCGTACTTACCGGTCTGCTGGCAGCCGGAACCATGACGCACCTGCAAGGCGCTCAACCTGCCGGACAACGCCCCAACATCCTTTTTATCCTGAGTGACGACCACACCTCCCAAGCCTGGGGCATCTATGGCGGAATACTGGCAGAATATGCCCACAACGCCAACATCCGCCGGCTGGCAAACGAAGGAGTAGTGCTCGACAACTGTTTCTGCACCAACTCTATCTCAGCACCCAGCCGTGCCAGTATCCTCACCGGTCTATACAGTCACCGGAACGGACTGTACACCCTTGCGGACTCACTGGACACCTCCATCCCCACCCTTGCCACCCTGCTACAAGCCAACGGATACCACACCGGACTCGTCGGTAAATGGCATATCCAGTCGCAACCGCAAGGATTCGACTACTACTCCATCTTCTACGATCAAGGCGAATACCGTGACCCGACTTTCATAGAGAGCACCGACCCGTGGCCGGGCAACCGCCGATTCGGCGAACGGGTCCTTGGCTTCTCCACCGACCTCGTCACCGAGAAAGCCATCCGATGGATGAAAGAGCAGGACGGCAATCAACCCTTCCTGATGTGCTGCCATTTCAAAGCAACGCACGAACCCTACGACTACCCGATACGCATGGAGCATCTCTACGACGGCGTCACCTTCCCCGAACCCGAAAACCTGCTGGACTGGGGACCGGAAACCAACGGCCGTTCTTTCAAAGGACAGACACTGGAAGAACTGGAACGCCGCTGGCGCATCGCATCACAGGATCCCGACAAGTGGTGGTGCCGCTACCCCGGACTGCCGTTCAGCACCGAAGGGATGCAACGGACAGCCGCCAGACGTGCTTCCTACCAAAAGTTTATCCGTGACTACCTCCGTTGTGGCGCTACCGTCGACGACAACATCGGCAAACTCCTGAAAGCTCTGGACGAAATGAATATCGCCGACAATACCATCGTCATCTACGTCTCCGACCAAGGCTATTTCCTAGGCGAACACGGCTTCTTCGACAAACGGATGTTTTATGAAGAATCGGCTCGTATGCCTTTCGTTATCCGTTATCCGAAGAAGGTCCCCGCAGGAAAACGCCTGGATGATCTGATACTGAATGTCGATTTCGCACCGACGCTGGCAGAATTTGCCGGAGTAAAGATGGAGAATGTGCAAGGAGACAGCTTCGTCAGCAACCTGGAAGGCAACACGCCGACCGACTGGCGAAAAGAAATCTACTATCGCTACTGGACCAATCACGCTATTCGTCCCGCGCACTTCGCCATCCGGTCAGACCGTTACAAGCTGATCTTCTATTATGCCCGAAATCTGGACATGACTGATACGGAGAACTTCGACTTCACTCCGTCATGGGACTTCTATGACTTGCAGAATGACCCGCACGAGAATCATAATGCATACAACGATCCGAAATATGCACCTGTCATCAAACAGATGAAGAAGGACTTATTGAGACTTCGCAAAGAAACCGGAGATACGGACGAGAAATATCCGGAAATGCAGGAACTGCTTGAAAAATACTATAATAAGTCAGTGACCGGTACGGAAACTGAACTGTCGCATTTATAACTTGAACTTAGGGGGTGCTACAAGTGAAAAATATAGCAGTTTTGCCCTCACGCTCTCACTATTCGTATGTATCCCTTTATTCATCGGCATTTCAAGCATTGCAGCAAGTATGGTGGCAGAGTGAGAGCAAGGGTTTGCCCTCACTTTGCCATCACGGCATATAGGTCATTTATCCTGTATTATGCTCTGATTTACAAGGCATTAACATCCGACACATCAGCTATTAACGATTGTCATATCAGCTATTAACAATTGAGAAATCAGGTATTAATAGCTGAGAACTCATTCATTATTGACTGAAAAATGAGTTAATACTTTCTGAACGAACAGGTCAATCGGAGTAACTAATATGGTCGAGTGAATGGAATGGAACCGAGCGATCAAATGAGTAAGATTAAGCGGTCAAATGAATGGAAGTACAGTCAAGTAAAGTCAAGAGCAGTTGTTTCAAAAAGTTTCAAGCGTTTGAAACTATAGTTCCCATTGCTTGAAACTCTAGTTTCTATTACTTGAAACTTTGGTTTCATAGGCTCGAAACTTTTGGTTTCAAGCCTTTGAAACTACAGTTTCTTACCGATGAAACTCTAGTTCCAAGCAGTGAAACTAATACTGGAACTACTTGTTGCGAGTATATCGTGTAATTCAATTCACCCGTATCTCATCCACAAACAGGAAAGGCGGTTCGCCTTCACCGGAATGTCCTTTGGGCAAGCCTTTGAAGGGCTCTGCCACTACCTTTATATATCGTGCAGGCACGCTGTCAAAGGATAACCGGTTCAAGTCACTTCGCTTCTCTCCCATAGCATCCGTCGGCGCTTGATAGGTCTGCCGGGACACCATTTCATACTTTTCTCCATCCAGAGAAACAAATACGGAGATGGATTGCGGCCCCATGATCCATGCACTCAAATCGGTTAAAGCGGAAACTTCTACCGAAGAAACATGCTGAAAAGACGCAAGGTCAATCACTGCGACCAAGTCAGTAGTATAGTATCCTACCCACAGACCTGTATTATGAAAGTTTATACTTCGAATCCCGTCCACCAGCACTTTTCCGTCTTCTCCCCGATAGCGTTCGGAAGGAGGATTCAACAATTGGACGGGGCGGAAAGTCGCTTTATTGACCACCACTTCCTTCGTCAGTTCATCACTGGAAAGTCCGTTAGGCAGGTAGGAGACAGCTTTCAGCGTGCAACTTTCCTCCACTTGGAGCGGAGCTGTATACAAAGAAGAAGATTTCGAAGGCTTACTGCCATCCAGCGTGTAATATATTTCCGTGTCGGGCAAACTTTCCATACTTATTTCGAGGCACTTATCATCGAAAGAATCCTCATGAACGAGTGTAGAAACAGTCTTATACGCAGCAGAAATGGTAAAGAAATGAGGGGCATATCCGTAGCCCAGTTGCCCGTAACAATTCAGTATGGCAGGCAAGCGATGCAGGAAGCGGGCATAAGTCCCCCGTCTTTCCTCGCACCATGCAGCTTCTGCAAAAGCAGCCAGACGGGGCAGCAGCATATAATCCAGTAGCTGATCGCTGTCGATGAACGAAGTCCACAGGCAAGCCTGCACACCCAATATCCTTTCTTTTTCCTGCGCTGTCAGTTCGGGAGAGAAGAAAGGAGTTTCGTAGACCTTCTTCATTTCTACCAGTCCGCCGGTGGCACGGGGTTCCTGTTCGGAGTTTATCGTCTGATAATGATTCAGATACAAGTGAGAATCAGCCGACACAATCACCGAATGTCCTTTTCGGGCAGCAGCCGTGGCACGTCCCAGTCCACGCCATGACATGATGGTGATGTCCCGGCTCAGGCTATCGGAAAGTACCTCATCCCAGCCGATCATCCGCTTTCCTATACTTCGCAGATAATCCGCTATTTCTTCATTGAAAGTACTTTGCAGATATTCCTCAGCGGTGTGTTTGTCTGCGTTCTTCAAGCCTTTGTCGCTGATAGCTTTCTGACATGCCTCGCATTGGCTCCACCGTTCTTTCGGCACTTCGTCTCCTCCGATATGGATGAACGGTGCGGGGAACAAGGCGGCTATTTCATTAAATACATCTTTTACAAAAGGAAGCGTAAAGTCATTGCCTACACACATCACATCTTTATGAACGCCGCCTACTTCCGTAGCTACTTCGTAGGAAGAGCCGACGCAGCCCAGTTGCGGATATGCCGCCAGTGCCGCCTGAGTATGTCCCGGCATGTCTATCTCCGGAATCACTGTTATATATCTCTCGGCAGCATAAGCCACCACTTCTTTGATCTCCTCCTGTGTGTAGAAACCGCCGTACTTATCTTCCCCTCTCCAAGCGCCTTTCCTGGTCAGATCGGGATACTTTTTAATTTCGATTCTCCAGCCCTGGTCGTCTGTCAGATGCCAATGAAAATGATTCAGCCGATGGAATGCCAGTAAATCAATGACTCTCTTTATCTGAGCGACCGAGAAGAAATGACGGCTCACATCCAGCATGGCTCCCCGATAAGACAGGGAAGGATAATCTTCCAGTTCCACCGGAGGAATATCCAGCGTCTTTGCCGATGACGCTGCAATGGTTTGCTGCGTCTGTATCTGTTCCTTTTGTGTCCGCTCCGTTTGTATCTGTTCCGCCCCCGAAAGAAGCAGCTGCCGCAATAACTGGACAGCATAAAAGACTCCCGCTCCGTCCGCTGCCTGAATCACTACACCGTACTTCCCGACGCTTAGCTTAAAGCCATCCTTCCGCATCCGTGAGTCACACTGAAAGCGGATCACATTATCTTCCGACGAAATGACAGGTTCCGACTCGGACGAACGGCACTCTTCAACGGGCAACCGGTAACCAGTCATCCCTTCCACATAGCCAGCCAGAAATTCCGCTGTCCGCTTCCATTGCACATGATCCTGCGGGTAGACAATCTTTGTCCGGTCGTTTACCACAAACGGATCACCCTTCTTATCCACCACGGAAACAGGTTCGGGAATCAAATCACGATACGAAACCGCCCCCGCCGCACTTGCCATGAAAAAAGAAAGGAAACTCCACATCCACCACACACGCAATGATTTCCGAGTGAAACCAATGAAACAAGGCACACCGAATCCATCCATATCCCACCAATTGTATTTATTTAGCTGCCTTAACCGACTTACCCGCTTCTCTCCGCGCCTTTCCCTGACGTCCGGTCAGGTCGTCGCCAAGCTCGTCACGCCATACTTCCGCCTCTCTGGTCAGGTCCTTCACCACTTCCGGATGCTGACTGATAACGTTCACCCGTTCGCCCATATCCCGACGGAGGTCGTACAGTTCGCATTCCTTCACCTCACCTTCGCCCAGTTCTCCGGGCAGTCCGTCGTTCCCCGGCACTTGCCCGTCATAAGACACATATTTGTGAGGGAACACCAATTTATATCTTCCGTCCGTAATCGCTTCCAAAGAGTTCTTATGATAATAGAAACAGAGATATTTGCGGGCCGCGATAGTGGGGTCTACCGTCAGCGTAGGCAGCATGCTCACTCCGTCTATCTTCAATTTCGGCATCTTCGCTCCCGAAATCTCCACTAAAGTAGGCAGAATATCGATATTGGAATACACATGATTGCAGACACTGGCAGGCGGAATCTTCCCTTTCCAATAAAAGAAGCAAGGTACACGCGTACCCCCGTTGAACGTATTCGCCTTCGCTTCACGCAATCCTCCGGACGAGCCCGCATGATTTCCGTAATTAGCCCACGGCCCGTTGTCGGACGTGAGAATGACCAGCGTATTATCCTCTATTCCTTCCTCGCGGATGGTCCGCAAGATTTCTCCTATGCTCCAGTCCAGTTCCATCATCACGTCTCCGTACAGTCCCAGTTCGCTTTTCCCCTTAAACTTATCCGACACCGCCAGCGGAACGTGCGGCATGGAATGCGCCAGATAGAGGAAGAATGGTTTATTCACATTCCGGTGGATGAAGTCAACCGCATAATTGGTATAATCGGTCGTCAACTTCGTCTGATCCGTGTTATAGCCGATAATGTCATTCCCTTTGATCAGAGGAAGGTCCGGAAACTTATATTGAGGATGGAAAGGCCACATATCGTTCGAGTAAGGCAATCCATAATATTCGTCGAAACCATGCTGGAGCGGAAGGAATTTCTTCTCATCTCCCAGATGCCACTTGCCGAAGATAGCCGTAGCATATCCCTTATCGCGAAGCAGTTCCGCTACCGTCTCCTCCTGTTCGCTGATGCCATATGGCGAACCCGGATTGAGCGCATAGGCGAAGCCGATACGGTTCGGATAACAGCCGGTCATCAGCCCCGCCCGCGAAGCACCGCTGATAGGCTGCACGGCATAAAAGTTATTCATCGACATCCCATTGGCAGCCATCCAGTCGATATGTGGAGTCTGATAACCGATCGCCCCACGGCACGAGAAATCTCCGTTGCCCGAATCATCCAGATTGATCAGAATGATATTCGCAGGCTTTTGGGCCATAGCTCCGGAAGAAAACATAGCCACACCGGCCATACCCAATAATACGTTTTTGCTCTTCATAATATGATTGTGTTTTTGATGATAATATTCTACCCTGTCATAATAAAGACAATCATATCCCCGTTTCTGCTAAAACATAATGGAAGAAAGAATTTTATTTTCACAAAAAACGACTATCTTTGTCCCTGTAGACAACGATTCACGGATAAAACCCATGTCAAAAGACTCACTTTGTGCTCAACATACAGATTGCTCAGGATGCCCCAAAGCGATGGAAAGTACTCTTATTCACAGAAATCTGCTCAGAGGGCAGCATATTCCGAAGGATAAGTGCACGCAAAACTGCATGCTCTTTATGATCGAGGGCGAATTGCTGATCAACAGTGACGAACATCCCGGAACGACACTACACGAAAAACAGTTTATCCTGCAAGCCATCGGCTCAAAATACGAGATACTGGCACTGACGGACGTATCATACATCCTTTTCTGGTTCAACGAACTGCCGTTGCTATGCGAAAACCGCTACCGTGAAATCATCGACCAGGCAGAAGGCCCGCTGACCTACACCCCAATGGTGATGAACCCGCGCCTGTTCTATCTCATCAACGACGTAGCCGCATACCTTGACGAGTCGACTCCCGCCTGCGGCAAATATATCGACCTGAAATGTCAGGAGATGGTGTATATGATCACCAATTACTATCCCCTGCCCCAGTTGAGGGCTTTCTTCTACCCGATCAGCACCTATACGGAAAGTTTCCAATACTTTGTCATGCAGAATTACAGCAAAGCGAAGAACGTCGAAGAATTCGCACATCTGGGAGGCTATAACACCACCACCTTCCGCCGTCTCTTCCGAAACTTATACGGCGTGCCCGTCTACGAATGGATGCTGGAGAAAAAACGGGAAGGCATCCTCGAAGACCTACAGCACTCTAATATGCGGATTACAGAGATTTGCAACCGGTATGGTTTCGACTCGCTGTCCCACCTTGCACACTTCTGCAAAGACTCCTTCGGAGACACCCCGCGCGCCTTGCGCAAGAAAGCGGCCAATGGCGAAAAAATCGGAAAGATCACCGATTAAGGAATTATTTCTTTAATTCTTTGGTCAATCAATCTATTTCCCCTATTTTTGCAGTCTGTAAGAGGTGTAAAACGTCGAAATTTTAGTTCTAACAATTAAATAATTTAAATTCAATCATTTATGTGGTTAAGTAATTCATCTGTAGGAAGGAAAGTGGTGATGAGCGTTACCGGTATCGCCCTTGTCCTGTTTCTAACATTTCACATGGCGATGAACTTAGTTGCAATCATCTCGGCTGATGGTTACAACATGATTTGTGAGTTTTTGGGAGCAAACTGGTATGCGCTGGTAGCTACCGCAGCACTGGCTGCTCTTTTCATTATTCACATCATCTACGCGTTCTGGCTGACAATGCAGAATCGCACAGCGCGCGGTAGCGAACGCTATGCAGTGGTCGACAAACCGAAAACTGTAGAGTGGGCTTCTCAAAACATGTTGGTGTTAGGCATTATCGTTATCGTAGGCCTCGGTTTGCACCTCTTCAACTTCTGGGCAAAAATGCAGTTGCCGGAACTGATGCACAACCTGGACATGCACGCTGATACACTGACGCTGGCTTATGCGGCAAACGGTGCATATCACATCCAGCAGACATTCTCTTGTCCGGTTTATGTAGTGCTCTACCTCATTTGGCTGTTTGCTTTGTGGTTCCACCTGACTCACGGTTTCTGGAGCTCCATGCAATCACTGGGATGGAACAACAAGGTATGGATCAATCGTTGGAAATGTATTTCTAACATCTATTCTACGATTGTAGTACTCGGTTTCGCACTCGTAGTAGTGGTATTCTTCGTGAAATCACTCCTTTGTGGCGGTGCTTGCTAAATAGTAAATTGTAAATGATTAAATTGTAAATAATATTATGATCAAGATAGATTCAAAAATTCCAGAAGGCCCGGTGGCTGAGAAATGGACCAACTATAAAGCTCACCAGAAATTGGTGAACCCCGCTAATAAACGCCGTTTGGATATCATCGTTGTGGGTACGGGTCTGGCAGGTGCTTCTGCTGCTGCATCCCTCGGTGAAATGGGTTTCAGAGTATTCAACTTCTGTATTCAGGACTCTCCGCGCCGTGCACACTCTATCGCTGCACAGGGTGGTATCAATGCTGCAAAGAATTATCAGAATGATGGTGACTCCGTTTACCGTCTGTTTTACGATACAGTAAAAGGTGGTGACTATCGTGCACGTGAAGCCAACGTTTACCGTCTGGCCGAAGTATCCAACGCTATCATCGACCAATGCGTAGCCCAGGGTGTTCCTTTTGCACGCGAATACGGCGGTACACTGGACAACCGTTCTTTCGGTGGTGCACAGGTATCACGTACATTCTACGCTAAAGGCCAGACCGGCCAGCAGCTGTTGCTGGGTGCTTACTCCGCACTAAGCCGTCAGGTAAACGTAGGTACGGTGAAGCTGTTCACCCGTTATGAAATGCAGGACGTTGTGATCATCGACGGACGTGCTCGCGGTATCATCGCCAAGAACTTAATCACCGGCGAACTGGAACGTTTCGCTGCTCACGCCGTAGTAATCGCTACCGGTGGTTACGGTAACGCTTACTTCCTGTCTACCAACGCTATGGGTTGTAACTGTACAGCTGCTATCTCTTGCTACCGCAAGGGTGCTGTATTCGCTAACCCCGCATACGTTCAGATTCACCCGACTTGTATCCCGGTACACGGTGACAAGCAGTCCAAACTGACTCTGATGTCCGAATCTCTGCGTAACGACGGTCGTATCTGGGTTCCGAAGAAGAAAGAAGACGCTATCAAATTGCAGAAAGGCGAAATCAAGGGAAGCGATATTCCTGAAGAAGACCGCGACTACTACCTGGAACGCCGTTATCCGGCATTCGGTAACCTGGTTCCGCGTGACGTTGCCAGCCGTGCAGCTAAAGAACGTTGCGACGCAGGTTTCGGTGTGAACAACACAGGTCTGGCCGTATTCCTCGATTTCTCTGAAGCTATCAACCGTCTGGGCATCGATGTAGTGCTTCAGCGTTATGGTAACCTCTTCGATATGTATGAAGAAATCACTGACGTTAATCCGGGCGAACTGGCAAAAGAAATCAGTGGTGTGAAATATTATAATCCGATGATGATTTATCCGGCTATCCACTACACAATGGGTGGTATCTGGGTAGACTACGAACTGCAGACTACCATCAAGGGGCTGTTCGCTATCGGTGAATGTAACTTCTCCGACCACGGTGCAAACCGCCTCGGTGCTTCCGCATTGATGCAAGGTCTGGCCGACGGTTACTTCGTATTGCCTTACACTATCCAGAACTATCTGGCAGATCAGATTACTGTTCCTCGTTTCTCTACCGATCTTCCCGAATTTGCCGAAGCAGAAAAGGCTGTTCAAGCTAAGATCGACAAATTCATGAGCATCCAGGGTAAAGAATCAGTTGATTCTATCCACAAGAAACTGGGTCACATCATGTGGGAATACGTAGGTATGGGACGTACGGCAGAAGGCCTGAAGAAAGGTATCGCCGAACTGAAAGCAGTCCGCAAGGAATTCGAAACCAATCTGTTTATCCCCGGTTCTAAGGAAGGTATGAACGTTGAGCTCGACAAGGCTATCCGTCTGTATGACTTCATCACTATGGGCGAGCTCGTTGCTTACGACGCATTGAACCGTAACGAAAGTTGTGGTGGTCACTTCCGTGAAGAATACCAGACTGAAGAAGGAGAAGCAAAACGTGATGACGAAAACTTCTTCTACGTAGCTTGCTGGGAATATCAGGGTGACGATGAAAAGGCTCCTGTATTGATCAAAGAACCGCTGGTATACGAAGCTATCAAGGTTCAGACCCGTAACTACAAGAGCTAATCGGTGAAGTTAAACATTTAAAAGAATTAGACGAAAATGGATAAAAATATATCATTTACACTGAAGGTATGGCGTCAAGCAGGCCCGAAGGCTAAAGGCGCTTTTGAAACCTACCAAATGAAAGATATCCCCGGTGATACTTCCTTCCTCGAAATGCTGGATATTCTGAACGAACAGCTGATCAGCGAAAGAAAAGAACCGGTTGTATTCGACCACGACTGCCGCGAAGGTATCTGCGGTATGTGTTCTCTTTACATCAACGGACATCCGCACGGTCCTGCAACAGGTGCTACTACTTGCCAGATTTACATGCGTCGTTTCAACGATGGTGACACCATCACTGTTGAGCCTTGGCGTTCGGCCGGTTTCCCTGTCATCAAGGACTTGATGGTAGACCGTACTGCTTATGACAAGATCATGCAGGCCGGTGGTTACGTAAGCGTTCGTACAGGTGCTCCGCAGGATGCCAACGCTATCCTGATCCCGAAGCCCATTGCTGACGAAGCTATGGATGCCGCTTCTTGTATCGGTTGCGGTGCTTGTGTAGCTGCTTGTAAGAATGGTTCTGCCATGTTGTTCGTTTCGGCAAAGGTCAGCCAGTTGAACTTGCTTCCGCAAGGTAAACCGGAAGCTCTGCGCCGTGCGAAAGCTATGTTGTCCAAGATGGACGAACTCGGATTCGGTAACTGTACCAACACCCGCGCTTGCGAGGCTGAATGTCCGAAGAACATCTCTATCAGCAACATCGCCCGCCTGAACCGCGACTTCATCATCGCTAAACTGAAAGACTAAGCGTGAGCTTGATTTGATTAATAGCATAAATCCCCCGTCGGCGTTAGCTGGCGGGGGATTTCTTTTTACTGACCAATTACTAATGGATTAACTGTTATTATTCATTCCGACCTAAATCGACATTTATCAAAAGTAAACAAAAGGTTTCAACTCATTTCCTTGTTTATCCACCGGATAAAGAGCTCCTTCCTTCTCTAATTGAGCAGACATTTCCTGAATCATCTCCCTGCATTTATCCGGATGTGCGGAGGAAAGTTCATTTCTTTCTTCCGGATCATCTTTCAGATTGTAAAGCAAAGCTTTGGGTTGCTTCGGAGTCTCGGGAAGATAATAATAAATCAGTTTCCAGTCGCCCATGCGATAGGTGGTGAAGTAGCTGCCGCGGTGTGCATGAGGGAAGTGCATCAGGAAAGACTCGGGACGCTTCTTGTCCACCTTACCGCTCAGTTGCTTTTTCAGATCGAACCCGTCTATCACGTAGTTTTGGGGAACTTCACATCCTGCCACAGACAGAACCGTCGGATAGATATCCATGATTGTACCCAACTGTGTCTGCATACTTCCTACTTCAATAGGCAAGTTCTTCTGTACTTTGCTCTTCTTCTCAGGCTTTGCCCAAGCTGCGATGAAAGGAACACGCATACCACCTTCAAACTCCGTCCCCTTTTTACCTCTCAGCGGAGCGGAAGAACCATAGCCACGTTCATCTCCCAATGGAGCATCACCACCGTTATCTCCTAAAAAGAGAATCAGCGTATTCTCAGCAATTCCCAGCTTTTCGAGTTGGTCCATGATGTCGCCTAATGATTTATCCATGCCTTCTATCAATGTAGCAAAAGCTCTTGCCTGCTCGTTCTTATCCGGGTCGGTGTAGCGTGACAAGAAACGTTTGTCTGCCTGGAAAGGTGAATGAACTGCGTAATGGGCCATATTCAGATAGAAAGGTCGTTTTTCTTCTACGGCTTTGGTGATCTCCCGATTCGCTTCTATAGTCAGCGCTTCACTCAGGAAGGTATCTGTACCGTGATATTTCTCCAGGTCAGGAACTGCTCTAATCTTCTGTCCCTTGATATGCCCGTATCCCCATTCGCCATAATAGCTGCCGGGATGTCCAATGCCGGAACCTGCGATATTTACATCAAAGCCGATATTCAGCGGATTCTCTCCTTCGCTTCCCATACAGCCGAAATGTGCCTTTCCTACATGAATAGTTTTATATCCGGCTTGTTGCAGGACTCTCGGCATGGTAGGCATATCTTTTCTGAGACCTTTCCAGTTCCATTGGGGCGGTCCGAAAGGATTCCGATTGTTGCTCTCAGCATTAATCCAGTTAGTGACTCCATGCCTGGTCGCATTCTGTCCGGTCATGATGGAAGCTCTGGAAGGGGAACTCACGCTCTGTGCGTAAAAAGTAGAAAAACAAATACCCTGTTTAGCCAGTCTCTCCATATTCGGAGTATGATACCAGTCATTCAGCGGATGACGCACCGGCTGACCACTCTCATCTGCGATAAAAGGAACCGACGTATCCATAAGTCCCATGTCATCTACAAGGAAGACAATAATATTCGGGCGTTCCTGAGCCACCCCGCAAACGGAAGATGCCAAACCACCCAATACACAAAATTCCTTAAAAGCTCGTTTTGTTCTCATTACATAGTATTTATGATTTATATCCTAGTATTGTACGTGCCATAATAGATTTAAATTTACTGAAATAAAAAGTTTAATTTCCGTATCCGCCTTGTCATGGCTTTATTTGAAGTGATCCGACTCTATAATAAAGATGTATTAGACTGATTTTAAGGGAAACAGCAGCAATATACAACAAATGCACTATGCTCACAAAGAAAAAAAGATTATTTGACGTTCTCTCTGAAAAATTATCAGATGGCCTTTTTGTTTGTTCTTAGCATGCGTGGAGAAGCACCAAAGAATTTCTTACAGAAATTGGAGAAGTGTGGCAGAGATTCAAAGCCATATTTATAGCATATTTCAGAGATACTGTTGTTTGTATTAAGCAACTCGTCCAAAATACCTTCCTTACGTCGCGCCTGCATCCATTCGTATACCGGTTCGTGGAATACATTATTGAAGATACGCCGCAGGGTACTGACAGTATAGCCGCCAAGTTGGGCAAGTTCTTCCACTGTTTTTACTTTCTTATAGTTTTGAAGGATGAAGTACTGGAAAGTGGAAGTGTATTTAGAGAGTGGATGTACCAAGCTTGCCAAATCATAGTCTGAATAATAGTACCCCAATACAAATGCCAGTTCCTTGCGCTTTAACGACAGCAAGTCCCGACAAACTTTACTTTCACTCAAATAGGATTTAGAGCCATCCAAAAAATATTTCAATTCAGGGATTATCTTTAATGGTGAATAGATTAATGGTGAAGACACCTCCTTCATAATATGATTGAAACGGAAGTCACAGAATAGTTCCGGCTGAATGAAACGATAATAAATACATTCGCACTCAGTCATGGCAAGCATCTCAAATTTTGAACCGATAGCCTGAAGAATAAATTCACCTGCTCTCAGCATCGTACCTGCATATTCTTGACTATTAACCAATACCTCACCTCTTATCAAAAAAAGGATGAAGTTTTCCTCACATTTCCGGGCTGGTTGGTGATAGCCTCTTGGATGAATAATGTGAGCAATAGCATTGTCTACGGCTTTCGGGCAGTTCTGACAATCCCAAGTACCTTGACAGATAGATGACATATATTTGTGTTGGTGTTTGATTTGTTCCTGTTGGCAACAAAAATATATGAAATCTTTTACATGGCAATAGAAAAGGAGGAGAAAAGTGCAAAAGAGATGATTCGAAAAGAATATTTAAAGCTTATTTATCAAGATGAAAAACTTTCAAAATTAATAAAACAATAAGATATAAATACTGAGGAAATAATATAAATCTTGAATTACGTATAATACATATATCTTAAGATAGAGAATCCTAGTTTTTTGTTTAAAAACTAGGATTCATAGAAATATCACATTTTCACCATTTACAAAAAAATTATGGTTGAGTTGTTTTATCTTGAGAATCTTCCTCACCCCAAGGATTAACTACAGTACTATAAGTTATAGCCTCTGCACCTGTTGGTAATATCAACTTATAACAAATATTACTGCCTTTCTTCCATTCAACACCACCAATTGCAACTTTCTTAGTTCCATTAAAAGTCACTTGGTTAGTGGAATTAGCTGTCGCTGTATATGTAATCGAGATTTCAGCACCAGCAGGAACTGTTTGTGGCATTAACATTAAAGCATTACTACCTGTTGAAAGTTTTAATACATTATCAGTTATTGTTCCATTAAAATCACCTGCATAAGCATAAGAAGCAGTGCCATCTTGAGCTGTCCAGTCACCGATGCTGTTACTATAAGTAAATGTGCCTGAGTTATTAACTCCACTAATTGAAATATTTGTAATAGCATAAGTAAAGCCAGTTGTCAGTCCTGCCGAAAAATTCAACTGTATTAATGCATGGTTAAAAGCCAAAGATACATCAGTCCCTCTTGCTTTATTCAGATTACTAGCTACAACCAAATCTTCTTGTGATTCAACCGCCTTAACCTCATATTTAAATGAAGGATAACCTGTTGTAGCTTGATATTCTTTTATAGAAGCAGGAGAATACGCAAAGAAACAAAGTTTCTCTGCCACATTTGCAGGCCAATAGAAAGTGTTTCCTGTCCAAGTAGCTGCGGATTTTGAATATGTTTCCGGTCCAAATATTGCAGTTGAGAGATTACCTGTACCATTAAAATCCGTTGTACCCACATTATAGCCATAAATTGTGAAAGTCTCAAAAGCGTCCGTTACAAGAGGGGTAACTCTCGTAGCTTTTCCAACTACCGGAGTAAAGTTTATTTCCTCTTTTTGTCCTAGATTCTCAAATTCTTCATTCTGTGAGCAGCTTGTAATTGTTGCAACTGCTGCAATCGCCAATAATACCTTTTTCATAATCGTATTTTTTTAAGTTTATAATATTGTTATATCTTGTTTATGTCTAATCTCAAATTACGGGCAAAGGCACTTCCTCCTCTTCTCCCCAATCACCAACTTCGCCACCAATACCACCCCCTCCGCCATCCGGATTAGTAGTCGGCTTTTCAACCTCAACTTGATCGTCAAGTGGCAACTCTATCTCTGTTGGAGGCTCAACAACATCACCGTCATCATCTCCGCCACTTCCACTTCCGCCTCCTTTTTCCGCATCAGTAACCACCTCCGTTATATCAATCTCCGCTTTCTGCACGGTTTTATCTACTTTAATAAAAGCCAGTGTCAGCTTTATCTTGTCACCTGCCCGGCTTATCGCCCCTTCCGGTAACCCAAAAGCTGTAAAACTACCCGTTACTTCGCCCGAACGTCCTTGCGCTTCAAAGTAGATAGGAGCATCGTTCATCATCCCGCAACATCTGCCCAAACAGTAACAACCCGCCATACCTTCCACACTGCCAACGATTGAAGAAACATATTCCAGCCCTTCCACCTTGATCTTGAAAGAATAGGTCTTTACCACTAATTTCGGTTTCCAATCCAGTAGAAGCTCTTCTTCATTGTTCGCTATATGTAAATCATCGATCTGCACTACGTATAAGGGATCAGGTCCCCATACCATTTTTTCCGTTCCCGCTATTCCCAGACCATTGCAATAGCCTGTAAATGCTTCAATCGTCTCATAGGCTTCCTCTCCTCTGATCTGTACCGTTTCAGTGTCGTAGTTGTAAGCCACTACCGAGTAACGCCCCGGCGGCACCTTTACTTTTCCACCTCTTACTGAAAGGTATGTATCAATCTTTCTGCCTTCCGCACTCTTCGGATAAAAAATCACCCGAACCCCTTCCGGCAACTTATCGGTAACACCGTTCCAATCTAACTTTATATCTACCCCGCTTACGGGATAATCATCCAATAGTTCGCGACGGCTACATCCGGTCAGCATCAGCAGCGAGGACAGAAGCACAAGAAGTATGTATCTTGTATCTTGCATAACGTCCTTATCTCCCTCTTTTTATCAGCCATACCAGAGAGACTTTCGCCTTGGTAGGACCTATAAAGTTATAACGTCCACTAGTTGTCCACACGATATCCCCCTCGTAAGGAGTATATTTCTTATATTCTGTTGTCAGATACCCGATGCCGAAGCTAAATTCGAGCGACAGATGGCGAGCCAGTTGCCGCGCATACCCGTAGGTCACTCCCGCAGCTCCGTAATAATCGCCCCGATAACCGTCTCCCTTCCACTGGAAATCGTAAATTCCACCTTCAGCATAAAGCCCAATAAAATGTCCTGTCAACCGGTTGCGCTTCTGACGATTGCCCAACCAGCAACGTCCTTCCACTCCTCCCGAAAGAAGCTGATAACAGAAATCATGTTTACTGTTCAGCCACCACGGACATTTGTATTCAGCATTTAAAGACCACCTTTTGCCTACCGGAATCTCTACTTCCAGATTCGGCGCCAACGCCAAATCGTACAACAGATTATTCTTCACTGCAAGCACCGTTTTACTTTCAACCGGCCCTTCTGCCTCCGACACTACCACCTCATAAGCCATACTCTCTTTACTTTCTCCCTCCGGCTTATCAGGTTGATCGCTCGGAAGCGCCTCTTCCTGCTTTGAAACAAACAATCCGGAGACAGAAGATACCGGTTCAAAAGTATTCTTTTCCATTTCCGGAACCTCCCGGACAACCGTAATCTCAGCGCGTCTCAACTCAGGTAACACATTGCGGACAATGTATCGGTAAGCCATTCCCTGATTCAACTTCTGCAACAGTTCTTTTCGCTTCACAGTGTTATCCCGATGATAATCTATCAACATCAAGACTTCTTCCCGGTCCGGCAAGTCTGAATCCGACGCCACCAACTTACGAAGTTCAGACCAATCTTCTCCTTCCGAAGTAAGTTTAATCTTTTCGACATCAACATACGGATAACGTTGCCTTAAGAACTCTCTCATCGAATTGTTTCTTCGGACAGATAATGCGGCATTGTAAACCGAATCTCCGTCAGGCGATACAAAAGTGACCACATTGAGCGCAGTGATATATCTTGAATTTATTTTTTCTTCAAGCAAAGAATCTAAAACATTAATTTCATGATTATTAGTTTTATAACTAAAATCAATATCTGTTTCTTCCTTATCGAAATATATCACCACCCGCCTGATAGTGTCACTCGCAACCGTGAGAACCGGAATCGCTGCATACACACTTTCTGATAAAGCAAGAAATGCCATGAGAATAACGCATGTATAGATCCCGTTTTTCATAATTGTTCGTTTCTGTGAACAAATATAGAAGTTAATAACTAAATAAAATCATACTACCGGAACAAAAAAACAGGCTTGGAAGGTTCTGTGAAACGATTGGAAGGAATTTGCAAGTTTTAAGAGTATGGATGGATAGAACAAGCGTAAAAAAGCGAAACTCCAGAAGTTGAAAAGCTATTTTTCCACGATACTACACAGAAGTTATAAATGAAAAACATCTGCCATCTGCAACAAAATCGAAATAACTATTTAATCAACATTTGATTACAGCGTTGCAGATACCTGTTGCAGATAAGTGACAGATACCACCATCTGCAACACCGGTATAAACAGGGAAGGCGCCGCTTATATCGGAAATGGAAGATAACCTCCTATTATCGGAGAAATGATTTCCGAAGCAGAAACGACAGTATCCAGGAAGGAAACGATAGTTCCCAAGGCGGGAAACGATAGTTCCCAAGGCAAGATACTGCAGTATCCAAGGCAGGAAACTGATGGCTTACTTATATGATTCAATTAACTTGACCGTAACAACTGTTCGATTAACCTGCTCTTCCAAGAAACAATAAATCATTTATCAGTCAAAAACAACTGAGTTATCAACCATTAAAGGCTGATTTCTCATTTATTAATGTCTGATATACCAATCATTAATAGTTGACACTTCAGTTATTAACATCCTGTAAATCAAAAGATAATATCAAACAAATGACAAACAATGATATATGGAAGAGTGAGAGCAAACGCTTGCTCTCATACCTGCCACCACACTTGCTACCATACCTGAAACTACGATGAATAAAGGAATACAGACCTTTCATTAGAGCATGAGAGCAAAACTACTATCAAATCACTGTGTGGCATATTGAATTCAAGTTATCAATGCGATCCGACAGATTCCAGATTTTAATTTGAGTTTTATTGTTGTTATTAACCAAACAAAGATAGTATAAAAAAGCGAGATAGAGAAAAGCAGAGCAATAGGTTTGAAAAACAGGTAGTTTAGAATGGAGAGCAGAAACGGAAGGAAGCCAACGGAAACCTCTAAAAAGCCAACTTAAACCGGAACCACGTTTCCAATCTGTAACCTACACTTGGTTACGAGTAGGAACGCAAGGCAAGAATTTTAAAGGTTGGAAATGAACGGTTCTCGTGCAGAACGGAAGCTAAAATACGAAGAAATATCGTTCTTTTAAGCAAAACGGCTGAAAAAAGTTTGATTTTCCGTTTTTATTCTGTGATGCTCAGTGATTTGCATATCAACAAGTAACTCTACACAAACTAATTTTGAAACTAAAAAAAAGTAGAGTTATGAAGAGTACATTTTCAACAATCTTTTACCTGAAAAGACAGACGGTAAAAGCAGACGGCACATCGCCGATTATGGGACGTATTACCATCGACGGAACGCAAACACAGTTTAGTTGCAAATTAACCATTGATGCCAAAATCTGGGATGCCAAAACGGGTCGTGCCACAGGTCGCAGCACGGTTGCTTTGGAAACCAACCGTATGCTGGATAAGATACGGGTTAAAATCAACGGGCATTATCAGGAGATAATGGATCGGGATAACTATGTTACGGCAGAGAAAGTGAAGAACGCCTTTCTGGGTCTGGAACACCGCCAATACACCCTGCTCAAAGTATTCGAGCGTTACAACGAAGATTATGAGAAGTTGTATAACGCCGGAATGAAATCCAAATCAAGCCTTAGCAAGTATCAAACGGTGTATAAGCACCTCAAAGAGTTTATATACCAACGCTACCGCATGAACGATATAGCGTTGAAAGAGCTTACACCCGCTTTTATTACCGACTTCGATATGTTCCTGCGTGTAGATAAACGCTGCTGTAACAATACCGTTTGGATTTATACCTGTCCGCTTCGGACAATGGTATCTATCTCCATCAACAACGGTTGGCTTACCCGTGATCCATTCCGTGAATATGAAATCCAAAAAGAAGATACGGAGCGTGGATTTCTTACCCGTGAAGAAATCAATATGCTAATGAGTGGCAAATTAAAAAATGCCAAGCAAGAGTTAATACGTGACCTTTACCTGTTTTGCATTTTCACGGGACTTAGCTTCACGGATATGCGTAATTTATCAGAAGAGCATCTGCGTACCTACTTTGATGAACACCTTTGGATTTATATGCACCGTCAAAAAACGGGGGTGCAGTCTAATATCCGTTTATTGGATATACCTTTACGAATTATCGAGAAGTATAGAGGGCTTGGAAAGGAAGGCAAGATTTTTCCAGTTCCATGCTACAATGTGTGCAGATATAACATTCAGCATCCTATCGCTAAACGGTGCGGTATTAAAAAGCATCTTACGTGGCACATGAGCCGTCATACGATGGCTACCGAGATATGCTTAACCAATAATGTACCGATTGAAACGGTAAGTTCTATCTTGGGGCACAAGAATATTAAAACAACCCAGATTTACGCAAAAATCACCAAAGAGAAGCTCAATAATGATATGGCAAACCTTTCTGCTCAGTTGGGTAATATTGAGGAATACACCTGTGCAGTGGTTAATTTATAACAACAAGATTTATGGAAAGAGGAACTATTATAATTGACAGAAACAGCGTTACCATAACGGGTAACGTATGGCAGACCGATTATGAGATCGCCGAACTATTCGGGGTTACTATGTCGGCTATACACAGCAATATCAAATCCACGTTCAAAAGCGGCGTATTAAGCGAATATGATGTTTACCGCTATCTCTATGTGGAAAACGGCAACCGGGCGGACGCTTATAATCTGGAAATGATAACCGCCCTTGCCTTTCGGCTCAATAGTCCGCTTGCGAAAGTCTATCGGGATTGGATTCTCAAAAAGGCAGTAACGCCTATACGCTCACACCCTCCGATTGTGCTTCAACTGAAAGAGGGGTTTCAGTGCTGAACAGAGAAGGGGCAAACCATTTGCGGTTTGCCCCTTCTCTGTTTCTACCGGATAGCCTTTTTGTAGCTTTCTTCCAACATTCGTTCAATATCCGTTTCCCGGTACAAAGCCTTGCCCCCGAAAAGGACAAAGGGGATTTTCCGGTCGTTGCGGTACTCCTGCAAGGTGCGGCGACTGACCTTCAGCCGTTCGGCGACCTCCTTGTCAGTCATATACCGCTCGCCGTTCAATGGTGGGCGGTAGTTTTGTGCCAGTTGGCTCACTTGCTTTGTACCCTTTCGCAAGGCGTTTAATGCCGATGCGATACATTCGTCATCGGCGGTGATTACATTGTCATTCATCTATTATTGTGGATTTTAGTGGTTTTATATGACTGCTACGGGACATCTGCCTCCGTTCGGAACTGACTTATTACGGGCAGCAAGCGTTCCACCTCTTGCGGTTTGTAGTAGAACTTACGGTTTATCTGCGAAAAACCGATTAGTCGGTTATCCCGAAGCGTTTGCAGTGTCCGCTGACTGATATGCAACAAGCGGCATACATCTTCGCCGTCCAACCAATTACTCATCTTCTTGTCGCTGCACTTGTGATGCAAAGCGTTTACTTTTTCAGTCAGCGTGCCTACACTGGACAACAACGCCTCAAAAGTCTTCTTTTCAATAAATACGATTTCCATATCTCCAATCTGTTTTTCCGCAAAAGTACCTCCCTGACAGATAGGTTGTACCGATTTTCCCTAAGTGGCAGTGTATGGCTCCCGTTTGGCACAGATTGTCCCTCCCCGCTTCACCGATCTGCATAAAATCTTCCACAGGTGGTTACCTACCTGTGAATCCGCCTCACGCAATAGAGGGAACTTTGCCACCGAATCAAAAAAGCAACGATATGGAAATCATAACAATAGAAAGTACCGCCTACAAGGAATTAATCGCCAAGATTGACCGGATAGCCGTGTATGTTCAGGACAATGAAAAAGAAAGAGACGAAAAGACAGTGAATGTATGGATGAGCAGTAAGGAGGTCATGGCATTGCTGGGTATCAGTAACCGTTCGTTACAGCGGTTGCGTGAAAGCAAGCGCATCGACTACGCCATTTTCCGGGGGGCTTGCCGCTACCATCTTTCAGAAGTGGAAAGGCTCATTAAGGAGAGCGCGTTCAACTGCAACGCTCAAACGCTGGAAGAGTTCAAACGCAATTATCTGTTACGCACGGGAGGTAAAAAGCTATGAACGGTATAGACACGGAATTATTCGAGGGTTGGATGCGGAAAATTATGGAACGTTTCGACCGGAACGAGCAGTTGATATGCTCCCTCACGGGCAAGGAACTCAAAGAGGTGCATTACCTCGACGGGGAACGGCTGCTGGATAATCAGGACGTGTGCCAGATGCTCCATTCGAGCAAGCGTTCGGTACAGCGTTACCGCAGCTCCGGCACGTTGAGATACCAAATGTTGTTTGGCAAAATCTATTATAAGGAGTCCGATGTGATGGAGTTTCTAAAGACTCATTTCACCGATTTTGAACAGAAAAAACGGGCGAAGAAAAAACGGACGTAACGCCAACCAGTGCCATGCAAAAGCCAAACACTGCCACTTGGTCTACACTCCATTGTGCTGTATATCAAAGCTGTTACATTCGCAGGCTATCAATGGATTTTTCACTTAAAATTAAATTCAATGGAACAGAAAAAGAACGAAAAAGATGTGCTTATCGTCCGGGACGAAAAGACAGGGGAAATCGGTGTCGTTGCCGGATTGGGCAAAGACGGCAACCCGAAACTAAGTCCGCCCAAAGCGGAGAACAAGGGAGATTTTATGCTTTTCAACAAACACGACGATATGTTGGAGAGTTTCTTCAAGAACTTCTACCGCCAGACCAAAGAGCCGCACCGCTTCGGCTTCTACCGGGTGGCGGCAGACCAAGTGGAGCACGTGATCGACGTGCTGAAAGATTTGCTCAAAGACCCCGAAGCCAACAAGGACTTGCTCGCTTCTCACCGTGTGGATACACAGAAGTACGAACAACAGGCACAAACGGTATCTGAAGAAGTTAAACCTATCCCTAATGAGTCCAATGACCTCGACCCCTTTTGGCAAGCGGTCGAAGATCATTGGTTCCCCGACGAAAAAGAGTTTGGAAAACAAGAACAGGCACAGAAACAGGAAGATGGGCAGGAGCAGACACCAGACGGGCAATCCGCACAAGAGCAGGCGAAAGAGAAAAAACAGCCTTACAAACCCATTGACGAAAACAGCATCGACTGGCAGGAGTTAGGCGAGAAATGGGGCGTCACCCGTGATAAGCTGGGTGAAAAGGGGCTGAAAAGCATACTGAACTACGGCAAATCACCACTGATACCCATATCTGTGGCGATGGGCGGTGTCATCTACGAACTGGATGCCCGTATTTCGCTCCGCATGGGACAGGATGGTAACGTGCAACCCGTCCCGCACTTTGTCCGCAAAGAACCGAACCTCGAACAGGAGTTTATGGGACACACCTTTACCGACGCGGACAAGGAGGCGTTGAAAAAGACGGGCAATATGGGGCGTGTGGTGGATCTGGTGGATAAGGAAACAGGCGAGATTATCCCCTCGTATATCAGCCGGGATCGCCTGACCAACCAGATAGAATCCATCGCCGTGAAAGATGTCCATATCACCGGAAAGATCGGAGTAACGGAACTCTCCAAGCAGGAGACGGATGAGTTGCGTGCAGGTCGGGGCGTGAAAAAGGAGATAGAATTTGCCAACGGAAAGAAGTTCACCACCACCCTGCAAGTCAATGCCGACTATCGGGGTGTGGAGTTCGTGCCCAAGCAAAGCGGGCAAAACCGCAGGCAGCAGAACGGACAAAAGGAGAAGCCTGCCAATCAACCCGACCAAGCGGACGGGGAAAAGAAACCAAAGGTATATAACCATAAATGGACGGACGACAAGGGCAATATCCGTTCACCAAAGACGTTGGGCGGCGTAGAGCTGACACCCGACCAACAAAAGGAGTTTGCAACAGGCAAAGCGATTTTGGTTAAGGACATGAGGCGGGACGGAAAGGGAGAACCCTACACCTCCTTTGTAAAATACAATCACGAGGCGGGTAAACCCCTCTATTACAAAACGAACCCCGATACGGCACACAAACAGGAGGTTGCCCCCGCCGCCGAAAGCCGTACACAAGTAGCGGTCAATTCACACGGTAACACCAACGAGGCGACCAAGCACGTGAAAGAGCCACTTAGACAGGGGCAGACAGAACCGACCCAGCAGCAACGCAGGCAAAACAGACCTAAATTGTAAGGCTATGACAGCACTTATCATTTTAGCAGCCGTACTGCTACTGCTCAATATTCTGGTTGTTACGCTCTATATGTATCTGGCTAAACGGCATCCATCAGTAGAAGATGACGATGCAGCCTACTACGATGAAAACGGCAATCATATTTATTACGACCGCAAACTAATCGCTCACTTAGAAAAAGAGAAAAAGAAAGTAATTCAATAACAATCGGGGCGAAAGCTCCAAACCACTAAAATCCAAAAAAGTAATTCAGTATGAAAACAATTCTTGCAGAAAAACCCAGCGTGGCGAGGGAAATCGCCCGTATCGTGGGTGCGACACAAAGACAGGAAGGTTACCTGACGGGTAACGGGTATAACGTAACGTGGGCTTTCGGGCATCTGGTAATGCCAGCCCTGCCCGATGGTTATGGCATCAAGGGCTTCCATCGGGATAACCTGCCGATTATCCCTCCGGTCTTTACCCTTGTCCCCCGACAAGAGAAAACAGATAAAGGCTACAAGCCAGATAGCGGCGTAGTGGCACAAATCAAAATCATCGCAAAGCTGTTCCGTGAGAGCGACCGGATTATCGTCGCCACCGATGCAGGACGCGAGGGTGAGTTGATATTCAGGTATTTGTACGAATATATCGGCTGTGCCACACCGTTCGACCGCCTTTGGATCAGTTCTCTTACCGACAAGGCTATCCGTGAGGGGCTGGAACAGCTTACATGCGGAGCGGAGTATGATAAACTCTATTATGCTGCCAAAGCACGCTCAGAAGCGGATTGGCTCGTGGGTATCAATGCAACCCAAGCCATTACCGTTGCCGCAGGGCGTGGCACTTACTCGCTGGGGCGTGTACAGACACCAACGCTGGCGATGGTGTGCGAACGCTTTTGGGAAAACAAGCGGTTTGTTCCCGAACCTGTATTCCAGCTTCACCTATCGACAGACGGCATGGCGGATGGCGAAATCGTCAAACTCTCGTCAGTCGAAAAATGGAAGGAGAAACCGATGGCAGAAACCGCATACGGGGCGGTCAAAGGATGTGAAACGTTCGCCGTTACCCGTGTGGAGTGCAAGGAGGCGGTACAGGAAGCTCCGCTTTTGTATGACCTTACCACGCTCCAAAAGGAGGCGAACACGAAGCACGGTTTTTCAGCAGAGCAGACGCTTTCCGTCGCCCAAAAGCTCTATGAAGCGAAGCTAATCACCTATCCGAGAACGGGTAGCCGTTATATTTCTGAAGATGTGTTCGCCGAAGTCCCGGAGTTGCTGATGACACTCAAAAACTGCCCTATATGGGGCGGCTACGTTGCCATTATGGACGAACCCACCCGCCGAAGCGTGGACGACACGAAGATTACCGACCACCATGCCCTACTCATCACGGGAGTGAAGCCTAAGAACCTCGACACGGACGACCGCATCATCTACGATATGATTGTGGGGCGTATGCTCGAAGCCTTTTCCGACAAGTGCATCAAAGATGTAACCACCGTCCGGGCAACGTGCGGTGGTGTGGAGTTTACCATCAAAGGGACGGTTGTCAAGCAAGCCGGATGGCGTGCGGTGTATCGTGAGCCGGAAGAAGATCAAGAGGTTACATTGCCCGCGTGGAACGAGGGAGATACGCTCCCCGTCAGAGGGTGTTCACTTACGGAAGGGAAAACCAAGCCCAAACCGTTGCATACCGAAGCATCGTTGCTTTCGGCGATGCAAACCTGTGGCAAGGAGGTGGAGGACGAGGAACTCCGCCTGTCGCTCAAAGAGTGCGGTATCGGCACTCCCGCCACACGAGCATCCATCATCGAAACGCTTTTAAAGCGTGAGTATATGGTGCGTAGCAAAAAATCGTTGCTCCCTACCGAAAAAGGACTTGCCATCTACTCGGTGGTCAATGCGATGCGTATTGCGGACGTGGCAATGACGGGCGAATGGGAAACGGCACTTGCCAAAATCGAGAACGGCGGGATGAGTGCCGAAACGTTCCGTAAGGGAATTGAGGTGTACGCCTCGCAAATTACCTCCGAACTGCTGACCTGCGACAAACTGTTTTCGCACAAGGATACTCAGTGCCAATGCCCCAAATGCGGCAAGGGTGCGATGCAGTTCTACGGCAAGGTAGTACGCTGTTCCAATCCCGATTGTGCGTTGCCTGTATTCCGGCAGAAAGCGGGGAAAACACTCACCGACTCCGATATTACCGAACTTCTTACCAAAGGGGAAACGGGAGTTATCAAGGGATTTAACAGTAAGGCTGGCAAGGCGTTCAGTGCCTCGATAACCTTTGATGCCGATTTCAACACCGTGTTCGTGTTCCCCGACGTGAAAAAAGGCGGAAACAGCAAGCGAAAAAAGAAATAATGCGTACCTTTACCACTGAAACCGCAAATAATAGTCAGATTATACTATATATAGTTGATACTGATTTTACTGCGGATTTTAGTGGTGGCACTCGGCGGGGACGTCGAGTGCCTTTTCGCATCTATTCATTTCTCACATATAACAATCCACTAAAATCCAAAGTAATATGAACGATAAAAATCAAGCGATAGAGCTATCTTATTATGCGCTCTATCTACTAAAACATCTGAAAGAGAACCACCCCGACCGGGCAACCGACACCGATTTCATCAACACTCGTTCCGACCATGCCGCCGATATTTACGAGCAGTCCCGATTAGAGGGCTACACGCCCGAAGGTGCACAAGAGTTGGCAATGGCGGCACTTACCGAAGGGTTGCACTTCTCGAAGTACAACACGGTTATCGAAGTGCTTTGGAATGAGTTTGAAAAGGAGGTTGATCCGGGCAACGCTCCGGCATTCGCCCTGAAACTGCTTCCGGTACTCGAAGAAGTCTTTTCCCGCTATTCCCTTTCGGATGATTTTGCCTACACTTCCGAATACAGCCGGCTCTACACCGAACTCACGGGAGCCGTTGTAATCTACCTCGAAGCGTATGGCGTTTAACCGTAAAGCGAAGTTGCGGGACAACATCGAGGCGATACGGACGGTATTCACATTGGAAAAAGAGCGTAGGGCGGCTACTCCCGAAGAATGGGAGATACTTAGCCGTTACTGCGGTTTCGGCGGGTTGAAGTGTATCTTAAACTCCGCTGCCGATTTGATGGATTCCGTGCAATGGGCAAAATCAGACCGAGAGTTGTTCCCGATGACAGCGGAGTTACACAGGCTTATCCGTGATAACTCAGCCGATGAGAAAGAGTATAAACGCTACTTCGACAGCTTGAAAAGCTCCGTACTCACAGCGTTCTATACTCCCCCTGAAGTGGTGTCGGCACTTGCCGATACGCTCCACGCAAATGGCATTACCCCTGCTCGACTGCTCGACCCGTCGGCAGGGCAAGGGGTGTTTATCTCCGCTTTCGGGCAGCACGCTCCGCAGGCGGAGGTAATGGCGTTTGATAAAGACCTGATTACTGGCAAACTGCTTTCGCACCTCTATCCACAACATAAAGTGAGAGGCGAAGGCTTTGAACGAATTGAAAAACCGTTTACGAACTACTTTGATGTGGCAACGTCCAATATTCCCTTTGGCGATATAGCGGTGTTTGACCCCGAATTTACCGGGGTTGGCGACTACCCACGCCGTGCCGCCTCTAAAACCATTCACAACTACTTTTTTCTAAAGGGACTGGATGCTGTACGTGACGGTGGTATCGTTGCGTTTATCACCTCGCAGGGGGTGATGAATGCCCGTGAGGGGGCAATCCGTATGGAAATGCTCAAACGTGCCGACCTCGTGTCGGCTATCCGTCTGCCGAACAATCTCTTTGTGGATAGTGCCAACACCGAAGTGGGTAGCGACTTGATTATTCTGCAAAAGAATGAAAACAAGCAGGGGATTAGCGAAACGGACAAGCTATTTGCCAATAGCACACCCGATGCGGCGGGAATTACCACAAGCAACTATTTTCAGCAACATCCACAGCGAATTGTCAGCACGCAACAGAAGTTAGCTACCGACCCTTACGGCAAGCCCGCAATGGTCTATCTACATGACGGTGGAGTGTCGGGTATTGCACAGGATATGCGGCAAATTCTTTCTACTGATTTTTCCCAAAGGCTCAATGTGGATTTATATAAAGGTATAAAGCCGCAGCAGAGTGAGCAAGTAGCACCGACCGTTGTCGTACAACAAAAGCCAGCGAAAAAAGAAGAGAAGCCGGAAATCACCCCTTCCGTGATGGATTTATACGACCTGTTCAACCTCTCGCAAGAGGAACGGCAGTTGGCACAACGGGGGCTGAAGAAAAAAACGACCGCCAAGCAGGGTAAACGTTCCGCTCCGGTTTCCAGAACGCTGTTCGACCAACCTGTTGCAGAAGCAAAGGCAGCCGAGCCACCCATCGATCCCGATGCGGTCTATGCCGCTATTGACTGGGACGAGAACCCACCCATCAACGGATTTTATGAGGCGATGATGAACCTCGGAGCGGAACGCAGGGCACAACTGCGGCAGGAGAATATTACCACCGGACAAAACAGGCAGAGCGATACGGTGCAAAACCAACCGCAAAAACCCGTTTATCCCGTTGCCAACGGTTTTGAGGAAGAGCACCGCCGTCGTTATGAACGCCACCAGCAAGAGGTCAAAGAGCAGGAAGAGGCAGAGAAGATAGAGGCGGAATTGATGAAACCCCGCCCGTTGATGCAAAAATTAGAGCCGCACCACAAAGAGGGTGCAATGGTGGCGGACGGTAATCAGGTAGGCTATCTGAAAGGGATCACCCGTTACGGAGCTACGTTCCACCCGTTGAAGTTGGACAAGGCACAACAGGAGAAAGCGGAGCTATATATCTCGATGCGGGACTGTTACGAGCGGCTCTATACCTACGAGATTACTATGCACCAAGAGAATAAGCCGGAGCGTGCCGCCCTGAACGCCACTTACGACCAGTTTGTAGAACGCTACGGGCATTTGAATGAAAAAGCCAACGTGAAATTTCTGTTGATGGACGCTTCGGGGCGTGATATGCTCTCGCTGGAACGCACAGAGAACGGACAGTTTATCAAGGCTGATATTTTCGACCGTCCGGTGGCGTTCTCGCTGGGCGAGGTTACGCACGTGGATACCCCGCAGGAGGCTCTTTCGGCTTCGTTGAACCGCTACGGGGCTGTAAAGTTCGACTATATGGAGTCGCTGTGCGACAGTAGCCGGGAAGAGATATTCGACCAGCTCAAAGGGCGGATATTCTTCAATCCGCTTGTGGACAACTACGAGATTAAAGACCGCTTCGTCGCCGGAAATGTGGTGGAGAAAATGGAACAGATCTCCCGATGGGTGAATAACAACGAAGGGCACGAACGAATGCCGGAGGTGGATGCGTCGCTCGCTGCATTGCAGGAGACGATGCCTCGCCCGATTACGTTCGATGAGTTGGATTTTAACATGGGAGAGCGTTGGATTCCGACGGGAATGTACACCGCATATACCAAGCACCTGTTCGGTACGGATGTTTCTATCTCCTACTCGGAGAGTATCGACGAGTATTCGGTCAAATACGGCTCGAAGAATGCCAAAGTGCTCGACCAGTATGCCGTGCAGGGCTATTACCGCACATACGACGGTATCAACCTATTGAAACACGCCTTAGTCAATACCGTACCCGATATTACCAAAAGCGGAGGCAAGGACGCGGACGGCAGGGAGATAAAGGTACGGGACAGCGAAGCGATACAGCTTGCCAACTCGAAGATTGATGAAATCCGTAACGGATTTTCCGACTGGTTGCGTGGACAATCGCCGGAGTTTCAGCAGCGGTTAGCAGATATGTACAACCGGAAATTCAACTGTTTTGTTCGTCCGTCGTATGACGGTTCGCATCAAGAATTTCCAGGATTGGACTTGAAAGCACTTGAAAACAAGTACGGTATTAGCTCTGTTTATCAGAGCCAAAAAGATTGTGTCTGGATGCTGAAACAGAACGGCGGTGGCATTTGCGATCACGAGGTAGGGACAGGCAAAACGCTGATTATGAGCCTTGCAGCACAAGAAATGAAGCGACTGGGATTGGCGCATAAACCGATGATAATCGGGCTGAAAGCCAACGTCGGGGAGATTGCCGAGTGTTACCGCACGGCATACCCCAATGCCAAAATTCTCTACGCCACCGAAAAGGATTTTGAACCGAAAAACCGTGTCAAGTTCTTTAATAACATCAAGAACAATAACTGGGATTGTGTGATAATGTCGCATGACCAGTTCGGCAAGATACCCCAGCCGACCGATATTCAACAGGAGATATTGCAGAAAGAGTTGGACTCAGTGGAGGAAAATTTGGAGGTGCTCAAAGCACAAGGCAAGGAGGTTTCTCGGGGTATGCTCAAAGGGTTGGAAAAACGAAAAATCAACCTGACCGCCAAACTCGAAAAGGTGGAACACGAGATAAATTCCCGTACCGATGATGTGGTGGATTTTAAGCAAATGGGGATCGACCACCTGTTTGTTGATGAGAGCCACCAGTTTAAAAATCTTACCTTTAACACCCGCCACGACCGTGTGGCGGGGCTGGGTAATAGTGAGGGCAGCCAAAAGGCACTCAATATGCTGTTCGCCCTGCGTACTATTCAGGAGCGGACGGGTAAGGATTTAGGGGCTACGTTCCTGTCGGGGACAACTATCTCCAATTCGCTCACGGAGCTGTATTTACTTTTCAAGTACCTCCGCCCGAAAGAGTTGGAACGGCAAAATATCAACTGCTTCGATGCGTGGGCTGCGATATTTGCCAAGAAGACCACCGACTTTGAGTTCTCGGTAACGAACAACATTGTGCAGAAAGAGCGGTTCCGCTACTTTATTAAAGTGCCGGAGCTGGCTGCGTTCTACAACGAGATTACCGACTACCGTACCGCCGAAGATGTGGGCGTGGATAGACCGAACAAGAACGAGATCCTGCACAATATTCCACCCACCCCGCAGCAGGCGGAATTTATCGAAAAGTTGATGCAGTTTGCCCAAACGGGCGATGCCACTATATTGGGGCGTGGGAAACTCTCGGAGTCGGAAGAGAAAGCGAAGATGCTTATCGCTACCGACTATGCCCGAAAGATGGCTCTCGATATGCGGATGATTGATAAGGAGAAGTACGAAGACCATCCCGACAACAAGGCTTCGCATTGTGCTGCCAAGATAGCGGAGTATTACAAAAAGTATGACACCCAAAAGGGGAGTCAGTTCGTTTTTTCGGATCTGGGGAGATATCAGCCGGGGCAATGGAGCGTGTACAGTGAGATAAAACGCAAGCTGGTGGAGGATTACGGTATTCCGGCTTCGGAGATACGGTTTATTCAGGAGTGCAAGACCGAAAAGGCACGCAAGGCGGTGATTGCGGCAATGAACGAGGGAAAAGTACGGGTGCTGTTCGGCTCGACGAGTATGCTCGGAACAGGTGTAAACGCACAGCGGAGGGCTGTTGCGATCCATCATCTCGACACTCCTTGGCGACCGTCCGACCTCTCTCAACGAGACGGGCGTGCGGTCAGAAAAGGCAACGAGATTGCGAAACTCTATGCCGACAATAAAGTGGATGTGATTATTTATGCGGTTGAAAAATCGTTAGATAGCTACAAGTTCAATCTATTGCACTGCAAACAGACCTTTATCTCTCAGCTCAAAAGCGGAGCAATGGGGGCACGTACCATTGACGAGGGGGCGATGGACGAGAAATCAGGTATGAATTTCTCCGAATATATGGCTATTCTTTCGGGTAATACCGATATATTGGATAAGGCACGGTTGGACAAGCGGGTTGCCGCATTGGAAGGTGAACGAAAGAGTTTTTACAAAGACAAAAACAGCTCGGTATATAAATTGGAGTCGCATACTAAAATATTGGAGAGCAACAACGAGCGTATCGCCAATCATAGTGCCGACTATGCCGCTTTTACTTCACGGGCACAGACCGATGAAGATGGCTACCACCGTAATTTGGTGCGGCTGGACGGATTGACGGCTACCGACGTGAAAAGTGTCGGAACCAAGTTGCAGGAGATTGCCAAGAATGCCACTACCGGAGGTCAGCATTTGCCGATTGGTGAGTTATACGGATTCCCGATTTTGGTTAAGACCGAAAGTGCTATCCGTGAAGGTGTGGAGGTAAAGCAGAACCGTTTTTTTGTTGAGGGAGCATACAAGTACAGCCACAACAACGGTCTGTTGGCGATGTCCGACCACAAGGCAGCAGCGACAAGTTTTCTGAATGCGTTGGAGCGTATTCCCAAGCAGATTGAGCAACTTCAAGCCGAGAACGCTAAATTGGAAAAGGATTTACCGACCCTGCGTGAAATTGTAGGTGGTACGTGGAAAAAAGAGGATGAGTTGAAACAGCTTAAATCCGAAGTGGCAGCATTGGAGCGAAAGATACAATTATCTCTGGCGGACTCCCCAAATGAACAAACTACCGTGACCAATGAAAAGACAATTGAATCAACTAGTATTGCAGGCACACAAGTATCATTACCTCAGAAAACGCCAGATGATTTCATAAAAAATCATATCATTGTGGCACAAACACCGAAAGAATATAGAGGATTGAAAATATAATCAAAATGGCGACGGATTTAAATAAACGTCGCCATTTATGCCTAAAAAGAAGGTCATTTTATGTTGTTCCCTTGCGTCCTTGTTTGTCTATTTTATTTTTGATAACATTTTGATTCAAAATGAAAACCGACTCTCCCTTTCCGTGCACTAATTTTGTATTTAACTATACAGGCTCCATTGTGCAATACATTGGAAACTAACGAAATTTTATATTGTTCAATATAGAAAAGCTAATTAAAATATATGCAGAGTAATCATGTAAATAATCCTACTACAGTATGTGCGGAGAACCCTACCAGTTGTTCATTCCAAACTGTATTTTACCCAAAAGATTCAAAAAGATCCAGTATAGGTTTGCAGCAACATGTATTATTGTTTTGCCAACAAGGGCATATTCGCATCTCTAGTAATCTGTTTAAGGAAGAATTTTTATGTGCCGGCGAAATATTATTTGTCCCCCGTGGCAGCGACTATCATGGTGTAGCATTAAGCGAGACAACAATACTTGTTCACTTCTTTAATAATACTGTTTGCCGTATAGAGAATTGTATTCTCTCATTCCTATATACACATAAGCATCTTTCGCCGCAAGAAGGGAAAACATACTATTACAGCAAATTATTAAGTTGTGGGCAATTGTTACATCTAATGGATGGTGTTGATGGCTACATCAACGACGAAACTCACGAACCGGCTCTTTGGGGGCTCAAGCACAAGGAACTGATATGGTTGTTTACAAGGTATTACTCTTGCGATGAACTTAGATTGTTCTTTCATCCGATGACCGATGAAGAAGTTCCCTTTAAAAGTGTGGTACTCGCCCACTATCGCAAAGCAGAATACACGGATCGACTGGCTGAAATGTGCGGTTATAATTTATATACATTCCGTAGAATCTTTAAAAAAGAGTTTGGGATTTCTGCCCACAAGTGGCTTACTATAAAACGTGCTGAATTAGTCAGTCATAGACTTATGTTGGATTATATTCCATTTAATGACATCATTGCAGAGTTTCATTTCTCTTCACCCCAGCAATTTAATCGTTTTTGTAAGGACAATTTAGGCGATTCGCCAAGTAATTTGCGACTGAGATACATAGAAGAAGCTAAAAATGACAGGGTTGATTAGAAATGATAACGAACTGCTCATATTGGATAACCTCGTATTTATTAACCTTTTTGCATAATCCCATAACTTTGTGCCCGAAATCAAAAACGAAAAAGGATGCAACATTTGACACTTACAAGCACCACTCTTTTTCAGACGTTACAGCAAGGTAACAATGTGTCTTGTTTAGATACGGCATATAATGAATTTATAAAGGAGGTATTCGGTATTTGCAGCAAAGAAGCTGATGCCAAAATAATGGTACTAACAATGACTTACACGGAGATTGAATTACAGTATTTGATAGATGGTAACTCAATAAGAGAAGAACATCTCCATTATATTCGTAAGATGATCGCTTTTCTTCGAAAAACAGTAGAGCGTATCAGACATTACCAATTTAATTCACGGCTACATACGACACCAGAACGCTCCTCTGAATACAGATGGACAGGCAATGGAATTGATCTTGTCGAAATAGTTTACGGACTAGTGGAGATGGAGTGCATCGACAGTGGGAATACACCGATCCACGAGCTAATTCAACATATTTCCACATTCTTCGGTATCGAGATTAAAGACTGTTACAGTGCCTATGTGGATATGAAACGCCGCAAAAATGATAGCCGCACATACTTCCTTGACAAGATGTGTGATCGGTTAAATAAGCGTATGCAATGTGATGATAGCCGGGAAATGATTAGAAAATAGTGTTAAGTTCGTAAAGATAGGCACTATGCAACGGACACAAGAAATAATAAACTTTGATGCAACCCTGCTTGATGATAACTTTTTGATCCAAAATGACAACGACCATCTCATTCCTATTACTTAACTTTGTACCTTAAAGAGGAGTTGTCTATTTATAAGATTAGTTAAACTGCAAAATAACATTTTCAGTTCATCTAAAATCGTAAATTTGTTTATTAATATATTATCTAAAAAAGATATTGTATAAAGTATAGCGAAAAATAATTAATTTGTATTTGCAATGCAAGTCTGCCTGTTAAACAAGTAAAATTAAAAAAATAAATACCATGGGAATTAATTATTTAGCAGAACACAAATCGTGTATATACTATGACAAAAACATATCACTGGGGTTTAAATATTTTGAGATTAAAAAAAATATAAGCCTTCGTCGTATTACAGGAAAAGCTAATTATCTAGTCTTTGTCTTGAAAGGGAGCGTGCAAATTCGTTGCAATGAGTTTGAAATGACAGCCCATGGAGGGGAGATGATTTTTATTCATCGTAATAGTCTTGTTAAATATAAAAACCTAGAAGACAGCGAGTATATTGTAGCTATTTTTGAAAATATTACTCAACTATGTGTTAAAATAGCATTGGCAGAACTCGTAAAATACAAACAAAAAACTACATATGAGATAAAGCCGTTCAAAATAAAAGAACCATTAGAAATGTTTCTTACTCCACTGACATACTATCTGAAAGATGGGGCTAACTGCAAACATCTGCATGACATTAAAATTCAAGAGATGTTTTGGATACTCAGAGCCTACTATTCAAAAGAAGAATTAGCCTCATTCCTCTATATGATCATAGGTGAATCTCTGGATTTCAGGTATAAAGTTTTGGATAATCACACTCGTGTAATAACGGTTCATGAGTTAGCTAATATATGTGGAATGTCGGTAATTACATTCAAAAGACAATTTATGGAAGAATTTGGAGAAGCGCCGTCTACTTGGTTGCAAAAACGTTTGGTAAGTCTCATTATATTCCGGTTGGCAGATCACTCCTTACCACTCAAACAAATTATTGATGAACTAAATTTTTCATCCTTGCCAAACTTTGTCCGGTTCTGCAAGAAATACCTCGGAGAATCTCCGGGTGAAATAAGGAAACAAATAAATGCCAGAAATCACTTTATTAACGAATAAATTAACTACGGACTTACTACAGTATTAATTTCCGATTGCTCGTCATATCTATTAAGAAGTTTCATTTTACAATGAAACTTCTTTTTTTGGTAACTGATAAAAAACAAAACATCAACTAGATATTACATATATAAATATCAAGAAATAACGCCGTTTTTTGTTTTGACAACTTTATGATCGAAAATGAGATCGGCTAAATAAATCACTACTCCTACTTTTGCAGTGTAGTTCAACTGATAATGAACTATACTGCTTTTTTTGCAGATAATACTCACTAAAAAAAGAAACGGAGGTAACCATGTTCTCAAGAAAAGTTGTAGGAGCCATTCAGATTATGTGTGTGTTAGGGAGTCTCGATAAGAAAAAAATTATTGCTTCTGAGATTAAGAACCAATGTACATTAGATGATAATACATTTCGCCAAGTCGTGTATCTGCTCTCTAAAATTAAATATATCGAACGCACCATGTCTTCACCGATATATTTGACTTTAAAAGTATCATTGGATAACCTATCACTCTATGAGGTTATTCAAGCCTGCCATACAGATATAGAAATCGGAGAAATTTATTCACTTATCCATGAATCGGTCTATAATTATCGGCATTTGACACCATGGAATGAATTGTCGAGAGTGGAAAAACAGTTGAAAGGTGTATTCATCGAACATCTGAAAAGTATAAAGTTAATACAATTAAAACCAACAAACATATGTCCCTTTACAGAACAATATTTTTAGTATTTGCACTGCTTGTCTATATAGGTACGATAACAGCACAAGAGCAGAGACACTCCATCAAATTGTATTTCCGTCAAGGTGATACTAAGATAGATGCTTCTTATAAAACGAATGCTGCTGAACTTAAAATACTGG